>Ga0272444_10006331_pt1 | contig 10111 bp, 12 predicted proteins | sample SSMForm13_FD_201033 | JGI IMG/M metagenome (GOLD analysis project Ga0272444, IMG submission 201033) | Marine sediment archaeal communities from Little Sippewissett salt marsh, Falmouth, MA, United States - SSM-Form-13 | ecosystem: Environmental > Aquatic > Marine > Wetlands > Sediment ...
GGATTGGGACCGTTGGGTGGAAAAGCTTGCCCTCCTCGAAAAGGCGGCCCCGTTGAATCCCGGACACGCGGGACTTTTTTTCAGCATGGGAAAGGCGTATGAGCGGCTGGGACGTTATCCAGATGCGAAAAAACGATTTATCCTGGCCAAGGAGCTCGATAACTGTCCCCTTCGAATTCTCGAGCCCATGCACGATGTCCTGACTGGATTATCTGAAGAATACGACGTTTTTTTTGTGGATGCCCGCGAGCTGTTTGAAGAAAAGACCCCTGACCGGATACCCGGAGCCGAAATGCTCCTGGATCATGTTCATCCGGATATCGAGGGACACCAGCTGATCGCGGATGCGTTGTATGAAAAGCTCACAGAGCAAAAATATGTCAGAGCAGCTGATGACTGGCAGAAGGTGCGGGATCGCCTGAGGCGAAGTCACCTTGAATCGCTGGATGCGGTTTACTTTCACCGGGGGATCCAGCGTATGCGTCATCTCGAGCAGTGGAGCCGTGGCCGCATACCCGCGAATGCGGGGACAAAACAGGATGAGCGGTGAGCGGCCGGCGGGGGAAAGGATAAGATATTGTGGTTCCTGAAGCACCTGGAAAGCGAGGGCGTTGAAATTATTGCAGAAGAAGATATTGAAGATCTGAAACTGGTGGCGGCGACGAGAGGGGAAGAAAGCATCACGTTCACCGAGTATTTGAAAAATGAAGATTAAAAATTGTGTTTCAGTCGCCGTTTAGGGACCATTTCTCGCGATACGAAAGCCCCAGTTGCCCGCACTACGGTTGGGGGAGAATCTATGTCCCGGGGTGCCACGGAAATCGCATGTGTCCATGTTACTACCCCAGGACGTCCCCCGAATCACGTGAACCCTGCCTCGATTTGGACCTTTCGGATTGCGCGTTGGACTCTTCTTATAATAATCACTATCATAATAGTCCAGACACCATTCTGAAACATTGCCATGCATATCGTTTAAGCCGAATTGGTTCGGTTTCTTGAGTTTGACCGGATGAGTTCTATCCTCGGAATTCGGAGAAAACCAGGCATATTCTCCATACAGATTCTTATCATATCCCGATCTGATCACATTTTCCGGCGCCGCATCAGGGATTTTCCCTTTGTAAACCCGCATCCTGGAACAGGATGAATCGCATGAATCCGGTTATTGTTATAAAAGCTCATGAAGGCCCCTCAATGATTTCAAATTGTTAAATCATTGTTACCCACGAAAAACCTAGTTTTCCCTTGAAAAAAACAGGTGGTATGATAATGGTATGATAGATCGTTAAGGGATGTGATGATAATGCCAACTTCAAAAATAGCTGTTACCATTGATGAGAACCTGCTGAAACAACTCGATTCAATGGTCAAATCCAGGGTTTTTCCAAATCGCAGCAAGGCCATTCAAGATGCTGTTGCCGATAAGCTCAAACGGCTTAAAAGAACCCGACTGGCACAGGAATGTGCCAAACTCGACCCGGATTATGAACAAAAAATGGCGGAAGAAGGATTCCTGGTGGAGATGGATGAATGGCCGGAATACTGAGAGGAGATATCCATTGGGCGGATTTGAATCCTGTCATTGGGAGCGAGCAGGGCGGTTTTCGTCCTGTTCTTATCTTGAGCCATAACATTTTCAATGAAACCTCCGGTACGATCATCGCAGCAGCCATTACAAGTCAAGCTCAACGGGCGGGATTTCCTCTGACTCTTGAACTTTCTGATGCAAACCTCCCCAAAAAATCCTGGGTCAAAATAAGTCAGGTTCGCACCCTGTCCATTAAAAGAATCGGAAAAAGGATTGCCACTGCTTCTCCCAAAGAGCTCTCCAGTATTATTGAAGGTTTGAATGAAATTATCGGATGATGTCATTTATCACAATAACCAATATTGAAAGGCAAAGTCATGAAAGCCCGAAAAATGCCCTCGCTTTTTCCCTGCCTGATTCTCTTGAGTGCGATTTTCCTTTATGGATCGGGGTGCTCTAAGATGGAACGGCCAATCATCATCGCCCATCGCGGCTCCTCATTTACGGCCCCGGAGAACACCCTCGCCGCGGCCTTGCTCGCCTGGGAACAAAACGCCGATGCGGTCGAGGTGGATGTGTACCTGACAACGGACAAAAAAATCGTGTGCCTTCACGACGAAACGACCAAGCGAACCACGGGCGTTGATCTGGAAATCGCGGAGTCGTCCTGGGATCAGGTGAAGGATCTCGACGCCGGATCCTGGAAATCCCCAGAGTACAAGGGAGAGCCGATCCCCCTTCTCACGTCGGTCATCGATTCCATACCCCCCGGAAAGACGCTCTATGTCGAGATCAAGGCCGGGGAAGAGATCGTTCCGTACCTGACGAAAGTCATCGAGGCATCCGGCAAGAGGGATCAGATCATCATCATCTGTTTCGATTTCGACACGTTGAAGGCGGCTCATGAAGCCATGCCGGGGATTCCTGTGATGTGGCTTTTCTGCGAGAAAAAGGATCAGGAAACCGGGAAGCGCCCGCCCCTCCAAATCTCCCGGATCGAGAGGGCCAGGGCCGCCGGATTCGACGCGATGGACGTGTGTTACCATTGCGTGGATCCCGGGGTGGCGGCCGCGTGCAAAGCCCGGGGTCTGGGTATTTACATCTGGACCGTGGATGACCCGGTGGAAGCCGAACGCCAGTTCAAAATGGGCGTCCAGGGGGTCACAACGAACAAGCCGGATCTCATGCTCGAGCATTTCGCGCGCTAGGTGTTATAAACCTGAATTCAGGTTATTCATTATATCACATGGATTCCATAACACAGGCAACCCTGGGAGCGGCCGTCGCCCATGCCTGCTGGCACAGGCAACTCGGGCGTCGGGCTTTGCTATGGGGCGCCGCCCTGGGAACTCTTCCTGACCTCGATATCATACTCTATCCCGTTCTCGATGACATCCAGAGACTCTACTGGCACCGTGGGGAGTCGCACTCCATCTGGTTTGCAGTTATAGGGGGCCTGCTTATTGGATGGCTGCTCTGGAAAATCAGGTGGAGGGATAAACTGACGCCCCGTCAGGCCATGGCGGGAGTCATTCTTATCTTTGCCACTCACATTACGATCGATTACTTCAACATTTACGGCACCCAGCTGCTGGCGCCTTTTTCGCGTTACGGATTCGGTCGCGGCAACATGTTCATCATCGATCCCATCTACACTCTGCCCCTTCTGATCGGAGTCATCATTGCCGGGATGGCAAAAGGAAATATCGGGTGGAAAGCAAACCGGGCCGGTATTATCATCAGCTGCCTTTATGTCCTGTTTTCAATGGCGTCTCACAGCTACGCGGATTACACTTTCAAACATCAACTCGATGAAAGGAACATCGAGGTGATAAGCTCTATCACCGGGGCAACCCCCTTTAATACGCTCCTTTGGAGGCATGTCGCGAGAACAGATGATGGCATTTTCGTGGGTTATTTCTCCATCATCGCGGACAGTCCGGAAGAAGATATAAGCTTCGACCTGGTTCCCAGGAACGAAGATCTGATAGAACCTTATGAAAAGCAGCGAAACATCAAAGTCGTCGAGTGGTTCTCACAGGGATTCTGGGTGGCCGAAGAGAAAGGCAATGTTCTGACGATGTCGGATCTGAGGTTCGGGGAATTCCGTTCCAGGGAGAGCGATCCACCGGAGAAGTGGCAATATTTCTTCGTATGGGAAATAACGGACGATCCGGACACCCTCACACAGCGATCTCCCGGGATAAGGGACGTAAGGGCCGCCCTGAAGGCATTGTGGAACCGGATGATTGGCGCCGTGGAGTGAAGGGCAACAGGCTTGATCGATTTTCGTCGAACCGCCATCAACCAACCGCTGATTTCACTTGACCGAGTATGATTGTATTCTGTTATTCGATTTAATCGAATATGGAAGAATACACTTTTTTGAATAAGGAGAATTGCCCCCCATGATCGCAAAAACTCTATCCACCTGCTTTGTAACGGAAAAGATCGGGGAAACGCGGGATTTCCATGTGAAATATCTCGGGGCAAAGGTCTTTTTCGACTGTGGATGGTACGTGGATCTCAGGTTCGGGATGGATACCTCACAGCTGCAGTTCATGGCCCCCCGCGAAAAGGGTCCTCCCCCAAGCAACCCGGCTGGATTGATGTATAATTTTGCCGTGGAGGACGTTGACGCGGAGTACCGGCGACTGACCGGAGAAGGACTCTCCCCCGTGATGCCGTTGGAGGATCACCCGTGGGGAGACCGCGGCTTTGCCATCCTCGATCCGAACGGCATTACTCTCTATATTTACACCGAAACGGAACCATCCGACGAGTTCAGGAAGTTCTTCAGAGAATAACCAGGGATCATGTCGTGTTTATGATCCCATATTTTAGTTGCGCCGCCTGCCAGGTTTTCTAAAGATCGCAAATATAATCGCATTATTTTATTTAAAGTTCTGTTTCGTATGACTCCCGCAAAGAAAAGCGAACGCCGACCGAACATCGTCCTGATCAATTGCGACGATCTCGGATACGGCGACCTGGGAAGCTACGGTTCCAAGGTCAATGAAACCCCGGTGCTCGATCGTCTCGCCGGGCGGGGCGTTCGGTTCACCGATTTCTACATGGCATCTTCTGTCTGTTCTCCCTCCCGGGGGGCGATGCTGACCGGTTGCTACCCGCCCCGAATCGGGTTCGGATCATTCGACGGAAACGGGGTGTTATTCCCGGGCCAGGCCGTGGGTCTCAACCCGGATGAAATCACCATCGCGAAACTTCTGAAAGGGGCGGGATACGCAACGAAACTGGTGGGAAAATGGCACTGCGGGGACCAGGAGGCGTTTCTTCCCACAAACCACGGATTCGACCATTACTTCGGCCTCCCCTACAGCAACGACATGGGAAGGCAGTTTCCAGACGACACCTATCCTCCCCTGCCCCTTTTGAGGGATAAAGAGGTCATCCGGGAGCAGCCGGATCAGACGTCCCTTACCCGGCGCTATGTGGAAGAGTGTGTTTGTTTTATCAGGGAAAACGCCGGGCAACCCTTTTTCCTGTACCTGGCCCACATGTATGTTCACCTGCCGATCTATGCAGATCCCCGTTTTCTGAAGGAGTCGAGGAACGGGCCATACGGCGCGGCCGTTTCATGTATCGACTGGGCCGCCGGCGTCATCCTTCACGAGCTCGGGACGCTCGGATTGGAACGGGACACTCTTGTCATATTCACGAGCGACAACGGTTCCCGCTGCAGGGGGGAAGGCGGAAGCAACGGTTCCCTGCGGGGGACAAAGGGAACAACGTGGGAGGGGGGGCTGCGGGTTCCCTGCATCATGCGGTGGCCCGGCATGATCCCGGAGGGTTCGGTTTGCCGCGAACTTGTCACAGCCATGGATCTTTATCCGACACTGGCGAAAATCGGGGGAGCGGCGATTCCCGAAGACCGGAGGATCGACGGAAAGAACATCCTGCCCCTCATGCTTTCTGGAGGCTCCTCTCCCTCCCCCCGCGAGACCTTTTTCTATTACATGGAGAACAAGCTCGAGGCAGTTCGGGCCGGGAAATGGAAACTTCACATAAGAAAAGGGGATAAAGAGATAAGGGAACTCTACAAGCTGGACGAAGATCCCGGAGAAACGAGAAACCTCTTTGATTCCCATACCGAACTCGTTAAAGATCTGGAGAAAAAGATAAACGAGTGTCGAAAAGATCTGGGCGATGATGCATGCAACGTGAAAGGCCGAAATGTGAGACCCATCGGGCGGGTGGACAATCCAGACACGTTAACCCATTACGATCCCGAGCATCCCTGCATCATTGCCCTTTACGATTTGAAAGACAGGGGGTAATTATCCCGTTCCACTTCGCCTTATGGAAATCAATCGGGAAAAACAGGGGACGGAATTACTTCAATAATCGGGGGGCGTTCCCAAAATGACGGGATGTCAACGTATCCGGGAAAAGAACCATACGCTCGTTTACTCGGAGTTCACCCTTGGCTTCATGGTGGGATTCGCGATTGTCACGATTGCCCTTTTTCTGTTTTTCCTGCAATCCGTTTTGAGAGAGCCGTTCATGGAAGAGCATCAAAGAGCAATCAGCTGGGGGATTTCCATCATGATTCTCGCCGGATTCATCCTGCTGACATTTTACAAACGGACCGTGATAATTCATCAATACGGAACGGTTTCCATCGAGCGGCACTTTCTTTTCAAGCCGTATCGAAGGGATTACACCCGTGATGAGATGTTCGGACTCGCCGAGTATATCCGTGAAAATACCTGGAAGTCAGATGATACCATAGAGATTTACAGGATCGAGCTTGTTCTGACGGATGGAAAACGCCTGACTTTGATCCGATGCTCGAACCATGAAGAGCTGGGGGATTGTTGCCGGAAGATCGAGCGATTCACAGGCATCCAGCTGGCACGGAAAAAATACGGCGGGCTGTTTTAAACGTAACTGATATGATGGGTTCATACCCGAATGGCTTTAACTTAATGCTCGAAAAGACCAATTTCCACACGCTTTATCTTCGTGCTCGCCTGTCAAGTCGAAGTCACGCTGAGGCGTGACGAAGACTGATGCGCGTAATCGTAATCCTTCATAATTTAGGATTTTGAATCAAGGAGAGAAGCACGTGTATCGGAGATATCGAGTGCGAGTGCGAGTAGGGAAATATATCTCTTCGGAGAACATGATTCTATTTCCTTAAGTTAGTGCCATTCGGGTCATACCATATATTTATCTCCTGTTATGTTGCACTGTCTCGAACGGAAGTTCCAAGGAAGCTTGAAGCCTGCGTGGCTTTTTCGCGGGCTTTATCCAGATCGGTGGATTCAAAAATGGTTATATCTTCATCCTGATTTCCATGCCCGTTGTTCAGAATCACCGAATAGAACAGAAATCCGCCTCCCTTTACCCTCATGCTTTGAATTTTTTTCTGTTTGATAATCACAGATTCAAAGGAGGCGAGAGGAAAATCAAGGAATCGAAACGGAACAAGAAAACCCCACCATTTTCGAACAATGCCTCTGGAGAGATCAATGGTCACCCCTTTTCGAAACGTGATCAAAACAAAACCCGCAACCATGGCGCCGATTGTAAAAGGGGAAACTGGTTTGTCTTTTATGAAGTACATCCCCACGGCAAGTGTGGCCGAAAAGAAGAAAACAAAACCTCCAATGGTTTGAGTGCATCCGGGATTTTCATTAAAGGTCATTCGGTTCATTTGACCATAAGGCAGGTTCCAGAACTACCATCTCTCCTATGATCGTTATGGTTCGGGTCAGTTTTATATCCCTGGATGAGGTCCTCGCCCGTGGTTACCATATCAAGTATCCCGTGCCTTCCACGAGTTGGCGCGAGATGGTGATATCGTCCAGGTTAAATACAAAAAGTCCATCACCCGCAGGATCTTTTGATTCGAGGCTTGCCTGGTTGAACATCGAACCTGGATTCGCACTTTCTACAAAGACACCCAGAAAGTAAACTTCCCCCCCATCCGGCAGGACATCATCCGGGATTTCCCCATTCGATACATCGGTCGAGGAGGCAAAGAGTGTAAAATCCCCCGGTCTCACATCGCCGGGACTCCCGATCACGTTGATCCCGAAAGCGAGCACGGATTCCGTGAAAAAGAAGCTGCACGAATCCCCGGAGAGAAAGGCCTGATCGATCGTGTCCAAGGCAAGAGTGTTTCTCCCGCCGGGGCTTGTCTGATAATAAGAATCCGTCACCAGGATGGATATAAGAGGTTCGGAGTGCTCAACGATGACTCCATCCACAAGGCTTCCGTTGGGGTACATGGTTCCAGCCGGGATCCCCTCGAAACCGGCAATCTCGAGGCTTTTGGAAACATCCGCCAGGAAAAGGGTCCGGCTTGTGTATGTATGAACAAAGGGGGCTGCATCCGCCCTACCTGGAGCAACGATGAAAACCAGCAGTATTCCTGCAAATACAATTGAAATATATTTGAAATGATTCATATCCGTCCCCCATTTTAATAATTATCTGGCGGTCACGACATCCGGAGCAAGCACGATCACCGGGGAAACCGGCGATGAGTCGAGATCGTGGTTTTTGGGAATGGCAATCCAGATCGTACCAATCCCGTCCTCGTGCTGCAACAGATCGAGCCCCAGGTAATCGACCCCTCCCGAGGTGAATTGCAGGCCGGAATGCTCATCGACTCTTGTTGCCTTCAAACGTTTTCCGTAATTGAACCGGGTTCCCTGTCCCCATCCCTTCAGCATGAAATCGACCACAACCTGGGAGATGGCATATAACCGGTCTCCAATACCAACGCTTGTTCTTCCATCCCCTTCAGGGGAAACACCGGGTTCGAGGAAGTCTCCCGGAGAAAGCACGATTTTGGGAGTAACGGGTCCTGACGTCAAATCGTGGTTTTTGAACATGGCGAACCAGATCAGGCCGATACCGTCTTCATGCTCGATGATGTCGAGTCCGATATATTCCACTCCCCCGGATCGAAACAATTCCCAAACGAGATTGACCCCATAATCGACGTTTGGTTCCAGGGTGACGGCCGTGCCCACCCCGACATCATTAACCTTGTATTGCGGTGGGGCGGAATCGGGCGAAACGGGCCACTTCGATGCATTTGGAAAGCGCGATCTGGCATAATCGTCATGGTACGCGATCATGTAGTTCATCACCGTGTATGGTTGCATGTTGGGATGGGGGTCATTACCGCCTGCCGATCCGATTGAACTGGAATCCATCTTGACGGTGGGTCTTGCATCGGAATACTGGCCCGTGCTACCGGCCAGGATATGACCCTCCGGCTTGGTCTGATTGCCAAGGCTGTTTACAGCCAGTATGGAATGATTATGCGACGGAATCTGGGTGACATCAAGTGTTACGGTTTCCGACCCGCCTTTCTGTCCGATCTTGCGGTAGGTCAGACCCGGTCCGGCGCCCATACCCATGGGGACGCGCCCTCGCAGGTCCGGAATTCCCAGGGTTGTTCTGCCGTCGCCCCCATAGATATTTCCGATCACTCCAAAGAGTCCGAGATTGTCCCTTATGGCAAGGAGCCTGCCATCGCACCGGTACCAACCCGGCGGCGACATATTACCGGCGAACAAACGGATCTCCCCCAAATAAGGCTGTGCGGGTCTCAGCCCGATTCTCGAGTCGTTGGGGAGTCCATCCAACTGATCATGAAGAGACCTGATCGAGGGTCGTTCATCCACCTTGACAAGGGGATCGACGCCCGTGGGATCAACCACGACCAGGGGCGTGATGGGTCCCGTCTCGAGATCATGGTTAAAGGGTATGGCAATCCAAACATTGCCCTTTTCGGGGATGTGGAGCAGGAATTCCAGTCCGGCATAATCCACGCCGCCGGAAGAGAAGAGATTGCTGTCCGGCACTTCGAGTCGAACAACCGCCCCGGCGGGTCCGCTATAGAGGCAAACTGCGAGCAATACAGCCTCGAAAACAGGGAAAAGCCGGGTTTTCAATCTTATAATATTTCTCATCACCACATCCTCCTCTTTTGATGGGAACTGGGGTCAAACTCTATGTTTATCTTTTTTTTGAGTCTTTTAGAAATCTCTTGCATTTCTGGTTGTTCACGGACTTCCTTCAAGTGAGCATAAATGACACATCTCTGTTTAAGGCCCATGAATTCCGTGATTTGTGGGATAAAATACCCTGAGTATGAGGGTATACTCATTCGATGATTTTTATAAACCTTAAATTTATGGCGTGTGCCGGAGTATGGGCCATCAAATCCGAGATTCCTGAGTTTTTGAATAAAATTCCGACGTTTACATGGATGCCGCCGACTCATGCTCCGGCTCCTTATTCAGTTCATAATTCTCTATCACAGGAAGGTGATGCTTCAATTTTAATCCAACCAGAATCCAGTCTTCAAGTGTTGACTGGAATTCGTCTTCGTATTCCAGCAAAGAATTACCAAAGGCCATAACACCTTTACAGACAGGAATCCGCCCTGAATAAGTCCCATCTTCGAGTTTATCATATTCAGCATGTGATAAAGCGCTTTTTATATATCCCGTCAGAATATTCTGCAGCTTTTCATACTCCTTCTATTTACTTGCCAATAGAAATATTTTCTTACCCAGTTACATTGATTAATAT
>Ga0272444_10006332_pt1 | contig 10111 bp, 8 predicted proteins | sample SSMForm13_FD_201033 | JGI IMG/M metagenome (GOLD analysis project Ga0272444, IMG submission 201033) | Marine sediment archaeal communities from Little Sippewissett salt marsh, Falmouth, MA, United States - SSM-Form-13 | ecosystem: Environmental > Aquatic > Marine > Wetlands > Sediment ...
CACCGGCGCTGTTTCTCCTCCCTCTATTCAGGGAAGAGAGGGACCGGGAGGGTGAGTTCAGGCGGGGCGATGGTCGCTTGTGATTTAAAACCCGGAGCTACAGGCTTGTTCAACCTCCCTGCGCCGGGGTGTTTTCCGCTTTAATCACGGTAATCTTTCGATCACATCAATCTGTGGTTCAGACAATGAACACTCCGACGCAGAATCTTCGGGCTGTTACAGGCGCTCCACCATGCCGATGATGCCGGCTATTTCGTTCCGGATTTTTTTCAAGTCCTCAATATCCGGCATCCGGGATGTGGAAGATTCATGTTCCTCGACCTGTTCGAGCGGAAGCTGAAGCTGTTCATCCACATGGTCACGGTTTTCCTTCAGACGCTGTCTCGCCCCTTCGATGGTATACTTCTCATCGTACAGAAGCGTCCTGATAACCCGGACGATCTTGATGTCGCGCTCGGTGTAGGCCCGGTTTCCCGCGCGGTTCTTGCGCGGCCTCAGCAGTGGAAACTCTGTCTCCCAGTAACGGAGAATGTGGGGCTTGAGATCCATCATGTCCGAGACTTCACTGATCGAGTAATACCGCCTTTTACGCTCGCCATCCATGACACGCTCCGTCATGTTATTATGGATAAGAGGGAATCCTCGGTTATATCGTTCGTTTCATTCATGGAGCACAGCCTGTCTATCGCGTTTCTTCACTCAATTTCATCGAATTACCGGCTTCACACCTCTGCGAGAACAAGCATATACCGTTTCAGCCGATTCCGTCACTCGGCTTTCTTCTCCCGCATCATGAGGTCTTGAACGGCAGCATCCGCCGGCAGATTGTTGAAAAGCACATCATAGACCTTTTCGGTGATCGGCATATCGATACCGTGAGCGATCGAATATTCGCAAACCGTTCTCGTTGTCGGAACGCCCTCGGCAACCATGACCATGTCCTTCAGAACGTCATCAAGGCGGCGGCCTTTCCCGATTTCCTCACCGACATGACGGTTACGGGAGTAGGCGCTGAAACAGGTCGTTATGAGGTCGCCGATACCGGAAAGGCCGGTAAACGTTTCCGGCCGTGCACCGAGCGCCTCCCCAAATCGTGTCAGCTCGACGATACCGCGCGTAACAAGGGCGCTTTTCGCGTTCGAACCGAACCCGAGCCCGTCGTTCATGCCCGCCGCGATGGCGATAATGTTCTTGACCGCACCGCCGAACTGGACGCCGCGGGGGTCATCGGATGTATACACCCTGAACCTGCTCGACATGAAAACGTCCTGAACCATTTCGGCGGCAGCAGGGTCTTCGGAGGCCGAAACAATCGTTGTCGGGAGCCCCCGCGCAACCTCGGAGGCGATGCAGGGCCCCGACATCGCCACAATTCGGTATCCCGGCACCTCATCGGCGATAACCTCGGTCATGGTCCCGAACGTCTCGTGTTCGAGTCCTTTCGAAAGGGAAACCAGAACAGCGTTACCCCCAATGGCTAACGATTCGCAGGCACGCCGGGCGGTCGCCCTCATATGGACGGACGGAACGACGAACACGACGATATCCGCTCCATTCACAGCCTCGCCGACATCCGATGTCACTGCAATGTCATCGGGTATCGCATGGCCGGGAAGGAACTTAGAATTCTCATGCATCCGGATGATTTCACGGGCAAGGATAGCATCGTATTCCCACAGGCGCACACCGTGACCGTTGCCGTGGAGCAGAAGCGCCGCGGTCGTACCCCAGTTTCCCGCGCCGAGGACGGCAACATTCATGATGCACCCCGCTTTCCGAAACGGTTCTCCTCACCCCTGAACAGCCTGCCGATATTCGACCGGTGCCGGAATATCACGAGAAGGGCGAGGACGGTCGCGACAACAAGCACCGGTACGGAAAACCCGTCGCCGAGTATTCCCTCGACGACAATCGCGACGGGGAGCACGGCAGCCGCGACGATGCTTCCCAGTGAAACATAGCCGGTCGAGAATGTCAGTATACACCATGCCGCAAGAGTAACCACAGAAGCCAGCGGTACCAGGCCGATAATGACACCGAAGGATGTGCCGACACCTTTTCCACCGCGGAACCCGGCAAACACCGTCCACATATGGCCCGCAACAGCGGCGAGCCCGGCCGAAAGACGGCGGATATCTTCGCTTGCGAAGGTATCACCCGGCATAAGCGACGGGAGGAAAAAGACGGCGAAAAAGCCCTTGAAAATGTCGATGAGACCGACGGTGATCCCGATTTTTTTACCAAGAACGCGGAAAGTATTCGTCGCGCCGGGATTACCGCTCCCGTGCTCGCGGATATCGATACCGCGTGTCACCTTCCCGGCAATGATGCTCGTGGGTATCGAACCGATAAGATATGCGACAATCAGCAGCAGAGCGAAGTACATTCAGGCATCCTCAACGAAGCGCCCCGGAGCTAACCACCGAGGTATTTTTTCATCATTATCCACGGGACAGTAGAAAACAGATTGCACCTTTCATTTTCAGGTTACAATCCGAAACATATATCCGTGAAAGGCTACGACCCACGTATAATACTGCGCAAAATGGCGCATGTCAAATACACAGAGGAAGGGTGATCAGGTTTTCGGCGCGCCTTTTTTCTTGCGTCCCTTGAAGGAAAGCCTGACAGGTGTACCATCATAACCGAACGTCTTCCGAAGCCTTCCCTCGACGAACCGCGCGAAGTTGTCGCGCACTTTACGGGCGTCATTGACGAAAAAGGCGAACGACGGCGGATCGATCCCGTACTGAGTCGCATAGAGAATCGTCACATCGCTCGATCCCGGCGGATGGGGCAATATCTCGACAAAACGGTTCAGATCGGATGTGGGCACGCGTTTCTTACGCGCGTCATGGATTTCGAGCGCCCGTTCGAGGAGATTCGTGACACGCTGGCCTTTCACCGCGGAGGTAAATATGACGGGATAGGGCGCCTTGTCGGGAAGCTCATCATAGAGATCTGTTTCGAAACGCTTCATGGTCATGTGATCCTTCTCGATCAGGTCCCACTTGTTCGCCGCCATGATGAGACCCTTCCCCGCTTCGACAACATCGTGAACAAGCCGCTTGTCGTACGATGTGACTCCCTCGTTAATATCCATGACCACAATGGCGACATCGCAGCGTGAAATGGCGTTGAGCGTCCGCAACGAACTGTAGTAGTCAAGCGACTCCTTGAGCCTGGTCACTTTCTTCAGACCCGCGGTATCGATAAGAACGACCGACCTGCCATCGACAGTGAGCCGTGTATCGATGGCATCACGCGTCGTCCCCGGAATGTCGGTCACCAGAACGGTGCCATCGCCCGCGATGCTGTTGACGATGGAGGATTTCCCGACATTGGGGCGGCCGATGAGTGCGATTCTGACGGCATCGTCGCCCGGGGATTCGCCTTCATGCTCCGGCGGGAGCGCCGCGACGATCTCGTCGAGAAGGTCGCCAGAACCGCGCCCCGTTCTGCCCGAAATGGGAAACGGCTCCCCGAGGCCGAGATTGTAAAACTCGTACATGTCGAATTCCTGACGGCCCGTATCGATTTTCGCGACACCGAGGATGACCGGCTTTCCCGTTTTCCGGAGAAACCGTGCAATCTCGCCGTCGAGATCGGTGATACCGCTCTTGACATCGACGAGGAAGAGGACGACATCCGAGGTCTCGACCGCGATATGGCTCTGTTCGCTGACCGCCTGTTCCATCAAATCTTTGCCGGAGAAGACAAAACCGCCGGTATCAACGAGCATGAAATTCCGCCCGTTCCACTCGAACTCGACAGCGTTCCTGTCGCGCGTGACGCCGGGACGATCGTCGGTAATGGCAAGCGGTTTCCGTATTATCCTGTTAAACAGGGTCGACTTTCCGACATTGGGCCGACCGATGATTGAAACGACGGGTATTTTCATAAGCTGGACTTATTCTTTGTTAAAAGGTGACGGTACAACCATTGACACCACATAATCGAGAAACACGGCGAGTGCGTAATAATAAAGATCGCACCACAGAGACCGGTGTATCAGTGAGTTTCGAAAAACAGATTCACGGGATCATAATCGCCCGAAACGACCTCGACACCGAGCGTTTCGGACAGTTCCGCCGGTTTCATGTCGTCGAGAAAAACACCGTCGGTGTTAAGGCAGTTCGGGGGCAAGACAACGGTTTCGTCATTTTCGACACCCTCAAGCGCCGCGAGGATGTCCTGTCCCGTCAAAAGTCCCGACACGGTTACGGTGTCGCCGAAAAATTCGTTGACGACTGTCACCACCCGCGCCCGAATCCCCGGACAGGCGGACACCCGTCCCGCAAAATCCTCCATCAGGGACGACATCGACACACCGGTAACGAACACGAAGCGTCCCCTGCGGCGCACATCCGCATCATCCACATCTTCGAGACGCGACACGGCCCCGATGAAATCCCGTACCATGCCGACGCCGTTTTCGATCTGGGGAAAATCGTCATAATAGGACTCATCCGGGATATCGAGGCCGGCGCGGATATACCACTCGTCGGCACAGTAGACGAACCCCTCCCCCGTCTCGGCCGCATAATCCCCGTGCAGGCGATCCACCAGCACAATCGTCTCGCGGGCGCAACGTTCATCCACCGGTGTAAGCTCACACAGGCCCGCACGGTGTTTCGTCAGGCCGACAGGAACGACCGCCACCGAACAAACGCCCGGATAGCGCCGTCGAAGATCGGTGACGGTACGATGGAGCACATCCCCGTCATTGATCCCCGGGCAAACGACAATCTGGCAATGCATGGAGATACCGGCGGCAAGAAGGCGATCCATGTTGTCCATCAGGTGATCGTCCCGCCCGATGCCGAGAAGCTTCAGACGTTTCGCGGTGTCGGTAGCATGCACCGAGACATACAGCGGCGAAAGACGCTGCCGGACGATACGCACCAAGTCCTCTTCCCTGAGCCGGGTAAGCGTGACATAGGTGCCGTGGAGGAAAGACAGGCGGTAATCCTCGTCCTTGACATAGAGTTCGTCGCGCAGGCCGGTCGGATTCTGGTCGATGAAACAAAAGACGCAGGCATTGCCGCACCGCCGTATGTCCATGGGCTCCAGCTCGAAGCCGAAATCACCGGAGCCATCGAATCTCACAGTATTTTCGTACGTACCGCGATGAAACGTAACCATAACATCATCGTCGGAACCATAGAAGATCAGATCTATCTGGTCACGAACCCGGTGGCCGTTGATCCCGACGATTCTGTCGCCCGCTTTCACGCCCCCCCGCTCCGCCTGACCGCCCTTTTCAACCGAGACTATTCTCATTGGTTATACCGGACTTCCAGTCTTGTTTCGCGGAGTATCATTCATTCGATCCCGCATTATCCGCTGTAATCGCCTTTTCGAGCCTACGAAGCATCTCGACGGCATCGATGCCGCTCACCGTGGCATGCGGCCTGAAATCCCCGGTATGGGGATCGACATCCATCAATCCCTCGTTAACACAGAGGGATATCGCGTTGTACGCATAAAAATCAGTGCGGACATCGGGAAAAACGGATGCACTGCCATAATATCGGGTCGCGAGATCCGGGTCATTCCGCAGCAGCGCAAGAATCGACTGCACTGTCACCGCGAACTGCTCACGGGTCACTATTTTGTCCGGATAATAATATCCGTTCGGGAACACCGAGACACCTTCCACCGCAAGCGGCAGGATGACATGAATCTGCTTTTTCCCCACGTGATTGTTGATATCGGGCGGCATACGGACACTCCTGTCCACGAGGGTCAGGTCATCGGTATAGAACTCCGAGAAAAGCCGGGGGCGATAGTGCCGCACATGAATCCTGATCCGCATCAGGTCCTCGAGAAGTACGCCGAGGTCCGCCCTGTCGATACTCTCGTCGAGCACGATGTAGGCGCAACTCCGTACGATTGGCGTCACCTTCAGTATCCTGTTTGCAAGGGACAGCCGGCCGCGGGCGCGACGGGCATACATGCCGTTCTTATCCACGACGAGCTTGAACGTTTTCGCCGCATCATCGTAATACTGAGCCTTGAGCAGGCATCCGGCCCGATAGAACAGCGCCCGCTCGTTCCCGGGATCGATCTCAAGCGCCCGCCCGAAATATTTTTCGGCATCGGCGAACCAGTTTTTCCCGCGTTTTCTGGCAGTCACCGCATAGCCGCCCGCGGCATGGGCATCGGCGAAAGACTTGTCGTTTTTTACGGCTTTTTTTACGTGCTTGAGCGCCTGGCGGTAATTCCCCCGGAGAACCTCGAGGTACGCCAGACCGGTGTAACCGAAGGGCGATGAGGGGTCGAGTTCGACCGCACGGTTGAAATCCTTTTCGGCGTCCTCGAGGCTTTCGGCATCGAGCTTCTGCATACCGCTCAGGTAGTGGTCGCGCGGGGTGTCGATATCGGATTCAGGCTTGACGACAGTGCGCGAACAGGATATGGCGAAGACCATCGTCAGCACAAGCGCCGTAAGAACAAATGAAACACTATTTTTCATGGCTGATCTTTTGCCTTCAGGCATTTCTGCTGTATGGAAAAACGGGTAATCCGATCATCGATACGTTGTAGATGACGCCGATATCGGGCCGCCGTAACGACCGGTTTCATACGCAACCGCAAGGCGAATAAGGCGGCTGCGGAGCATGGTTAACGTAATGTATTAAAATACTACAAAACGGGGCTTTAATCAATGGATTGTTTGGGGGATGGATAGGGGTGAAATGTAGATAAAAATCAGACAGGATAACAGGATGGACGGGATGAAACGAAAAGCACTTTAAAGGCATGCGAAAGCCACAAGATAAAAACAAAAGGGATAAGGCAACTGTCGGATTACCTTGTTTTAGAAAAATTGACGAAAGACGGAAGATCGTTTTCATTTGACAGGGGCCGGGGCATCCGCTTAATTGTCATAGGTGCTCATCCGCAGATTCATGGTATTCAGCTCACACCATTCACGGGGGGTCTCAATGAACCGGGCCGCGATCATTTCCGCAGTTCTCTGCATCATTGTTCTGGCAACTGTATCGTGCATGGATGATCTCGATGATCTCAAGAACATCGAGCAAATCATACGGACATCACTGCCGTCCATGGACCTCACCGGCAGGCCCTACGAGCTGGATACGGGGCTTACGACGCGCTCCATATCCTTCGAAAACCCCACGGGCGAACCCGGCAAGAGCGGCATGGCGGCAAGCGGCCTCGGCGTGGGGCGCAAAGGCTCGCCGATGCGGCGTGTCCCGCCCGATTCCACCTATGTCCTCTGCGACATCGAGGGGCCGGGAACAATCCGCCATATCTGGATGACCACGAGCCGCGCCCCGGAAAACCTGAGAAGCATTGTCCTTCGTGTCTGGTGGGACAACCAGGAGCATCCGAGCATCGAATGCCCGGTCGGCGATTTCATGGGCTTCGCCCACGGCAAGGTGATGCCCTATCACTCGTCCGTGCACTCCTGCGGGCGTAACGCGGGTATGAATATCTGGCTGCCCATGCCATTTCTCGAGCGGGCGCGCATCACCTTCACCAACGAGGGAATGGAGACCATCCCCCTCTTCTACCAGATCGACTACACCATCGGGGACAGCCACAGTGCGGATGTCGGGAGGCTCCACTGCCTCTTCCGTCGCGAGAATCCGACCACGCTGAAGGAGGATTTCACCATTCTCCCGAAGAGAACCGGCAAGGGGCGGTTCATCGGCACGGTGCTCGGGATACGCTATGAGGACAGGCACTGGTGGGGCGAAGGCGAGATCAAGTTCTACATGGACGGCGATACGGAGTTTCCGACACTCTGCGGGACGGGAAGCGAGGATTATGTCTGCCTGTCGTACGGCATGCAGGAGACCCCCTTCTTCTATAACGGGTGCAGCCTGAACGACACCGAGCGGGGCTATGTGTCCATGTACCGCTGGCACCTGCCCGATCCCATCTACTGGAAGGAGGAATGCCGTGTCACCATCCAGCAGATCGGGTATGACGGCGAACTGAGAAAAACGACGGGGGAACCGCTCTACGAACGCCAGGACGACTGGTCATGCTCCACCTTCTGGTACGAGCCGATCCCGAGTGCACCGCTCCCCGCCATGCCGGATGCGGCGGCCCGGACTGCGAATATCTGGAAGGAATGAAAGAGACGGGACAAACACCGGGGAATTTTCACGATTGAACATACAACAACCATGTAACGTTGAGTGCACCAAATCCGGTGACCTCAACAGGCGACATGTGCATGTGCAACATCATGTGCGGTTCAATGCTAACGGAACAACTGAATTTTAAAGACAGAAACGTCACTATCATGTGTAATTGCTCCACGTGAAATTCATTCAGGGACAAAAAAAAATCAAAGGAAACGAACCATGAAAAGAAACCTCCGGCTGTTCTGTTTTGTTGTATTTCCCGCACTTTTCGCTCTATCGTCGGCAGTATCGGCGGGGCCGCCGACGGAGCGGCAGGTACTCGACGCCATGCACAGGGCGACGGCGTTCATGGACGGGACGATTTCATGCAACGGCGGGTATCTCTGGACATACAGCGACGACCTGTCGCTTCGATGGGGTGAAGCGCCCGCCAGGGAATCCCAGATATGGGTGCAGGGCGGAACGCCGGATATGGGCGAGTGCTTTCTCAGGCTCTATCAAGTCACCGGAGACGGGTATTACCTCGAATGCGCCAGAAAAGCCGCAAACGCCCTCATCTACGGCCAGCATCCGCTCGGGGGATGGCACTACTTCATCGATTTCGACAAGACCGGACTCGCCGAGTGGTACACCTACATCTTTTCTAATTTCAAGTGGGGCATGGAGGAATACCGCCACTATTACGGCAATTGCACGTTCGACGACGATTCCACGGTCGGGCCGACACGCTTCCTGCTCAACCTCTACATGACCACGCTTGATCCGGCATACCGCGCGCCGCTCGTCAAGGCGCTCGATTTCATCCTCATGTCCCAGTATCCCAACGGCGCATGGCCGCAGCGTTACCCGCTCAGGCACGAGTTCGTCCACGACGGCCTTCCCGACTACACCTCGCTCTACACGTTCAACGATTCGGTCATCAACGGCAATATCGCCATGCTGGTCGAGGCATACGAACGACTCGGCGACGAACGGTATCTCGCCGCGGCGAAACGCGGCATGGATTTCCTCATCATGTCGCAGGGGCCAGTGGGACAGGCGGCATGGGGGGCACAGCACGGCAAGGACCTGACCCCGGCATGGGGACGCACGCACGAACCGCCGGTGTACAAACCGCGCTACACGATGGAAAATATCCGCGCACTGGAACGCTACTACCTGATCACCGGCGACAGGCGTTACCTCGAGCCCATTCCCGGCGCGCTGGCGTGGCTCGAGGATTCCGCGGTCGAAACCCTCGACGACGGGCGTCTGCAACTGAGCGACCGGTACGAGAAGGTGACGAACAGGGCCCTGTATCTCCTCCGAACCGACCGGGTCAACGAAGAGGGCTACGGCCTCTGGAAGCTTTCCTACGAACCGGATGCCAGCTCGCGATATGTCACTGTCGACATCAAGCGCCTGAGGCGGGACTATGAGAGGATCGCCTCGCTTTCGCCTGAAGCGGCTGTCGCGGAATACAATGCCGGACGCGAGCGAACCAGGGCGACATCGAACGTGGATGCCGACACGGTCGCCGGTCTCATCTCATCTCTCGACGAGCGCGGCGCATGGGTCGAGGATGTCAAGGTCTACGGCATGGATGTCACGAAACGCTACCCAAAGGGTCAGAAATTCAACAATTACAATCCCTCGGTGGACGACGATCACGCGTCGATCATCATCCGCGGCATTTCCACGCAATCGTTCATACGGAACATGACGACATTCGGCAATTTTCTGAAAGGGATGGAGTGAGAGAAAAAGCGTGACATATGCCGTCACGATCGACAGTAAACGTGATGTCCATTACGGCGATTGTGCGGCAAACGTTACGACAGATTCAGCTTCACGCACAAAACATGAGCTTGCGAAACACATCGTAAGCTCATGTTTTTTATAAGCGGAAAACGGGCAGTTATGTTCGATCCCGAGAATTATATCCTTGCTGCACATCAGATCCTTTTGGGGGGAAACAGCTTGTTTCAATTGTACAAATATAATAA
>Ga0272444_10006333_pt1 | contig 10108 bp, 7 predicted proteins | sample SSMForm13_FD_201033 | JGI IMG/M metagenome (GOLD analysis project Ga0272444, IMG submission 201033) | Marine sediment archaeal communities from Little Sippewissett salt marsh, Falmouth, MA, United States - SSM-Form-13 | ecosystem: Environmental > Aquatic > Marine > Wetlands > Sediment ...
GGGCGGCTCGGCATCGACGGCGCGACGTACATGGCCCTCGAGTTTGGGGGACCGGCGACTGAGCGGCTGTCGATGGACGCGCGATTCACGATGTCGAACATGGCGATCGAGGCCGGTGCGAAAGCGGGACTCTTCCCGGCGGACGACACGGCACTCGGCTACCTCGACGGGCGAACGAGCCGCACGACGGCTGCGCTGGCAGCCGATCCGGAGGCGGACTACGTCCGTACGCTCGAGATTGACGTGACGTTGCTCGAGCCGTGCGTCGCGCTGCCCCACCTGCCGTCGAACGTCCGCCCGGTCCGCGAGGCCGGCTCGATCCCGATCGACCAGGCCGTGATCGGATCGTGCACCAACGGTCGACTCGAGGACCTGCGCGTCGCAGCCGGGATCCTCCGCGGGCGGACCGTTCACCCGGACGTTCGCTGCATCGTCATCCCGGGCAGCCCCCAGGTTCAGCTCGACGCGATCCGCGAGGGTCTCATCGACGTCTTCCTCGAGGCCGGCGCCGCGGTAAGCACGCCCACCTGCGGGCCGTGCCTCGGCGGGCATATGGGGGTGCTCGCAGCGGGCGAACGGGCGGTCTCGACGACCAACCGCAACTTCCGCGGGCGGATGGGTTCGCTCGACAGCGAAGTCGTGCTCGCCGGACCGGCCGTCGCCGCCGCCTCAGCGATCGCCGGTCGGCTCGCGCACCCGGAGGAGGTCGTGGCATGAGGGGACGGATCTGGCGATTCGGAGACCACGTCGACACCGACGCGATCATTCCGGCACGCTACCTGCACACGTCGGAGCCTGCCGAGCTCGCCACCCACTGTATGGAGGGCCTGAGCGACGGGTTCGCCACCGCAGTGGGGACCGGCGACTTGATCGTCGCGGGCGAGAACTTCGGCTGTGGCTCGTCGCGAGAGCATGCACCGCTCGCCATCCGAGCGGCCGGAATCGGTTGCATCGTCGCCGCGAGCTTCGCCCGGATCTTCTACCGGAACGCCATCAACATCGGACTCCCGATCGTCGTCTGTCCGAACGCCGTCGCGGCGGCAGCCGACGGACAGGAGTGGGAGGTCGATCTCGAAGCCGGCCGCATCCGCAACTTGGCGCTTGACTTCGAGACGGTGTTCGAGCCGGTCCCACCGTTCATGCGGGAACTCCTCGCCGCCGGAGGACTCGTCCGATACACGCGCAGTCGGATCGCCGCCGGAGAGCTTCCCCGTCGGAGGGATGAACCGTGAGAACGATCGAGCTGTACGACACGACGCTCCGTGACGGCGCGCAGACCGAAGGGCTGTCGTTCACATTGGCCGACAAGCTCAAGATCGTCGAGTGGCTCGATCGCATTGGGATCGACTGCATCGAGGGCGGCTGGCCTGGCTCGAACCCGAAGGATCGAGAGTTCTTCGAGCGGGTCATCGACCTCCCGCTCGCCCACGCGCAGATCGCCGCCTTCGGAAGCACACGCCGCGCCGGCATCGCCGTCGAGGACGACGCCAACGTCGCTTCGCTGCTCGCGGCGAACACGCCGATCGTCACCGTCTTCGGCAAGAGCTGGCTCCTTCACGTCACCGAGGTGCTCGGCACGACGCCCGAGGAGAACCTGCGAATGATCGGAGACACGGTCGCGACGTTAGCCGAAGCCGGGCGGCGGGTCGTCTACGACGCCGAGCATTTCTTCGACGGATATCGAGCGGACGGCGCGTACGCGCTGGAGACACTGCACGTCGCCGTCGAGGCCGGCGCCGACGTCCTTGCCCTCTGCGATACAAACGGCGGTACCGTCCCGTCGACGATCGCGACCGTCGTCGAAGCCGTCAGCCGGCGCGTCGCCGCGCCGATCGGCATCCACACGCACAACGACATCGAGACCGCGGTCGCGGGAACGATCGCCGCGGTCGAGGCCGGCGCCCGGCATGTGCAGGGAACGGTCAACGGGTACGGCGAGCGATGCGGGAACGCCAATCTCTGTTCCCTCCTGCCGACGCTACAACTGAAGCTGGGGTACGACTGCGTCCGGGAGGAGCAGCTGGCCCGCTTGCGCGTGGCGGCCCGCGCCATCAGCGAGCTCGCCAACCAGCGACTCGCACCGCATCGGGCGTACGTCGGGTCGAGCGCGTTCGCGCACAAGGGCGGCATGCACGTCGACGCGTTTCGGAAGCATCCCGACACGTATCAGCACGTCGATCCAGTGCAGGTCGGCAACCGGAGTCGCATCGTCGTCTCCGAACTCGCCGGTCGAAGCAACGTGCTGCAGAAGGCGGAGGAGCTCGGTCTCGCGCTCGACGGGCGCGAGGTCGCCTCGACCGTCCTGTCCCGGATCAAGGAACTCGAAGGGCGCGGATTCCAGTTCGAGGGCGCCGACGGCTCGGTCGAGCTGATGATCCGGCGGACCGATCCGGCGTACCGAACGCCGTTCGAGCTTCTCGATTTTCACGTCCTGATCCGTGGCGGGGATGGCGAGATGGCCGCCGAGGCGACGGTCAAGCTGCGCGTCGGCGAGCGCACGATCCACACCGCCGCCGACGGCAACGGACCGGTCAACGCGCTCGACGCCGCCATCCGCAAGGCGCTCCTCCCGGTCCACCCGGATCTCGCCGCCGTCCGATTGACCGATTACAAGGTGCGAATCCTCGACGGTACGGCCGGCACCGCGGCGCAGACCCGCGTGCTGATCACGTCGAGCGACGGAACCCGATCGTGGAGCACCGTCGGATGCTCGGAGAACATCATCGAGGCCAGCTGGATCGCGCTGGCCGACGCCCTCGAGTACGCCCTCTGCCCGGCACCGGCGCCCGCCGGGATCCCATCGAAAGGACGACACGCATGAACGCACGCATCGCCGTACTCCCCGGAGATGGGGTCGGCCCCGATGTCATCGCGGAGGGCCTTAAAACCCTCCGAGTCGTCGGCGAAGTCTACGGTCACAACTTCGAGACCGTCGAGCAGCCGATCGGAGGAGCGGCCATCGATGCGTCCGGATCGCCGCTGCCCGGGCCAACGCTCGCCGCCTGTCGCAAGGCCGACGCGGTCCTCCTTGGCGCGATCGGCGGCCCGAAGTGGTCCGACCCAGGCGTCTCCGTTCGACCCGAGCAAGGACTGCTCGACCTTCGCCAGAAACTCGGCCTCTACGCAAACCTCCGTCCGGTCCGGTTGTCGCCCGCGCTGCTCGATGCGTCGCCGCTTAGGTCGGAGTGCATCGAAGGGACCGACCTCCTCGTCGTGCGCGAGCTGACCGGCGGCCTCTACTTCGGCGACCGCCGTGAGGCGGGCAACGACGGCAAGGCGTTCGACACGATGGAGTACACGGAGACGGAGATCGTCCGCATCGCGCAGGTTGCGTTCCGGCTCGCCGGCGAGCGGCGCGGGCGCGTCGCGTCGATCGACAAGGCGAACGTGCTGGCGACGAGCCGTCTCTGGCGGCGAACCGTCACCTCCGTCGCGGCGGAGTACCCGGACGTCCGTCTCGAACACGTCCTCGTCGACGCTGCCGCAATGCGACTGCTGCGCCGGGCGTCGGACTTCGACGTCCTACTGACGGCGAACCTCTTCGGCGACATCCTAAGCGACGAGGCGTCGATGCTCGCCGGCTCCCTCGGCATGCTCCCGTCCGCGTCGCTCGGCGAAGGAACGCTCGGCGTGTACGAGCCGGTGCACGGAAGCGCCCCGGACATCGCCGGGCAGGGGATCGCCAACCCGATCGCGACCATTCTCTCCGCCGCAATGTTGCTCCGACACTCGCTCGCGTTGCACGATGAGGCGACCGCGATCGAGCGGGCGGTCGACCGGGTCCTCGCCGCGGGCGCTCGGACCGCCGACCTTGCGGGACCGTCGAAGCCGACCGTGGGAACGGCCGAGATGGGAGATCGGATCGCGCGAGCCATCGCGGGAGACGGGCGTTCGGGAGGAAGGACGTAGGATGCGAAGCGATCGAATGAAGAGAGGCCTCGAACGGGCCGCCCACCGGAGCCTCCTCTACGCGACGGGGCTGACACCGGAGGAACTGGAGCGCCCACTGATCGGAATCGCCAACGCGTACAACGAGATCGTGCCCGGCCACGTGCACCTCGACCGCGTCGCCGCGGCGGTCAAAGCGGGCATCCGCTCGGCCGGCGGGACGCCGCTCGAGTTCAATACGATCGGGATCTGCGACGGGATCGCGATGGGGCACGAAGGGATGCGCTTCTCGCTTCCGAGCCGAGAGCTCGTCGCCGACTCGGTCGAGGCGATGATCTCCGCACACCGTCTCGACGGCGTCGTCCTCGTCCCGAATTGCGACAAGATCGTCCCCGGAATGCTGATGGCCGCCGCTCGTCTCGACATTCCGGCGATCGTCGTTTCCGGCGGACCGATGCTCGCCGGGAGGCACCGCGGCGAGGCGATCGACGTCAAGACGATGTTCGAGACCGCCGGCGCCGTACGCTCCGGGCGACTCAGCGAAGACGAGCTGGCTGAGATCGAACTCGCCGCTTGCCCGGGCTGCGGATCGTGCGCCGGGCTGTTCACCGCCAACTCGATGAACTGCCTCGCCGAGGCATTGGGGATGGCCCTCCCGGGGAACGGGACGATCCCGGCCGTCCACGCCGCCCGCCTGCGGCTCGCCAAACGCTCCGGCGCCGCCTCCGTACGCCTCGTGCACGACGGCGTGACGGCGCGAGCGATCGTCACCGAAGCGGCGTTCGATCACGCGATCGCCGTCGACATGGCCATCGGCGGCTCGACGAACACCGCGCTGCACCTTCCCGCGATCGCTCGGGAAGCGGGGATCCGGCTGACGCTCGATCGATTCGATGAGATCAGCCGGCGGACGCCGTCGCTCGTCAAACTCAGCCCGTCGGGACCGCACCATCTCGAGGACCTCGACGCGGCGGGCGGAATCCCGGCAGTGCTCGGCGAGCTGCTGCGCGGCGGGCTCGTCGACGGAACGGTTCGCACCGTCGCCGGTCCGTCACTTGTCGAGGCCGTCCGCGGAGCCGAACGGCTCGGCGACGTGATCCGGCCGATCGACGATCCATATAGCGCCGAGGGGGGAATCGCCGTTCTTCGAGGGAACCTCGCGCCGGAGGGCTGCGTCGTGAAGGCCGGCGCCGTCGTCGAGGGAATGCGCCGGCATCGCGGCCCGGCTCGCGTGTTCGACGGTGAAGCGGCCGCGCTGGAGACGATCCTCGACGGCGAGATCGAGGCAGGGGATGTCGTCGTCATCCGGTATGAGGGCCCCCGCGGCGGCCCCGGGATGCCCGAGATGCTCCTCGCCACTGCGGCGATCTCCGGTCGCGGGCTCGACGACCGCGTCGCACTGGTCACCGACGGCCGCTTCTCGGGCGCAACGCGCGGCGCCGCGATCGGGCATGTCGGTCCTGAGGCGGTACTCGGCGGACCGATCGCGCTCGTCGCCGACGGCGACATCATCGAGATCGACATCCCGTCCCGGACGATCACGCTCGCCGTCGACGACGAGACGCTCGGCACGCGACGCAGCGCTTGGAGTGCGCCCCAACCCCAAGAGACAACCGGCTACCTCACCCGCTACGCGGCGGCCGTCGGACCGGCCTGCGAGGGGGCTGTGCTCGGCTGACACGCGGCCCCGCGCGCGACCGCGGATGGAACCTGGACCTTCCGTCGTGGTAGGTCGGGGGAGTCCACGATCCCAAGGAGGTTGTCGTGAGCGCTTCATCCGTCGGCACTGCGCGCAGGACCTGCCGGCTCCGCCTCGTCGTCGCCGCAATCGTTGCCGCCGTCAGTCTCGCTGCCCCGGCGATCGACGAGCTGCCCGAGGGGACGCGGGTGACGTACATCACCTCGGAGGGGATCGGCCGGATCGCGATCGCAGTCCGCTCCCCGAACACACCGCGGTACGACGAGGGCGCACCGGTCGTCGTCAACGTCTCCGGGTTCTTCACCTCGTCCTCCGGCTTCAAGGTCGAACTCGACCCCGATGCGCTCGGTGCTGTGTACGTCACCTACCTCTGGCCGGGGAAGACCGACGCACGGACCGGTTACGCGAGCGAAGGGACGTACGACTACGGGGGTCCCGACTGCCTCGCGGCGCTGCGGGATGTCGTCCGCTTCGCCGTAGGCGAAGGGACCGACATCGACGGCCGCAAGATCGACGCGCTGGTCGACGTGCCGGTCCACCATGACGTCGCCGGGCTGTACGCCTTCTCCCATTCCGGAATCGCGGCAACGAACCTCCTCGCCCTACACGGCGACGACCTGCAGCAGGTCGACTTCTTCGTCGGGCGCGAGAACCCGACGATTGCCGCCCTCTACCCGCTCGAGCCGGGGTATTGGGATGACGACACCGGACGACCGGTGCGCAATCCGTTCTACGACCCAGTCGGCTACACACCGAAATCGATCGCAATCGACTACTCGACCGTCTACTGGTCGGCCGAGCACGGCCGGCCCGGGTTTCGGTCCGCCTCCGAAGGAGGCGATGACTTCGTGTGCTCATTCAAGCATCCGCAGATGTACGGCAAGGACTACTGGTCGACCGACCTGCTCCAAGCGCTCCTCGACCACGGCGCGCTGACCCGCGAAACGTGGCCCGAGACCCTGGCAACCCCCGAGGAGGCCGCCGCGAACTGGCCGCCCCGCGAGACCGTCGAGAACTACCCACGGATCGCACAGGTGCTGCCCGATCTGAAGGTCCTGCTCGTCTTCGCTTCCGCCGACCACGTGCAGACCGCCATCGACAAGCCGCACATCCATCAGGCGTACGATGGCTTCCATCACGCGGCCGGCCTCTGGTGCCGGCTGAATCCCGACCGGTCCTACGTCAACGCGTTCATCGGAGGGACCGGATCGGGGATCGCCATCCCCGACAACCCGGCGAACCGCGAACCCTCGACGTGGATGAACATCCGCTCCTGGGGCTACGCGCGCCCCGGCGGCGTGAACACGAACGTCCTCGTCCCCCTCGCTGCCGTCGCCGAGATGCTCGACCGCACCTACTACGATCGGTGGGAGCCCGACCTGGACGCGGTGCTGTAGCCTACCCACTCGCCCCCTATCCAAGTCTTTTGCTTCCGAAGTCGCGACAGTGATAGAGTAGTTCCTGTCTCATGACTGACTTGGCTGCACACACCCCGCAAGACGGCAGAAGACACCCACTCGCCGAGCATCTACGGTCGACCGCAGAGCGCGCGCAGGCCTGCTCAGCTGCCTTCGGATGCGGCGAGATTGCGTACTGGCTCGGGGCACTTCACGACGTAGGCAAGGCGAATCCGGCCTTCCAGGAGCGGCTGGAGGCGCTGGCGGCTGATCGCCAAGCGGTGGATCGCTTCCAGCCGCATCCTAGGAGCACGGTCCCCCGGGTGTACGTCCGGGTGCGAAAACCATGACGCCAATCCAAGCTGTCTCCGACCGCGAACATCAGCCCAGCTCAGCGCTTCTATGGGCCAAGACGGGGAAAGGCAAGGCGTACCACCCTCTGTTGAATCACATGCTCGATGTTGCCGCCGTCGCCGGCCGACTCTGGGATCACCACCTGGGTTCCGGCCTTCGCGAGAGGCTGGCGCACACACTGGCCTCCGCCAATCCAAGGAGCCTAGTCATGTTCCTGGCAGGGGCGCACGACATCGGCAAGGCCTCCCCAGGTTTTCAAGGGAAATCCATAGAACTGAGCAAGTGCATACCGCTCGCAATGCCGGAGTTCAATGATCCTCAGCCTCACGGCTGTATCACTGCCTACATCCTTCACGAATACCTCGCCAGCATTCAAGGAGCGCGGGCGCTCGGTCAGATCACGGGCGGGCACCATGGCATCTTTCCTCGCTCAGCTGATCTTCGATTCGGAACCGACGCAGTTGGCAAACCCGATTGGAGGATGGCCCAGTCAGAGCTACTGGACGTGCTATCGCGCGTCCTCGGCCATTCAGCAGAGGCGTCCGGCAACTCATCATCGCCGGACGATGACCCGTTTCTGGTTCCTGTTCTTGCCGGTCTCATCTCCGTTGCCGACTGGATCGGATCGGATCAGAGGCTCTTCCCATGTGCGGCCACCTGTGGGGAAACGATTGCGACGACTGGCGAGGCGTACTGGAGGCTCGCGCAGGATCGTGCGAAGAGCGCGCTCGATGCCCTTGGCTGGTCGCCTGCGGTGGTATTCGCCTCTGAGGTGCCCTTCGAGGGCGTCTTCCCAGCCTACATCGCGAACCCGCTTCAGCAGATCGTGATCCGAATGGTCTCAGAACGTACTACCCCGTATCTCATGATCATCGAAGCCCCGACCGGAAGTGGGAAGACCGAAGCTGCGCTTCATGCGGCCGATCTCGCCATGTGCCGCCGGTTTGCGCGAGGGATGTACGTTGCCATGCCGACCCAGGCGACAGGCAATGCGATGTTTGACCGGATCATGGAGGACTATCTGAAGGACCGCGGCCACAAGGGCAGACTGAACCTCCAGCTCGTTCACGGTGATGCGCTTCTTGCGCGGTCTTCGAAGGTCCAGAACGGCGAGATCGCTGGGTATCGGCCGACAAGCATCGGACAGGACGACGGCGATGTTGAAGCGCAGTCCTGGTTCGCCGCGAAGAAGCGCCCACTCCTGGCACCATTCGGCGTCGGGACCATCGATCAGAGCCTCTTGAGTGTGCTCCAGACAAAGCACTGGTTCGTCCGCCTTTCCGGACTCGCTGGGAAGGTCATCATCTTCGACGAGATTCATGCCTACGACGACTACACGACCGCAATCCTCGAACGCCTTCTCCATTGGCTTGCCGAGCTCGATTGCACCGTCATCCTCCTGTCGGCGACACTTCCAGACGCGAAGCGAAGGGCACTCTCCGTGGCGTTCTCAGGTAGGGACGACTCGCAGACCGAGCGCTATCCGCGGGTCACTCTGGCGGAGCCTCGTCGCTACCCAATTGCGATCTCGGATGACACCCCCACCTGCTTTCGGATTCCGATGGAGCAGCCACGTGGTGTCCTCGTCGAGAAATTGGTGACGGATCTGCGGGCACTGTCTGAGAATCTGACTCGCAGTCTGAGACAGGGTGGCTGCGTCGCCGTCATCTGCAATACAGTGAACCGTTCGATAGAAGTGTTCAGGCACCTGCGACACTCCCTGGCTGAGACAGAATGCTCGCTCTTCCACGCACGAACCCTTCGAGGCTGGCGGCGCGAGCGAGAAGCATACGTCAAACGTTCGTTCGGGAAGGGCGAGCAGCAGGAGGGCGGCACGTACGTGAACCCACATCGCCCACATCGCGCCGTCCTCGTCGCAACCCAGGTGATCGAGCAGAGCCTGGACCTGGACTTCGATCTCATGGTCTCGGAGATCGCCCCGATTGACCTGCTCCTCCAGCGAATGGGACGACTCCACCGGCATCTGCGGCATCGGCCTGAAGGCCTGGACGTGCCGAGATTCGTCGTTCTCTGCGACGCCGAGTTCGCTGGCGAGCCGCCCGCGTCTTTCGGTGACTCCATCGAGTTCGTATACGACAGGTACGTCCTTCTCCGCACCTGGATGGCTCTGCGTGGTCGCGAGACGATCGTGATTCCACAAGACGTGGAGTCTCTCGTCGAGGCTGTCTATGGACCGGAGGTTGACAGGCCGAGCAGTGATTGGGTCATCGCTCTCTCCGAGGCGAGAGATGAGATGGACTATAGCAAAGCGGAGTCCCGAAAGGCAGCCTCCGATCTTCTGGTACGGGGTCCCTGCGCTCCGGATGATCTCATCGAGGACTTCAATCCCGCGCTTGTGGATGACGAGGATCCCGAAGTTCACAGGGCACTGAGGGCAGCGACGCGACAAGGCAGACCCTCTGTCACCGTCGTCTTTCTCTCCGAGGAGCAAGCCCTCACGCCGAGGCCGAAGGTACCTGAAGTTCGAGAGCTTCTAGATCGTTCGGTCAAGCTCTCTCACCGTGGCGTGTTCCATGCGCTGCTGAATGGAGGAGAACAGCCGAAGGAGTGGGCAGGCTGTGCACATCTGCGTCACGTCAGACTGGTGAGATTGAGTCGACGGAGTCAGACCAACATCGGTGACTACGCGATCACCGTAGACCGCACGCTCGGCGTGGTAATCGAGAAGGAGGTCAAGGACATTGAGTGAGTTCAACCTACTTGACGAACCATGGATTCCGTGTGTCGACAGAGATTGGAGACAGCTAGC
>Ga0272444_10006334_pt1 | contig 10108 bp, 6 predicted proteins | sample SSMForm13_FD_201033 | JGI IMG/M metagenome (GOLD analysis project Ga0272444, IMG submission 201033) | Marine sediment archaeal communities from Little Sippewissett salt marsh, Falmouth, MA, United States - SSM-Form-13 | ecosystem: Environmental > Aquatic > Marine > Wetlands > Sediment ...
GATCGTTATCGTTCAGAAACTCCTCTATTATTGCATCTAAGGAAGAAAAGTTTGCACTCGGAAATGTTTTCTCGAAAAGAAAATCGCGGGGACCACGCTCGGGCGAAACAACGGCCAACGCTGTCTTCGTTCCCCCTATATCACCAACAAGTACCTTTGTCATAATTATCAAAGCATAGAGTACACACAATCTCGTATCAGAGGCATAATGCTTCCCCCCTTTTTCTGCACCTTTTATACGATTAAACATTCATTTAATCAAGACTTTTACTGTTGTGCAATATTTTTCTCTTCCCGGCCGACACTGTATGCATGAGGCAGGAAATCCTCAACCAAACATACACTTCGTCGCTAATGTGTTAATGCCGACAGGCATACTTCCCAAAGGAGAAGTTATTCGAGCAGGAACTCATACTAATGTGACCTTTTGATTGAATCTTTTCGTGTATTTAGCAGGTAGCAATATGATTCTAAGGTTTGTTCCATTGATAAAATTTTACTAATCGCGCCGGTGAAACGCCACAGAAGTACAGGGTGATTAATAACCAGTTTCTCAGCGTACCGTAGAAAATACCTTCTTCATCCCATCTCCTGGACGATGTCACTACTTTATCATGAATAATACGGATCCTTCCGTTTCTCTTTTTCACACGTCTCATCAAGTCGACATCCTCCATGATCGGGATACTCTCGTAACCACCCAGGGCTTTGAAATAGTCTTTCCTCATAAAGATTACCTGGTCTCCATAGGGAATTCTCGTGGTTCGTGAACGCACTGAAGCGGCCTGCTCGATGAGCCTAAAAATGAATCGGCCCGAATCGATTCCGAGATCAAAAGCTCCGCCGATATAAGAATCGTTATTCATCATCGAAACGATATGTTCGAAGGCATCCCGTGGTAACCGTGTGTCTGCATGAAGGAAGATGAGGATAGTACCCTGTGCAACATCCGCCCCCGCATTCATCTGATTACCGCGACCCTGTTTTGAAATCAGCCCCATGACCGTATTACTTTTTATTGCCCCTATCGTATTCCCCCGGGGATTCCCATCGACAACAATAACTTCACCATGATGACTTCCAATGATACTTCTTACATGCTCTATCGTATCATTGATTACATCGCTTTCATTCAAGACAGGAACGATGACACTGAATTGACAGGACATTGCAGTCCTCAGAAAGGTCATGGTGTGCGAGTGCGTAAACTCAGTATTTTCATTTCTCCTCATGAAATCATTTACATCCCCCGGTCTGTCAATGTCTTGCCACATCGGCAAAATATGCAGGCTGTATCCGTTTTCTCTGAATTTTTTCATCGTGTCCTGAAAGACGGTAGTTGTACCCCACATCAATCCTTCAAACACGTCGGGCACGAATGTGGTTTCCTGCATACCGATAAGATAGTAACCTCCGTCAACGGAAGGACCGATAACAGCATCGTGACTCTCCAAGGCCCGAAAAGCATTTTCTATAATATGATTTGGAAGATCCGGAATATCGCTCCCGATAACAAGAATGAACCGAAAACCGTCGGAAAACAGGTCAGCCATGGCATTTTTCATCCTTTCGCCCAAATCAGACCCGGTCTGCGACATATATAAATGTTTGCTGCCGAATTCGTCGATCATCTCAGCTTTCCTCTCACCGGGATAACAGGCAACCCGGTACGAATAATGACCGTTCGACAGTGTTTCCAGAGTATCCGTAATAAAATTGCGGTAGATATCGACGACAAAGTCTTCACCGTAGTATCGGGAGAGACGCGATTTTACGGCACCCTTTTCAGGATATTTCGCAAATAGTACGACACAACGTTTTTCAGTCATTTGAACACTTCTATAAAGTCCAGGTAGGAGATTGATGCCTCCTGCGTATTGTCCGAATCATTCATTATCGCAATGCTTGCCTTTTCAGGAGGATCTGTCCCGAATGCTCTTTTATAGTCCTGAATAATATGGACCTCTTCGTCAACCCACTTCCCTATCTTTTCCGTGCCTTCCTCGAGGACGATCATAATTGATCGATCCGTATAGGGACTGATAATCATATTCTCGTCATGAATTCGATTAGCCCAGATATAGTTCAGGCTGCTGTGAGGCGGATATTCTCCATAAATTAACTTGGCAAAACCATAGGTTATTCTTTCAGAAAAATTAGCCTTTTCAGCATCATAGTGGAACATTATATAAACACGAATGGGATAATCGTCTCCCGATTTCTTCAGTGCATTCCCCTTTGTATACACATTGTTGACTTTCCAGCGCCACCTCATCCGAGGGAACTCATAGGAATTGAATATTTTTTTACAAATGAGAGCCGATGCCGACGCGTTACTCTCCGTCTTAAGAAAAGAATATCCCTCATCAGTCACAATCACGTATGTGGAATGCGTTTCTATTTTTGGGAAAAGGAGAGGTGTCCAATTATTAAGATCATCGAAATTGTCGACAAAGAACGTTTCCTGCTTTTGTGAATGAGCAGGAAGAACGGCCACGATGACAAATGTGATAATTGTTATCAGTATAAGCCAATGCCTCAATTTCATAATGCTGCCCCTGCGTGGGCTTGGATAGTAATCATCTCTCATCTTTATTCTGTAGATAAGCTTCTATCCCAGAGTGGGCAGAGCTTTCTGATACATTCCTTGTTCTTTTCATGCTGTTCGCAGATGAGCGTTTCATCTGCACGGATGGGAATGGGTAGATATCTTTCGGATAGATCGGCAGCAGTCATTAATCCTATCCAGCAATCTCGCTGACAGCATCGCGGCGCTTTATAGCTTGAAATTTTTTCAAGGACCTGTTGGGTTACTGTCTGTACAATCTGGCGTTCCCGTGCCATGTATGGATTGGCCTTGAGAATTATTGAATACGCAATACCAACCCCTGTTGCCGCGCCGCAAACACCGAGGAATGCACACGACCCACCGGCGATGGTAGTACCCCTTTCAATTGCATCAAGAATATCTTTGTCTGAGATATCGCCGCCTGAGTTCCTGTAGACTGCAAGTATGGCGGCGGGAACGAGTGAATGATACTCAGGACCATGCATAGGAACTGACGGGTGTGATCGTATTTTTTTGAAAAGTTCTATAACGTCGCCGTATGAGGATTGAAGACATATTTCACGAATTATCTGATTAGCATCGTGAGAATGACATAAATCACAGACAAAGTGTCCACTTTGACAGACCGTATTGGTAACTAATTTCCGTTTACAATAAAAACATGTCTTTGTCCTGCTTTCCGTCAAATAAACAATGTCATTTCCACACACCAGACATCCCGTCGGATGCTTCTCTGTCATAACGGGTAGGCTTTCTCCCGTTTCCCGAGATGGACGAACAAAGATGGCACAGTTAATTTCCTGCTCAATATTGGTAACATTCCCCATGGCATCCAGCTCGAAAAATGAATCACCGACTTCCATACGCCCCGGCATTGAAATGTTGATTGTGGCACCTCTGTGTAGAAAAGTGCCGTCATCAGTCATAACGGCAGCGAACGGACCCCGGTAAAGAAGACTTCGTGAGCTGGATTGATGTGGTTTGTAGGCAGTATAGGTAATTGAATAAAAATTATAGTCCTTTACCTGGCGGTACAGAAACCGCTTGAAGACATAAATGCCTTCAAAATCCAGGTCTTCCAGCATGCCGACAAGTTCCGTCTGCATCATAGCACCGCCGATACATTCACCGCGAAGTTTTTCATTGTACTTCATTTTTACGGGTATATCTTCATCACAAACAATGTCGGAAATGCATATTCTTCCCCCCGGCCTGAGGATACGTATAATTTCCCTGAATGTCTGTCTTTTATCCGGTGAAAGGTTGATCACACAGTTCGAAATGACCACATCAACCGTTTCTGAATCCACAGAAATCTTTTCCAGAAAACCCTTTCGAAACGCAACATTGCTGTATCCTAGATTCTCAGCTACTTCCTCAGCGGACTTTCGTGCTATCCGGAGCATTTCATCTGCCATATCGATTCCGTAGATACGACCACTCGATCCGACTTTCCTGGCCGCGATAAAACACTCGACACCGGCCCCGCTACCCAGATCAACAAGTGTTTCACCTTCGCAAAGCCCACAATCCATAACGGGGCTTCCACAGCCGTAACTGCGAATACGTGAGTGAACGGGTATATGATTTATCTCATCTTCAGGATATACTATAGGGTTGATAATATCTTCATTAACCGTCTCGGCAGCGCTCGTATAAAAGGACCTGATTGATGAATAACCGTCTTTCCCCGGCAGTGAGAGGACACAATTTGAATGAGTAAAGCCTACGGATGCACTATCCTCATCACATTCATAGACTCTTTCACCCATTCGACAGAGCAACCCAACTCTACGATTCTGTTCATAACCCTCCGCTTCTCGTGAAAGAAGGTACAGGATCATTCGCTCGTAAAGTTCCATATACGGATCATGACCGACAAGTATGCTACCCGTGATATAACTGTGATCGATATCACCACCACCGGTCACGTACCGTAGGAGATGACCGTTTTGTGTGTCGTCGACCAGTGATGCCCTTCGTATCTTTTCCAGAATGGTACTGTGCCTCCAGACGTTTTCAAGTCCCTCGGATATGTGCCCGGCGGCCAGGTTTTCTTCACCGATGAGCGCCGGTGATGGGTAAATGGTTCCGTCAGGAGCGATAGCCAAGCTTTCCCATGCCGAGTTGCTCAGATCAAAACGGGTCCCTGCGATTGAAAAAACCTGTGATTTCAAGATTTCAAAATTATCGATTGCTATGCCAAGATCATGGGCTCTTTCATACGCTTTAATCAGTTCATCATATATTCGTGGCGGCGGGACAAAAAGATCGGCAGCAGCCCTCCCCTTTTTGAAAAACCAGAGGTAGTGAATATTTTTGACATGAAATTGTTTGGCAACATCGAGGACAGAAGCCATTTCGTGAACATTACGTTGATTGACTGACATGGCAAGGGTAACAAAGTATTCCCGTGCCGAGAGGAATTCCAGTGTTTTCATGAGTGATTGGTATGCTCCCGCTCCGCGGAGTGCATCATGGTTTTTTTGACCTCCATCAATACTGATCTGAAGGTGAACCCGTTCTTTTTGTATTCTTCGAAACCACTGATCGAACTTTTCCAGATTTTTTCCGTTGGTGAGAATGACCACATGAGTATCATCCTTATTTAAAACCCTGTCACAGGCAGCGGTAAAATTCTTATAAACAAAGGGTTCTCCACCGGTGAAGTAAAAAACGTTGCATCCGAGATGAAAAGCCTCGTCGATGCTACGGAGCAGTATTTCATGGTCAATACTGGGCTGGAGTCTGTTATCAGAAGAAAACATACAGTGTGTACATGCCATATTGCATCGATTGGTTATGTGGAACCAGCATTCTTTAAGGTTTTTGAGCTGACGGTAATGATCTCTCCCCCGGTATTCCGTAAAATTCGTACCGTCGATCCGGGAAAGCAAGTGATCAATGGCGGCAGTACTTTGGCACATATCACCTCCGAACGTTTGGCAGTACTGTAATGCAGTGTCCGAAACCGATGCACCGTCCAAAAGCAGTCGGAGGATGAAGTCGGCCTGTCGTGTCGGTATAAACCAGTCAGGCTTTTCGGGATGAATATAAATCGGGACATTCTCAAACCTTACTGCTTCATAAAACTCCAAGGGATTCCATGCATCCGTCATAACGTACCTCCAACAAATGATTAATTCGTGGTTTCATACATCACCGATCGGTAATGGAGAGATATTTTTTCACAGCACTGCTTTACGACATATTTTTCTGGTCCCTGATCATTATGTAATCGTCCGGACTCATATTACCGGTTTAAATTCCAGTCATATTGAAGATATTCGATCTGTAGCGTTCCGGAATGAGTACGAATAAAACGTCGGTCTTTTTCATCGGAAAGGTAATCGAATATGAAATCGAGAATGCCTCGTCTCCTGCCGAAGTCTTCTGAATACCACCGGAAGATATCGGAAATCAGAACTTTTTCTGCTTCAGGAAGAACGATAACTTCCGAAGAGTTTATGAAGCTTTCTGATGCCTCGTCAAGCTGATTGTTAATACTTGCCTGGTCATAGTAATTAATCGGGGCACATGATCGTGATCCGCACACAAGCGAAAAGTGGATACGAGGATCGACGGGAGTTATTATCAAATCTCTCCTGGGATCACGGACACCGAACGGCTTAAACGGATAAAACCAAGGCCGGAGATTTCCCCGAAGGATTCCATGTTCAATGTCATCAGCAGAAAAGAGATACGGTCCGATGGCATACCTGACTTTTCGGAAAAACTCGGGAATTTCCCGTACTGATTGTTTAATACCGAGTGTTACAATGGCATCGACAACGATGGAATTATAAAGATTTATCCAGAAGGCCAGTTTTTCTTTTCTTCCTGTTAAACAGGATGGATTGAATTTTCTCAACCCATTCGTTAGAATACGGTAGGTTCGAAATTCGGAAGAATTTTTCAGGTGTTCATAGTCTACAATACCCCGCTCCGTATCGTAAAATTGATTTCGAAGACCACGAATCGAACGCATCAGCTCACCGGCAATGTTGTCGGGATCAATGCCTATCGTATCATTACCGTTATTCAGTATTAAATCTTCGGAAAAAAGACTCTTGACGTATCCCGTCATACGTCCTTTTTCCTGCTCTCCTTCGTAGAATTCATAAACGAGGTCAATGAACAGGGCTGCCGTCCAGCTGAAATTGTCGCTTCCATAACCGGTCCCCTCAAAGGAGTCAAAGTACTCGTGGAAACCGAATCGAATAGGAAGCTGCAAGAGGTCCTTCTGCAATGAATCTGCTTTCAGCGTATAACCGTAACGGCGAAGTCCCTGGGCAAGCATCCAGTTGATATTAATCCATACGGGACCCCGCCAATAATTGGATCGATCAAATCCCTCCTTTTGAGTGTCATAGTTCGGAATGGTAAAACAATTTCCCTGATGAAGGGAACAGAAAGAACATGAATTGAGATGCTGATAGAGTTGTTCAGCCTGCTCCGGTGTTGCCGCACCGGCATAGAGAGGCATAAAGCCTGCCGCCGTATCAACCTCTATTAATGCACCTTGAACCAGATCATAGGCATCGAACATGCTATGTTTTTCATGCCAGAGTTTTTTTTGAATGGCTTGAGATGTCTTTTGGGCCCAATCACGGGCAGTTACAGGTGATGTTCCTATTATCTCGGCGATACGTGCAAGTGATTCATCGGCACGGCAGAGAATTGAGTTAAAAAGAGGATCTTGAACAAGGAAAGGACAGATCTCTCTAATCCGGCCTTCATTATAATCGCACCGATGAAACAAATCGATGAGATAAACATAGCGATCATAATCATCGTCAGATGGCCGCATGGAAGAATCGGACACATGTTCCAGATCTCTACGTTTGTATGGTGGAAGACTCTCTTTGTCGACAACGATTCGTTTCAGGAGAGAATCCCACGTCGGTGAGTTATCAATACCGGATTCCCACGGGTGCCTGACATAAACAAGACCTTCGTCATGAGGATCTCGGTCGCGATATAAATATTCGTGGAGAGCGACAAGTTTCGGGTAGATTTTCTCAAGAAAAGAGAGAACACGGTTTCGCCGAGGTGCTCTCTGATAAATTTTTTCGACGGCTATGGCATGGACCGGAGGCATGGTGATGCCCGAGGTCAGCTTTCCCGATGGATGGTGGGGTGAACGATCTGTCTGCCAGAAATCGGGCTCCGGGAAGTAATGTCCCAATTCTTCAGGATTAAAAACGATTTGCGGAAGCATTCCGTTGGACCATTGGGCATCGAAAAGCGTTTCTATTTCCTGTATCGCATGGGATGTATCATAGTGAGATCTTCCGATAGCAACGAAACCCGAATCCCAGTTCCACTGATGCGGGTAAAGAGAAGGTGCCGGTTTTGTCGATGATCCCGTCCAATTTTCATCAAGTATGTGTCTGGCCTTTTCAACATAATCGGCGAATATACGAGACATCAGTTGTACTCCATCGTAATGTTAGGAGTTTCAAGCCATGTTCAGAGACTGGCCGATACACACGAATTACCGTTCATTACTAACCAATCAAATTAAAAGGGATATCTGCCAGCTTCAGGGTGTTAATGCTTTCAACCAGTGGGGATGACAATCAATAATCATTCAGGTGTATCTTCATGAGAAATTTCAAAACGAGTAATATGCAAAAAATTATACTGATCTTTTGTCATACATTCAAGGTCCAAATGAAATATGATCATCAAATGTATTTGACCGCCTCAACATATGACTTCCGAAAAAGAAATGTCAGAGAACAAGAGCCCCTTGTTTTTGCAGCAGTTTTGCAATTGCTTCAGCCAAAAGGGCATATCCCTGTGAATTGGGATGGATGTAGTCTGACTTAAGGTTGCCTCGAGATAATATTTTCGCCAGGCTCTTATTGTCTAGGGGCACGTGCATCTCTTTTGCAATCTTCTCATACAAGGCAGCTGAAGAAAGAATCAATCCAGGTCTGGGTACGCCGATGAGAACAACATCGGCACCGTGGTCTTTGATCATGGTTATCATGGATGTGATATTTTGTGCCGTACGTCGGGCATCCATCTTTTGCAGAAGATCGTTACCACCATGACAGAGGATAACAAGATCAGGTTCGGCAGAATCGAGGATTTTCGGCAGACGGTTGCGCCCCCGTGCAGATGTTTCACCAGGCACTCCGGAACGGATTACTCTTCTCTTGATCAGTTTCTCAAGAACTTCCGGGTAACTTTGTCCAACGTCAGCACCTGTCCCATAGGTAATACTGTCTCCAAAGGCAAGGATAACGCCGTCCTCGGGCAGCGGAGAGAGAACCCTGGGAGAACTGCTGCAGGCGATACAAATAAGAAAAAGGAATAGAACTGTCAGGCCATGATGAAAATTCTTCTTCATGTGATTGCACCGAGGATTGTTTTGAAAACTTCAGGCCCTCTTAAATCTTCCATCAAGATTTCTCTCTATCGATCAATCGCTATCGGTTGCCTGGGATATTGTCCGTAAATAGCCTCCTAGTAGACTCGCCCTGATCCATGCCTCTTACCAACGACTTCAAGTGTATCGTTTATTACCATAAACGCATCCGGATCAAGAGTCAAAATCATTTCCTTTAATTTGGGCAGTTCGGTGAGACTTGTGATTGTAAAGATTACTTTTTTCTCTTTCTTTGAAAAGGCACCTTCACCATTCAGGAACGTGACTCCACGATCTTTGCAACTGAGAATTTTTTCCGCAATTGTCTCTGCCTGATCCGACATGACTATCAGGGCTTTCCTCCTGTTGAAGCCCGTCAGTATGGAGTCGGTAACTTTACCGCAGGTAAACAAAAATATCATCGAATAGAGTGCTATCTGGATATTGCAGAAAAACGCACCTGCAGCCAGAATGGAAGCGTTTCCAATAAATATAATAGAGCCGATTCTAAATCCGAACTTTTTATTGAGATAAATCCCCAGGATATCCATTCCACCGGCAGAACCAAAGGAACGAAGAATGAGACCCGATCCGATTCCACAAATAATCCCGGACAAAAGAGCCGCAAGAATCGGGTCTTTGATATCAGGAACCGGCGGATGTATCATGGCAGCTGCCAGTGAAAAGAAAACCATACCGAATAAGGAGTAAATCATAAATCGTCGGCTGATATTCATCCATCCGATGATCGCCAGGGGAATGTTCAATAAAAAATAGGCAAGCCCAATACCCGTAACCGGAACAAAATAATGCACGAGCATGGCAAGACCGACGATCCCTCCGCTGAGAAATCCATGGGGAACCAAAACACCCTGCATGCCAATAGTGTAGATGACGCTTCCGGCAACGATCAAACTGATACTTGAAAACACAGGCTTGAAAGACTCAAAAAATCTTTCCATGGTTACTCTATGGGTCATAGTCGTGACTTTTATGAAAGCACCTACTCACGGTATTGTTCCGCTCAAACAGATTCTTGAGCATGGTTCAAAGATGGAATAAAACTGAGCGTAATTAAACGATTGTTTTACTCAAGTCAAGTGAAAAAATGAACGATTCTAAAATAAATGTGATATGAGTTAAGTGTATGGTATTATTAG
>Ga0272444_10006335_pt1 | contig 10106 bp, 8 predicted proteins | sample SSMForm13_FD_201033 | JGI IMG/M metagenome (GOLD analysis project Ga0272444, IMG submission 201033) | Marine sediment archaeal communities from Little Sippewissett salt marsh, Falmouth, MA, United States - SSM-Form-13 | ecosystem: Environmental > Aquatic > Marine > Wetlands > Sediment ...
GCGCTGGACTATGTGTACATTGCACTTGGGGGTACGGGGAGGGTGATTCTCGGAGATGCCCCCCTCCAGAAGTGCGATTTCGGCAGAGTCACGGCCCTGAACGGTGCCGATCGGATTCTGCAGTTCTATCGAGATAACGCCAACCTGGATGTGGAGCTCGTCGACTTCCGACTCGAGCGGGCAATCATCCGGGGAGGGGAGGGGAGCCGCAGTCGGCGGATCATTGCCAAAGACGCCCTCCCGGGAGACAGGAGAGGATACACAGTTGTCAATCTGGGTAAAAGAAGCCTTTTGGATGAGATTTCCTGCGATTACGAGAAGTTCAGAGTCACGAACTACGACCCCAGACAGATGCTACAGCATCACAATCGCGAGACCCACGAGTACCTGATTCCCAACTCGCTTCTTCAGGCGGATGTAGTCATCAACCTGCCCAAGATCAAGACACACAGGAAGGCCGGCCTTACGGCGTGTCTCAAGAACCTTGTCGGCATCAACGGGCAGAAGGACTGGTTGCCCCATCATCGGAGAGGGTCCTGTCAGGAAGGAGGAGATGAGTACCCGTTCAGGAATGCTCTTCGGAGTGCGGAGGTAGGGATCACGGAGCGGATCGATGCGCTCAGCAAGAGGAAGAACCAGGCGGCTCTTCGATTCCCGTTGCGCGCGCTGAGGAGAGCCTTGAGCTGTGGTGCTCGCTTGACGGAGAGAAGCGGGATTCGAGAGGGCAGTTGGTTTGGCAATGACACGGTCTGGCGTACGGTGTTGGATCTCAACCGGATACTCCTCTACTCCGGGAAGGAGGGAGGATTCGAGAGGTCCAAGCAGCGGGAGGTTCTCCATCTAGCTGATGGCATCGTAGTGGGAGAAGGAGAAGGCCCTCTGGCACCTGCACCGAAGGCGGCGGGCATCCTCGTAGCGGGAAGGGATCCTGTCGCGACAGATGCAGTCATTGCGAAGCTCCTGGGCTTCGACTACGAGGCGATTCCGCTGCTAGCGAGAGCATGGCGGATCGAGGACCGGCCTCTTACAGATCTCACCCCTGGAGACGTAGCGATGTCCTCGAACGACGAGGACTGGGATGGAGCAGGCCTGTGCTCTCGGATCACCGGGATCCCTGTCGAACCTCCGAGAGGCTGGAAAGGACACATTGAAGCAGCAGACTTCAACGTGTAGAGTGAGACTGATATGGCGCATGGTGCACTGAACGTGCCAAGCTTCGGACCATCCACTTCTGGGCTCTCATTAGGAGGCCATAGGACCTTCTTGCAGTGGGTATTGGCTGTCTACATCCTGAGCGCTGTTCTCATCTCCTACATGCCATGGGGAGCGGATGTTTCCCAAGGAGTGGGCGTTGTGCTGGCGTTCTGCTTCTTGGTGCGCCTGCTGGTCGAGAGACGTGGACTCTCTCTCACGCGCGAGCTTCTCGCACTGGCGCTGTTCGCGAGCTACACGATGGTTGGAGCGCTTCTAGCGAAGAACTTGGCCGCCTTCCTGACATCGGAAGCGACACTGCTGCAGATATACATATTAGTAGTCATCATATATGAGGTCTGTCGCTCCGACAAGGCCTCGTCCTTGCTGATGAGGGTGTTTGTGGGCGCGGTCGCCGCCGCATCAGTCCTTACGGTTCTCGGTGTCAACTACTACTCTCCGAATCGGCTCGGCGGAGTGCTCGGGAACCCCAACACATATGGAGCCACGCTTTTCTTTGCCATTGCGCTGGCGATCTACCTGCTGTCGACGGGGGTGAGGAAGCGGGAACGGGTCCTCCTGATTGCCATCATCCCATGGTTGGCCTGGAATGTGCTGCTATCGGGCTCGCGCACGGCGATGCTGGGAGTGGCGGTCTTCGTCGCCACATTGTACTTACTCTACGCGCGACGCAAGATGCTGGCGCGTCCTGCGCGTACTCTGGCGATCGGTGTGCTCCTGGTTGGGATGGTCGTGGGAGCGGTCTTCTGCTTCAGCCAAGACGCGACCATGCAGAGACGACTCGGGAACCTTTGGCAGACTTTGGTCTCAGGAGGGAAGCAGGTGGTCGGAAGCGGCCTCGAAACCCGCTACCAGTTCATCCAGGCGGCGCTTGAGGTATGGCAAGATCACCCTTTTCTGGGCGTCGGTACCAACCAGTTCCGGTTCCATGCGATGGGATACAACCCCGACCTGTATACGACGTATGCGCACTCAGACTACGCGGAGATCCTGGCAGATTTCGGAGTCGTCGGGTTTATATTGTATTACACGGTATTTGTGTTTCTGGTTGTGCGAGTTCTACGGCTGCGAGCACGCAAGCGAAATACGCGGGAGATCTGGCGTATCGAAGTCATTGCGGCCTTCCTCACTGCGTATTTCGTCATGGAGCTGGGCTACGTCTGGTACTACGACAAGGCCTCGTGGATCGTTCTCGCGCTTCTTCTGTGTGCACTGCAGGACCGGCGGGTCCAAGGGGAGGAGCTAGCCTCTCATGGCTCGTAGGCGAGGAAACCATTCGGCGCTCCTGCGAAGACGCGTCCTTCTTCCGGCATACTGGAAGTTCGTGAAGCGATCGCGTGTACTCGAGGATCTGCGTCAACTCGAGGATCAGCAGTGGAACCCCGTGGAAGAGAATCGCCTCATCCAGGCGCGGAAGCTCTACCGACTGCTGGCGCATGCATCACGACATATCGCGTACTACAAACGGATCGTGCAGGAGCGCGGAATCCGGATCAGTGAGGACCGCATCTTCGACGCGCTTCGGGAGTTCCCGCCTCTAACCAAGGGCTTGATACGAGAGCACTTCGACGAACTCAGTCCCCTCGGAGGTATAGCCTGTCACTTGAATCATAGCGGGGGATCGACAGGGGAGCCGGTTCAATTCTACCAAGACGTTTCCTACGAGAGCCGAAAGCACGCCGTGAAGCTTCTCTTTCGTGAATGGGCTGGCTGTGCAGTGGGTGCACGTGTCGTCAAGCTATGGGGCTCTGAGAGGGATGTTTTCTATGGATCGCAGGGGCTGCGAGGCAAGCTCAGCAGCATGCTTCACAACTCCAAGCTGGTCAACGGCTTCAACCTGTCCGAGAGCGATATGGCGGAGTTCGTGCGACTGTTGTCCAAGTTGCGGCCCACAACGATCGTCGCCTACGTGGACGCCATCCACGAAGTCGCTCGGTACATCCTGGATCGGAGGGTCGACCCCTACTCGCCGCTATCGGTTGTGGCGTCGGCGGGCACGCTCTTCCCGAGCTTTCGCGAGAAGATCGAGTCGGCGTTTCGGGCACCGGTCTTCAACCGGTACGGAGCGAGGGAGACGGGCGATGTGGCCTGCGAGTGCGAAGAGCACGCCGGACTGCACACTCTGCCGACGACGCATGTCCTTGAAGTGGTCGACCCGAAGGGTGCAGGGTGCTTGGCAAACGAAGTCGGCGAGATCCTCGTCACTCCGCTGGAGAACTTCAGCATGCCCTTGATTCGATACGCCATAGGTGATCGTGGAGCGATCAGCGATCGTGATTGCCCGTGTGGGCGGGGGCTTCCGATGCTTGCCGGTATCGAAGGGAGATCCACAAGCCGTCTGAGGAACCGACGAGGTGACTACGTCTCGCCGCTCTATTTCATTCATCTGATTGGCGTCGTGCTGGACGACGGGCACATCATTCAGCGATTTCAGGTCGTACAGGAGGAGGAGGATCTCGTCGTCGTGAAGCTCGTCGTGGCATCCACGACGCCGAGTGCGTTGCGCCAGCTCCTTGAGAGCATCAAAGAGAAGACGCGACTCGTGATGGGGGACGAGACGCGTGTCGAGTGCGAGCTGGTCAGTGAGATCCCGCCTAGTCCCTCGGGCAAGTACCTCTATGTGACTTCCAAGGTTGAAGCATGAACCGAACTAGAGTGCTGTTCGTCTTGGCGTCGCTGGCTGGCGGCGGTGCAGAGAGGGTGTCCGTGAACCTCGTCAGAGCGCTGGACAGAGAACGATTCGCCCCGGCTTTGGCCATCGTAGGCGGGCGAGGGTACTACTCCAACCTCATTCCCGAGGATGTTCCCACGTACTACCTGAATGCCAGGAGGGTACGGTACTCCACACCTGCGTTGAGCCGCTTGGTGCGTCGTATCAAGCCGGACATCGTCTTCTCGACAGCCCCTCATGTGGACGCGGTCGTCTGCTTGGCGACTGCACTCAGCCTGCGTCGACCCAAGCTGGTGCTTCGCTCGCCAAACTTGCTTTCGGCAAGCCTGTTCCGCGGTTCTCGAGGTGTGCCCCTGCTACCGGCATGGTCCTACTCGAGAGCCGACGTGGTCGTCGCTACGACGCAGGCGATGCGGATGGACCTAGCCGCGAACTTCCGGGTCCCCAAGAACAAGATGGTTGTCATTCCCAACCCTGTAGACATAGGCTTGGTGGAGCGTCTGTGCAGCGAACCATGTCGTCACGCATGGTTTCAAAGAGGTACTGCGGACCCGCGGCCCACAGCGGCAGCGGTCGGGAGTTTGGAGAGGCAGAAGGATTACGCGTCTCTCCTCAGGGCGTTCTCGCTGGTCGTGAAGGAGATCCCTGCCAGGCTGGCAATCCTCGGCGAAGGCAGCTTGTGCGAGGAGTTGAAGGCGCTTGTAGCAAGCCTGGGGATCGGGAGCGAGGTGGCCTTCCTCGGATTCCAGAAGAACCCGTTCACGTATCTCGCGCGATCGGATGTCTTCGTCCTTTCCTCGCTGTGGGAGGGATTCCCGAACGTGTTGGTCGAGGCAATGGCGTGCGCGGTACCGGTTGTGGCGACGGACTGCCGTTCGGGACCGGACGAGATCATCTCGCATCAAGTCGACGGCTTGCTGGTTCCGCCTGGGGATGTGGAATCCCTGGCGAGTGCGATCCTCACGGTCCTGCGGGATCCAGATCTGGCAGCAAGGCTCGCACAGAACGGGCGAGCGAGAGTCAACAGGTTCGATGCTGCGAGGATCGTGCAGGAATACGAAGGGGTGTTCAGAGGCGTCTTGTCTCACGATGTTGTAGCGCGGGATGGTGACTGAGACGAGACGGGAGCATGCCCAAGCACGAGGTCAGGAGAACGGCAATGGCTGTACAGGTTGGCCGGCGAAGAGCGTGCAAGGTCCTTCACCTCTTCGACGCAATTGGCAATGTCAAGGGCTCCGTCGAGCGCGCCCTAAGGCTGAGCGACGAAGCTTTTAAGGTCGCTGTTTGCTCCTTTTACAACACGGATGCGAGTCTATCGCAAATCCGGCAAACGACGCCGAAGCAGATCGTTGGGTTGGGTGCTTCGAGCAGATGGAGCCCGCGCGCCTGCTGGAGGCTCTTCAGGTGGATTGCCGACGCCCGGCCGGACATTCTGCACACGCACCACAACTGGACAGGGATCCTCGGAGCACTCATCGGAAGGCTTACGCGCGTTCCGATCATCATCAACGCAACCGGCACGACGTACACTCGCTACTCCCTCCCGGTGCGACTGATCAAGCGGATGGCGATGAGCCTGGCACACGTACACGTCTTCGTATCGGAGGCGGCCAGGGACGCGTTTGGGGGGACGAGGCGATTCCGTGAGAAGGGGCGAGTGATACACAATGGCGTGTGTGCAGAGGCAGTCATGGCTCAGGCGAAGAACGCCAGCGCCATCCGGAGGGAGCTGGGGCTTGCGAGTGACCGGCGAGTGGTTGGGACGATAGGACGACTCAAGGAAGTCAAGGACCAGAGCACTCTCCTCAGAGCGATCTTCAAGCTTGCGGAGTCCGGGAAAGCGGCCCAACTCGCCCTGGTTGGAACCGGCCCCATGGAAGCCGCTTTGCGGAAGGAAGCCGAAACGCTTGGCATCGGCGAAAGCGTTCTGTTCTTGGGTGATCTGCCCAGAGAGACCGTCTATGGATTCCTCCACGCGATCGATCTCTACGCGATGGCATCGACGGCGGAAGGGCTGAGCGGCGCGCTGCTGGAGGCCATGGCGGCTCGCCGACCTGTCGTGGTCACCGATATTCCGTCGTTCCGCGAGGTCGTGGAAGATGGAGTCACAGGAGTGCTTGTCCCCCGGAGAGATCCCGACGCCATGGCAAGGGCGATATCGAGGATGCTGAGCAATGAAGACGAAGCGGATAGAATGGGGCAGCGGGCTCAAGAGACGGTGCGTCGTGACTTCCGCCTGGACGAGACAGTTGGGGTCTATGAGGAGTTGTATGTCACACTACTCAAGAAGGGCTGCCGGCAGCACGCCGAAGGATAGCTTCGAGCGAGTGTACTTCCCCTACCTGCATCTCGTGATGCGCCCCTTGGCCCGAGTGCTCCTTCCGTGTGCACTTCGCTCGCGGCTTTCGGCGAACCAGATTACCTTGGGTGCTTTCCTTGTCTATGCGGGCTCCGCGGCTCTGTTTGCCGTCGGGGGCTGGTCCTGGAGAGTCGCCGGAGCGTTCCTGCTGAACGTCAGTCAGATCTTGGACTGCCTGGATGGCGAGATGGCCCGCGCCTCCGGCAGCGCATCCAAGCGAGGCGAGTATCTCGACGCCATCGCCGGGTACGTATCGGGCGCGATTCTCTTGCCTGCAATAGGCATCGGCTTGATGCGATCGCCTGAGGCGACACTCGGACTGCGCGCCGCGTTCCTGTACGCACCTTGGGCATGGGTAGCCGTTGGCCTGTGGACAAGCCTCGCTATCGTGCTGACGAGACTGATCAACTTGCGGCACCAGTTCCTCTTTGGAGTATCGCTTAGACAGGAGCGGGGCATGGTGACACGGCTCGCCAGTTGGGCGGAGAACATGCTTCTCCCCGCTCTGCTCGTCGGCACGCTCGTGAATGGGCTGGTCTACGTGAGCATCGGATATGCAGCGTTCTCGACGCTGAAGCTTCTCTATGCTGCGTCGGCTGCCGTTCGGGGGCTTGGAGTTGAATGAGCGAGGATAGCCGGTTTGACGCCGACTGTGAGGAGAAACGCGGGTCCCATGGGGCTATGGAGGGAGGACGTTATGTCGCTTGAGTATCGCACGACGCCGGCGGAACGGCTGGTGAGCCTACGCAGCGCGATTGAGAAGAACGGCCTCGCCCGGCTCATCGAAGCACACAACGGACTGAGCGCGCTTGTGGGGCAGGCTGCCCAGGTCGTGCACGATGGAGCCACTCTGGAGTACGACGGTTTCTGGGAGAGCAGCTTGACCGACTCGGCTTCCAAGGGGCTTCCGGATGCCGAGATCGTCGGGTCCGATTCCAGATCGAAGACTATTGACGAGATCCTCGCGGTGACCAGCAAACCAATGATCGTGGACGGGGACACCGGCGGATCGGATTCTCAGTTCGAGTACTTCGTCAGGCGCCTCGAGCGGATGGGTGTTTCGGGGGTGATCATAGAAGACAAGGTCTTCCCGAAACGCAACAGCCTCGATCCTTCCGCGAAGCAGACACTGGAGGATCCCGAGCGTTTCGCGCGCAAGCTACAGCGTGGGATCGAAGCCCGAATCGGCGACGACTTCCTCGTTATCGCGCGGCTCGAAAGCTTGATCGCCGGCGTCGGGATGGAGGATGCCTTGTCCCGAGCAGAGAGGTATGTCCGTGCGGGGGTCGCAGGGATCATGATCCACTCCAAGCGGGAGGATCCTGACGACATCCTGGACTTCGCCGCGGAGTACGAGAGGCTGTGCAGCAGGCTCGGCGCCCGACCTCTGCTGGTCAGCGTGCCGACGACCTACAACCTGATCACCGACGTTGAACTGGCTGATCACGGGTTCGACATCGTGATCCATGCGAATCACCTTCTCCGTGCGGCGCACCGGGCCATGGTATCGGCGGCGACGGCGGTCCTCGAGTATGACCGTGGGTTTGAGGCCGAGCCACTCTGCTCTTCCGTCCAGGAGGTCTTCTCCGCTGTCGGGTTTGCCGCGCTCAAGGAGAAGGACAAGAAGTACCTCGAGAAGCGATTGGTGCCGGTCATCATCCCCGCAGCGGGCAAGGACCCGGTGTTTCCGAATGGGCCGAAGTCACTCATCGAAGTGAACGGCAAGCCGATCATCGCCTATCAACTTGAGAGCATTCGAAAGGCGGGTCTTCGCACGATCACCGTCGTGGGCGGTCATGAGGAGGAGCAGCTTCGAGGCGCTCTGGCTCGTGAGGACATCCAGATTGTCCAGAACACGCAGTACGAAGAAAGAAGGAGTCTGCACTCCGTGTTGTGTGCTGAAGACGCCATGGAAGAAGGCTTCGTCCTGATTTACTCGGACATCCTCTTCCGCAGCGAGCACCTCGTTCGGTTGCTCGAAACGGATGGTGATATCGTCCTTCTGCTCGACGGGTCGTATCAATACCACAGGCACGAGATCGACAAGAGGCTTGATCTCGTAGTGAGCAAGGGCCAGGGTATCCGAAGCGGCCACCGCACCTTGAGGTCATCGGGGGTCGTGGACGTGTCAAGGATCGGCAAGGACATCAACGTGGCCGATGCGAGATACGAGTTCGTCGGTATCGCACGGTTCTCCCGAGCAGGGGCGGAGACCCTTCGCAAGGTTTACCGGGATTGCCTGCAGCACAGCAAGGGGCGTTTCCACGAGGCCGAGTCGGTTCACGAAGCCGGAGTCACCGACATGCTCCAGGAGATTGTGAACAGGCGGTTCGAGGTTCAGGGCCTTGAGGTGTTTCAAGGGTGGATGGAGATCCACAGTCAGGGTGACGTCGCAGTTGCGGAGAAAGAGATTCTGCATCTGCAGTCGGTGTGAATCTCGAAGCTGGAAGGAAGGAGACCGTGGACGCAGGACGATTCTGGACGATCCTCAAGAGACGGGGGCTGACGTTCTTCGCCGGCGTCCCCGACTCGACTCTCTCGGCCGTCTACAGCGCCATCTCGGATGACGAAGAAGTGAGATACGTTCCGGCTGTCCGAGAAGACGTCGCTCTCGGCATCTCGAGCGCGGCCTATCTGACCGGGGAGATGGGCGGGGTTCTCATGCAGAACTCAGGCATCGGGAACATCGTGAACCCGCTCTCATCATTCAATCTCATCTACCGAATACCGGTTCTACTCGTCATTGGCTGGAGAGGGGCAGGAGGACCTGAAACGGACGCCCCGGAGCATTGGATCATGGGCGAGAAGACGTGTCAGATCCTTGATCTGCTGGAGGTGCCGTACATCACACAGGATGACGCGTCCTTCGAAAAAGACCTGGATGAGTTGCTCCGGACCATGAAGCGCGAAGCCAAACCCGGCGCGGTCCTTGTACATAGAGGAGCGATCACCCAATGAAGCGATATGAGGCCGTGGAGACGATCCTCAGATCTGTCGGATCCGACGATCTCGTGCTCACAACGACGGGGATGATCTCACGAGAGGCATTCGCAGCGGACGATCGGCCGGGTACCTTCTACATGATTGGGTCGATGGGCTTGCTCTCATCGCTGGGACTTGGTCTTGCACTCCTGAAGCCGGACCACCGAGTCGTCATCGTCGATGGTGACGGAAGTGCCCTCATGTCGCTCGGGACACTGCCCCTCATTGCCCATGAGGCTCCGACCAATCTCACGTATGTCGTTCTCGACAACCATGCCTACGAGTCCACGGGAGGCCAGTATTGCATCAGTTGCCGCGCGGATCTCAGCCGCATAGCAGAGGCCGCAGGCTTCCGCGATGTGCGGCAAACGGCCGATCCCGGGGAACTCGAGAATCACATGCGAGCACTGAGCGCAGTGGACGGCCCCGTGTGCATTCATGTGAACGTCGAGATGGGCAGAGTGGACGGAATCCTACGTGTGGCGCATTCGCCCACCCAGATACGCGACCGGCTCCAAAGGCATCTACTCTCGACATGACTCTGGCGGGGGCGAAGCGGTTTCACTGTCCAGTGGTGATCGAGTGGTCCTCCTACCTTTCTGTGCCGGACATCATTGCCTCGGCATCTCGGCGCATTCTCGTCATTGGGGGGCGGGCGTCCCTGCAAAGAGAACTGGAGGAGATCAGTGCACGCCTGGAGCCGGGAAACTGCGTTCGCATCGCGCGGACGGCAGGCGTCACCCCGACAAGTCTCACGGTGGACCGAACCGTCGAAGACGCAAGATCCTTTCACCCCGATTGGGTCGTTGCCATAGGAGGGGGAAGCGTCATGGACACGGGGAAGCTCGTGGCGCTTCTGTGCTCGCATCCAGGGAGCGTGCT
>Ga0272444_10006336_pt1 | contig 10106 bp, 5 predicted proteins | sample SSMForm13_FD_201033 | JGI IMG/M metagenome (GOLD analysis project Ga0272444, IMG submission 201033) | Marine sediment archaeal communities from Little Sippewissett salt marsh, Falmouth, MA, United States - SSM-Form-13 | ecosystem: Environmental > Aquatic > Marine > Wetlands > Sediment ...
TTCGAGTACAATCCCATGGAATGGACACAGTTGCGAGCGGATTACACACTGGTCATGTTGGTTCGAAGCAGCGAATCCGCGTTTCGAGAACTGCTTCCTCGAACAAGTGTGGAGGACGATGGTTGATGAAGCATGCCGAATCACACTGATTGTACGTCGGACTTGCGGCCTCTGGCACGTGCGAAGCTGCGGCTGTTGACCGAAGGAGTGTCGGTGTCCGCCGACTCCCTTGCCCGCGGAGTGCCCGGTTATCCGGACGCCTTCCGAACGAAACCACTCCAATCCTCCGCAGACCACCTCACAGGCGCGATGAGTCGCGTGCCGAGCGAGCTAATCCTCAAGTCAGGTAGGCGCTGCACCATCGTGAAGGTAGTTCCGAATGAAGCCTCACCTCTACGTCTGTCACCGGTGGAAAGCGGCGAAGTGCGGCTCTTCGGCCTTCCGGAAGATGCAGAGGTAGCGGTTTCGCTGGCTAGTGCTCGCAAGGTCTTCGAAGAGAAGGTCGAGGGTTTCCCGATACGTGACTTCTGTGCTCCTGTCGGTGAAGACCGGATAATGGTTTCGCCCTTTCGAGGGTGCCAGCACTGGGAAGAAGGCGAGCAATGCCTCTTCTGCAACTTATTTGGCCCGGACCGAGAGAGAAACAGGATCATCCCATCGATTCACGAAGCCCGGTCTGAGCATTTCAGCAACGCACGCTCGTGGTGGAAAGCGAGGGGCCCACGGTATCTTGACGCACTTGAGCAGGCGCTTACGGCTGTCTTCTGTATGGGGGACCTTCATCCACACACACACCTCTGCATCATGGTCGGCAATACTACAGACCCTGAACTTCAGTGGGAGATTGCACTCGAGACCGCGAGGACAGTCGACAGATGCAAGCGGCTCTCGCTCGTGGACAGCTACCTCAACATAATGCCGCCCCAGAGCGAAACGTTCCTTCAGGAAGCTAGGAGTGTTGGTTTTCGCAGTCTTCAGTTCAATCTCGAGGTATTCGGGCCGGACCAGTTCGCGCACTTCTGTCCCGGCAAGTCACGAATCATGCCGTACCAGAAGTTCCTTGAGGTGCTAGAGCGTGCGGCCGATGTATTTGGCTGCGGGAATGCCAGATCAAACGTTGTCTTTGGGCTACAGGACGAGGAGGCAGCGTTCGCTGGAGCCGAATCGCTTGCGGAGCTTGGAGTCGCGACCGACTACACGGTGTTTGTGCCAAAAGCGGGGACACCGCTGTCTTCTCTCCCCTCACCGGCTCCTGACGCAATTGCCGGCTTCACCTCCCGCCTTGTCTCGCTCTACCACGCGAACGGATTCCGACCGATTTACTGCTCATTGTCCTCGCGCTCAAGCATTGTCAACGATGTCTTTGGGGACTTGCAGCCGAAAGGAGAAGCATGACTGCGAGGAAGCGCGTCAGCCTTCGTGATGAGTGTGAAACCCTTAGGGCGGAGGCCTCCGCGCGACTCTTCCGCGAAGCGGCAGGCGGAGGCGTTCCTCCCGAGCCGGGATGCAGCCCGAATGCGATCACAACTGCTGAGGCGTACTCGGCCATTGCAGAAGCCGGGCTCTCTGATTCCTTTGCAGGCCAGATGCGCAACGCTGTCGCCTTCATGGTCCGCTGCCAGCACCCTGATGGGCACTGGGATGATGGATCTCGAGATTCCTGGGACACGTCCTCCACAGCTTGGGTTCTCTGGGCCCTTCGCAGGCAGTCCGACGACACCGTATCACAAGCGTACAGGCGTGGACTTGCTTGGCTCAAGTCCCAAAAACTGACGTCGGGCGGCATGCCAACAAGCCCGCGGGAATCAACAGCCAACACATACGCAACCTCATACGCCCTCCGTGTCCTTCGAAATGCAGCGTGTGACGAGGCTGCAAGCTGTAGTCAGTTCCTGCTTGCCTCTCAGAATCCTGATGGAGGGTGGGGGCTCTACAGAGGTGACAAGTCGGAGGCAACACTGACTGCATACGTCCTCCATGGCTTGATTGACGCGAGAGAGCCCTCTCTGGCTGAATCGATCGCTCGTGGATGCTCATGGCTTCTCCTCGACCAGGACTCCTCGGGCTCTTGGGGTTCTTGGTTCGGCGAGGCGGATTCTAGTGAGGGAACCGCCTTTGCGCTGTACGTCCTTTGTAGGGCCGCGCAGTGCACCGAAGAGGTGCGGTTCGCATCCGTTGCCTATCTCGCAAACAGACTGCAAGAAGGGAGCCTTTGGCAGGTAGCCGAGGTGGAAAGGTTGTGGGTCGCCGCAAGCGTCCTGCTTGCTGCATCTGCGTGCCTCGGAGGTCCTCAAGGAGCGACGAGATGACAATCAACGAGACTCTGCTCTCTACAGCCCTTGAGAGAGCGATCAGCTACCTCGTCGACGGTGCCGTTGGTGAACATGGGGGATGGGGCGAAGAGATCGGAGCTCCTGCCTGCCCTTGGACCACTTCCCAGGTGATGTCTGCCCTCTCCAGGCATCTCGACACGTCCAACACTTCACTGCTGAATGCCCGCAACTACCTGCTGTCGGCACAGAACCAAAACGGTTCCTGGCCAAGCACGGTTCACGGAGACCGCGGAGATGTCCCGTCGACGGCGAACTGCGTGATCGCGCTTCGCGAGCTGGACGGGGCTCGCAGTCAACCAGCCCAAAGAGGGAGCGACTGGCTGTGTTCCGTATTCGAGCATGGTTGGTCCAGCGAAGCCGGCGGAGATACGATCCGGTTCTTCCCAGTCCACTACTACAGCACTTCATTCGCTCTGCGAGCACTCATCCGGGGGCCTTCGCAACCTCTTCCGAACCTCTGCGTACGGGAGGCGGAGAGCATCCTACTGCGAGCCAGGCACAAGGGCGCAGGCTGGGGCTTCCAAGAGGATGTGTCCCCTGATCCAACATTCACATGCTATGTTCTGCACGGCCTTTTCGATCTTCGCGACATCTGGGGGCGGGAGATCCCTCAGCACGCGGTGGAGGAAGCTATCCACTGGCTCCTGCAGCAGCAAGACGACCACGGCGCGTGGAGCGCGTGGCAGGGTGTAAGAAGCAGTCCTGAAGGAACAGCCTACTCAGTCTACTCCCTGCTCCACTCCCACGTCGACGTGCCACTGAATGCCATCGAGCGAGCTGTCTCGTGGCTACTCGATGCGCAGAACCAAGATGGGGGATGGAGGCTGGATCCAAGCGACTCCAACACGAACTCAAACGTCTGGGTTACGACGGCTGTGCTTCTTGGACTTGAGACAACATTGAAGAGAAGTGAGCTAATGGCACTCCCTGCACGACGTGCGGCGCCCTCAGTGAAGGTACGTGACGCAGAGCAGTGGGTTGACAGCAATCGGGAGACAATAGGGCGACTTGCTGAAAGGTTTCGATCCTACAGAACTGAGCTTGGGGCGTCACCCATTACGGAGGCGCATGTCAAGGAGTTCTTACTCCAGTTTGCGCGCCATGATGGATTCCCGCCTGCGGAAGCCCTCGATCTTGCGCTAGAACTGCTTGAGCAGATCAAGTTTGTACACACAAGTGAAGTCTCTCGCGGCTTGGGGACATACTTGGTGAACCTTTCGGGAGAACTCCCTACCCCTGTTCATGCATGCCCTTTCGGAGGGCCCAAGGACAGCGGGGCCAACTACTTCTACTCGATAGAGAAAATCGCCGACCTAGCGGGACGTGTCCTTCTTGCGAACATCGAGGACGTGCTTCGACAGGACGACTGCAGTGGAAGCGTCGTGTTCCTTGATGATCTGCTGATCAGCGGCACACAGTCAGTGCAGCTCCTTAGCGAGATGCTCTGTGAAGAACGTCCAGATGGCCAAGAGCGTGAGTTCTTCCTTACCCCTCTGTCTAGCGAGGAAAGACGCAAACTCATGTCGTTGACACTCGTATACGCACCCTACCTTGCTGATCATCAGGGCGTGCACAACCTTGAGGAATTCCTTCGTCGGCCTGGCATCGATCTTCCGATGAGGGTCCGTCCCTTCTCTCTGGAAAGAGGCCGCTGTTTCGAGCTTGGGGAGATCTTCCCCGACGATGGCAGGCGATTGGCCGCCAGAGAGCTATGCAGAGAGATCGGATATGAGATCCTGGAGGACATCTCCGAGAATAAGGGCTGGACGGAGGCGGAGCGCAGTGAACATGCGCTCGGGTACGGCAACTTCCAGAAGCTGATCGTGCTCGACCGCAACACACCAAGAGTCTCTCTGCCAGTCCTTTGGTGCGAAGGCACCTTCAGAGATCTCCCCTGGAAGCCATTGTTCCCGAAGTCTTGAAGGGAAAGACTCCATCGAACATGCTGGCCCGCTGCTCAGAGACGCCGAATCCCAGGCGGACTTGTGCAAGGCTTTCAGATTGCCTCGGGCTCCGCAAGACCCTACCTGGAATCAGGACCCTGCTCACTCTTGCTTCCCATGCCGCCTAGACTAGAATCCACCATCATAGGCGGGGCCTTCACCTGATGCTGCGGTCCGATCATCGTGTCGGAAATGACTGGGCCGGCGCCGGGGGAGCGGCGAGCACACTCACATCGGAGCTCTCCGAAATGCGGATAGAAGTGGCGGTTGGAGCCTGGGGGACTGAATGTAGAACGCGTTCGTTAGTGGCTTCGTGGTGAGCGGCGTCGCCGTCACGGACTCCCCGTCGGGCTTCTGCCGCGCAGCAACCGGAAGGTTGCTGCTGCGTGAGTTAGACTGCTAGGATGCTCCTGTTATGACGAGGCTCCGGTTAGTCTGTGCTGGATTCATCGACATCGATGCCTATTTCGAGCCCTTCGAGGTCCGAGAGTACCGGTTCGAATCTGCCAAGCCAAGACCGGGACATTGGCCCGATGATCTAGGAATTGCCTCAGGGCGCGGTGGCGACACTCGTTCAGTGGCGCACACTGCATTTGTTGACTTCGTTGGGTCGCAGGAGGATTCGATCCTATACAGAGGCGGAATCGCTGGATCAGCACATCGCGTGCGAAAGAGGAAGCGCATCGAGGACGTGCTTCTGCTCGCAAGCCTCTTAACTGGGCACAACTGGTGGCTGTACTCGCGCAGGGTCTACCACGACTACCCCGTGATCAATGCCAATCACCTCAAGTGTGTGGCGCCTGGGCGAGGAGGGGAAGCTGCTGGCCGCTTGATTGAGCTCGCGCTTCACGCAGTAGTCGCTGAGAAGTGGCAAACTCAATTCGAGGGTGGACTGCATCTTCGCATGCTCTTCAATCACTCGAACATCCTCGCGACGGAAGCACGCTTCCTTGGTCTCATGGTCATTTGGGAGTGGGTCTTCGCACATATCAAGAATCCAAACGGTGCTACAGTCAAGGATGAGAGCAAGAACTTGAATCAGATTCTCGTAGGGGTTCTTGAGGAGTACTTCCCCGGCAAGGTGAACAGCACTCTTCTCTCTGACAAGTGCATCCTCTACGTTCTGCGTAACCAACTGGCGCACTGCGGGCGGCTTCCAATAGACAGAGACTACGCTGAGACATGGATGAGACAGCTCCATTGCGACTTCCAGCCCTTGTCACTGAAGGGCGTTGGAGTTATCGACTACATCGTGTTTTTCCAGATGCTGACTCAGACCATCGTACTGAAGACCCTAGGGCTAGACGTATCGGACAGGTTGGACGTTTTCAGCTTCTCGGAGAACCTTGATGCCTTCCTCAAGACGGGCAAGATCCAGCATCGCTGCTGGTGAGCTTTGGGAGTTCGCCAGCGGGGAGTGAATCCTTCTCTGCGGAATGAGGGAGTGAGGAGAGGCTCAGTGGATGCAGGGGAGTTGCCGCCATCCTCTCCATCAACTAGCCTAGTCGCACTATGACACAAGCTTTTGGTCCTCAAGACGTAGATGAGTTTGCAGCCGTGACGTCGATTCCAAACGGAGCCGTGTGTGACGCGATCATCAGCAACATAAGGAAGCTGGACGAGAAGGACGAAGTCGAGCGATTCCTTCAGGAGATTCTGTTCGACCCAAACGAGACTCCTCACGGACCTACGGAGATCGCGGACATTCTCACCTGCAACATCCACGTCAGAGGGAAAGCAGTCCTGACTGCCGCCGTGCTGAAAGGGAAGGCTTGGCCGAAAGTACGCAGCAAAGACATCACGCACCAGTTCGCAAAGCTCAGACAGATCCCACAGCTCGGGCTAATGATCCTGGGCGCAGTTGGCGACCTTCAGGACGATGCGATTCGAGATTTCGTCCAAACTGCAGAAGACGCAGGGACCGATTACATGATTCTTGACGCACAAGGATTGGCTCGGCTCTTCATCGCGTACGACAAGATCTGTCCCCAAGATGGCCTGCCGTTTGGCGACGAGGGTGCCTGCCCGAACGGACATGTACTCGACGAAGGCATCACTCTGCAGATGAAGGTCCGCGAGGAACCTCAAGTCACGATACTCAGCCAACGCGACGTGAGCCACGGCGGGGCGAAACGCTATTCGGTGAATGTACTGCTTGACAAGCACTATCCGAGAGAAGTCATCCGAAGTGTCATTGAACAGATTACCCAGGAGATCAGGGAAAGCCAGTACTACCGAAGCGAGAGAGTGAAGAGCCATTTCGGGAAGAAGCCTGCCGATGTCGTCTGGTTGCACATTGCCACCGATCTTGAGGACGTGAGAAACGCGAACTGGATATGCCAGACAGCGTGGATCGACCCTGATCTCTCTGAGAGCATGAGACCGCACGCTCTTGAATCTGACGAGTCAGTTGATGGGATAGCGGTCAAGTGGAACGAGAACCACGAGATGCACAGACAGCTGTTTGCTCCAGCACATCGTGCGCGGAAGGAAGACGTCGTCGACCCGAACCTCAGAATCAAGGGTGAGCTAGTGACGCTGGCCGGTGTGGCGATGTCTGGTTTTGCAGCCTACAAACGTGGTGAGATTACTGAAGCCGACTTGGCAGATAGGATTCGGGAACTCGAGCCTCAAGCTACGGAGTTGTACATGGAGAGCGGGAACATCCCATACGGACCTCCAGACTGCCACGATTTCGCCCAGCGGTGCCAAGAGCTCTTCGGCACAATCCACGACATGTTTCTCTACTACTCCGAGCGCGGAATGGCTACCTGGGAAACGAAGAATCGTGACTACCTGATGAGTCAGACCATCACGAGGTACCAAGATGATCTTCGCAACGTGGAGTATGAAGAGCGGAAGATGCACTAGTAGGGTACAGACGTTCTCGTGGTCGCAGGGTGTCCCCGCACATGGGCGATGCTTCGGCAGGACATCTGGCTGTGCCGTAACGCGAGGTTCGAGCTGGAGGAGTGTCGCAAAGAAGGGGCGCTCTCTCTGAGAAGCCCAAGAATAGGGTCGTTTTGGAGCCTGGGGGACTGAATGTAGAACGCGTTCGTACATCGCTTCCTGGTGACGGGAGTCCCAGTAGTCGCTAGCAGCCGTTTGTAGCCGGGCTCCCGGGCCACTCTGGGCAGTAGTCCTCATCGTCAGGCACACCGTCGCCGTCACTATCTGAGACGCTGCTGTCTGCGCCGTCGCTGGTATTGGCGCCAGTCGTCCACCTCAAGGGGCCACCGAGGTAGATGTCGTCATACCAAGTCACATGATCCTTGTCATCATTGAACTTCTCCATTACAGAGAACGCGGCGACGCGGTGAAGATCGAGCGATCCATTCCCCGTTTCAGCCCAATCAGGATGCACCAGATTGGCTAGAGGAACGGAATAAAGGACCCATTCATCCTCCCGATTCAGGATAGTCAGTTCAGCGAGATAGCGATCCCCATCTCTATCGTAGATTGACACCATAAGCGACGCAGGATTCCCGTCGCTCCGCATCCAGAAGTTGAGTGTCGAGTAGGTTGACCAATCCTGCATAGCGGAGTAATCATTTCGCAGCATGTAGAATGCGAACGCACCAGGCGTGTTTTCGCTGATGGTGGTTACTCGAAGACTTCCATTCCCTTTTGCAGAGCGAATAGAATCGACACTCATGCTAGACGTCACATTGACGAAGCTCATCCAGAGTTCGTTCGGCACTACGCGACTCTCGAAGTCCTCGATTTCGTGCACCACCTCTGGTGGCAGCGGTGTCGCTTCAAGCTCAGCTTCTCGCTGTTCAGGTATGCGATTGGTGAAGTACTCCTCAAGCACTGATTCAACTGGCCATCCAACAGGATCCCACATCGAATCGAAGCCAGGGGAAAGCACGACCTCGTGGTATGCCAGCCCCATAAGAGGTGAATCTAGTTCCGCAAGCACACTAAGGATTGCAGTGAAGGATCTCTCTTGGTAGTTGCGGTTGTCAGGGTTCTCTGGATCAGTGACATCCCACCCTGCGAAGATGTCGAACATACCCGGTCTATCCACCCGGTACAGGAGAGGCAAACACTGGCTGCGCAACTGGACCTCGAACGCCTTTGCCAATTCATTCGGCGACTGGCTCTTCATTGAATCGAAAAGCACGGGCCCTAGACTGAAATAGACAATGTCGCATGCCTCGTTGACTAGACTCCGCAAGGCTGGCTCGGCTGTCTGGTTAACGGTCACCACGCCTGTGAATGACTCACGCACTTCATCAATCACCTCAATTGCTCGTGCGTCTGATGGGAATGCTGGATTCTCGGTATCCAGACAGAACATCTCTGCTCCCGCCTGTTGAGCGGCATCTGCGAGCATGGGCTTGATCTGTGTCTGATAGCGGAAGTAGAGATCCATGTCAGTCGGTGCGTAGTTCAGGCGCATGGATGTATCGTAGTCGCGGTGTCCCACAAACTCGTATCGCCAGCAGACTCGGATCCCTGCTTGATGAAGTACACGAGTCAGGTCAGCCAGTTGACCGATCGACAGAGTTCCGGTCCAGTAGACTGGCCAAGGGTTGTTCGCATAGATGGGCAACTGAACTGGCGTGGATGAACCCTGGGTTGTCCAGGGGTTACTGAGGACGATCAGATTGAAGCCGTCGCCAGCCCACCTGGCAACTTGAGCTTCGACATAGTCTCTTCCTATGTCAGTGTCGAGTAGAGCGGTGTCGATTGTGCGAAGGATGGCGCCCTTGATGACATCGCCATTTGGATCTGAGGCGCTTGGGAGTGTAAGGCCAAGTCTCGTTGATGCTTCCCAGCCAGGTATCACGTACAGCACGTTGACGGTGTAGATGGTACGAGTACTGCCGCTCGCATCGGTGACTTCCACGTATGGTATGTAGACATTGCCCTCCGAGTACTCAAAGGGAATCTCAATCGACGGGTCAGCAGTTCTCACCAACGGCTCAGGCGAGTTATCGTTGTCCATCTCCGAGACAATCGTGAATGGCCCCTCAAGACTGCCTAGATCTAGCGTCCAGTAGACGGTGTCTCCCGGTTTCGCCCGCCGGGTGTTCGGATAGAACTTGATGTCGGTTGAAAGCTGCTGCGGACCTTCGCCAATCTGTACAACGCTGTCCTGCGTCACATCCGGATCAATGGCGAAAGCGGGAATCTCGGGTGTTCCAGACCCTTCGTCTACGTGTGCGGCTTCGTCCTGCGAATCGCCGCAAAGAGCAACTTCATATACACGCAGTTCGCCTTCCCGATCCTCAGGAAACAAGATGATCGTGTAGATGTGCTCAAGTGCATCGTCGGTGAGTGTATCTGTGCACCCCATGAAGGGATCGTTGCTGAAGTCTGCGGTGCTGAATTCGTAGTCTTGTCGCTCCGGACCAACCACGATCGGATCCGCTGTTGCGTAGCGCCAGTCCCTTCCGCAGTAGTCTCCTAGAACATTGACTGAGAGAATCGTCACCGGCTCTGGCGCAGACAGCGAGAGCCTGATCCCGGTTACTCCGGCGCGGTTGAGTTGCTCTGGCCTTCCGATACCGAGATCGGTGTCATCAGGGCTTTTCCACTGCATCGCGTAGTAATCGCCGTACCCATCGGTGCCTTGAACGACGGCGGCGTAGTTGGTCTCTGTCCGAGGCTTCTCATCGGCATAGTTGGCTTGCCAGTAGAGACCCGACAGAGGGACTGTTGTGCAGACATCTTCTTCAGCGGCACCCTCTTCGGAGGCCGCTCCTACTGTCTCTTCAGCAACGGTGTTCTGAGCCGTATCCACATTCAGATCACCGTGCGCATTGGCCCCGAACTCGTTGCCAGACACGTAGTTGTCTCGGGACTCACAACACACAACCAG
>Ga0272444_10006337_pt1 | contig 10104 bp, 7 predicted proteins | sample SSMForm13_FD_201033 | JGI IMG/M metagenome (GOLD analysis project Ga0272444, IMG submission 201033) | Marine sediment archaeal communities from Little Sippewissett salt marsh, Falmouth, MA, United States - SSM-Form-13 | ecosystem: Environmental > Aquatic > Marine > Wetlands > Sediment ...
CCATCTTGATCCAGCCCTTCCCATCGTCATGGGTGATGAAAACAAGCTGGAGCAGGTCTTCATCAACCTCGTGATCAATGCGGCCCAATCGATGGACGGAAAGGGCGAACTGAAGTTGCGTACAGGGCGTGCCCTTGACACAAACCATATAGACATCGAATGCTCTGATACGGGCTGCGGCATAGATGAGGAACACCTTGGCAGGATTTTCGAGCCCTTCTTCACGACCAAAGAGAAGGGCAAAGGGTCGGGACTAGGTCTTTCGCTGTGCCACGGCATCTTAGAACAACATGGTGGTACTATCACTGTGGACAGCGAACGGGGACAAGGTTCCACCTTCATTGTATCCCTCCCTCTGGCCGAGGAGAATGCTGATCGGACCTTGCAGGTTGCAGACCAGGGGCAATAACCACAGAACGGACGGCCTACATGAACGCAAGTTATAACATACTGGTCATTGACGATGACGCCTTTATGCGGGACGCTTGCCACCAGACCCTCGCCAAACAAGGGCACAGTGTCACTCTGGCAAAAAACGGCAAAGAAGGGCTATCCCGGCTCGAGAAATGGGCTTTTGACCTTGTCCTCCTGGACCTCAAGATGCCTGAAGAAGACGGACTATTCGTCCTCGCCAGGATCAAGGATCTGGACCCCGAAGCCATCGTCGTTATGATTACAGGACACGGCTCCATTGAAACGGCTGTCCAGGCCATCAAACTGGGAGCCTTTGACTTCCTGGCCAAACCTTTCACGCCTGATGAACTGATCGGTCTAGTCAATCGGGCACTCAGAAACCGGCGCCTCACCGTTGAGAAGCTGGGTGTCAAGCAAGACCCCAAGAAGGCGTCCAGGCAAAGGGAAATCGTCAGCCAAAGCCATGCCATGGAAAAGGTGAAGGAGATGATTGCCATGGTGGCCCCAACAGACAGCACTGTCTTGCTGCAGGGTGAAAGCGGAACGGGCAAGGGCCTTGTGGCCCGCAAGATCCATGAGATGAGCAAGCGACGGGGGCAACCCTTCATATCCGTTGATTGCGGTTCTCTTGTGAAGACCCTGTTTGAGAGCGAGCTCTTCGGCCATGTGAAGGGCGCCTTTACTGGCGCAGAGGCAACGCAACATGGAAAATTTGAGATGGCCCACGGCGGGACTCTGTTCTTTGACGAGATATCCAGCATCAACTTGGAAATCCAGGCCAAGCTCCTGAAGGCGGTGGAGGAGAAGAGTATATCCAAGGTGGGAGACCACAGGGTGGTCAAAGTGGATGTGCGCCTAGTGTCCGCTACGAACCGGGAGCTTCAAAAGGCCATCGCCAAGGGGCTATTTCGCGAAGACCTGTTTTTTCGTTTGAATGTGGTTTCCATACATATGCCCCCGTTAAGAGATCGTAAGGAGGACATCCCTCTACTGGCAGAGCACTTTCTGAAGATATTCAGTCGACGCGAGGGCAAGGTAGTAAAAGGTTTTTCCTCTGACGCCATGGAGGCCCTTATAGGATATGGATGGCCCGGAAACGTCCGCGAACTTGAAAATACCGTAGAACGGTTGATCGTCTTTGCTCGCGAAGAAACCATTACCTCCCAAGATCTCGCCTATTCCAACACCGATCTCTCCCGACTGGTAGCCACAGAACCGGTTCGTCTCAAGGAAATAGAACGACAGCACATTATGAAGGTCTTGGACAGAGTAAATGGGAACAAGACCCATGCCGCTGAATTGCTGGGCATTGATCGCAAAACCCTAAGGACAAAACTCAAGCAGTACGATATCCTGTCAACAGAAGATGGCCCATAGGCATCTGGTAAGATACTATTTCTCTCCTACCTCTCTTCTCCACGTCAAACGCAGCCACAGATAGTCTCAATAACTTCCCAGTATCCTGAAATAGTCGGTTTTTTCTTCCAGGGCAAGAAGCAGGGGCTTGAAGGCGGCTGCCTCAACATCTGCCTCAACGTCCACGTAAAACATATACTCCCACGGTTTCCCGTGGATGGGTCTGGACTCCAGCTTTACCAAGTTGACCCCCCCGTCGGCAAATATCTTCAAGGTCTCATAGAGGGCCCCTGGCCGATTTCCCGCCGAATAAATAAGAGAAGACTTGCGCCGTGGCCCTTCTTGGAGTTGTTCGGTCCCAATGACGACAAATCGGGTGAAGTTTCTAGGATTGGTTTCAATACCTTCTTCCATGACCTCCATGCCGTGGATCTGGGCCGCCTCTTTGCTGGCAATAGCCGCATCGGCCAGCTTCCCCCCCTCATGAATCTGTTTGACGGCCCGTGCCGTGTCTTTGGCAGAAACGAGCTCCCAATTTTCATGGCGCTCCAAGAACTGGCGACACTGCTGGAACACCTGGGGATGAGAAAACACACGCTCCACGTCCTCAACCTTGGCCCCGGCATGGCCAACTAAGTGGTGCATAATGCGAAGAGTAATCTCCCCTATGATTCTCAAGTCATGTTCAAGGAGAAGGTCATAGTTCTCGTGTATGCTCCCGGTGAGTGAGTTCTCCAGTGGCACCACACCGAAATCGGCCCTCCCCTCCTTGACCGATTCAAAGATCGCCCTAAATGAAGACATGGGCACGGCTGAGACTTTGGGTCCGAAATACTGGGTGCAGGCCTTGTGACTGAACGTCCCTATCTCTCCCAAGAATCCAGCTCGTTGGGCTCCCTTGCCTTTGGCTTTGCTCAAATAACTTACGGCGCTGGCCTTGTCCAGGTAGCCAAAGTCCAATTGTTTCCCTACTACCGGTGCAATCACATAAATGTTTCGCATCAGTCGACCAAATTGCTTTGGATAGAGGCTCTGGGCACCGTCTGAAAGGGCATTGTCTGGGTCATGATGGACCTCTATCATGAGACCATCGGCACCCGCAGCAATAGCCGCTCTGGCCATGGGACTGACCTTTTCACGGATGCCCGTGGCGTGGCTGGGGTCGATGACGACCGGCAGATGGGTCAGCTTCTTGATGACCGGAATGGCAGAGAGATCAAGGGTGTTGCGGGTATAGGGTTCAAAGGTTCGAATGCCTCTCTCGCAAAGGACGACATTGTCGTTTCCTTCTGAAAGGACGTATTCTGCTGACATGAGCCATTCCTCAATGGTAGCGGCAAGCCCCCTCTTTAGGAGGACCGGTTTGCCCATCCGTCCCAAGCACTTCAGAAGTTCAAAGTTCTGCATGTTTCGTGCACCAACCTGCACCACGTCCACATACTTCATCATCATGTCCGCCTGGGCAGGTGAGGTGATTTCCGTGACTACGCGAAGGCCCACCTCTTCTCGGACCTCGGCAAGGATCTTTAGCCCCTCTTCACCCAAGCCTTGGAAGGAATAAGGAGAGGTCCTCGGCTTGAAGGCCCCGCCCCTGAACATGACAGCCCCGTACCTCCTCACATGGCGGGCCACAGTCATGGCCTGGTCCCGACTTTCAACGGCACAGGGCCCTGCAATGACCACGATACGCTCTCCACCAATGGCCACGTCTCCAACATCTACCACCGTGTCTTCATGATGAATTTGCCGACTCACCAGCTTGAAAGCTGTGGAGATGGGAACTACCTTTGCCACACCAGGTAGCTGCTGAAAGAAACCGGAATCGTGGCGGGCCTTGCCAATGACGCCAATGATGGACTGCCCGGCGTCCGACATCTCCCGAACCATGCATCCCTCTTCGCGGATAGCACTTTTGATCCGGCTTTTCTGTTCCTCTGTAATCTGCTCTTCTAAGACGAGAATCATGACTAAACCTCCTTTGAGTGTACTCGGTTAGCAACGTTTAAACTTCGTTAAGAAGGGGCCCCTCTTTCGTGCGTAAAAAAAGAAAGCCCCGAGAACTTGCTTCTCGGGGCTTCACACCACAAAAAAACCCCGAGCAGACCCAGCGTGGTCCACCCGGGGTGTTTGACTTCTGGCGTCAGACTGCCGGGTGGACGCTTCTAAAGATAAAAAAGAAGCGTCCAAAGGGAAATAGTCCTTTCATGTTAACGCTTTCCATCATCGATCCATCTCCTATTAAGATAATTTACTAAAATATCCCATTGTCCCATAGCTGTCAAGCCTTGTTTGACTCATCGACAAAAATTGTCGTTGACAAAGAAAGAAGGGGATGGTAGCCTGTATCAAACAGAAAGAAATGGAAAGAGGCTAGACCTTGAGAGAAGGCACGAGAATATATTGGTGGTGGTGGAGCGCAGCACTTGAAGTGTGCCCACCAGGTTAGCTTGAAATAATCGCAAGCACAAGCCGTGAGCCACTTCAAGGCCCACGGCTTTTTTTGTTTCCTCCAAAAAGCCGTGGGCCACTCAGGACCCGCGGCTTTTTGGTGAAGGAGACATGAAAGAAGGCAGCCATTTTCCCGCAAGAGACGCATTTCTGAAGCTGGCAGAGACATCTAATCTGATTCCGGTCTACCGAGAGATCCTTTCAGACTTGGAAACACCCATTAGTGTCTTTAAAAAACTGAATCCAGGCCCGTACAGTTTTCTGCTAGAGAGTGTGGAGGGAGGTGAAAGATGGGGGCGTTACACCTTTGTTGGCTTTGATCCCCTCTTTATCTTCAAGAGCAGGGGCACCCGTGTAACCATTCAAAGAGGGCGCCACTCAGAGGAGCAGACTGTGGAAGACCCTCTCCGTTTTCTTGAAAGTCGCCTGGCTTCCTACCGACCTGCCGTACTGGAGGGCCTTCCCCGGTTTTTTGGTGGGGCTGTTGGGTATATTGGATATGAGGCCGTTTCCTTTTTCGAGCCCATACCGGACAACCTTGCAGATGAACGGGACCTTCCCGACACATGGTTCATGGCGCCCAGGACCCTGCTGGTCTTCGATAATCTGAGGCAGTCCATCAAAGTGGTTTCTAATGTCCACCTACATGTGGACGATGAAACGGAAAAGGCCTATAGCCAGGCCGTAGATGACATCTGTGACATCGTTGACCGATTGCAACAACCTGCACCGATTGCAGCCAAACCGCAGCAGACCCGAGGACCGGGCATTATCCACAACAGAATCCCCCAGGCACAGTTCGAATCTATGGTGGTAGCGGCAAAGGACTACATACGCCAGGGGGAGATCATTCAAGTGGTCTTATCCCAAGGGTTTGAGACAGAGTCCAAAGCAGCGCCCTTTGAAGTGTACCGGGCCATCCGTCGGATTAATCCGTCGCCCTATCTCTTTTTTCTCCAATTTGAAGATGCTGCCCTCCTTGGCTCTTCTCCTGAAGTGATGGTCCGCCTTGAAGGACGGCGGGTGACACTGAGACCCATTGCAGGCACTAGGCCTCGGGGGATAACCGAGGATGAAGATAGCAGACTTGAGGCCGAGCTGCTGGCCGATCCAAAGGAGAGGGCCGAACACGTGATGCTGGTGGATCTTGCCAGAAACGATGTGGGGCGCGTGGCCGAGTACGGGACAGTGAAACTCAGCGACCTGATGGTCGTGGAACACTACTCTCACGTCATGCATATTGTCTCCAATATTGAAGGAACCTTGAGAGAAGGCCTCAATGCCTTTGATGTAATGCGGGCATCCTTTCCGGCCGGCACGGTATCCGGTGCACCCAAGGTACGGGCCATGGAGATAATTCACGAACTAGAGCCCTGTCGCCGAGGGCCCTACGCCGGCGCAGTGGGCTATTTTGGTTTTGGGGGCAACATGGATCTGGCCATTACCATACGGACCATCGTGCTCAAAGAAAACAAAGCCTTTATCCAGGCAGGGGCCGGCATTGTGGCCGATTCCGTACCTGCCAAGGAGTATGAGGAGACCGTGCATAAGGCCAAGGCGCTTTTCCAGGCGATCAGGATGGGGGCGGCAGGATTGGAGTAGGCCTATGATACTCATCATCGACAATTACGATTCATTCACCTACAACCTAGTTCAGGCCTTCGGAGGCTTCGGGAAGGAGATGGAGGTTTTCAGAAATGACCAGGTCTCCCTGGACCATATCCGAACACTGTCAGTGGACAGACTGGTCATATCTCCAGGACCAGGGGTGCCGGCAAGGGCCGGGATTAGCCTTTCCGTTATTCGCCACTTTGCGGGACGCGTCCCTATTCTCGGAGTGTGTTTGGGACATCAGGCCATTGGCGAGGCCTTTGGAGGAAGAATAGTGCCTGCCGAACGCCTAATGCACGGCAAGGTCTCTGCCGTCTATCACGACAGCAAGGGCTGCTACCGGGACGTGAAACACCCCTTTAAGGCAACGCGCTACCATTCCCTGGTGGTGGACCGCCCTTCGCTGCCCGAGTGTTTGGACGTTGTCTCTGAAACCGAACAAGGAGAGATCATGGGAATAAGGCACAGAGAGCTTGCCATAGAAGGGGTGCAGTTTCATCCTGAATCCTTTCTCACCCAAGAGGGTGAGAAAATCTTGTTCAACTTCTTGCGTCAGTAGCAGATCATTTTGCCCCCCTGTGGAGGGCTGGAAAAAAGGTTGGAGCGGTGAATTTCACATGGTCATCTACAGTCTTTGGATAGTTAGTAAAGGCCAGAGCTTATGGAGGGCGTCATGATAAAGGATATGATTCAAAAGGTAGTGAAGGGGCAGGACCTTTCAGAAGATGAGATGGTCAGCGTCATGGACGAAATCATGGAGGGTCATGCGACAGACGCGCAGATCGGGGCATTTATAACGGCCCTTCGCATGAAAGGGGAAACGATTTCAGAAATTACCGGTGCAGCAAGAGTCATGCGTGCCAAGGCTACCCCCATAAGAGTCCAAGACCTTGGCATTAGCATTGACAGGGATGAAATTAATGTGGACCAGGAAACAGTGGTAGATACTTGTGGAACCGGCGGTGATGGAACAAATACCTTTAACGTCTCAACGACCACGGCCTTTGTGGCCGCCGGCGGCGGACTGAAGGTAGCCAAACACGGCAATCGAAGTGTCTCCAGCCAGTGCGGAAGCGCTGATGTCCTTGCGGCCTTGGGCGTGAATCTGGACGTGCCCCCTGAGGTTGTAGAAGAATGCATCAAGACAATAGGCATCGGCTTTCTCTACGCGCCCAAGCTTCACGGCGCCATGAAGCATGCGATAGGGCCCCGACGGGAAGTGGGTATCCGGTCTCTATTTAATGTCCTTGGTCCTCTGACCAACCCAGCAGGGGCAAATGTTCAGGTTCTGGGTGTGTACGATCCCGGACTTACTTCAGTACTGGCTGAGGTCTTGCGCCGCCTGGGGAGCACAAGTGCCATGGTTGTCTTTGGCGAGGGAAGTTTTGATGAAATCAGTATTGTGGGCCCCACCCAGGTGAGTGAACTTAAAAACGATACCATCAAGGACTATCGTGTAGAGCCCGAAGAATTTGGTATGGTCAGGGCGCGTCTTTCAGATATTAAGGGCGGCGATGCCCAAGAGAATGCAGCCATCGTTCGGGAAATCCTTAAAGGCCAACCAAGTGCTAGGCGCGATATGGTACTTTTAAATGCAGGGGCTGCCTTCTATGCAGCAGGCAAGGCCACGGACATGGCCGAAGGCATCAAGATGGCGGCAGTGAGCATTGACTCGGGCGTGGCAGCCCAAAAACTTGACCAGCTCATCGAAGAGACCAATAAAGACTGATGTTGCCGACGATCTGGCCTTTTGAATGACAAGACCAATGATCTTAAATGAAATTATAGCCCATAAGCGAAAAGAGATTGCACGTCTTAAATCGGCTGTCCCTTTGGTTTCCCTTGAGAAACGTTTGAAGAGTCTTGAGCCCCCTCGGGGCTTTAAGGCGGCCCTGGCACAGTCGCCAGGCATTTCGTTGATTGCCGAGATAAAGAAGGCCTCTCCCTCTGCTGGCGTGATCCGCAAAGACGTCGATCCCGCGAAAATAGCAAGGCTCTATGAAGGCTTTGGGGCTTCGGCTGTTTCCGTGGTCACTGATGAACGTTTCTTCCAGGGCACCCTTGCGAGCATGAAAAAAGTAAAAGAATCCGTTCACATCCCCGTGCTGCGAAAAGACTTCATCATCGATCTCTATCAGATCTATGAAGCCAGGGCCTTTGGAGCAGACGCGGTCTTACTGATTGTAGCTCTTCTCTCTGATGCTCAACTGCGGGGCTTCCTTGCCCTTTGTAGAGAGCTCCATCTCGGCACCTTGATAGAAGTCCACACGAAGCCAGAGCGGGACAGGGCCATTGCAGCAGGCGCTAACGTGATAGGCATCAACAACAGAGATCTAAGGACCTTTGCTGTAGATCTTTCCACCACCCTGAGTCTGATTCCCGGCATACCCGAGGACACTCTTTGTGTGAGTGAAAGTGGAATTAAGACGATAGATGACATCAAGTGTCTTGAAGAGGCAGGGGTTTCTGCCGCACTGGTGGGCACTGCCTTTATGGCGGCAAAAGACATACCGGCAAAGGTGCAGGAGCTGTTTCCCCCCAACAGGTTCACGGGGAGCACATGACAAGGGAAAGTATGTTTAATCCGGTGCCAAGAATAAAGGTTTGCGGCATTACCAGTCAAGAAGATGCTTTTTATGCCGCCAGCCTGGGAGTGGACGCCGTGGGGTTTGTCCTTGCCAAAAGCCCCCGAAGAGTGGACCCTCAAAAAGTAAGAGAGATAAGTTTGTCACTGCCCCCCCTTGTGAGCACTGTGGGTGTGGTGGTGGACATGGACCTTGAGACTCTGCGCAAAACGGCCTCCTTTTGCAGGCTCCATTGGGTGCAGCTGCATGGCCATGAATCGCCGGAATACTGCAGGGCCTTGGATGTCAACATTATTAAGGCCGTCCGGGTCAAAGACAGGGAAAGCCTAGAAGCCATGGCTGCCTACAAGGGCTGTGTGCATGGCTTTCTTCTGGATACTTATGTGAAGGGCAAACCCGGGGGCACGGGGAGAACTTTTGACTGGGCCCTTGTCGAGGAAGCCAAAAAATACGGTCCCGTCATTCTATCGGGAGGCTTGACTGCCGAAAGGATAAGAGAGGCCATTGCCTTGGCCAGGCCCTATGGTGTGGATGTAAGCAGTGGCGTAGAATCAGCCCCTGGCGTCAAAGACCGCGAAAAGATGCGCCGCTTTGTAACAGTAGTTCGATCCACTATGGGAGACATGGAATGAGAAAGAACAAGAGAGCTTACTTTGGAGAATTTGGCGGCCAATTTGTGCCGGAAACGGTCATGCCTGCCCTCTTGGAACTGGAGGAGGCATTTCAACATTACAGTAGCGAGAAAGGGTTTAAAAAGACACTAGCCGCATACCTCAACCACTATGCAGGCCGCCCCACGCCGCTTTATTTTGCACAGGGGTTAACGGAGAGGCTGAGTGGCCCTCAGATATACCTGAAACGCGAGGACTTGACCCATACAGGGGCCCATAAAATCAACAACACCATCGGCCAGGTCCTGCTCGCAAAAGCCATGGGAAAAGAGCGCATCATCGCAGAGACGGGAGCGGGCCAGCATGGTGTTGCCACGGCCACGGCCGCTACCCTTTTTGGACTGTCCTGCGCCGTGTACATGGGTGAAACGGACATTGAGCGTCAGGCCATCAATGTCATGCGCATGAAATTGCTGGGCGCTCACGTCATCCCTGTGCTTTCGGGAAGTCGAACCCTGAAAGACGCCATCAATGAGGCCCTCAGGGACTGGGTGACCAACATATCTGACACCCACTATGTGATCGGCTCGGTCGTTGGCCCGCACCCCTATCCTACCATCGTGCGGGAGTTTCAGTCGGTTATTGGCAAAGAGACGAAGAAACAGATGAAGAAGGCCACAGGGCGCCTGCCAGATGTCCTCGTGGCCTGCGTGGGCGGGGGGAGTAATGCCATGGGCCTTTTTGCCCCCTTCGCTAAAGACGCTGTGCGCCTCATCGGTGTGGAGGCCGCAGGCGATGGGATCGACAGCCACAGACACTCGGCCACGCTGTGTGCAGGCCATGTGGGCATCTTACACGGAGCAAAGAGCTATCTCCTTCAAACCCTGGGCGGTCAGATCTCAGAGGCCCACTCGGTGGCCCCCGGCCTTGACTATCCAGGGGTTGGACCGGAGCACAGTTCTCTAAAGGAGACCCTTAGGGCCGAATATATCTCTGTGACAGATGAAGAGGCCCTAGAGGCCTTTCAACTCCTTTCCACAACAGATGGGATCATACCGGCACTGGAAAGTGCCCACGCC
>Ga0272444_10006339_pt1 | contig 10104 bp, 10 predicted proteins | sample SSMForm13_FD_201033 | JGI IMG/M metagenome (GOLD analysis project Ga0272444, IMG submission 201033) | Marine sediment archaeal communities from Little Sippewissett salt marsh, Falmouth, MA, United States - SSM-Form-13 | ecosystem: Environmental > Aquatic > Marine > Wetlands > Sediment ...
GTCTATGTGCTGGGTGTGGGGGCGTCGGGCCTGGTAGCCCAGCAAGCCGCTACGCGCTTCATGAGCCTTGGTCTCACTGCGGCGGCGTTGACCGACCCTTATTTGCAGGTTTTCGTGACGGAGAACCTGGGTAAGAGCGACGTGGTTATCGGGGTGAGCCATACAGGCTTGACGCGATCGGTGGTCGAGGGCGTGGAAGCGGCGCGCAAGTGCTCCGCCCGCGCGGTGGCGGTCACGAACTATCCCCAGTCGCCGTTGGCGAAGGCGTGCGATTTTGTCCTGACGACCTCGTTCGAGGAGCAGCGCGCGAACGCGGCGGTCTCGTCGTCGCACGTGGCTCAGCTTTGCCTGGTGGATGCACTCTACTTTGTTGTCGGAAGCTGGCGCTCCCGTGGCGCCAGTGCCTTGGCGGAACTTGCGGAGAAGCGGGTACAGCGGTTGCTCCGTTGACCTACCCAAGAGAACAAGAGAAGGACGTTACCCCATGTACAAGCGCTACTACGATCCCCACATCTTCCTCAACACTCTGGACGGGATTGACCTTGACAACTATGTCATTGCGTCCTACTACATGAAAGACCGTTTGGAAGGCATTAAGTTCCTCGATCATTTTTCCTTGGTGCAGGCCATGGGGTTGGAGGGTTCCACGGGCACGTGGGAGAAGGTGGAGGAGGATACGGACGAACTCCGGGCCGCCATGTCCAGCCGCATGGTGGGGTACCACGAGATCCCGGGCGAGGATGAGTTCACCAAGTCGGCGGTTGTGCAGTTGGCGTTTCCCATCCGCGCGTGGGGTGACAACCTGCCCATGATGTTGCTGGCGATTGCGGGGAACTGCTTCGCGTATTCGAAGAACATCATGATGACGGACATCTTCATCGGCAAGAACCTGCTGAAGGAGTTCCAGGGACCCAAGTTCGGTGTGCCCGGCGTGCGCGAACTCACGGGTGTCAAGGAACGGCCGCTCTCTCTCCATATTATCAAGCCGAAGATGGGTATGACGCCCGAGCAGACCGCCAACCAGGTTTACCAGACGGCCATGGGCGGTGCGGACATGTGCAAGGACGACGAAATGCTTGCGGACGCCTACAACAACACGGCCGAGCAACGTTTGCCCTTGGTGATGGATTCCATCAACCGCGCCGCGGACAAGATGGGCAAGAAGATGATCTATTTGTGCAGTATCACCGACGAGAGCGACAAGATGGTCGCCAAGGCGAAGCGCGCCATCGAGTTGGGCGCGAATGGCCTGCTGGTCGCCTATTCGGCCGGGCTGCCCGCGTTGCGCCGTCTCACCTCGGACCCGGACATCACGGTGCCGGTAATGCTGCATGCCTCTCACATGATCGCCATGATGAAGCAGATCGCCTGGCCCGTGCTCGCCAAGCTCTGCCGTTTGTGCGGCGCCGACCTGATGCTGACGCCCACGTACTGGTCCTCTATCCCGATGGTATCGATGGAGGAGGGACTGCGTGCCTCCTTCATGCAGCTTGCCGAGTGGGGCCACATCAAGCCCACCTTCGCCATGCCTTGCGCGGGCGTCTATCCGGGACTGGCGCCCATCATCATCGGCGAGTATGGTACCGATATCGTGATCCCCGCGGGTGGCGGCATGCTTGGGCATCCTGACGGTTACACCGCCGGCGCCAAGGCGTGGCAGCAGGCCATCGCGGCGGCGTTGTCTGAAGATGAGTTCATCGAGTACGCCAAGAAGCCGGAGAACAAGGAGCTTCGCCGCGCCATTGAGCACTGGGGCTACATTGAACGGCCGAAGGCGCCGTGGTTGCGCGTGGCGCCGGAGTTCCATCCGAAGTCGATGAAGTTCGACGACTAGACCACGCCCAGCTTCGGAAGGCGTGGATAGGGAAGGCAGTGGGGATCTCGGGGTGGCTGAAGCGTCGTGTAGGCGCTTTGGCCACCCCGGTCACTGGTACTTGCAGGAAGTGGCGGTTTACCCGCGGGGTCCGGTACCGTTCTCGTGTGGCAATGGGAACTGAGATGGTTTGGCTGAGGGAGGCAGGCGTGTGGACCGATGAAACAGTACCTAGCCTTTGATTTGGGCGCCGAGAGCGGGCGCTGTATGTTGGGCCAGCTTGATGGTGGCCGGCTTGAGATCACGGAGTTGCATCGTTTCCCAAACGGCCCGGTGAGCGTCCACGGAACGCTCTACTGGGATATCCTGGGTATCTACCAGAACCTGCTCGAAGGGATGTCGGTTTTCGCGCGTAAGTTTGGGGCCGCCGTCGATGGAATCGGCGTTGATAGTTGGGCCATTGATTTCGGGCTACTGGACAGGTACGGGGATCCGCTCCAGAATCCCGTGTGCTATCGGGACAGCCGGACCGAGGGTATGGTCGAAGCCGTCTGCAAGGAAGTGGACCGCGGCGAGTTGTTCCGCCGCACGGGGCTCAACGTCAACGCCATCCACACGCTCTTCCAGATGAGTGCGTTGGCGGAGAAGCGTCCGAGCGTACTGCGGCAGGCGTCGTGTTTGCTCAACATACCGAGTTTGTTGACCTACTTCATGTGTGGGGCGAAATGTGCCGAGCATACGCTCGCCGGTACGACGCAACTCTACGATCCCCGGGCCCGCGATTGGGACGCGGAGCTTCTCCGCATCCTGGGCCTGCCCTCGGACATTCTGCCGTCGATCGTCGAGCCGAGTACGCTGCTTGGTGAACTTGGGGATGAGGCCAAGGCGGTCACCGGCTTGGAAAGGGCGCCCGTCTACGCCACCTGCACACACGACACCGCGGCGGCCGTGGCGGCGGTTCCGGGCGAGGGCGACGACTGGGCATTCATCAGTTCAGGGACGTGGTCAGTGTTCGGAATGCTTAACGAGGAAGTGGTTACCTCGGACCGTGCCTACTCCGCGGGTGTGTGTAACGAGCCAACCCTTGGCGGGAATTTCGTCTGTAAGAACCTGACCGGGCTATGGTTGCTTCAGCAGGCGCGCGCCTCCTGGAAACGCGGTGGAACCGAGTATGGCTACGAGGAACTTGCCCAGGCCGCGGCAGAAGCGCCTGCCGGCGGGCCGCTTCTTTCGGTCGGGCACCCGGGATTCCTGGCCCCGACGGACATGGTCGCGGAGATCGGGGACTTCTGCCGGACCACCGGGCAGGCGGTTCCCGAGACCGTGCCCGAGATCGCACGTTGTATACTGGAGAGCCTGGCCCTCTGCTACCGGGAGAGCCTCGATGAGCTGACCGCGATAACCGGCAAGACCGTTGGTCGCATTAACGTGGTGGGCGGCGGCTCGCTCAACGAGCCCTTGTGCCAGTTCACCGCCAATGCGTGCGGTATGCCGGTCATTGCTGGACCGAAGCCGGCTACGTCGGCAGGGAACCTGCTCACGCAGGCCGTCGGTGCGGGGGACCTGAGCGGTCCGGACGAACTCCGCGCCGTGGTACGGGCTTCATTCCCGTTGAAGGAGTACGTACCCGTCGGTGGAGACGGGTACTGGGACGGACGCTATCAGGCGTATATGCAGTTGGTGCAATCGAGTCAATCCTAGACAGAGGGTCAGCCATGTTAAAGGACTATTATTTTGGTGCATGTCTTCCCACGTTCGGCAATTGTTCGGACCGGTACTGCCAGGGCGGCTACAAGCAAGATTTCACGATGGACGAAATGCTGGATCGTTCACTGGAAGTGGGTAGCATCGACGGATTGGAACTGGTGGGGAACTGGCACGTCAACGATGCCAATGTTCGGGACGTGGCGCGGAAGTTTCGCGACCGGAACATGAAGATCCCCATGTTGGTGCCCGACCTTTGGACTCAGGCGAAGTGGGGGAACGGAAGCCTGGCGTCGGCGGACGCCGCGACGCGTCAAGCAAGCATCGACGAAGTGAGGAAGGTCATGGATTGGGCCGCTGAACTCGATTGTCCCTATGTCGACGTTTGGCCCGGGCAAGATGGTTTTGACTATCCCTTCCAGACCGATTACGTCGCTGCTTGGCAGTGGCTGCGCGACGGCATCGCGGCCTGTGCCGGCCACAATGACAAAGTCAAGGTGTTGGTTGAGTACAAGCTGAAGGAGCCTCGGTGCCACTGTTTCGTGGACAGTGCCGCGCGGACGCTGCTGTTGCTGGACGGTATTGATAACACCGGTGTGTTGCTCGACGTGGGACACGCGATGGCCGCTGGCGAGAACATCGCCGAGGCGGTGGCATTCCTTAGCAGCTACGGAAAGCTGGATTACCTGCACCTGAATGACAACTACCGAGTGTGGGACGACGACATGATTTTCGGATCGGTCAACCTGATCGAAGACCTGGAGTTGCTCTACTGGTTGAAGCGCGTAGGCTACAAAGGGTGGCTTACGCTGGACATCTTCCCCTACCGCATCGACGGAATCGACGCGGCCAAGGCGTGCCAGAGCGGGATCGATGGACTGCTTGGCGCCTTGGAGCGGGTCGGCCAAGCATCATTCGATGAGGCAGTCGCGTCGGGCGACCCCGTCAAGGCAAGCGCTATCGTGCGCGAAGCGCTGGGCGTGGCCCGCTAGTGCCGCGTAACGCTAGAATACGTAAGATGAAGTGACAGAAGGGGAGTATAGTAGAAGGAGAACATCCCCCTGAATCCCCCTTCAAAGGGGACTTTCCGGAGGGCGTTGCTGGTCTGGGTCGCAGAGCATTCAATCGAGGTGACTACGGCTCGCAACACCAGGCCGTACGAGGAGACGGAATCGTGGCAGTAGCAATCAAGATACCGGACATGGGCACCACCGTGGACACTATGGTGCTCGAAAGCTGGCTCGTGGACGAAGGTGACTCGGTGGATCGTGGTGACGTGCTCGCCGAGATTCAGACGGACAAGGCGCTGGCCGACCTGGAGTCCTTCGCGCGAGGCGTCCTCTTGAAGAAGATGGTGGACGAAGGTAGCGAGGTACATGTGGGCGACGTGGTGGCCTACGTTGGTGAGTTCGGCGAAGCGATACCCGAATAGCATCGGCAGGGAGACGACGAATGGAGTCGAAGTACGAGAAGAGCTTTCTGCTGGATTTGTACCGTCAGATGGTGCTGATCCGGCAGTTCGAGGACCGGGTGAAGTTCCTCTTCCTGGAGGGGATCATGCCGGGGACGATCCACCAGTATCAGGGGCAGGAGGCCATCGCCGTCGGCGTATGCGCCGCCCTGAACAAGGATGACGTCATCACGAGCACCCATCGTCCTCATGGGCACGCCCTGGCCAAGGGACTCACGGTTGAATCGTTGATGCACGAGTTGTTCGGCAAGCCTACCGGCTGCTGTTGCGGCAAGGGTGGTTCGATGCACGTGGGCGATCTGGAGAAGGGAATGATTCCCGCCATCGCCATCGTGGGCGGCGGCATTCCGATCGCCACGGGGTGCGCGTTCGCTTTCAAGATGCGCGGCGAGAAACGGGTCGCCGTGAGCTTCTCCGGCGACGGTGCAGTGAACGAGGGCGCCTTCCATGAGGGCGTGAACATGGGCGCCATCTGGGACCTGCCTGTTCTCTACGTCATTGAGAACAATCTGTACTCCGCCTCGACGCCTATCGCGGACACGGTGAAGTTGGAGAAGGTTTCCGACCGGGCTGCCGGCTATGGCATACCCGGTGTAACCGTTGATGGGAACGACCCGGTGGCGGTGTACGAGGTGGCCCATGCGGCCGTGGAACGAGCCCGCAACGGTGAGGGTCCGACGTTAATCGAGGCGGTTACCTACCGCATCACGGGGCACTCCCGGCGCGATCCGTGCAACTACCAACCCAAGGAGGCGCGGCGCGAAGCGAAGAAGCGCGAGCCCATCAAGCGCTTCGCCAAGTACCTCACCGAGGAAGGCATCGCCACCGACGCGGAGCTTGACGCAATTCGCGAGGCGGTGGATGCCGAGATCGAAGAAGCCGTGGTGTCCGCTCAGGCCGTGCCCGACCCCAAGCCCGAGTTTGCCCTGGAAGGGCTTTGGGCTTAACAGCGGCGGTACGAAACTGCCCAAGCGATACGAAAGAACGAGGTAGCCAGACGTGGAACGATTGAGCATTGCGGAAGCGCTCCGCCAGACGCTTCGCGAGGAAATGACCCGCGATGAACGGGTTTTTTGTATCGGTGAAGACATCGCCATTCCCGGGGGATGGGGCGGCGCCTTCACCGTGACATTGGGCTTAGAGGAAGACTTCAAGGACCGCATGATCAACACGCCCATCTCGGAAGCCGGTTTCACTGGCGTGGCCTTGGGCGCGGCCATCATGGGCCTGCGGCCCGTGGCGGACGTGCAGTACGGGGACTTCCTCTTGTGCGCCATGGACCAGATGGTGAGCCAGGTGGCGAAAATGCGCTACATGTCGGGAGGCAAGTTCACCGTACCCTTCGTCATGCGGGCGCCCGTCGGCGCGACGGGCCGGGGTGCGCAGCACGCGCAGAACCTGGAGAGCATGTTCCTGCAAGCGCCGGGTTTCAAGATTGCTTGCCCGGCCACGGCTTACGACGCCGTGGGGCTGTTGCGTGCGGCGATCCGTGACGACAACCCCGTGCTGGTGTTCGAGCACAAGCTGCTCTATGGGTCCAAGGGCGCGCGTGCCGAGACGGGAACGATGGATGCGTCGAGCGAGATCCCCACGGAGGATTATGTTGTCCCCTTGGGCCAGGGTATCGTGCGCCGCGAAGGGAGCGACGCTACCATCGTCGCGACGCTGTTGATGATGCACCGGGCCCTGGAGGCCGCGGAACTGCTCGCTGGCGAAGGCATCTCGGCCGAGGTCATCGACCCCCGGAGCCTCGTGCCTTTTGACTGGGACTTGGTGGAGCAGTCCGTTCGGAAGACCGGGCATCTCGTGGTGGCGCAGGAGGGTCCGAAGCGTGGTGGGCTCTGTGGCGACATCGCCTCGGAGATCAGCGAGCGTTGTTTCGACGCGCTTAGAGCGCCGGTGACGCGCGTGGCCTCGCCGGACATCCCGGTGCCTTTCGCGCCCCCGATGGAGGATTTCTACCGTCCTGACGCGCCCCGTATCGCCGAGGCCGTGCGCAAGACCTTGAAGGGATGAGGGGGAGACTATGGCGGAACTACGCAGTTACATCGTCATCGACAGCTTGCAGGAGCAGTTGGCCGCGTTCATGGCGTCCACGGTGGTGGGCTACATGCCCGTGGCCGGTATGGCTTCGCTCTTTGTCGAAGTGGCGCCGGGCATGGAGATTGTGCGCCTGCTCGATGTGGCCGTGAAGGCCACGAATACGCGGCCGGCCATCCAGGTGGTCGAGCGGAGCTTCGGTACCTTGGAAGTTCACTCCGAGGACCAAGGCGATGTACGCCAGGCGGGTCAGGCGGTCTTGGATGCCATGGGGCTGAAAGAGTCCGACCGCGACAAGCCCAAGGTGGCGTCTTCGACGGTTATCCGGCATATAGACCCCTACCAAGCGGCGCTCATCAACAAGAGCCGTCAGGGAAGCATGTTGCTCGCCGGCCAGACGGTGTTCATACTGGAGACCCAACCGGCGCTGTATGCCGTGTTGGCGGCGAACGAGGCGGAGAAGGCGAGCCGTGTCACGCTGGTGGACATCCGCCCCTTCGGCAACTTTGGAAGATTGTACTTGGCCGGGGAAGAGGCCGACGTGGTCGTGGGCAGCGAGGCCGCCATCAGCGCGCTCGAAGCTTGCCAATAGCATTTCGTTTTTAGTGCCAAACTGGGAGATACGTCATGGCAGATGCGTTGGGCATGATTGAATGCAAGGGTTTCGCGGCGATGGTGGAAGCGTCGGACGCGATGGTGAAGGCCGCCAAGGTGGAACTGGTGGGCTACGAGAAGATCGGCGGCGGCTACGTGACCGCTGTTGTCCGGGGCGACGTAGCCGCGGTAAAGGCGGCCTGCGAGGCCGGCGAGCGCGGGGCGCGCGCCGTGGGCGAAGTGGTATCGGTGCACATCATCCCCAGGCCACACGCCAACGTGGATTCCGCCTTGCCGCTTGGACGTGGCGACGCCGCCGAGGCGTAGCACCGCGCGTTTTCTCGACCTCGGGGAGAGCTTTGCCCTATGCAGATTGGACGCGTTATCGGGACGGTCGTCTCGACCGCGAAGGAACCGGCGTTGGACGGCCGCAAGTTTCTGATCGTCCAGTTTCTCGACATGGAGGCCGCCGACACGGCGTCTTATGTCGTGGCCGTGGATGCCGTGGGTACGGGCGTGGGGGAGGTGGTCCTTGTGGCGACCGGGAGTTCCGCCCGCCAGACCGAGGCCACCCAGAACCGGCCCTGCGATGCGGTGATCATGGCGATTGTCGATTCGTGGGATATCCACGGCGACGTGAAGTGGCGCAAGGCCGATGAACCTTCGGGAGGCGCATGATGGCGGTTTCCCCCAATGACATAGAACACGCCGTACGGGAAGTGCTCAAGCGCATGGGCCGCGAAGGGGAGGTGGCCGGCCCGGTCTCGTCGCCGGCGGTGGACGATGCCGTGGAGCGGGCGCGCCGCGCTTACGACACCTATTGCGGCATGGGCCTGAACAAGCGCTACGAGATCGTGGCCGCTATGCGCGAAGCGGCCAAGGCCAACGTGAAGGCCTTTGCTGCTCACGCCGCGCAAGAGACCGGGATGGGGCGTGTCGAGGACAAGATCCAGAAGAATCTCTTGGTCATTGTGAAGACGCCCGGACCGGAAATCCTGACGCCGTCCGCCCAGACCGGTGACCATGGCCTGATGCTGACCGAACTGGCGCCCCACGGCGTGATCGGCTCGATCACGCCCAGCACGAACCCGACCGAGACGGTCATAAACAATGCCATCAGCATGCTGAGCGGGGGCAACGGCGTGGTGTTCAACGCCCACCCCAGCGCGGCGCGGTGCACGCAGGAATGCATCGACGTGTTGTCGCAAGCGATAGCCTCCGTCGGCGGACCGCCAGATCTGGTGGTGGGCGTGGCGAACCCTACGATTGACACCGCCAAGGCATTGATGCAGTCGCCGGGCATCGCCTTGCTCTGCGTGACGGGGGGCGGCGCCGTGGTGAAGGCCGCCATGCTGTCGGGCAAGAAGGTGGTCGCCGCGGGGCCGGGGAATCCTCCGGTCGTCGTGGACGAGACCGCTGATCTCGCCAAGGCCGCGCGGGTCACCGTGCAAAGCGCTTCCATGGATAACAACATCATCTGCGTGTCCGAGAAGGAAGCGGTCGTGGTTGATTCGGTGGCGGACGAGTTCAAGCGGCTCATGCTGTCGGAGGGCTGCGTGGAGGTCAGTGGCCGCGACCGGGATCGGCTCTGTGACCAGATCTTCGCCTCCCGCGACGGCAGTAGCGCCGTGATGAACAAAGAGCTTGTCGGCAAGAGCGCGAGCGTTATTCTCGACCGGATTGGCGTACGTGCCGCGCCCGAAACGAGGCTTGCGATCATCGATGTGCCCGCCGACCATCCCCTGCCTTGGACCGAGCAACTCATGCCCGTGTTCCCCATGGTCCGCGTGCCCGACGTGGACGCGGCGATTGATCTGGCCGTCCGCTACGAAGGTGGCCGCCGGCACACGGCGGTCATGCACTCGCGCAATATCGACAAGCTCAGCAAGATGGCGCGACTGGTCAATTGCTCTATCTACGTGAAGAACGGTTCGTCGCTCGCGGGGCTTGGTATGGAGGGTGAGGGCTACACCTCTTTCACCATTGCGAGCCCGACCGGAGAAGGGCTTACGACGGCGGCCAGTTTCACGCGATTGCGCCGGTGCACCTTGGTCGACGCGTTCAGGATCGTCTGATGAGCATCCTGGGGCTCATAGAATTCAGGGCCATCACGCCGGGAATGGTCGCGACCGACGCCATGGTCAAGCGCGCCCCTGTCACGGTGTTGGAGACGGCGCCCCTCGACCCCGGCGGCTACCTCACGATCATCACCGGGGACTTGGCCTGCGTTGAAGAGGCGGTGGACGCCGGTTGCCTGTCGGGTGGCGCGGCGCTCGTTCGGGGTGTCGTGTTGGCGAACCTGCACGACGCGGTCATCCCCGCGCTAAAAGGCGAGGTGTCCCGGCCGGAGCCGGGCGCGATGGGTATCGTGGAGACGGTGGATTGCGTGGCGGCGGTGCACGCCGCTGATGCCGCGTGCAAAGCGGCGCCCGTGGCCTTGTACACGCTTCACTTGGCGCGCCACATTGGTGGCAAGGGTTAC
>Ga0272444_10006340_pt1 | contig 10103 bp, 10 predicted proteins | sample SSMForm13_FD_201033 | JGI IMG/M metagenome (GOLD analysis project Ga0272444, IMG submission 201033) | Marine sediment archaeal communities from Little Sippewissett salt marsh, Falmouth, MA, United States - SSM-Form-13 | ecosystem: Environmental > Aquatic > Marine > Wetlands > Sediment ...
CTCTGACAGCTCTGCCCGACCGTCTTTCCCGTACCCTCTGCCATCACCGCCTGCACACAGTAGGCCCTCTCGTAGTCTCCGGTCTCCGGCCACCCTCTCATCTCTTGCCTCTCATCTCTTGACTCTCATCTCTTGACTCTCTATCCCCGTCTCCAATCGTCCAGCCAACGCCCTCCGCGGGCAGACACAGAGGCCTGCCCCTACAACTCCCCACTCCCCACTCCCTACTACCTACTACCTACTACCTACTCCCCGCTCCCTACTACCTATTCACCAGTCACCCTCTCTTCTCGTCTCTTTTCTCTTGACTCCTGTCTCTCTTTTCCCATCTCCGCTCTCCAGCCAACGCCCTCCGCGGTCAGGCACAGGGGCCTGCCCCTACAACTCCCCGCTCCCTATTCCCTATTTCCTACTACCTACTCCCCACTCCCTACTACCTATCCACTCTTCACCAGTCACCCTCTCTTCTCGTCTCTTTTCTCTTGACTCTTGTCTCTCTTTCCCCGTCTCCGCTCTCCAGCCAACGCCCTCCGCGGGCAGACACAGAGGCCTGCCCCTACAACTCCCCACTCCCCACTCCCTACTACCTACTACCTACTCCCCACTCCCTACTACCTACTACCTACTCCCCACTCCCTACTACCTATCCACTCTTCACCAGTCACCCTCTCTTCTCGTCTCTTTTCTCTTGACTCCTGTCTCTCTTTTCCCATCTCCGCTCTCCAGCCAACGCCCTCCGCGGTCAGGCACAGGGGCCTGCCCCTACAACTCCCCGCTCCCTATTCCCTATTTCCTACTACCTACTCCCCACTCCCTACTACCTATCCACTCTTCACCAGTCACCCTCTCTTCTCGTCTCTTTTCTCTTGACTCTTGTCTCTCTTTCCCCGTCTCCGCTCTCCAGCCAACGCCCTCCGCGGGCAGGCACAGGGGCCTGCCCCTACAACTCCCCACTCCCCACTCCCTACTCCCTACTACCTATTCACTCTTCACCAGTCACCCTCTCTTCTCGTCTCTTTTCTCTTGACTCTTGTCTCTCTTTTCCCATCTCCGCTCTCCAGCCAACGCCCTCCGCGGGCAGGCACAGGGGCCTGCCCCTACAACTCCCTACTCCCCGCTCCCTACTCCCTACTTCTAACTTCTGACTTCTAACTTCTGACTTCTAACTTCCTTCCTCCCACTTCCCGCCATTCTGTCGCACCCAGACAGAAAGCATGACACATATACACTCACTCATAAACATGTCTGACAAAACCTTTGACAAATAGAGCAAAAACACTTGGAAATCGACTTTGGCATACTGTTTGCAATGTATATCAGTACAGTGTACCTCGTACAAAAAAATACTGTCCAATATTTATAAACGCTCTACTGAACACCTACAGAAAGGAGAAAACTATGTTAGTACAACTATCAAAAGACCCGCTGAAAATGTTCGATGATATCCGGGAAGGCTCAGAAATGCCTTCAACTCCAGCATTCAATGTAGATATATCTGAAGACGAAAATGCTTTTCATATCGAAGCAGAAATGCCCGGAGTGAGCAAAGAGAACATTTCAATTGGCGTTGAAGATGATCTTCTGACGATCAAGGGAGAAAGAAAACAGAAAAGTGAAGGGCAAAAAATAAACTATCACCTGACAGAAAGAGCATACGGAACCTTTTCCCGCAGCTTTAATCTTGGAGAGCTGATAGATCAGGACGCTATCGATGCGTCGTATGAAAACGGTATCCTGCACCTCTCTCTTCAAAAAGCGCAGACGGTCAGCAGAAAAAGAGAAATAGTGATCAGGTAATGTCACAGCCTATCGCAAACAGCCTTTATGTATAAAGAAACAACGTGACACCAATAGCAAACTGAGGAATACAATTATGGGTAAGATTATCGGAATTGACCTGGGCACAACAAACTCCTGTGTAGCGGTAATGCAGGGAACCAAGCCTACGGTCATAGAAAACTCTGAAGGCTACCGGACAACTCCGTCAATGGTTGCTTTCACGAAAAACGGGGAACGTCTTGTAGGGCATGCCGCAAAACGACAGGCAATCACCAATGCGGAGAACACCATTTTTTCGATCAAGCGATTCATGGGACGAAAGTTCGATGAGATTTCAAACGAAAAAAAGATCGCCCCTTACAAAGTGACCAATGTCAACGGCGAAGCAAGAGTGGAAATAGGAGATAAAACATATTCTCCGCAGGAAATCTCCGCCATGATTCTGCAGAAAATGAAACAGACTGCTGAAGACTTTCTTGGAGAAAAAGTAACCGAAGCGGTTATCACGGTTCCTGCATACTTCAATGACGCACAGCGCCAGGCGACAAAAGACGCCGGCAAAATTGCAGGTCTCGAAGTAAAACGCATTATCAACGAACCTACGGCCGCATCGTTATCCTATGGACTCGACACAAAGAAAGAAAACGAAAAAGTCGCTGTATTCGACCTTGGCGGTGGAACGTTTGACATCTCGATACTTGAACTTGGAGACGGCGTCTTCGAAGTAAAATCTACAGACGGTGACACCCACCTTGGAGGTGATGATTTTGATCAGAAAATCATTGATTTTCTTGCTGATGAATTCAAAAAGCAGGAAGGAATTGATCTCAGAAATGACATGATGGCCCTGCAAAGACTCAAAGAGGCTGCAGAAAAAGCCAAGGTCGAGCTCTCATCACGCACGGACACAGAGATCAACCTTCCATTTATCACCGCGACTCAGGAAGGACCTAAACACCTTGTCGTCAATCTGACAAGATCAAAATTTGAAGCCTTGTGCAGCGATTTGTTCGACAGCCTCATTGCTCCTTGTAAAAGAGCCATTAAAAACTCAAAGCTGAATACCAGCGAGATTAATGAAGTCGTACTTGTAGGCGGCTCCACCAGAATCCCGAAAGTGCAAGTACTTGTGGAAGAACTATTCGGAAGAGAACCGAACAGAAGCGTCAATCCGGATGAAGTTGTGGCAGTCGGCGCTGCAATACAGGGCGGCGTACTGAGCGGTGATGTCAGTGATGTACTGCTTCTCGATGTCACTCCTCTCTCTCTCGGGATTGAAACCCTTGGCGGAGTCATGACAAAACTGATCGAAGCAAACACCACCATCCCGAGCAAAAAGCAGGAGGTTTTCTCCACTGCAGCCGACAATCAGACGTCGGTTGAAGTTCACGTTCTTCAGGGAGAAAGGCCTATGGCTTCTGACAATAAAACACTGGGACGTTTCCACCTTGGAGACATACCCCCGGCACCTCGTGGAGTACCTCAGGTAGAGGTGGCCTTTGATATCGACTCAAACGGCATTCTTCATGTATCGGCCAAGGACAAAGCCACAGGCAAAGAACAGAGTATTCGCATTGAGGCCAGCGGCAAACTCAATGATGCTGAAATCGAAAAAATGAAAGATGATGCCAAAACGCATGCAGCTGAAGACGAAAAGCGCAAAGAAGCGATAGATCTGAAAAACAGTGCCGACGCTCTTATTTTCAGTACAGAAAAACAGCTTGGCGAACTGGGAGACAAAGTTCCGGGCGACAAGAAAACCCAGCTCGAAGCCGCGCTTGAAAAGCTGAAAGAAGCACATAAATCAGAAAATATCGAAACAATCAAACCGGCAATTGATGAACTCAACACAGTCTGGAATGATGTAGCATCCACGATGTATCAGTCCCCGTCAGGAGACACCCCTGCTGCAGAACCCGAAGCAGGTGCATCGGAAGAAAGCAAAGGTGGCGATAAAACGCAAGGTGACGGTGAAGTAGATGCTGAATATGAAGTCATCGATGGTAACGATAAAGACAAGTAATATCGGTGCTTCGCTACTATCAATAAAAAAGGGATTCAACATGAATCCCTTTTTTATTTACCTCTCTTTTACTAACTTGATTAAGACATTTACCATCCATGCTGGTGTTTTAATTTTTTGCAATGTAAACACGTATACGATGCAATCAGCTGTCTGGTCGGGTAACGCCCTGCATAAAGGGCTGAAATATTTTATAACCTCCGCGAAAAGAGATCGTTTCGGAGCGCTGCAGCTCACGATATCTCCTGCTTCAGGAAGGAGAAAACTTTCTCCCACCAAAGAAATTATTGAGCAGTTGAAAGAAGGAAAAATCCAGTTGTTCGTTCTCACCACGCTACCCGATATAGCTGTGGACGTCCCTCAGAAAGTCCTTGACAACGAAAACCGGTATGTCATAGATTTTGACAATCGCGGAATCAAATGGACGATGCGTGACATTCCGGTCTTCTATGATAACCTTCGCGATCAGCTTTGTGTAGAAATCGATAAAGTAACCTACACCCTCAACCAGTTCTTCAAGTAAATCTACGACCTTTTCCGGGGCTTCCCTGGCCCCGGACTTCTTGACCTACGCAATCCGGCACAGTTTCCCGACAGTAATCAGCAAGCGGTCACTCATCTCTGCTTTTTTCGAACGGTACAGTTCACAAGAATACGACACGCAATTAAAAACCCGGCTAAATGACCGGGTTTTTAATACGCTATGCGTTCTCTCCGTAAGCCGCACTATTGTGTCTTACTGTTTACAATCCGTGCTTCATTGGATTCCGGAAAGAGCTGTACAAGCTCCCTGTAACGAACCTTGGCGTTTGTCGTATCGCCGATATTTTCAAATGACAAACCTTGCTTGAAGTATGCTGCAGGTCGTTTATCTCCTTTGGGATACTTCTCGATCACGAGCTGGTACTCCAGAATAGCCTTCTCAAACCATTTCTCATTAAAATAGGTTTCAGCGATATAGTACTGCGCGTCATCGGCAAGCCCTGAAGACGGATAGGTATCCAGCAGCAGTCCGAACTCCTTGCGTGCAGACGGATACTGATATCCCTCAAAGAAAGTCTTTCCCGCGTTGTAGAGTCCCTGATCATCAATTGCCGGGGAAGAAGGGACAACTTCTGCACTCGCCGACCCGTGAGCAACTCCTGAAGAGTCAGCTGTCTCTGTCGTCACCTCCTCCGGCAGAGTGACCTTCTCAAGGACTGACGACCCGGGTTGCTGAGACTCTGATGGAGACAACTCGCCCGATTCATCGAGAACATTCTTCTCTTCAGATGCAGATAACTTGTAGCGCAGCTCTTCGATCGTCCCCTGCAATTGAGCAACTTCATCACGAAGTTTTTCAACTTCAGAAGAGACTTCAGCTTGATGACCGCCGGATTTTTGTGACTGTGTTTTCAGTTCCTTCACATCGTCCTGCAACATATACAGATCGGTCTTTGACGCACAACCCGCTGAACCAACAATAAGTATGCCGCATAAAACAGAGGTAACAGTTTTTTTCATCGTAATCATTGCCGTTATCATCAAGACAGGTGTTCGCCTGTTAACAGACTTATACTTGTCGATATTAATCATTGAAAGATTATTTTACCACAAAATGCGCGCGACGGTTCTTTGACCATGCTGCCTCGGTATGCCCGGAATCAAAAGGACGTTCTTCGCCGAAACTTACGGTTTCAAGCCTTGAAGCGGCAACACCGGCTCTTACAAGAAAACTTTTAGTCGTTTCCGCACGCTTTTCCCCAAGCGCTATATTGTACTCAGAAGTTCCACGCTCATCACAATGTCCTTCAATCATCGCTGAAATAGTCCGGTTCTGATTGAGCCATTCCGCATTGTTTTTTAACTGGCTCACAGCATCAGACTCAAGTTCCGCACTGTCATACTGAAAAAAAACATCTTTAACCATCCTTCGAGCTTCTTCAAGCAGGGCTGAAGCTGAAGCCGAATCTGAACCTGAACTAGCGTACTGTTCAGAACCGGAATCCGTATCAAGAGCAGTTTCGCTTGATTTTGACCCGCAACCGCTCACGGAAAAAGCAGCGATAACCCAGCATAGTAGCATTAGCTTTCTCATGATTCATTCATCTCCTTATAGTGATAAAAAATAGCAAACAGTGAACTGAGCGTCATGCTTATAATTTAACAAGACAGTTTCTCAACGATACAACGTAATACTTCTGATTTAACAAAACCACGCACCTATACCAAACATACTGCCTATATGCGGTACATTTTTTCAACGAGGTTATATCACGCTGAACGTATTCCTCAAGCTGGTTATGTAATAAAACAAAAGTCATTAACCAACTGATTCCTCCGTTCGTAAAGACTATCGGCTGATATTCACCTACTCATGAAACCATAGCATAAAATTTTACCACAGCATACAGACAAATGCATGCCGCGGTAAAAAAGGTATGAGAACCTGAAAGAATTATCCTCTTGCAGGCATAGGTTCTGGTGCCGGTAATGGCATAGGCTCCTCAACAGGTGGCGGTGGCGGCGGCGGAGTAGCTATGACCGCTTCTTCACAACATCCACATCCAATGACAAACAACATTGCCGGGAGGAGCGATATTTTTAAAAGTGCTTTTAAGGATTTCATGTGTCTCCTTTTTTGGTTAGTAGAAACTGCTTTTCATCTAAATGAAGACCAACAGGGCTGCATTTGTTCTCCCGCCAGTTTAAGACTTCTCTGGTTCCTGCCGTCAGCGTTCATAACATACAACTTACTTGCCCCGCCTCGGGATGAACTGAAAACAATCATCGTTCCATCAGGAGACCAGCTCGGCGCTTCATTCTGACGAGCTCTGTATGTAAGCTGCTTCAACCCGGTTCCGTCTGCATTTACTATAAATATATCTATTTCCCCGTTCTTTTGCATAGTAGTAAATGCAATTTTATCATTTACAGGGGACCAAGCCGGTTGCGTATTATACTTTCCATCGAAGGTCAGACGTTTTGTGGTCCCCGAATTCAAGTCCATAATGAACACCTGCGGGGATCCGTGTCTTGATGAAACAAACGACATATATCTTCCGTCCGGAGAGAAAGACGGAGACAGATCAATCCCGCGATCTCTTGTCAAACGGCGTACTATTGAACCGCTTTTTCGCACAAGATAGATCTCCTGATTCCCATCAAAAGAAAATGTTGTCGCAAGTTCCATCGAGCCGTTTCGCCAGGCCGGATCGATTTTAACACCTTTCCTCGTAACGGAAACCACGGTTTTTCTTGAAAGATCCTTTATCTGCAGATCAGGCCTGCCTCTGGTATAGGTAAGATAGGCCAGTTGTCTCCCGTCAGAAGAGAGCGCCGGAGTGAGGGCAAGCCCTCCGGTACTGGTTACAGGAACTTCGCCATAACCGTCATAATCGGCAAGATATATCTCTTTTTTTCCATTTCTTCGGGAAACGTAAGCGATTTTACTTCCGAAAATGGAAGGTTTACCGGTAAACAACCTGACAAGATCATCGCAAAACCGGTGACCAAGAGAACGCGTATCCTCTCTATTTCCCTCATAAAGTTTGCGCATCAGCAGTTTACCCGTCAATGCGTCATAGACCTCCATATCCATGTGCAGTGTCTTGCCTTTCCGTTTCAGAACGCCTCCTGCGTATACCTCCGCACCAACTGAACTGAGCGCCGGAAAATTAATCTGTCTTTTTCCCGTTTGGTAGAGTTCTCCACCGGATATCAGATTCATAGGGGAATTGAGTATAGCGAACAGACCGGTAAACGCAAGTCCGTTTTTAATAACTTTATCGATTCCTTTTGCATACTGTGCGTCTTTGCTCCCCTCGACATCAACAGACCTCAATACCAAGGGAATCCTGTCTGCACCAGCCTTAGTAATTTTGACATACTCCTTCACCGATTCGCCGAAAAGTGTAGACGGCATAAGAGCAAAACAGCACAAAAGAATGAATGCGATTTTCGGGAACGGCGCACGCGGAATTTTCATAGGGATCATAGTGAAATAATTTAGCCTTGTTCATCATAACCAACATCGCGACAGACACAACCGCATAAAAGGTGAAAAGTCGAGCAGATTCTTTTAATCTTGTTAAAAATAAGGAACACTGAGGCTTATTTACAAGCTGCACTCAGCAAAAATCATATTTCAAACACTCTTTTGCGTTTCCGTACAGCTGAATGAGACCACGCATTATTATTATTATCAATAAACCGGGACGCATTTTCATTCTATTCCCTGAGGTGTAAAGGCAAAACGGACAATCAACGCATTGCCGCTCACATCGCCAGGCACAGGAGGAAGCGGAGAAGATTTTTTTATCGCCTTGAGTACCGTATCGTCGAAATACTGACTGGATGATTTCCGATCAAACGTTATATCACTGACAGTACCTCCGGGCTGAATGGTCATCGCCACATACGCCTTGACCGCTCCCATCTCTCCGACAAGCTGTGGAGTGAACGACCAATTTTGCCTGATAATCGTTTGAATAGCAACAACATAGCGCTCATAAGGGCTCATCGGCGCACCGTACTCCCCGTCACCCGGCCCGAACCTTCCCGGACCGGTTCGCGTGTTGCGATCTGAAGGCGGTCCTTTCGAAACTTTCTGCTGCAGAAGAGCCAATTGTCGCTCAAAATCGCTCGGCTGCGCCTCTTCGACCTGCTGCTCAAGTTTTTTCAAGCGCTCTTCAACTGACGATTTCTTCTCTTGAACTGATTTCCTGACGATCTTCTCGGGAACTGTATTATCCACTTTCCGCTTTTCAGGCTTTGCCGGCGGAGGAGGGGTTTCAACGACCTCCGGTTGGGGCGCCTCTGGCTCCTGAACAGGTTCAGGCTCAGGGGGCAAAGGCATTGCGTCACTCATATCAACACTCTCCGGCGAACCGGGACCCGGAAGTGTCACAAGAGAAACTTCAATAGTGCTCAGCCGGGACCGGTTCAATCCGGCAACATACTGCAGATAGAGACTTCCGGCTACCAGCAGTACATGTAAAAGAACCGATACGGCAAAAACTGTGAAAAAACGGTGTGTTTGCGTGTTCCGTTCGTCACGATTATTCATTCTCATCCAGATTATTCGCATCTTTTGCCGGAAGAGCTCCCGGCTCAGTAACCATGCCTATCTTCTCAACCCCTGCATCCCTGATCTGAGCCATAATAAACATCACAAAACCATAGGAGAGCGCTTTATCCGCTTTCAGGTAGACCTCTTTCACGGTATTGATATCGATAATTTCCGGAAGGCTTTCCGCCAGGTCTTCAGGTGCGAGCTGATAGGCGTTGATAAAAACCTGACGTTTTTCATCAACGCTTACAATGAGCGCCTGTGGCTCCACATCCATCTGTTCATGAGATGTCTCCGGCGTTTCAACCTTTACGCCATGTACCATCATGGGAGCAGTAACCATGAATATAATAAGCAGTACCAGCATCACGTCTACAAACGGTGTGACATTAATTTCACTCAGAAGCCTGCCTCCCCCCCGAGCCCCCCCTCTTCCATCAGCCGAGTTCATTGACAAATGATTTAATGAATTCGCCGGAAAAATCATCCAGATCCCTCTCAATCTGATTGATCTGCTGAGTAAGGTAATTATAAGCTATAGCCGCTGGAATTGCTGCGGCAAGACCTGCGGCAGTTGCGATCAAAGCTTCTGCGATCCCCGGAGCGACAGTCGCAAGTGACGCCGACTGGGTAACGCCGATACTCATAAAAGAGTTCATAATTCCCCACACGGTACCGAACAGACCGATAAACGGAGCGGTATTCCCAACTGTCGCGAGAAAAGGAACGTAACGGGAAAGGCTTTTTGATTCCTCATTGACCTCCCGCCTTACCGCTCTTGCAATGCGTTCCTCTCTCCTCCGGGAATCCTTCAGCTCACCGAGAGCCCGATACTCCAGGTACCCGGCTCTGAAAACACGGGCAAGAGAAGCGTTTCTGTAGTTTTCCGTCTCCCCGAAAACCTTGTCAATATTGGAGACATCAAAAAAGTAGTGGAGGAAACCTCTTGATTCCGACATGGCTCTGCCTATAAAGCGTGCCTTCATCATGATAATAGTCCACGACAGCACGGAAAACAGCAATAATACAGCGAGAACAAACAGCACAACCGGCCCTGCGTCAGCAAGCAGAGAAAGAAAACCGATCCTGGATGTAAACATAGGTATCAGGAATTTATTCGTTCAACATAATCCGTTCACATATTCTGGGAAAAGAAAAAAGCAAGCGCACAGCCGGAAAGAGCACAAAGCGTATTGACCACGTCATTATTAACAAGATGATAACCTTTGATCAGCTTGTTTTTCACTTCGG
>Ga0272444_10006341_pt1 | contig 10102 bp, 11 predicted proteins | sample SSMForm13_FD_201033 | JGI IMG/M metagenome (GOLD analysis project Ga0272444, IMG submission 201033) | Marine sediment archaeal communities from Little Sippewissett salt marsh, Falmouth, MA, United States - SSM-Form-13 | ecosystem: Environmental > Aquatic > Marine > Wetlands > Sediment ...
CCAAGGGGGATCTCATCACGGTGATCTCCGCGGAAGGCACAGTGATGCGAACGCGCGCCGAGACCATCTCACAATATAACCGCGTAGCGCAAGGTGTGTCTGTCATGCAGATGCGGGAAGATGATGTAGTCGTTTCCATCGCCCGGTTTGCTGACCAGGAGCTGGAAACCCAGCCCGAAGAACCAGATCTAGAATAAAAAAAGGACCGGTTCCTTGAAAGGGATCCGGTCCTTAGCAGGCAGTTGGAAAAGTTAGAAAGGCAGCGCCACCTTGCCCGTTACCAGCAAGCAAAATGCGCTCAAGATCGTCGCGGTAAGGAATAACAGCAAGGCAAGGACAAAGCGCTGACCCGGGGTCATTCCCAGGAATTGTGGTTTAGGTTCAGGTTCTCCCCAAACATCATCCTCTGAAAACTCGAAGTCACTTTCAAATTGGTTCCGGATATCCTCTGCAGACATAAGCATTCTCCCCGGACTAGTGGGTCTTTTTGTAGTGTAGCTTATTTTCAGGACTTGTCAACCAGCCGAAGCTGGATCTCTCCTGAGTGATATTGGCGCACATGGCCCCGGCTGATCTCCAGGATCAAGGCTCCATCTTCCTCCACACCAAGGACCTTCCCCTCAGCGATCAATCCCTTGGGGGCAGTCAAGGACACGAATTGGTCCTTATAAGCCAGGCGCTGGTTCCAGGCATGGATCAAGGATGGTTCCGCAAGCCGGCGGTGCCACTTGAGGAGGGAAATGATGATACCCACCTGCAGATCCAGGCGGTTGATCTCCCTGCCGCAGGCTGCTTCCAGGCTGGTTGCGGGGAAGTTCAATCGGTGACCATCTGGGATCGAGTTCACACCTACATTGATCCCGATCCCAAGGATCACATCCAACAGCTGGCATCCGTCCCAGTGCACCTCAACCAGGATCCCGGCCACTTTTTTCCCTTCCACGAGCACATCATTAGGCCATTTTATCTCAGCATTCAGCCCATATCCTTCCTGAAGTGTTTCAGCAACAGCCAGCGCGCCCAGCCCGCTGATCCTGCCCAGGGTTTCCGGCTGGATCCTGCCTTTTTCCGGATATAGGATCCAGCTGAATGCCAGCGCTTGGCCTGGCTGGGTGATCCAGGTTCTTCCCCCTCTGCCTCTTCCGGCGGTTTGGGAATCAGCTACTACCAGGGAAAAAGGTTTGGCTCCTTCCTGGATGAGTCTCTCAGCCTCCTGGTTTGTGGAGCCGATCTCCGAATAAACGTACAAATCTCCTATTGGGAGTTCGGCCAGGCGTTCTTTCCAGCGGGGGATATCCATAACTGCTATTGTAACCCAAAGGACCGGGCCCCATCATGGGGCCCGGTCCATATCTACAGTGTGCTCAATACCTATTTGTTATTTTTAACCGGCATGCCGCCGTTCTTGGGTTCCGGCACCGGGAAGATCTCATCCAGCTCCGCCGCGTCCACAGTTTCCTGCTCCAGCAGCTTTTCAGCCAGCTGATCCAGCACATCACGGTGCTCCATCAGGATCTCTTTGGCACGAGTATAGGCATCACATACCAGCTCTTTGACCTCAACGTCTATCTTCTCAGCCACAGATTCGGAGTAATCCCGCTGCTCGGTGAATTCTTTGCCCAGGAAGACCATCTCGTCCTTTTGACCGTAGACCATGGGGCCAAGCTCAGAACTCATACCCAGCCGGGTCACCATCTCCCGGGCCAGCTTGGTCACGCGCTCAAGGTCGTTGGACGCTCCAGAAGTGATATCGCTGAAGACAATTTCTTCAGCTGCCCTACCGCCAAGAAGGCTGACCATATCTGCCAGCATCTTGTTGCGAGAAACCAGGGTGCGGTCCGTTTCAGGCAGGATCAATGTGTATCCGCCCGCCTGACCGCGGGCAATGATCGAGATCTTGTGCACTGAATCCGCTTCCGGAAGGGACCGCGCGGTGACTGCATGACCAGCTTCATGGTAAGCAATGATCTGTTTCTCAACATCGCTGATCAAGCGGCTTTTCCTTTCCGGTCCAGCGATCACCCGTTCAATGGATTCCTGGAAATCGGTCTGTTCGATCACTTTCTTCTCCCGCCGTGCCGCCAGGATCGCCGCCTCATTGATCATATTCTCGAGGTCTGCTCCTACAAAACCAGGTGTGGCTTTGGCCAGGGTTCCCAGGTCAACATCCGGGGCCAGGGGTTTACCGCGGGCATGAACCTCCAGGATGGCCTCTCGCCCGCGCATATCCGGCCGGTCTAAGATGACCCGGCGGTCAAAGCGCCCAGGCCGCAGCAGGGCGGGGTCGAGCACGTCAGGTCGGTTGGTAGCAGCAATGATGATCACATTGGTGTCTGTATCAAAACCATCCATTTCCACCAGGATCTGGTTCAGGGTCTGCTCACGCTCGTCATGGCTGCCGCCCAAACCAGCACCGCGGTGGCGCCCGACTGCGTCAATCTCATCCACAAAAACGATGCAGGGAGAATCACTTTTGGCTTTTTCAAATAAGTCGCGCACCCGGCTGGCTCCGACGCCGACAAACATTTCCACAAATTCGGAACCTGAAATGGAATAAAACGGGACACCGGCTTCACCCGAGACCGCTTTGGCAAGCAGGGTCTTCCCGGTACCTGGCGCTCCCATGAGCAGCAAACCTTTAGGAATGCGGGCGCCCAGGGAAATGAATTTTTCAGGCTCACGCAGGAATTCAACGACCTCAAAAAGCTCCTCTTTGGCTTCAGGAATGCCCGCCACATCATCAAAGGTGACTGTGGGATTATCCCCGGTAAACTTCCTCGCCCGGGATTGACCAAAATTCATGGCTGCTGACCCTCCACCTCGCGCCTGCCGGAAGACAAACCAGAACAGGCCGGCGATCATGATGAAAGGCAGCACATATCCAAGCACATTCAGCACACCAAATAACATGCTGGGGGGTTTGATATCAATGATCACATTCTCAGGGTTGAGATCTTCAGCGCTGACGCCCAGTTCCTTGAGCTGCTCGATAAAAGTCGCGCCGGGTTCTTTTTGGGAGGTGCCTTCTGTATCATCCGGATAGATCAAGGTCAATTCATCCTCGTTCACGACCACACGGCTTATCCTGCCGTCCATGATCTCCTGGGCAACCTCGCCGATGGAAATCTCATCCGAGATAATCGACTGCTGCCTGACAGCATAGAAAACCAGAATGATAATGCCCACAAAAACGAGCATATAGACCAATGACTGTCGATTGTTATTTCGCGAATCCACAAAAACCTCCGTTGGGCGTACGCCCGGCGCCTGTTAAGCGAACAGCCGGCGCAAAACGCTGTGTGGTATTGAAAATCAAGCTTCACTATCTGGAAAGCAGAGACATTATACCAACCACCCCCTACCTTGAATATAGACCAAATTACAATTAACAGGAATTTTACACTTACTCCTGAGTTTCTTCAGAAAAGACCCATAATCTGGCAGTATTATTGATTCCCACCCTGGCGGTCGCAGTACAGGTGGACTGCCTGCTGCACGAACGCAGCGCCCCCTTCCCGGATCCGTTCATAATTCACCGCAAAGCGGGGATCCTGGACCCACATGTCCGCCAGGTCACGCAGGAAGGCGACATCACAATCATAGAAGTACCTGTTCAGGTATTGGAAGTACTCATCCACTGCTGCCTGCACTTCCAGATCATCTGGCTTGGCATGGGGATTCTCCGTGACCATCCGCTGGGTGATCTCTCCCCCCAAGCGCTTGATCCTTTCCTTTTCATCCTCTGAGTAGCCAGACCATTTTCGCCGGGATTGCTTAAACTTGGGGCTATCTCCCCAGCGCTCCTCAGCTTCAGCCTGGTATTTTCTCTCGTCAAAACCGTTAAAATACTCACTCGCGGCCATTTCTTCTTCTCCTTCCAGTGACTGGATCGTTTGCTGAATGGTATCCAGTAATTGTTGATAGCGTAAGATCCTTTCCCGGACCGCCCGCTGGTGAGTCCTCAATGCAGGCAGGAGCTGAAAATCCGGTCTGCTTAACAAAAAATGGATCTCTTTCAAGGGCATGTCCAATTCGCGATAGAACAGGATCTGCTGCAGGGTTAGCAGGTTTCCCCTGTCATAATAGCGGTAGCCATTCTCCCCGATCCTGGCTGGTTTCAACAAGCCCAGCTGATCATAATACCGCAGGGTCCTTGTCGTAGATCCGGCAAGGTCCGCCAGGTCTTTGATTGAATACATCCTTTTCACCTCACAGGGATCATATTACACCTTAACGTAACGTTAAGGTCAAGGATGTCTTTTCCCTCACTTTTCAAATACAGATGGGTTTGATATGGATTAACTCAAGCCTTCAAGTGCAGCAAGCAAACTCCCTTCTTTGTCGATGCTGTAGGTTCCCGCTTCCTGCCAGAGAATTTCACCCTGCCTGTTGACCAGAAAGAGCTGGATGTCTTGTTCGGAATCAACGCCCAGGGCCTGTTTGAACCCGTCTTTATCCAGGTATAAAGTGATCGTCCTTTCGCGTGCTTTTTGGTCAGGAATCCCTGCGCGCATACCCTCATTGATAAATGTCCTGGAAATCACCGGGAGCTTGTAAATCGTTGGAAGCTCATAATAGGCAAAACCTGGTATGGTCCTTTCCAGCTCCTGGACTGCAGGGATCCAGGTATTCACATCTCTTTGCTGGCGCTGCTGAAAAGGAATGATCACCAGGTTGTATTCCCCCTGGAAATCCCTCGGGAAAACATATTCCTCACGCATCAAATTAAAACCAGAAACCATCGGAAAATGGAGCTCGTCATCAAGAATATTCAACCTGCTCTTTCCCACCGCTATCCCGGATCCCCACCAGATAAGCAGTCCTGCCAGTACAAGTGCCGCTATGCCGCCGATAACCATATATTTAGTCCTTTTTACCATTATTTTTATCCTCAACTCCATTGATCCACCAATACCTAGAGTCTCTCAGATGGTCGGGTCTTACCTGGCCAAGAATCCCTTATGATGGAATATCAGATAATCTGTACTATACTGGAAGAAACTATTTATCCGTTTCTTAAGGAGGTTGCTATGTCCCGTGTAGTCCATTTCGAGATTCCCGCAGACGATCCAGAGGGCGGCCTGATCTCCCCGGAGACCAAGGTGATATCCTATGAATGAAGAAAAGAAATATACATTGAGCCAGGCGCAGACAGAGTTTGCCAAATCTGCCTTTAACAGCATCTGGGGGCTGCTTGAAAAGCCGGTCAGGACGTCAGAAGAGGATCAGGAAATGCTGCTTGCCGCCCACGCGTCGCTGTACCACTGGAGGCAGGTGGGGACCGCAGTCCATCATCAGCGGGGGAGCTGGATGCTCTCCAGGGTATACCAGGCGCTGGGGAAGCCGGATGGAGCCCTGGAGTGGGCCCAACGCTGCTTCCAGATCAGCGAAGCCCATCCTTCTGAAATGGAGGATTTTGACCTGGCGTACGCCCAGGAAGCCCTGGCAAGGTCCTATGCGTTGGACGGCTTCGAGGAGAAAGCCCTGGAACACTACCAGCAGGCCGGAAAACTGGGTGAAAGGATCAAAGATCCCGAAGATAAAAAGATATTCCAGCAGGATTTCCGCGGGGGAAGTTGGTACCAGCTCCCCATCGATTAGGCTGTGCTGATCTGACGGTAGATAAGGTAGTGCTATGCCCGGCTCTAAAGAAACCTGGTTGTTCACAGGCAGGGTTATTGCCCTGGTTGGCTTCCTGACCCTGTCGATCCTGCTTGGTAAGAATGCTTTCAATCGCCGACTCGTCCACTCCCTGGAAGCGCAGGATAACTGCCAGTTTTCAAAGATGGTCCAGATCCCTGCAGGGGAATTCCTGATGGGAAGCGATACCTCCAGGAAGGATGAAGCCCCCGCCCACCAGGTCTACCTGGATTCCTATTGGATCGATCAATTTGAGGTCACCAATGGGGAATACCTGATCTTTATTAGGGAAACCAACCGCGAGCCGCCGCGATACTGGGAAGGCGGCGTTTACCCGGCTGGACAATCTTCCTACCCGGTCGTGGGAGTGCGCTGGAAAGACGCCCAGGCTTTCTGTGAATGGACCGGTAAGAGACTGCCAACCGAAGCCGAGTGGGAAAAAGCCTGCCGGGGGCCGGATGGGCAGGTCTACCCCTGGGGAGATTTCCCTGATCCCCAGCGCGCCAATGTTGGTTTTCCGTTGGATGGACCCTCGCCAGAAATGTGGGAAGAAGCCTGGGACATGTTGATATCACCGGTTGGGACCGGTCAGCCTGGCCTCCAACCCGCAGGAAGCTACCCCGGCGGAGCCAGCCTCTATGGCGTTCATGACCTGGTGGGAAATGCATCTGAATGGGTGGCTGATTACTACAACTGGGATGGTTATAGGGAAATCAATACCAGGAATCCGTTTGTCCTGGAACCCACCTGGAACCATGTCCTGAGGGGGAGTGCCTGGCTGATGCCCTATGGGGGGCTTCTCGACGGCCATGATACCAGCAGGTGCGCCGCCCGGAGTTCATCCCACGGCGACACAAGGGATGCCCGGATAGGTTTTCGCTGCGCCTTCAACGCAGAGGACCAAACCCCGGATGAAAATTGGTGAACTCCCCCGGAGAGGGTTCCCGGCTTCTACAACTCCTGGGAAACCCAAGTCTAACATCCAGCCAAGTTCAATCTGTCAGGTGGAGGGGTCGAAGAAACTCCGGACCGCATTGACGCCCGACTGGTAAAGCTTTGTATACTTTTCATCACCCAAGGCAATATCAAAATCAGTGGCGTCAATACCGCAGTCGCTGATCTCGATCGTCCTGTGCTGGTCGACACTGCTGGTTTGATAACTGGCCAGCTCGTGCGATTGATAGAGATTGCGGAGCGCCAGACTTAAATATTCCCACACATTGGATGGAATCTCCGGCTCGGCGGGATGCAAATACCTGTCCGGGTAGAGGAATAAACCCAGAGTTTCCCAGTTGATCCCCTCACGGTAGGACCAATTCCTTCCCGCCAGCTCTGGGAGGTCGAATATATGCATCGGAAAATTATCAAACAGCCCCCCATCGACATAATAATCCCCACTGCCAAATGACTTTCCATCAAACTGGAGGGCTTCAAAGAAGATCGGGATCGACATCGACATTCTGACAGCATCTGCCACCGCGACATCAGGGGTGTTGTGGGCTGAAAATACCTCCGCCCGCTGTCGGGATATATTCGCGGCAACAATATGAAGATCCCGGAAACCCCGCTTTCTGAATTCTGCAAATGTCGCCTGGCCGTTCCCATCACACTGGCTCCCGATAGCTTCCATGAGCCACTCATAGAAATATTCACTGGAATACCAACCATAGCGGGTGATGAAACGGCGGTAATTTTCCTCCTCGGCAAAACGGGGCAGATTCCAGCGCTTGGGTTTCAAGGTACTTTGGGGAATTTTTGAGAGCTCAAGGCTGTTGAATAGATCCCGGGTCTCAGGGATCGTCAGCCGTAAAGACAGCATGGCAGCGGCAATGGCGCCCGCTGACGTGCCGGCAACCCGCTCAATATTCTCAACGATCCGGTACTCATCCAGCACTTCAAGGGCACCCATATACGCAATGCCCCGGACTCCCCCGCCTTTAAAGACCAGGTTGCGGTAGAGCGTCCTTTTGTATTCATGATCCAAAGCGGATTTGATCTGCTTTAAAAAATTTGGTAATGCCATCTGTACACCAGGTCAACTCTTTCTGGATACTATATACGTGAACCCGCTTCCCGGGTTGCAAGGTCCGATGATAAAGGGAGATTCCTGGGAGGAAAGAACCATCTCAACTCAGGTCCAGTTGGGCCGATCTGTTGAAGCCCATCCAGGCTGTCTTATGAGGCCAAACTGGTTTTGGCGGGATCTTCTTGACAATCTCCAGCCAGCGCTGCTCTGCTTCGGAAGCTTTCTTCAAGCAGGTTTCCGAAAAGGCCTTCCTTTCTTCTCGACCAGCCCCCTGAAGACCAAACGCGCCTTGAATGAACTCCTCCTCCAGAGAATCCCGCTCATCCCGGTAAGAAGACAACCTTTCAGAATAGTTCTGGAGCACTTCCCTGTGCAGCAGCTCGTGAGACCAAAACAGGGACTCAGGGTCAAAACATCCATCCGGGCGTTTTCCCATGCCAGGCGCGGTGTCAACCCAGAATGGTTTGAACACCCCGGTGCAAGGTGCCGCGCTCCCGGTGGCAAAGATCAAAGGGGCATCAGGTGCCAGATAAACGATCAATGATCCTGTGGTCTGGCTGATTCGAATTGGGCCCAGACTGGCATGCATGCAAATATCCGCGCCTGCCAAACCGGGTCTGGGGTCCTTTTTACCCCTGTGATCCCGCAGGATGGATGCCATGGTTTTGATCGAAATCCTTCCTTGATCTCTTGCCATCAGCTCCCTGGATCTGGCACAGCGGCGCCCACCATCAGCAAATGTCGTGAAGATCAGATCCGAAAGGTCAGCGCTGAGGTTGGGTTCACCTCGGTTTACGACCCGCCCCTTCCCTTGCATGAATTCCTCCAGCCCTTTTGAAGAGCGGTCCCAGTCAGTCTCCAGGGAAAGCAGATTGGATATGCTGTATAGGGAGCTGGTCTTTCTGGCAGCCCAATGCTTGTTCACAGTTTCCAGGACCCAACATTCCTGGGAATCAGCGATCAGAAAGCTGTTGTGATAATAAGGATGGCCCTCCTGGATATGAATCCCACCCTGGCCATATTCCTCCAGCAGGTTAGTGATCACATCTACGCCTTCGGCCGCAGTCTGAGCGCGCTCCAAAGCCAGGCGCAGCAGATCCATGCCCAGCAGGGCTGGTTCCTTATTGGGGGGAACCCTGGAAAAGATCGCCTCATTCCCTATTGCCAGGCCGTGCTGATTGACGCCCATCTCACCCCCCCACATCCAGAATGGCCGTGAAAGGACAACCGCGTGGGTTTGGGGGGATTGGGGGATATCGATATGGGTGCACCTCAGGGATTGGCCCCTTAGATGAGACCCAGCTGGAATCCAATCCAGGTATTGGGCTTCATTTGGGGGTCGATCCGAATTCTTTGCAAACAGCCCGAAATCATATCTGGTTTCAGCGGGTAAAACAGCCAAAGTATCACACATCTAACCTCCTCAATCAATTATACGCGGAAACGGTTTCCGGGATGGAAACCGTTTCCCTGTATACTTCACCCGATGACTGAGAGTCCTGTTATTCTACCCGAAGGACAGCGTTCTTTGGAGAAAAATCACCCTTAAGCCTGCTTTTGACCAATCGGTAGATCGAAGCCAGGACCTCAAGCACAGTGACAATCAGAGCAACGGTGAACGCCAACCGGAAGGCATGCATGCCAATCAGCTCCCAGCCTCCCTCAGCGATTCCCGGGATAGCCTCAATAGCATCCAGAAAACCGCCAGAGGATCTGGCCGCCAGCCAGCGATTGTGGCCGATCACCAACACAGCAAGCACAAAGACCCCATAAATATCCAGGCCAATCCTGACCAGCCGGCTACCCAACTCCCAGCGGCCTCTCCACAGCAGGAATACGTTCAAACAGATACCACCCGCCAGGGCGATGATAATCAAAAGCAGATGGTCCAAGATAACTGGATTCGGATAGAACCTTCCTCCCGGCGTGGTGATAAATCCAATCCACTGGGGGAAGAGAGTCACCAGCACCAGGGCCAGGATCCCAAATACCAAACTGATAATCAGTTCAACTCGTTTGACATCCTCCCCGGGGCTGATCTCAGGCAGTTTTTTGGGATCCCAGGGATCTTCATCCAGATGCGGTTTGGCATCAAAGTACTGCAGGATCATAAAAGTGATCAACACCCAGCCGAGAGAGATAGGGACGCTGTTGACCAGGGAAGAGATCATCTCGAGGACAGAAAAGGACTCATCAGCCACAAAGGTCCCGACCCCCCAGGCAATCGCCTGGGCACCTAGAACGGCTGCAATGACAATCCCAGCCACCATCCGGAAGAGAGGATACAGCGTCGGACCAACAAGATACTGACTCTGGGGATGATAGGAAGCAGCCACCTCCCTGGGAGGGCCAAACTCTTTAAGCAGCTCTTCAACCTGGGTGTCTGTTGGTGTCTCGCCAAAGCGGTCTTCCAGCGTATCCACCAGCAAGGAGCGC
>Ga0272444_10006344_pt1 | contig 10100 bp, 8 predicted proteins | sample SSMForm13_FD_201033 | JGI IMG/M metagenome (GOLD analysis project Ga0272444, IMG submission 201033) | Marine sediment archaeal communities from Little Sippewissett salt marsh, Falmouth, MA, United States - SSM-Form-13 | ecosystem: Environmental > Aquatic > Marine > Wetlands > Sediment ...
TTTTGATGGAGTCACCATTCCAAAGAAGGATCCAACGAGATAGATACTTGATGTCTTTTTTATGGGAACATTAGCTCCTATTCGACACATTGCATTCCATTTGAGAAATTTGAATACGAATATTACATGAGTCGTAAGCAAAGCTATAAACAGGAAGAATGGATTTGCAGTTGAAGCAGAATCTAGTATCTGCTCTGGTCCTGCAAATATTATAAGCGCTACTATAAGAGCTAGACTAACTATTATCTTAACCAGAGTTTTGGCTTTCATATTAACCTATGGTCCGAGTCAAACTAAATTCGTTTTTGTTTATTTTGCTTTCTTGTACTTCAGTATGTGATGATTCTAGATCATTTAGTTGAAAATATCTGGATGATGGAACATATATGTATGAACTTTTTGTACCAACAAAAACTTTCTTTATTGTATCGTTTCCTTTCACTTCGTCATAAATATTTATTTTATTTCCTAGAGTTATTTTTCGTGTGAATCTGAAATCCGAATCATAAACGTTTGTTATCATCTTGTTTCTGAAAGCATTCTTCATGAATGTTCCAATCCTTCCACTCTTTCCCAAACTCATCTGGAATAATCTCAACATAACATTCCTCTTGGGATTCATTGTTCTATTTTTCAAAACAGATAAGTTGCCCGATACTTCCAATGTTTTGCCATCGAATTGTCTATTATGATTTGATAGAACGCCTGAAGTGAATGTCTTATTACTTTCCACTTCTATTCCAGAATCAATGTAAGATTTTCCTTTCACGAAAGCAAAGAATGATCCACCTTTCCTGTAATTTATTATAATATATGTTCCATTTTTACTGTAAACTAAAAGTCCTGCATCAACAAATTCTTTAACTAATTTCTTTTTGTATGGGGGAATTGAAATGGTTCTAAGTGTATTGCTTTCAAGGTATGATTTTAGATAGACATATGTGATATATGCTAGATATCTATCGTCTAACGAAAACGGTGAAACGCAAACATTATTTGATATCGATTCTCTCGAGTGCTTTGCTATCATAGACGCATTTCCTTTGGCAAAAAATTCAAAACAAAAAGGAAATATATATTCTGTATTTCTACTTCCATATACACCGCCAAAGGTCATATCAGGATGTACAAAGTATGACATGAAATCAACTGATTTGTCAATTATCTTCTTCACTATTGCCATTTTTGATTTTTTGTATAGATCTGTTAGATAGAATAAAGCAAGTGATAGATACCCTATATCTGCACCACTATATTCGTCAAACCACCCATCTTTGTGTTGAAGTGACTTCATTATCTTTATTTTTTCTTGTACTATTTTTTTGTATTTCTCATCTTTTGTCAATAAGTAAACGTTATATATTCCTGCAATTGAACCGCATTCTTGATTCTGAGCTCTTAACTCGCTTCTTTTCATTAACCAGTCCGCGCTTCTTTTAAGGTGAATAATTATCTCATCTCTATCACCTATCTCATTTCCCATGAGCAGTAAAGTATCTGATACTGCATATACCCCAAAAGCTGTAGGACCAAAACTATGTTCATTTGGATACCACTCACTCATGGAACCGTCCTTTGACTGCATCTTCATCCAGAACTTCAAAGCAGCTCTTATCCACTCCTTCATCTTTGGGTTTTTGTAATATGGATTCTTCTTATGTTTTATTTGATATAGGAGTGCTAATGTTAGAACAGCTTCCTGGTGCCTGGAGCAAGGAAAATCAGATACGCTATAATGCCAATATTGTCTATCGAAGCATCCATAAGTATTTGATAGCGGATTCCTGTCCATTTGCCCAAGTAGTCTAGGTGCTTGATCCAGGACTTTTGTTAAGTAGGGTTCAAATCTTTTTTCCATACTGTACCATAAACCATATTATTATAAATTGTTTAGCCCATTTCAGTAGTCTTTTACGTGTTTTTTGAGAGCAAATGTCCATTTCAGAAGCCTACTTATAGTGACCCTCTCAGAGCTCATTCGGGTCTTCATCATATATCCATGCCATCCCATTAGTATATACATGAACAACTTATTCGGTGGTAATTTTACAAGCTGCTTTACAAGAGGAGCTAACCATGGAAATGAAACTGCAACTCCGAATAATTTCTGAAGATTTTCGCTCTTTTTTTTCTCTGAAGGATTTTTGAATGTCAATACACTTGAGATCTTATAATTCGATCTTATATTGTCATAATTTCCATCAAAATATCCATTCTCTTCTGAATATTCACCAAGCTCTGTACGCGGATATGGTGTTAGTAGAGACGACCATGCTGTTGTTGGTTTCAACTTCATATTGAAATAGAGTGTTTCAAGGTCTATCTTATACGGATTTTCAACTGGAAGTGCGAGTATGTTAAATATTCCGTATTTGATTCCAGCTTCACGTAGAAGTCTGCATGCATCTTCTATTTGTTTCTTTGACATGCCACGTTTCAAAATTTGATTACGTACGTGATCATTTGCAGTTTCTACTGCAAGAAAAACACTTATACAACCTGCTCTTTTCAAGGCGTTTATCTTTTCTGGAGTTACAAGATTAGCGCGTATATTGCACATGAATGGGATGTTAATTTTTTCTCTCCACTGTTCTGCAAACTCGTCTATCCATTCTTGTGTACACATTATGAACGTATCATCTACTATACGAATGAATTCAACAGAGTAATTATTTTTTAGGTTCTGAACCTCTGCAATTACATTATTGACACTTCTTTTTCTCACCATTCCCCACTCTCTTCCGTAAATCTTGCTCATCTGTCTGTTGAAACAATATGTGCACCTATATGGACATCCACGTCCTATCATTATCCTTTTCTCTCCTTCTTCTTTTAGACTTACATCATAATTGTAAAGCATCTCCCTATCCGGGAATATTATGTTATCTAAATCATGTTCCAGTTCTCTTACAGGATTCTTTATTATCTTTCCTCTACTATCTTTTATCCAGAGGTTCTTCACATTTTTTATTGATCTCTTTTTTTGTATATTATCCAAAAATTCTTTGAATGCCTGTTCTCCCTCACCTACACATATGGCATCTACGCCTTCCTCTTCTATCATCTCTGGAAAATATGTAGCATGGGGACCGCCAAAAATAGAAACAAAGTTATATTTCTCTTTGAGTTCCTTGTTAAGTTTTATCGCAAACTTATGTTCTCCTGTATGTATACTATAAGCAAGAACATCCGGTCTGTAAGATTTCATCTTCTTATGTATATCATCCCTTTCTGTCGCGAGTAATTCTACTTCATGTCCTTCTTTTTTTGCAACAGCTGCCAAATACATTATTCCCAATCTTTCAATCATAAGCAAATCATGCATCACAAAAAGCACTTTCATATTATCACTCTACATCTAGACCTGTAAGATGACCTGGACAGTCCTTACAAATTAGTATCTTTTCCTTATTTTTCATAACAGCCTTTCTGAACGCTTGGTATTTTTTGCTGTTCCATACACCTTTGAAACTGCCTTGCTCAAACATGTTACCAAGCCCTATTGATCTATTAGGATCATAACAACAAGGTGAAACGCTTCCATCCCAGTTTACTACTGATGTCAACCACAACCTCTTACATCCCTGTGATATATCTTTCTTCTTCAAATTTTTCTTGTATCTACTATATTTCTCATCCTCTGGGAGCATATTTTTATATTTTTCCTTTTCTCCCTTTACTTCCATTTCCAAGTTGAGTGTCTTCAGTTTAAGATCATCTACTCCTATGTCCTTTACGAGCTTTTTTATTTGAGGTATCTCATGTTCGTTGTGTTTCATTACTATAAACTGTATTTCGATGAACGGTGTTTTTGTTTTTAACTTCCTTTTTATCTCAACCAACCTTTTAAGATTATTTAACACAGTATCAAAATCTCCCCTCTTTCTATATTTTGTGTATGTTTCCTTTGTTGCAGCATCAAGAGAAAAAATCAATTCGTCCATTCCCGATCTTACTATACGTTCTAGGTTTTCTGAATCCTTGAGTAGATGTCCGTTAGTGCTCACCCTCAAAAATATGTTTTTAGATTTTGCGTAATCTATCATATCATAAACATTCTTGTTCATGAATGGCTCTCCCCAATTCCACAAAGTGAGGTTTAGTAAATAAGGTCCGCATTCATCTATTACTTTTTTGAACTGCTCCAATTTCATGCTACCTCTTGGCACTTTCAAGGTTCCATTTCCAGTTGGGCACAGTGGACAATTGAGATTACAGAAATTAGTAGGCTCAACCATCATAATACTTGGATACCCTGGAGCTATTGTGTTTTTAGTCTTCATTGCAACATAATTCTTCGCTGCATTTAGGAGACGTTTAGCTGTAACCTCTCTGTTCTTTACCATGCGCAGTAACATCTTAGATTTTTTCATGAGTACCACTTATCATCAAACTTAATATTTTTGTGTTTATTAACTATACACGATTTGATTATAGATTAAACCTGCTTTCTTATTCTTTTTTTTGTTTCAGATTCCTTGTCTACGATCATTTCACCCAATAAACCGATTGACATGAATTGTGCTCCTATTACCATCAGAAGAACTCCAAGTGTTAAGAGGGGTCTATTTCCTATTAATTCTGAAAGGAATACCCATACATAGACGAGATATAGGTTTATAATGAAACCGATTAGAAGAAATATTGCGCCAAGTGTACCAAATAGGTGCATTGGTCTTTTTCCATAAGTGTTTAGGAACTTGATTGTAATTAAGTCCATAAATCCTTTGATCAATCTTGATACACCGTATTTGGAGTTTCCATATAAACGTGGGTTATGTTTGACCTTGATTTCGGTTATCTTATAACCATTCCACTGCGCAAGTGCAGGAATATATCTATGAAGTTCTCCATAAATTTTGAGATCTTCCATAACATCCTTTGTGAATATTTTATAGCAACAATTAGAATCGTGAACCTTTGCTCCTGTTATCCATGAGGTGAGTTTGTTGAAGAATTTGGATGGTATAAGTTTTGTGATAGGATCATTTCTCTTATGTTTCCATCCCACAACAAGATCATATCCTTCTTTTTGTTTTTTGATAAAATTGGGTATTTCTGAGGGATCGTCTTGAAGATCGCCGTCCATCGTGATTATAAGCTTTCCTTTTGCCTTCTGGAATCCAGTTGACAATGCATCTGATTTTCCTAGATGGGCTCTGAACTGTATAACTCTTACATGTTTGTCCTTCTTGTTGATTTTGAATAAAGCATCAGGAGTTTTGTCCCTAGAACCATCATCAACGAATAATATCTCGTATTTCTTCTTTGTTTTAGCTAAAACAGACGTCAATTTCTTGTATAAGGGCTGTATATTCTCTTCTTCGTTCCAAACTGGTATTATGACTGATAGGTCCATGTTATCATCTGAATCTAGTTGATTTTAGTTTAAATTGTTTTGCCAATATTGATACCAATAGAATTAGATTTAAATCACTATCTTGCCGCTTCTTCATAAATCTTTTTGAGTTTGGAATTTCTAGCCTTTATAGAGAATTTGCCGCTTTCTACCTCTTTTCTGCCCATTCTACCCATACGCTCTCTAAGGGATTTATTCTCTATAAGTGTGGAAGTATGTTTTATCAGCTCTTTTACCACGTCTGGTTTTTTTCCGGTTTCGCAATATTTGGAGAATTTCTCCCATGAATCCCAAGCAAAGAGGTAATTTCTTCCATACCAAGAAAATCTGTCAATATTCACAAATAATCCTGATTTGCCTAATATTTCAGGTATGGCAAATGCATTCGTTGTAATCACAGGCATCTTATAACTCATGGCTTCTAAAAACACCATACCAAAAGTATCCATATATGATGGAAGTACAAATATGTCAGTTGTCGAGTAAAAATCATCTAGTAATTTTTTTCTTGGTATATTCGGTTTGTAAAAATTGATATTATCATCGGTTTTGTATTTGTTCCTTAGATCTGCAGGAACATCACTTATTATGTTCAATTTGAAATCATATTTTTTTGTAAGTTTATCATACGCTTCCAATATTTCTCTTCCACCCTTTGTGAAAAACCTAACACTAACAAAAAGTAAATTGAGATCGTCATGCTTCTTCTTTTTAACTACTGGTAAATTCATGGCTGGATACACAACTTCTATTTTATCCTTGAACTTTCTTGTATCAAGTCCGTTAACTATTGATTTTCTTCCAGCTTCTGACCATGGCATTATCTTTTTACAATAATCAGATGCTAGCATCCTCTCCACTTTGTGTTTTATTCTATCCAGTCTTCCTGCTTCAAATCCAACAAAAGAAGATACGTGCTCTGTATCTATCACCCATGGAAATTTGTTTTTGATTAAGATTCCAGAACATGCATGTATTAAATCTGTTTTTCCTGTATTTACATAAATCTCATGAGGCTTTTTCAAATAATGAACATAAGCACTGAATAATCGCTTCTTTATGTGGTCAACCTTCTTTGATTTTGATTGAGTAACCGATCCTGGTATTGTATACTGAATTCCACTTGGTGGAAATCTCACAAGATCGTCATATACAGAATGGTGTCCCTTTCTTAACAATATTTTCATAACATCCTCGCCTTTATTATCATATTCTCTCCCCATGTAGCAGGTGTAATTGATAGTGGGAGAGCAAGTTTACCTCTGAAATAGACTCCATTGGATTTTACATCCACTATTTCAAATCCAACTTTTTGTAAAGCGGTGATCATGTGAGGTATATTGTAATCTGAGAGATGAGCTATCTGAGGTATGTCTTCTTCATCTACCCAATATCTATAAAAATCGCTCATGGCTGCGTTTATTGGAAATTTTCCAAGTAATATTTTTATTCTGTTTTTCAAACAGCAAATATTAGGGGTCGTCAAAATTAAGTATCCTCCCTTTTTCAATGCCTTTTTTATCTCTTTGAGAAACGCAAATGGACTTTGCATGTGCTCTATTATTTCACATGCAACTATGTTATCTACAGTATTTGCTTTGAATGGTAATCCTTTATTGAGATCATGAACGTGGTGTGCATCCTTTTTCACATCAACTGTTATGCTGTTTTGCAATATTTTATTTCTTCTACTTGCACCCAATTCAATAATTTTTCCATCTAAACTAGCTGCAAGATCCCTTACAATTCTATGTCTTGTCTCCTGTCCATATTCGATCCATGTCATTTTTTCACCTTTTTCGCAATGAATATGAGATTGTCACCTTTGAGTATTTCCTTATTTTTGGGTCTTAAAAATGCATATATAGCGACGTAAGCTAAGTGTGAAACGAACTTTTTCGCAAATCCTCTAAGCCCCTTTCCAGGTATAGACAAATATCTATTTGTTTTTATTTTGATTTTTTTGAATCCTGTTCTTCTGAATATGTCCTCAATCTCCCAATACGGTATGGCATTTATGTGACCGAACTTAGAATCTCTCTCAGCTTTACTAAAGCAAAAAAATTCACTTGTTATCAAGAATTTCAATCTAGAAAAAACATTTACAATATTAGGAGTTGTTGTTATAAAAACTCCTCCTTTTTTTAGAACTCTTGAAGATTCTCTTATTGCATGATTTGGGTTTTCAAGATGTTCTATAACCTCTGTTAACAAAACGTAATCAAAAATATTGTCCTTGTATGGAAAATCTTTGTTCAAATCGGCTTTCTTGAAGTTTGTTTTACCTTTAAACAGCTGTCTATCTATATCACAGGACTGAACGTCAAATCCCATTTCAGACAAATTTGAAGATAGTGTTCCATCACCTGCACCAGCATCTAAAAGTTTTCCCTTTTTTTCTGGTCCTAAAATTTCAAGGATTTTCTTATGCAATGGATCCATGATATCACTTTATGATATTCAACGATTTGTATAGTTTGGTGTATTTGTCCTTAATTATTTCATAGTCGTTATTTTTTGCAATTTCCTTTGCCTTACGTGTATTCTTCCTTCTGATCATTGGGTTATTGATGTAAATCTTTATATTATTACTAAGCTGATCTTCATTGTTATTTTCATGGAAAAGTGCACAATCCCTGAAGGCGTCAAATGTCCCTTGATCAGGCAAACAAAGAGGAATACCACTAGCAGCCGCTTCATAAACAGCCAAACCAAAACTCTCGTAATCTGAAGAGTTGACAAAAACTGTTGCTGCATCAAGTGCTGCAAGAAAATCCTTTCCAGAAAGTTGTCCAGGTAGAACTACATTCTTACTTTTTAACAGTTCTTCAGGAGGAAGGTACCACTCAAATCCTTTTCCTTTCCATGTTTTTTCTAGATCCTCTTTTTTATACGGCCCTATCATCACTGCTTTTACCCCTGTCCTTTCACATGCTCTTAGTATTGACATGGGATTTTTTAAAGCTCTTATCCCCACTGCCAAAATGAATGGATCCTTACCTAGGTTATATTTTTTTCTGAATGATTTACCTCCTGTAGGATTAGAAAAGAAATTATAATCTACAGCTGCGGGTATAACCACTATTTTCTTTTTTTGTATACCTGATTCAATGAGTCTATTCTTTCCATATTCTGTCTGGGCTATTATCTTGTCATATCTGTTGAAGACGAATCTTCTGGTAAAACGCGTAAACCATGAAGATCCTATTGTGTCGTTATGAGGAGAATAAACTGATTTTTTTGCGAAAACAGATGCCATTTCAGGGAATGGAAATCCACGACCATGTGCATGTATTTCCTGTCTCCAGATAGATTTTATTATGCTTAATTTTGACAACTGTTTTACAGAGAGTATTTCACCACCGCCTACATCTTTTCCTGTTTTGATAAAATCCTCTTTCTCAGTCTGACAAACAATTGGATAATTCCATGAAATATGTTTCATAGGAGCCTCTTGACTTGGTATGAATTTGGTAGTATCTTTATTTATAGGGGTTATTAAATATAGCTATGTCTTTGAAAACTGAAGTAGCAGGCAATAATGTGCTTTTTACTGCTGGAAATCTCCTCTCAGCAATAATAGGCTTTGTTACAAGTATTATTCTTGCACGGTTCTTAGGGCCAACTGGATTCGGTTTGTATTCAATGACCATGGTAGTCATAATGGTTTTTATTTTATTTACGGATTTCGTTATAGGCAGTTCTATAATACGGTACACATCGCTCTTCTTTGGGAAGAAAAATTTTGGAAAAATAAAGAACTTGGTGTGGTTCCTATTGAAATATAGAGTTCTGATGACACTCATAGTTTCAGGCTCTCTCATGATATTTCCTGATCAGATATCATTGTACGTTTTTAACAAAACCGGTATTAGTTTAGTTATATTTTTTGCAGGTGCAATACTGTTCCTAAACAGCTTTGTTGAATTTTTTGTAGGATTCTTTAATGGTGTAGGTAATTTCAAAAATATTGTTCTTATACGTAATTTTGAGAAAATAACAAGATTCATAATTCCAGTATCATTTATCTTAATTGGATGGAGTTACATGGGTGCTATATACGGTCTTCTTGTATCAAGCGTGATAACATTGTTTTTTGTTGTACTGCCAATGCTTAGAAAATATTCGCATATATTCAAAGCAAAAATGGGAAAGATAAACCGAAAGGACATATACAGATTTGGTATCTGGTCATTCGTATCATCTTTCACCCTCACCCTTTTCTCTATGGTTGATTCTTTTATGATTTCTATCATGTCAACTGTTCCAGAGATCGGTTTTTATAGGATCGCGTACACATGGACATTTGCTATAATCAATCTTATTCCTATTTCAGGATTTGTTATGTACAGTTATTTCTCACGTAAACAGGGAGAAGGGTACATAACTAGCATGTTTTCTAATTCATTGTTTTATGCATCTATGATCGTATTCCCATTTGCATTCCTGCTATCCGCGTTCTCCGAACCTATAATATCAATTTTCTACGGACCTGCTTATGTCACCTCTGCAAGCGCCTTACTTATACTCGCATTTGCTGCAATCCCTCTTGTATTAGGTTCGATTATAACATCATTGTTTTCAGGTATCAATAGACCAGACATAATAACAAAAATAGTTTCAGCATCGCTATTGGTTAACATAGGTTTGAATTATATATTGATAATATCATTCGGTATAGTTGGTGCCGCTTTAGCTACTCTTACCTCTTTGCTTATAGAAATAATAGCTATGTTTATTG
>Ga0272444_10006345_pt1 | contig 10100 bp, 6 predicted proteins | sample SSMForm13_FD_201033 | JGI IMG/M metagenome (GOLD analysis project Ga0272444, IMG submission 201033) | Marine sediment archaeal communities from Little Sippewissett salt marsh, Falmouth, MA, United States - SSM-Form-13 | ecosystem: Environmental > Aquatic > Marine > Wetlands > Sediment ...
GCCCTGGAGGCGCTTCGAGAACCAGCCCCGCTCGATCATGGTATATGGGTAGATGAGAATGAGCCAAGCGTTGATCATGCTGCCCGCGTTCTGCGAGAAGGGCCGGTACCAGCCTCGGCCGGGGATGTTCGGGATCAGGCCCACCGCGGCCTCCCGCCAATCGAACCCCGCGGCCAGCGCCGCGCCGAAGAAACAGCCGATCAGCACGATGAGCCCGACGACGAAGACGGTCTCGACGCGTTTGTAGGCGCCGGTGATGAGGAACAGGAGGCCTGACAGCGCGGCGACGGCCCCGCCAACCTCGATGGGCACGCCTGGGAACAACCCCGAGATCACCATGGCGCAGGCCGCCCATTGGTTGTACGAGCCGAAGGTGGCGCACACGACCACGGCGAGGAAGATGTAGCACGAGAAAATGGGGTGGACGTCTTTGAAAATGGACATGGGCGTCTTGCCGAAGCGGAGGAAATAGCGGACGGCCATGTCGATGAGCGCCCATGCGGCCAGGCCGAGAACGAAGTAGGTCCACCAGAGTCGAAGACCGTACTCGGCGCCCATGTTCGTACCGATGCTGACGTCGCCGGTGCCGATGTAGAACGAGGCGATGACGGACCCGCTGCCGAGGGCAAGTGCGCCGCGCAGTCCCATGCGCGACGGCTTCAGGGACCATGGGCGAGGGGCCTTGGCCTGTTGTGATGGGGGTTCGGTCATCGGGGCACGCCTTCGATCCAATGCTCAGGCGCCTCGGGTTCGGGTATCGGCGCGCCGGACGTCTTCCATGCGCCGCCCGTTGAGAATCGGCGCAGTGCCAGGACGAACGCAATGCACCAGACCAGCGCCACCGCCACAGGAACGAGGACGGCCGACCACCGCCCGCCTTTCAGGGTCTGCCCCCGAACGGTGCGGACGCGATACGGCACGCGCACCTCTTGACTGCCGCTTCGAAGCGCCAGGGCGAACTCGTAGGTCGTGCGCGGGAACCCGGGGAGCGCGGTGATGCCCGTGAACGCCTGGCGCACGACCGCACCCGGCGGAACCATCACCTCGAAGTGCAATGGTTGCTCGTCCCATCCGATCGCTTGTCCGCGAAGGCCGAAGTGGTCCTCCCCGCCGACAGGGAGTTCCAGGGAAACGCGGACCGGCGTTGCGGAGGCGCCGCCGTTCTCGAGTACCACGAGGATGTTGATATCGCGGCGTTGCCAGGTCCATTCCGGCGCGTAGACCGTGTACGACAGGCCCGCAATCTCGCCGGATTCGGTCAGGGCGTGCGCGGAGGGCGCCGGAAGGAGGACAAGGGTGACCACAGCGACCGGCAAGGAGAGGCGGCCGACGATGCGCCGGCTCGTGCAGAAGGATAGGGTTTCGGTTGCGCGCATAGCCCCCGATGTCCGTATCCCGTCCTACCCGGGATTGTGCAGTTGAAACGTTGTTCCTAGGCGACGACATGATACCGAACCGCATCCGGGATGCGAAAGGCGGGCTATCCGGAGGATGACCGGCGCCCTCGCCGGTCATTGCCGGCCATTGCCGGCCACGCGGGAGATACCCTCGACCAATCGGCAGAACCCTGTTTCATAACACGGACTTGCGGCTCAGCAGGGCTGGTTGAGCACCCGGATCGCCCGTGCTATACTCGATTCCCCGAGAAACCTCTCCTCGGGAAAGTGTACCTCAAACGGTGCGGATGGGCACGGAGTGTTCCGCTAATCGCATGGATAGACATCAATAGTGGCATTTGATCTCGTAACGCTGGGCCTGGCGTGTGCGGACGTGATGGTGCGTCCGGTGGATGAGTTCCCCGAACGGGGCAAACTGAACCTGGTACCTCAACTGGAGGTCCACCTTGGCGGGTTGGCCGGGGTGACTGCGGCGGTCTACTGCCGGCTGATGGGCGAGGAAGGCAGCGGCGCCGCGTTTGTCGGTCGGGTGGGCGCGGACGGCTTCGGGGACTACGTGCACCACGCATTGGCGTCCAACGGCGTGAACGTCGAGCGGGTCTCGCGAACACCGGACGCGGCCACGGCGGCGACGGTGGTGCTCGTGAGTTCGGACGGAGAGCGCACGTTCATCCACCACACGGGCGCCGCGGCGACCCTGGCAGAAGAGGACATCGACTTCGACTTCGTGGCCCGGGCCAAGTGGCTCCACTGGGGAGGCCCGGCGGTCACGCCCGGCCTGGACGGCGAGCCGATCGGGCGCGTGTTCGACAGGGCCCGTCAACTCGGACTGGGCACGTCGATCGACACGTGCTACGACGGCCACGGCATCTGGTATGCCCGCATCGAGCACGCCCTTCCCCACACCGACGTCGTGATGTCGAGTCTCGAGGAAGCGAGGGAATACACCGGCCAGCGCGAACCCGAGGACATTGCGGATTGGTACCGCGCGCGCGGCGCCGAAGTGGCGCTGGTGAAGCTTGGCGATCAGGGACTGTACGTCAAGGACGCGGACCAGGCCCACCACGTCCCGGCCCACCGGGTGACAGCCGTCGACACGACGGGGGCGGGGGATGCAACGTGCGCGGGATTCCTGTACGGTTATCTGTGCGGCTGGGATCTCCTTCGAACCGCGCGATTGGCGAACGCGGTCGGGGGATTGACCGTGCAGGCCATGGGCGGCGCGGAGGGCGTCGAGTCCCTCGAGAAGACCATCGAGTTCATGGAGAGCGGGATCTGAGGCGCGGCCGGCGCATCGAATTGCCGCCGGGCGGGGAGGGTGACGAGATGGAACCGCACGGAACCGGGGTACACGCGCACTTCAAGGGGTCGGCGTGGCGCGGTATAGCAACCGTCGCCCTGCTTCTGTTCACGGTTCAGGCCGCGGGGCAGACGGACATGGATCTCCTCGGACCGGAGCCTATGGACCTCAACGGGTCGGCCCCGGAAGTAGAACCTGCGCCGGGAGACGACCTTGCCCAACCGACGCCGCCCGCTGCGCCGGAAGACGACGCGGCCGAGAAGAGGCCTCGAGCAGCGGCCATTGAGCCGGTCCAGGACGACGCCGGCGACAGCGCGGGCGCCGTGGGCGGAGAAAGAAGACGCGGCCCCGCACGCGGGGAGGGGACCGTGTCGGAATCCGATCTCGCGCCGCCGACCTCGCCCGCCTTGCCGGACGGCGACGTGGGCGAGGCGGAGAAAGAGGCGGGTCGTTCAACCATTGAACCGATGGAACCCGACCTAGCGGAGGACGCCGAGGTACCGGATGAAGAGAAGCCGCCTCGTGAAAGTCGGCCAAGTGAGGAGACAGCGCCCCAGGACAAACCGTCCAGTGCTGAGCCACACAAGGGGAAACGCGTAGCGGCGTTCTGGTTCATCATGCCGGAGACATCGTAGGTGAGCGCGATGACATCGGAGAGTTCTAAGAGACGGCGTGCGTCCGGCCTGGTGGTTGCGGCACTGCTCGTGTCCGGTCTCGTGTGCCCGGTGTGGGCCCAGACACCGTCCGAACCTTCCGCGTTCACTCTGGCGAAGACGGGTGCGCAACTCCGCGATGCCGCCATCGATCCCGCCAACGGCTGCGTCTATGTCGCCGCGTACAACCGCAACGAGGTCTGGCGGGTCGACCTTGCCAACGCGGCGGCCATGCAGCCGCTGGCAACCGCACAGGTCGAGGCGGGTCCGGCCGCCCTGGCGTTGAGCAGAGACGGCGGGGTCCTCGCATGCCTCAACCGCCTGGCGGAAACGTTGACGCTATTGAGAACCCCCGGCCTCGAGCACATCGGCACGGCCTCGTGCGGGAAAGGCGCATGCGACGTGACCGCGTTGCCGGGCGGCGGGTTCGCGGTGGCGAACAGCTTCGCCGACTCGGTCACTATCGTCGACCCGGCGCGTCCGGAATCGCCGTCCGTTATCGAGCACGTCGCCAGTGTACCGAACAGCGTCGCGGCGTCGGCCTCCTGCCTGGCCGTCGGCACACGAGTGCCCGCGGCGTTGCTGCTCTACGGAGCGGGCTCTCCGACACCCGCCGCCTCGATTCCGCTGCCGTCGGCGCCGAGGTCGATCGATGGGATCGACGGGGACCGCTTCGTCGTGGGCGCCAAGGAAGGGTTGTTCCTCGTCGATGCCGGCCAGCGCACCATTGCCAAGGCCAAGGAGATCGCAGTTCTTGACGTGACCGCAACGGAATCGGGCCTGCTGGCACTCGCGCAGGATGGACTGCACGTTTTCGACATGGGGCTGAATGAGGTCGAGCACATCCCGCTGGCGCCGGGGGGCCGGTTTCTCACTTCATCCCATGATGTGACCGTTGTCCTTTCGCCAACGGAGCGAACATGGCAGGTGCGTGGCGTTTTGCCGGCCGTCGTGGCCGCAGCCGAGCCGGCGGCACCGGAACCCGAGCCGGTGGCGCCGGAACCCGAGCCGATCGCGCCGTGGGTGGAGACGGTCGAGTTCCCTGCGGAGCCTGAGCAGGCGGAGACGGAAGAGGCGATGCCCGCCACACCCGAGCCGGTAGCGGAGACCGAGACACCGGAACAACCTGTCGAACCGGCCGCGCCCGTCCCGCCGGTGGTCGAGGCAGCCGAGGTGGAGTCCCCGGAGGTCCCGTCGGAACCGGCGCCGGAATCCCAGGAAGAGCCCGTGGAAGTCCCCTCGGAACCGGCGCCGGCTACCGAGCAGACGCCCGAACCCGAGGAGGAGGCGGAACAGGCGGTACAGGAACCGCCCAAACCTGCGGAGCCCACCGTTGTAGAGGCAGCGCCGGAGGAATCGAGCGCGGAGGCGGAACCTCCGTGCGAACCGGAGCCCACGCCGGAGGTCGCCGAAGAAACGGATGAGACCCGGGAACCCGAGACGGAAACAGCGAAAGAGACGCCTGTGCCGGAGGAAGAGCGGCGGCACACGTGGCAGACACTTCAGCGCACGCCGTTGGGAGGCATGGAGACGTCGGCGCCCCGGTTCAGTAGACGCGCGCCGGGTCCCCCGGGCGCGGACATGCGCCCCCTGAGCCTATCCGAGGCGCTGGCGGTGGGAATGAACCTAACCGGGCAGGGAGGCGCATTCGAACCGCCTGACTGGACGCGGCCGATGCAGGGTGTTGTCGCCGACCACATCGATGCGTCCTTGGACGAGGAGGAGTATCACTTCAGCGGCAACGTTCAGTCGACCTTGGACACGCTCACGCTCAACGCCGACGAACTGTACTACCGCAAGGGGACCGAGGAAGAGGCGGAGAGGGCGGAGGCCACCGGCAACGTCGTCATCCGCCAGCGAGACTCGGTATTCACGGCCGATCACGTCGAGTACATCGTCCCGCCAAGGGCGCAACTGGCAATCCCCGAGGCCGACCCCTACCCGCTGGCGCCGGGAGAGGGGGTCCTCACGGAACAGGAACGGGCGCGACGGGCCCTTCGGCTGGGTCAACTCGAGGCGGAGAACGTGCATCTCGCCGAGCCGTACCGCGAGATGGACGCGGACGTGGTAGTCTACGATTTCGCGACGAACAGCGGCCACGCCGAGAATGCGCGAGGCATGGTCCTTGTCAACGTCAACGGCGACCTGGTGGGCCTCCGTTTCGGCGCACAGAAGCTGAGGCTCACGGGCGAGGGCAGCGGAGAGGCGGAGGACCTCTACATCACGACAAGCGCCTATGATCCCCCGCGGTATGCGCTGCACCTCGACCGCGCAACCCTCGAAGCCGGCGAGGCCGTAACGGGATACAAGGCGCGGCTTCAGATTGGGCGATTCAAGACCCCCCTTTACTGGCCGAAATGGGCGCATCAGTCCGCCACCGGGCGAACGATCGGATTCGATTTCGACAGTGGCCGGAGCGCCGACATCGGGTACTACCTCAACTTCGGGCAGCAATTCCTCGTCAGCCCCGACCTCGAGCTTGGCTACCGGCTGTATCCGACCGAGAAGGCGGGGGTCGGGTTCGGCTTCGAGGGCGACTACGATTTCATGAAGACGCCCACGTCGCCGTTGTTCCGCGGCAAGGGCACATTCCGCACGATGGCCACCACCAAAGACAGCGGGTACATCGAGCTGTATCATCGCCAGGAACTGTTCGACGACACCGCCATGCTGGTCCAGGCGGAACAGTGGTTCAAAGAGGACTTCGTCAAGGACTTCTACTACGATCGCTACCGTCACCGGACCGAGCCGCGGTCGTTTGTCAACGTGACGCACCGGAAGCCGAACTACATCGCCACGGGAACGGTGCGAAAGAACACCCACGATTTCGTGGCGGAGACCGAGAGCGCACCGGAGGTGACGTTCCATCTGCTCGAACGGCCCGTGGCAGGTCCCCTCTATTTCACGTTCGACACGATCGAGGGGTACTACGAACGCGAGCCCGCGGGTACCCACGCGGCCCGTTCCGTCAATGTCGGCCGGCTCACGCTGGACATGGACCTGCATGAGGCGTTGAGCCTGACGCCTTTCGTCGAGCTCGAGGGCGCGTGGTACTCGGATGAGTATCGCTCGGACGACTCCGAGTTCCGGTTCTCGACCACGGCGGGAGCGACCTTGCAGACGCGATTCCACCGCGCGTTCCCGGGGGCGATCGGGTTCTCAGGATTCAAACACGTCCTCGTACCGTCTATGACCTGGTCCTACCGGCCCGAGCCGTCGATGGGGGTCGAGGAAACACCGCGATTCGACGCATACGACAACGTCTACGGCCGGAGTCGAATCGAAACCAAGATCGACAACATCTTGTATGGCCGGGACGCGGAGACGGAAGAGGTGTGGCAGGTGGCGCGCCTCACCCTGTACCAAGGGAACGACTTTTGGAACGAATTGAGACGCGCCGAGGACTACGAACTCGAGCTGGACCTCAGACCTCGGCCGTGGTGGGGCTTCCAGATCGCCGGGGAACGCCACCACATCAGCAACGACGTGGACATCGATGCGCCGTTCTTCTTTGAGCGACGCCTCCTCGAGGTGGCCGAGCGGCTGTTCGATCGACCGATCGATCCCGAGGTGCTGTATCGCTACAACGCGTACTATGCCGACTACGACCGCATCCTGAGCTACATCTACTACGACGACCGCGTGTTTCAGGGCAAGTTCAACGCGCGGATCGGGTTCGCATACACCAAGACGCGGGACGAGGTGTTCAACCGCGAGATCCTCTACGGGATGGGCTACAAGCTTGGCCCGAAGTGGTCGGTTGCCTTTGAGCACCGGTATGACTTCGAGCGAGACGACTTGTATCGCCAGGTCTATGAGCTGCGAAGAAACCTCGACGGCCTCGAAGCGGCCGTCCAATTCCGCGACCGGACCGAAGGCTGGGACGTGGGATTCGAGCTGAGTCTTGTCGCGTTCCCCGGGACGAAGGTGAAGTTCTAGCCCGCATCTCTCACCGCGCTCCGTGGCGAGACGACGCAACGCCAAGCCCCTTGGCAGATTGTTGCATACCATGTTTCAGTCATTTCAGGATATCCTCTCACAACTGCTTCCGGAGATCACGGGACTCCGCCACGAGTTCCATCAGCACCCGGAAATCCGATTCGAGGAACGCTGGACGAGCGACCGAATCGCCGGGTTCCTCGATCAAGCCGGCATCCCGTATCGGCGCGGACTCGCGAGAGGCACCGGCATCATCGCAACACTCGAGGGCCGGGGTACGCGCACCGTGGCGTTGCGCGCCGACATGGATGCGCTCGAGATCCAGGAAGAGACGGGATTGCCCTACTCCTCGCGCATCCCGGATCGCATGCATGCCTGCGGGCACGACGGACATATGGCGTGCCTCTGCGGCGTGGCCAAGGCACTCGCGTTGAGACAAGACGATCTCCCCGGAACCGTCAAGTTCATCTTCCAGCCGGGCGAGGAGACGGCGGCCGGCGGCCGGTTTATGGTCGCAGAGGGTGCCCTTGAGGGAGTCGACGGCGCGTTTGCGTTCCACGGTTGGCCGTCGCTCCCGGTAGGATACGCGGCGATCAAGCCGGGGTGGGCCATGGCGGGGGCCTGGGATTTCCGGATCACGGTGAAGGGCGCCGGATGCCACGCGGCGGACCCGGGCGCCGGGGTGGACCCGGTGGTCGTGGCGGCGTACGTGACCACGGCCCTGCAGACGCTCGTCAGTCGCGAACTCGATCCCTGGGAGTGCGGCGTGGTGAGCGTGAGCGTCATTCAAGCGGGCAATGTGACCAACATCATACCCGCTACGGCGGAGTTGAGGGGAACGACTCGAGCACTGAAACCGGAGATCCACGAGGCCATCGCAAACGGTGTGCGCCGGATCGCAGAGGAGACGGCGAAGGCGTTTCGCGCCACGGCGCAAGTCGAGTTCGGCCCTGAGCCGTACCCCGCGGTGTTCAATCCCCAGGCGATGGTCGACCTGGTGAGGGAAGCCGCGGTCGAGGTCCTTGGCGAAGAGCGGTTCATCGAACTCGAGTCGCCGTGCATGACGGCCGAAGACTTCGCGTTCTACCTCCGGGAAGTACCGGGGGCAATCCTGTACATCGGGGTGAATCCGGAGCCCGGGACCTCCTATCCCCCACTTCATAACGCAACGTTCGATTTCGCGGACGGGGCGCTCCTGCCTGCAATGGAGGTGATGGCGAGCATCGCGCTGCGGTTCCTGCGCACCGAGTAGCCCGCCGGAGCGCGCCGCAGGTGGCCACACACCGCACGTGCCCATTGCAACCGCACGGGCGAGAAGGTAGAATCCCGGACGCCGAAGCAGTCATGTACCGGCGCCACGGCAGGGGGCTAAGCTGAGCCGCGCGACGTTGCGGCCGGGGGCATACGCCGCGGCGTTCACGGAAGGTTCCCAGTGCCGATACGTCAGGGGGTCGGTGTCCAACGGGAGCGCCCCGCTTCACACCATCCCCGAAGGCATGACATCCGTTGGAGATAGAAAGGACACTCGATGGTGAAACGAATGGGCCCGGATCTTGTCACTCGCTGGGAAGGAAACCCAGCCATCACCATTCAGGATCTCTCATTCCGATGCGCCGACATCTGCAACGCCGGCGCGGTCAAGTTCCGGGACGAGTACCTCCTCTTGATCAGCATCCAATCGCTCGAAGGATTTCACCGGGTCTACTGCGCCCGAAGCCGCGATGGATACCATTTCAAGGTGGCCGACGAGCCGTTCATGGAAAGGTCTCGGGAAGGGGGCTTTGCCCTCTACGAGGAGCAAGGAGTCCTGGACGCGCGAATCACGTCGCTCGAGGGTTCCTACTACATTGCGTACGACGCCGTCAGCGGGCACGGCTACCGGCTGGCGTTGGCCAAGACCAATGATTTCGAGACCGTCGAGCGCATCGCCCTCGTGTCCGAACCCGACACCAAGGCCGGGGTGCTGTTCCCCGAGAAGATCAACGGCAGGTACGCCCGCCTCGAGCGGCCCTGGGAGGGCGGCAGCATCTGGGTCTCCTACTCCGACGACCTGGAGTACTGGGGCTGGTCGGAGAACGTCATGACCCCGCGGGGAGGATTCTGGGACCAGAACCGGGTGGGGGTGGCCACCCCGCCGATGCGCATCGACCTCGGTTGGCTCTTCGTGTACTACGGCGTGAAGGAGACCTCGGCCGGCCCGCTGTTCCGGCTCGGGGCGGCCATTCTGGACGCGGAACAGCCCAGCCGCGTGGTGGGCCGGACCAATGTACCGATCCTGGTGCCCCGTAAGGAATACGAGCGGATCGGCGACGTGCCGAACCTGGTGTTCTCGTGCGGAGCGGTGATCGAGCCGGACAACGAAATGAAGTTGTACTATGGCGCGTCGAACTCATGCATCTGCGTGGGCACGACGAACGTCGCCACCATCGTGGAAGCTTGCCTGGCAAGCGAGAGGGAGTACTGAGCGTGGCAAAGCGTCGAGGTAGCGACATCTTTCACCGGTGGGAGGGCAATCCCATCATCACCCTGGAAGACATCCCGTTTCGCTGCAATACGGTGTTCAACGGGACCCCGGTGAAGCTGGGCAACGAGTACCTGCTGCTGATCCGCGTCGAGGGGCAGCAGGGGTATTCCTTCTTCGCGCTGGCCCGAAGCAGGAACGGGCTACACTTCAAGGTCGAGGAAAGGCCTGCGCTGCTTCCGTCGAACGAAGGGATATTCGCCACCTACGAGTCCCGGGGAATCGAGGATCCGCGGGCGACCTTGCTCGAGGGCACGTACTACATCATGTATACCGCCTACTCGGACTAC
>Ga0272444_10006346_pt1 | contig 10098 bp, 9 predicted proteins | sample SSMForm13_FD_201033 | JGI IMG/M metagenome (GOLD analysis project Ga0272444, IMG submission 201033) | Marine sediment archaeal communities from Little Sippewissett salt marsh, Falmouth, MA, United States - SSM-Form-13 | ecosystem: Environmental > Aquatic > Marine > Wetlands > Sediment ...
GCGACCCGACGCACGTCAGGAAGACGACCTCCTGAGGCTCCTTGCCGTCGGAGGGGCGCCTCACCTCACCGTTGGTCGGTCCCGACGCCGAGAGCATCCGCTCGAACTGGAGGCTCGTGACCACGTCGGGGAGCTTGCCGCCGCCGTACTCGCCGATGTTCGTAATCGGGTAGAGATCGAACCCGGTCGCGACGACGATCGCGCCGACCTCCTCCTCGAGGAACTCGTCCTCCTGCTCATAGTCGACGCAGTCGACCGGGCAGATCTTCTGGCAGATGCCGCACTTGCCCTTCTGGAACCAGAGGCAGTTCGGGGCGTCCAGGACCGGCTTGTTGGGCACGGCCTGCGGGAACGGCGTGTAGATCGCCTTCCGCTCCGCGAGGCCCTCGTCGAACTCGGACGGGGCTGTCGCCGGGCACTTCTCGGTGCAGAGACCACACCCCGTGCACTTCTCGCGGTCGACGTACGCCGCCTTCTTCCTGATCTTGACCGTGAAGTTCCCGACGTACCCGGAGACGTCATCGACCTCCGAGTAGGTCATCAGGCGGATCCTCGGGTGCTGCGACACCTCTACCATCTTCGGCGTCATGATGCACTGCGAGCAGTCGAGCGTCGGAAACGTCTCAGAGAGCTGTGCCATGTGGCCGCCGATCGAGGGCGACCTCTCCACCAGGATCACCTCGTACCCGGCGTTTGCGATATCGAGCGCGGCCTGGATGCCGGCGATCCCTCCCCCCACCACCATCGCCCTGTGCGTCATCGGCACCGAGATCGGCTCGAGCGGCTCGTCCAGAAGCGCCTTCTCGACCATCGACTTGATGATCCTCGTCGCCTTCCCGGTGGCCGCCTCCTTGTCGCCCTGATGCACCCAGCTGCACTGCTCACGGATGTTGGCGATCTCGACTTCGTACGGGTTGATGCCCGCGACCGCCGAGGCCTTCCGGAACGTGAGCTCATGGAGGGTCGGAGAACAAGCCGCCACGATCACGCCGTCCAGCTTGTGCTTCCTGATCGCGTCCTTGACCATGTTCTGGCCTGGATCGGAGCACATGTACGTGTAGTCGGTGGAATAGGCCACGCCGGGGTACTTGGCCAACTCCTCAGCGACTCGCTTGACGTCCACCACGCCGGCGATGTTGCTTCCGCAGTGGCAAACGAAGACCCCTATGCGTTTCTCCATCACTCCTCCTTACACGACGCTCTTCTCCGCCAACACGGGTCGGGGATCCACGTAGTTCTGTGAGAAATCCAGGTGCTCCTTGTCGATCCCGAGCGCGAGGCCGAGGAGCTGCGTGAAGTAGACGACCGGGATCTTCTTCCAGTCCTTCACGCGCTCGGCGATCTCCTTCTGCTTCTCGTCCAGGTTGTAGCGGCAGAGCGGGCACGTCGTGACGATGACGTCAGCGTCCCTTCTGAGCGCGGAACCCACGACGTTCTGCGAGCACGCGATCGCCGTCTCCTCGTCTCGGACGATCTGGAAGCCGCCGCAACACTCGGTCTTCATCGGGAAGTCGACCACGTCGCATCCGAGCGTTCCGAGGAAGCCCTCGAAGATGCTCGGCTGCTCCGGGTCGTCGAACTCCATCTCCTTCTTGGGACGGAGGAGCATGCAGCCGTAGTACGGCGCGACCCTGAGGCCTTCGAGCTTCTTCGAGACGCTCTTCGCGAGCTTGTCGTACCCCACCACGTCCCGGAGCATCTCGAGATAGTGCAGCACGTCGACCTGCCCCGTGTAGTCCTCGAGCGTGTAACTCTCGATCTCCTCGCGCTTCGGAGTGTCCGCCCGGAGGAACAGGTTCGTCTTCTCGGCCTTCTCCGGATCCTCGCGCATCACCTTGTTCGCGCGCTTGAGGACGTTGTAGCAGTACGCGCACAGCGTCACGACCTTGTCGCCGATCCGCGACGCGTACGAGAGGTTCCTGACCGGCGCCAGGATGTCCATCACGCTGTCGGTCACGAGCGGAAAGACCGCTCCGCAGCACGTCCAGATCGGAAGCTCCTCGAGTTCGATACCGAGCGCCTTCGCGGACTCGCGCGCGGACACGTCGAAGTCGAGCGCCCGCTCGTGGAGGGTACAGCCCGGGTAGTACGGGATCTTCATCGCTTCCTCCGACTCGGTCTATCCGTTCAGCTTCCTGAGCGCTCCGACGACGCCCATCTGAGGAGCGTCGGACACCAGGACAGCCGTCACATCGTCAGCGTCCACCGTCGGAGTGGAGATCCTCCTCCTCAGGACGGTCTGCCGGAGCGCATCGCAGATGCTCGAGAACTCGACGCCCTTGGGACACCTCGCCGCACACTGGAGGCAGGACGCGCAGATCCAGATCGTCTTCGACGCAAGGACCGTCTCGAGCTGCCCCATCTGAAGAAGTCTGATGACCTCGTTCGGCATGACGTCCATCTCGTTGACGACCGGGCATCCGGCCGAACACCTGCCGCACTGATAACAGCTCTGAAGCTGCTGCCCGGAGAGGTCCTCGATCCTCTCGATGAGGTCGTCCTTGATGTCCTCTGCCTTGAGCCTCAGTCTCATCGACACCTCCGGAGCGTACCGGCAGACCGAACGGCGGCCGCCGTGCGCTCGCCGCTTCACTCAGCGAATCAGGGGCCGTCATCGCAGACGACGGAGCCCCGTCTTCCATCAGGGGCCGTCGTCGCAGACGACGGAGCCCCGTCTTCCATCGGGGCCGTCGTCGCAGGCGACGGAGCCCCTTGATCTATCGGGGCAATATGCGAGCAAGGGTAGGCGATTCCACCTACCCCTCATGGGCCAAAGCCAGTGGCCTGCCGCCGAGGATCTCAGGCGACGATGCTTGTGTGAAGACGGAGTCAGTTGCGGAAAGCCCGCGCCGACACCCCACCGCCAGTCCTCAATCCTCTCACTCGTTCCTGGGGAACGCGCCCCAAAACCTGCTCAACGAGAAGCCGCCACCGCAGCGCAATCCGATCGGCACCGCGGTGACGCCGGTCTAAGTAAGATACTATAGGCCTCCGTGAGTGTCAACTCGTTTTGGGCGCGCACGCTGGGGCGTCCCCCGCGACACGGCTCGCCGCACCGGGTTCGTGGGACGCGTGGCGGTGACCGCCCTCGCGCGGCACCGCCCGGACGGAACTGGACACCATAATACCTACATGGTACAATCTTAGCGTCTCGCCGGGCCGCCGTCCCCCTCGAACGCGGTCCCCCTCTAACAAGGAGGTGAGGCATGGGACGCATGCTAACGTTGAGCGCCGTGCTACTAGCCCTCCTGCCCGCTCCTCTCCTCGCCCACATGATCTACGTCCATCCCGGAGGCGCCGGGGACTGCTCCACAATCCCCGAGGGCGTCGCCAACGCGACGATCGACGATACCGTGCTCGTCGCTGCCGGCACGTACGTGGCGTCCGGCGCCGGCTGGCCCATCGCTCTCCTCTTCGAGAGCCCGACGATCATGAGCGAGGACGGCGTGCGGTTCAACGGGTCGAGCACGATCCCGGTTCACTGGAACGACATCTACGACAACACCCTCTACAACCTCAAGATCGAAGGCTACTGCCAGTCGCACGATGCTACGATGAACTGGTGGGGCTCGTCGGAACTGCTATGCTCGTGAAGCCGCATGAGCGCGGGCGGGGGGCAAGGCCTCCCCGGCCGCCCGCGGCGGCTACAACCGACGACCCGGAGGTGGCTCTTGGCAAGACTGCTTTCGTTCGTGGTTGTTCTGATCCTCATCGCGCCTCCCCTTCACGCCGGCATCATCTACGTCGACCCCGGCGGAGGAGGTGACGTCCTCAGCATCCCCGAGGGCGTGTGGAACGGCGGAATCGACGACACCGTCCTCGTGGCCGCGGGTACCTACGAGGTGTCCCCGGACACCTGGCCGATCGCGCTCCACGGCGGGAGCCCGACGATCATGAGCGAGAGCGGCGCGGCCGCGACGGTCATCCAGGGGGACGGGACGACGTCGCCGTTTCGAGTCGCCGCGCACACCGGGGACTCGAGGATTCGCATCGTCGGGTTCACCATCCGGGAAACGCCAGCGCCCATACTCAACCAGACGGCGGTCACCGCCGAGATGCTCTTCACGGACAACGTCGTCGAGGACAACGCGACCGGCGTCGACGTGAGGCAGAGCGTGGGCCTCGTCGCGAGGAACGTCATCCACCGGAACGGCGAGTACGGGCTCAGCATTTACCACTTCGACGGCGTGATCGAGTCGAACGAGATCTGCGGGAACGGGGCCGGCATCAGAGGCGTGTGCTGCGAGGAGCCGGCGATCCGCCACAACCACATCCACCACAACGCCGGTTACGGAATCAAGACGGGCTTCACCGGCAACATCACGTACAACCTGATCGAGCACAACGGGGCCGAGGGGATCCGGTGCCAGTGCACCGGTGTGATGGAGCACAACGTCATCCGCGAGAACGCCGTCGGGATACACGCGGAGTCGTGGGCGATGTGCAGCCTCCACGAGAACGACATCTGCGGTAACACGTCGTTCAATCTCCGGTGCTCGACCGGGTTCACGCAGTTCACCGAGTGGGACGCGACGATGAACTGGTGGGGCACCACCGACCCCGACGAGATCGCGACGGGCATCCGGGACTGCGAGGACGACCCGGGGATTCTGTGCCGCGTGCTGTTCGATCCGTGGTGCGAGACCCCGGGGTGCGGGGTGACCCCGGTCGAGCCATCAAGCTGGGGGACGATCAAGAGCATGTTCCGCTGAGGTCGGACACGGAACCGAGTCGCGGCTCCGAAGGAGGTGATTCGTGACGCGATTGCCACCGCTCGCGACGGCGCTGGCCCTGCTCACGGCCGCGCCGCTCACCGCCGGGATCATCCACGTCCCGGGCGACTACGACACGATCCCCGAGGCCGTCTACAGCGCCACGGCCGACGACACGGTGCGTGTCGGAACGGGAACCTACATCGTCGAACCGGGTTCGCCGTACGGATGGCCCATCGAGCTCGATCCCGAGAGCCCGACGATCATGAGCGAGGACCAGGTCGGGAAGACCGTGCTTCAGGGAGACGGGACGATCCCGGCGTTCCGGGTGACCACGCCCGGGTTCGACTCGCGCGTCCGAATAGTCGGCTTCACGATCCGCAACGTCGCCTCGCCGCTCGACAAGCTGGCGAACACCGGTGCGGAGTTCCTGTTCGAGTACAACAACGTGCAGGACTGCGGCGACGGACTGGACGCCGCGTGGAGCGACGGCCTCATCGCCCACAACATCATCTGGAACAACGGAGGCTACGGCGTTGACATCTTCCAATTCACGGGCACGATCGAGTTCACTGAGATCGCCTACAACACCTGGGGCATCCGGGGCGTGACCGGCGAGCCCCCGACGATCCGGATGAATTGGATCCACCGCAACTCGGAGGGCGGCATCTGGGCCGGCTTCAACATCGTGATTGAGCACAACATGATCATCAAGAACGGCGGCCCCGGCATCGCTCAGGGGGCCGTCGGCGGGCAGATCATCGGCAACACGATCCGAGAGAACGCCGTCGGCGTGACGATCCACGGGTCGACGAGCGTTCTGATCCGCGAAAACGGGATCTACGGCAACGAGCCGTATGACGTCCGCGTCGAGACCGGCGGTAGATTCGACTACGACATGACGATGAACTGGTGGGGCACGACCGATGCCGAGCTGATTGCAGAGCACATCTGGGATTGCGCCGACGATCCGGCCCTCGAGCCTTGCGTCCTCTTCGATCCGTTCTGCATGAATCCCGCCTGCGAGCCGACACTTGTCGAACCCTGGAGCTGGGGCGCGATCAAGTCGCTCTACCGCTGATCCGGGATCACGACCCGGACCCCTCCCGCGGGACCCCGCGGCGATGCCGCGGGGTTCCGCCGTCGGGTAAGGGCCGATCGATGCGGTCGTCCGTCGCCGTTCGTCCGACCCGCGTTGACACGGGCCGGTGCGGCGACTAGAGTCGTACGGAGCCGCGGCACCGCGCCGCGTGCCGACGCCACCCGAACCACACACGACACGGAGGCACGATCGAGATGAACGCAAGCGAACTCGCAACGACAGCAGACAGGCTCGTCGCGCCCGGCAGGGGCATCCTCGCCGCTGACGAGAGCTTCGGCACGATCAAGAAGCGCTTCGACTCGATCGGCGTCGAGTCGACCGAGGAGGCGCGCCGCTCGTATCGGGAGATCCTCTTCACGACCAAAGGGGTGGAGGAGTTCATCAGCGGCGTAATCCTGTTCGACGAGACGATCCGGCACGCCGCGGCCGACGGGACGCCGTTCCCTAAGGTGCTCGCCGACAGGGGCATCGTCCCCGGCATCAAGGTCGACACGGGCGCCAAGGACCTCGCCGGCTTCCCCGGCGAGAAGATCACGGAGGGCCTGGACGGCCTCCGGGATCGGCTGACCGAGTACCACGGCCTGGGCGCGCGGTTCGCCAAGTGGCGTGCCGTGATCACGATCGGCGACGGCATCCCGACCGCAACGTGCATCCGCGCGAACGCCCAGGCGCTCGCGCGCTACGCCGCGCTCTGCCAGGAGGCAGGCCTCGTTCCGATCGTCGAGCCCGAGGTCCTCATGGACGGCGATCACACGATCGGGCGCTGCGAGGACGTGACGTTCGCGACGCTCCGATCGGTCTACCACGAGCTTCGCGAGCACCGCGTCCACCTCGAGGGCACGCTCCTCAAGCCGAACATGGTGCTCTCCGGGAGCACGTGTCCGACGCAGGCCGGCGCGGAGGAAATCGCCGAGGCGACCGTGCGTTGCTTCCGGCGCGTGGTCCCAGCCGCCGTTCCCGGAATCGTCTTCCTCTCCGGCGGACAGACGGCGGAGCAGGCGACCGAGCGCTTGAACGCGATGAACGCCATGGGCCTCCACCCGTGGGAGCTGTCGTTCTCGTACGGTCGCGCGCTCCAGGCGCCGGTCCTCGTCGCGTGGCGCGGCGAGGCCGCGAACGTCCGCGCGGCCCAGGACGCTTTCTACCACCGCTCGAAGCTCAACGGCCTGGCGCGGTACGGGAAGTACTCGAGGGAGATGGAGAGCACCGTGACTTAAGGAGGTTCATCATGAGACCGCGCACGCCCATGCGATTCTTAGTGGCTATCCTGGCGGGCGTGTGCGTCCTCGCGATAGAGCAGACAATCTTCCGACCCGTTGTCCAGCACTACTCCCAGCATGATGCTGCGGATTGGGAGAGAGCCGCGGACATCGCACTGCAGAACGCCGTGCGGCGACTCGGGTCGGGCATCGACGCTGACGACGTGCGCGTGTGCGAGTTCGAAGTCGCCGACGGCGCAAGGCTCCGATTCGTGCTCGCTCTCCCGACCGCCGCCGTCGATGATGGTTGCCTCGTGATTGCGTGGTACCGAGTGGAGGCCAATCGGGCGGGCGCGATCCTCTGGATGAGCCCGATCGACTGGAGTGGAGGAGCAGCGCCCCCAGGCAGCTCTGCAGCCCCTAGGGAGAGCGGGTCAAGCCCACTGTCTCTGTCAGGAGCATAGCGACGAATCCGGACCAGAAAGAGACTCATCGGAGCCAATCGGGCTGTGTGTCACTCCGCTTCGTCGTTCAGGAACATCACGCCTCGCGGCTCCACTATGACTTCCGCCTCGAAAGGGACGGTGTCCTCGTGTCCTGGGCGATTCCCAAGGGTCCGTCGATGAACCCGTCTGAAAGGCGGCTCGCCATCCGGGTCGACGACCACGACCTCGAGTACGGCGACTACGAGGGGATCATCCCGGAGGGCGAGTACGGCGCCGGGGCCGTCGTGATCTGGGACGAGGGTTCATACAGGCCCGTCGAGTGGAACGAGAATCTGATCGAAGTCGTCCTCGATGGACGAACGCTCAAGGGGGGCTTCGCGCTCGTTCACCTGAAGAAGGACAAGGGGAGCGACTGGCTCCTCATCAAGAAGAGGGACGAGCACGCGCTCACGGACTGGAAGCTCGAGCACGCGCTGACGCCGAACAAGAGGGCCCGTCTCAAAGAGAGGAAACCGCCGTGCGCGGCGTCGTGATTCCCGCGCCCCCACGCCCCGCTGAAACAGGCGACCCGGAATGATCCAGCACGAACGAGTCCAGTTCCTAAACGAGGAGTACCCGCGGCGCGGCCGCTACGTCCTCTACTGGATGCAGCAGTCGCAGCGCGTCTTCGGCAACCACGCCCTCGAGTTCGCCGTCCGAGAGGCGAACCGCCTGAAGCTCCCCGTCGTCGTCGGATTCGGAATCACGCAGCGATTCCCCCAGGGACAGGAACGCCACTATGCGTTCATGCTCGAGGGACTCCGCGAGACGGATGCCGTGCTCCGAGAGCGCGGCATCAAGCTCGCCGTCCGGCTCTCGCCCCCTCCGCTGGCGGCGCTCGATCTCGCGGCCGGCACAGCGGTCCTCGTCGTGGACCGCGGGTACCTCCGGATCCAGCGGCGATGGCGCGAGAGGGTCGCGAGGGATGCGCCGTGTCGGGTCGTTCAGGTCGAGAGCGACGTCGTCGTCCCCGTCGAGACCGCGTCGGACAGGGAGGAGTACGCCGCGCGGACGATACGCCCGAAGATCGAGCGTGAGCTCACGCGTTTCCTCAAGCCGCTCAAGCACACGCGGCCGAAACGCGATTCGCTCGGCTCGAAACTGGCGGGGATCGACGTCTCCGACGTCGACCGCCTGCTCTCCCGGCTGCGTGTCGGGAGGCGGGCCCTGAGGACTCCCGACTCCCCCGGCGGCACCGCAGAGGCGCGACGGCTCCTCGCCGCCTTCACCAAGGGCGCGCTCAAGCACTACGACGAGAACCACAGCGATCCCGGGAACCACGGTTCCTCCGGGCTGTCGCCGTACCTTCACTTCGGCCACATCTCCCCTCTCGAGGTCACGCTGGCCGTCCGGCGCGCACGCGGCGTCAGGCGCGCCGACAAGGACGCCTTCCTCGAGGAGCTGATCGTGCGACGGGAGCTCTCAATGAACTTCTGCACATACAATCCCTCCTACGACAAGCTCGACTGCCTCCCGGACTGGGCTCGGGCGACGCTCACCACGCATCGCCGCGACGCGCGCGAGCACACTTACGGGCGGCGGGCCCTCGAGAGCGCGCGGACGCACGATCCCTACTGGAACGCCGCCCAGCGGGAGCTCCTCGTCACCGGGAAGATGCACGGGCACATGCGGATGTACTGGGGCAAGAAGATCATCGAGTGGTCGCGAAGGCCCGAGGAGGCGTTCGAGACGGCGCTCGCGCTCAACAACAGGTACGGGCTGGACGGACGCGATCCGAACTCGTTCGCCGGCGTCGCGTGGTGCTTCGGGAAACACGACCGGCCATGGAGGGAGCGCAGGGTGTTCGGCACCGTGCGCTGGATGAGCGACGCCGGGCTCACGCGCAAGTTCGACATGGACGCCTACGTCGCGCGCGTCGAGGCGCTCGCCGCTGAGGGTGGAGAGGCGAGCGGGGGGGGCGCCTGAGGCCGCCCGCGCGAGGAATGGAATGACGAAGGACCCGAGGGAGCAGAGAGCGGCGGCGGACGTGACGAGGCCCCGCGTCGGAATCAGCACGTGTCTCCTCGGCGAGAACGTCCGCTACGACGGCGGTCACGCGAGGGACCGATTTCTGACCGACACGTTCGGAGAGTTCGTCGAGTGGGTGGCCGTCTGTCCGGAGGTCGAATGCGGCCTGCCCGTGCCGCGCGAGGCGATGCGACTCGTAGGCGACCCGGCGTTGCCGAAGCTCGTCACCGTCGGCACGAAGATCGATCACACGGGGCGGATGAAGACCTGGGCGCGGAAGCGAGTGAAGGAACTCGAGTCCGCAGACCTCGCGGGCTTCATCTTCAAGAGCAGATCGCCGAGCTCCGGCATGGAGCGCGTCAAGGTCTACGACCACAAGGGGATGCCGCGCAAGGTCGGCGTCGGCCTCTGGGCGCGCGCGTTCATGGATCACTTCCCTCTCCTTCCCGTCGAGGAGGAAGGTCGGCTCCACGATCCGGCGCTCCGGGAGAGCTTCATCGAGCGGATCTTCTGTCTCAAGCGCTACCGCGACACGATCGGCTTGCGCCGCTCCCGGGGAGCGCTTGTGCGTTTCCATTCCGCGCACAAGCTACAGCTCATGGCGCACAGCCAGAAGATGCTCAAGGAGATGG
>Ga0272444_10006349_pt1 | contig 10096 bp, 6 predicted proteins | sample SSMForm13_FD_201033 | JGI IMG/M metagenome (GOLD analysis project Ga0272444, IMG submission 201033) | Marine sediment archaeal communities from Little Sippewissett salt marsh, Falmouth, MA, United States - SSM-Form-13 | ecosystem: Environmental > Aquatic > Marine > Wetlands > Sediment ...
GCCCGGCTCCCATCGGCACGCGGCCAGTCCCCTGAGAAGCCGTTCCAGGACGGCGAAGATGCCGTGGACGTGCCCCGGTCTGAGGAACGACTCCGGTGTCACGACGGCGATGCTCGGGCCGTGGCGATAGCGCGGCAGCTTGGCCAGCAGGCGCCGCGCTGCCTCCGGGGCGCCCGCCAGAACGCGCACGGGGCGCCTCTGGCGGACCTGGATCAGACGGCTTGCCGCCGCGCGATGCAGGGCCGACACCACCGCGGCCCGCGACGCGGCGAAGTCCCTGGCCAGTTGTCGCACGGGAGGCAGGTTTGCGCCCGGCTCCCATCGGCACGCGGCCAGTCCCCTGAGAAGCCGTTCCAGGACGGTGTCAGCACTGGTTCTGCGTTGCGGCATGGTCGTGGGCTTCCATCAGATATGCAACAGTTGTGTTATGGGTCTGTGGCCCACTTACAGTATGCGCCGGGACGCCCCTCGTGTCAAGCAGCACCGGGTCACCGCCGCGGCATTGAGCGCTAACCTCTGTAATCGAAAGGCGTTACGATTTCCGTCCGTTCAGCCGGGCCGGGTTTGCTTTGGCGATTCCTTCGGTGTAAACTTCCTAGTGGATTCCGGCACGATGTGTATGCCCCGGTGTCATGGGGGGTGCGCTCACGGAACGGCTTTTCCGGACAGTTACGCCATTTGAGAGGAGGATGGACATGAGAGCCTGGACAGTTGCATTGGGAGTTGTGTTGGTGGCGGGCATGGCGGTCACCGCCATGGCCGGGTCGCTGACCCAGCTCGACATTTCGAGCGGGTTCAACTACGACGTCATCGCCGGGGCCGAGGAGTCGAAGGAAGGCGACTGGCTGCAGGACGGCGGCTACATCTCGGGCATCATGTTCTGGCTGTCGGCCGCCGACGATCCGGGTGGGGTCATCGGCGAGCACGAGGACGTCTTCAGCGGTCAGGGCTGCTTGGTGGTGACGGGCGCCCTCTACCGCAACAACGCCGGCAACGACGTCGCCGCCACGGGCGGCCTGCCGGCCGACGGCCAGATTATCTCGTTTCTGTCGTCGTTCACCTACAACGTGATGAACGACCCGGCCGAGATCGAGATCCCGGACATCTTCACCGCCGGCAACCATGGCACGGTGCCCAACATGATTTTCTGCGGCAAGAACTTCGCCACCAGCAGCAGCTACCGGCCGCCGTACACGGCCGAAGTGAACGTGGTCCTCGACGGCGGCCAGCAGCAGGCCTATAGCGTCATCACGTCATCACCGCGCCGGTTTGGAGGGCAGGCGCCGAAGCCACAAACAACTGGCAGGAGCACATGGAGGTCTGGGCCGACTACACCGACGACTCGAGCACGCTGCTCTACACCGGCCACCTCGACGACCCCAGGCCGCAGGACAACGACGGCGGCGAGCGGTGGCAGGTCGTTCTCCCGATGACCCAGTTGTACGGCTATTGGGGACTGACCACCTCCGAGACGTCGCTCTACGAGTTCAAGGTTCCCCTGGCCCTTGATCCGACGAAGACCCTCAAGGGCTTTACCCTCAGGGATAACGACCCCGACCGGAATTGGACGTACCGCGGATTGGTTGTGATGGCGGCCACGGCGTTTGCCACCGGCACGGTCGGCGACGTCGACGCCACGACGTCCATCGTCTCGGTCTCGCCGGACCTCATCCCTAACGACGCCGCCACGCAGAGCACCATCACCGTCAACGTCTTCGACGACGACTACGACGCGGTGGGCGGCCTGGGCGAGGGCGCGTTCAGCGTGGTCGTCACCGGCACCGGCAACAATCCCGTCACGTGGGTCGGCGAGGGCGCCACGGGCGTCTACACGTGGACCATGACCGGCGACACGCCGGGCGACAAGACCGTGAGCGTCACGGCAGACTCCGTGGGGCTGTCCATGCAGCCGACCATCACCGTGTACGACGCCAACAAGCCCACGCAGGGCACGCTCGACGCCCTGCCGACCGACATCCCCGACGACGGGGCCTATCCGAGCGTGCTCACGATCGAGCTGGCCAACGCCGGCGGCACGCCCGCGAGCGGCTACACGTCGGACATCACCGTCGTGCAGACCGCCGGCAGCGGCACCACGTCGATCGGCACCGTCAGCGAACCCGATCCCACCGGCAACCCCGGTGTCTACGAGGTCGAGGTCACCGGTACCGGCCTGGGCGATGCCGAGGTCACCGTGTACGTCTACCAGGGGACGGGCGACGAGGTCGTGCTCGGCCCCGCGGCGCTGACGGTCTTCACGCCGGGCGCCGGCGACTACCCGCTGGCCGATGCGAGCAACACGGCCACGGCCGTCACCGACACGGACCGGACCTCGAACGAGCTGATCACGCTCGACGGCTCGGTGTCGCACGACGACACGGGCATCACCAACTACGCCTGGTCCTACGCCACGGGCGACCACATCGTGCTCTACAGTGGCGTGGACTCCGTGGTGATGGACGTCCCCCTGTCGATCGGCGTCCACGAGCTGGTCCTGACGGTCACTGACGCCGACAGTCACACGCACAGCGACGCCATCACCATCACCATCAGCCCGCCGGACGACACCAGCGTGCAGCTCGACATCAGCGGGCAGGGGCCCGAGGCCGCCGACGACGGCTTCACCCTCGACGCCATCCTGGGCTGGAAAGAGTCGCGCGAACTCGGCGCGTACGACGCCGACTACGACCCGGGCCGCAACATCGCGGAACTCCAGGGCCGGTTGGCCAATGGCGTTTTCCTCCAAGGCGGGTACGTCCCCATGGGCAACGGCAACCTCCTGGTCGGTGCCACGCGTAACGTCGTCTGGTGGAACTACGGCAGCACGACCGTGGTGCTCGGCGACCAGGGCCTGCCGGACCACGGCATCCTCTGCGGCGCCGACAGGATTTACCACGTCGCGTCCATCGAGGGCAACGCCACGCTGGCGGGCGACTGGACCGAGGTGGCCGATCCGCAGCACCCGACGGCCACGGAGGACCCGGAGGACCCCGGCACGTGGATTCCCGACGGCCTGATGGAAAACCGGCCCAACGTCCTGGCGATCCACACGGAGCACAGCAGCGGGACGTTCCAGCTTGCCGAGGCCGTGGCCGTTTTGCCGGCCGCACAGCAGGTGCCCTACGACGACATCAACTTCCTTCTGGCCACGTCCAATGGCGACCGGGCACGCAATGTCGAGATCCGGGCCATCTATACGGACGACTCCGAGGCCCTGCTCTACGCGTTCAGCACGGAAGAGGGCGGCTCCGGCCCGGCCATGTACGGCGACCCGGCCGACGATCCCCTGGGCCACTTCGTCCCGGTCTATACCTCGACGAGGGTCTACAACGTCTCCACCTATTACTGGGGCAACATCGGCGCCGGACCCACCGAGCGGATCCTGTGGGAGTTCGAGACGCCGCTGGCGCTGAATCCCGCCAAGGCCCTCAAGGCCATCAAGGTCGTCGATTCAAACCCGAGCCTGAACTGGAACGCGCGCGGCCTGACGGTCTTCGCCGCGTCGGCCCACGAGGCCTCGGGCGCCCCGCTGGAGGTCACAGCCGCCCTGGCTGCAGGCGAGGACTGGGTCTATCAGAACACCGAGACGACCACCGCCGACCGGCACACCAGCCTGGCGACGATCAGCCTGGTCTCCGAGGCCAGCCCCGGTGAGGTGTACGACGTCTCGATTGCCGACGATGGTCCGGGCACCAACTTCACGCTCGGCGCCGTGGTGGACAATCGGCCGGGCGAGCAGACGCTGACCGTTCCCATCATCGGCGGACGCGTGGGCGCCAGTACGCCCGGCGGGGGCGGCGCGGCCTACAACGTGACCCTCACCGTCGAGGGCCAGACCAGCACCCAGAGCGACACCGCGGACGTCTCGTTGACGTTGCGTTACATCGGTGACGTGGACGGCAGTGGCGCACCGGGCGCCCAGGACAAGCAGTTCTTCAACCAGCGGCTGAACAACGTGGCGACGGCGTACCCGGATCGCTGCTACGACCTGAACGGGTCGGGCGGGGCTCCGAACGCCGAGGACAAGCAGGTGATGAACCAGGTCCTCAATGGCGTGTCGTTGCCGTAAGTAAGGTGCATGCGGCGCCGTGGCGGCCGCTGATAGGTCCTCCGTAGCCTTGGCGAAGGAGGATGCCGCCATGCGGGCCGCGAGGAGTGGGTGTCAAGCAGCCGGTCTCCTCTTCTCCTCTCAGGGAGGCCGGCTGTCTTCTTTGGGCCAAGGCGTCCGGGGATGGCTGGCCGGTCCGCTGCGGTGGGAGGACTGCTGCTACTGGTTGTCGGCGGGATATGTGTTCCGATGTTCCGGGTGGCGCCGGGGGGCGCCGAACTCGTAGCAGCCCGCGTCGGGTTTGCCGTCGGCGCGCAGCCGGCCGAGCAGGTCCACGGCTGGGGCGTGGGCCGGGTCGCCGCAGTCGATGGCCACGGCCCCCTCTTTGAGGCGGTAATCGTTCGCCCTGTGCGCCGCGAAGAGGGCCGCGAGTTGCTCTTCGCTCAGGGACGACGCGCCGAAGACGTGGTTCGACTTGCCCGGTAGCGGCAGACTCTTGTGAGTCCAGAAGCGGGCGACGACGTTGTTGCGGAGCGTCATCGATTTTCCGAAATCATCATCAATCGTTGCGGTCGTCGTGCAGATGTTGTTGCACACCTCGAACGTCATCTCGTCCGTGATGTCCTTCCAGAATCTCTTCCAGTCGTCCCCGGCGCCCGGCTTGTTGGCGTCAGACGAGGTGTGGGGTCTGACGAGCGAGTACACATGGTCGCTGCCGGCACCGCCGATGACGTTCGTGGCCGTTCCATACTGGCGCGCCCTGGCCCACGGATAGTAGTTGCCGTAAAGCGTGATGGCCGACGACCGGCGCGTGACGATCGTGTTGTTCCGGATGGTGGCGCTCACGGAGCCGGTCTGCACCGCGACCGTATGGCTCGTGAACCCGCCGTAGATGAGGTTGTTCTCGATGAGGACGTTCTTCATCTGCTTGAGGAAGACGCCCTGGCCGGCGTCCTTGCTGATGACGTTGCGACTGATCGTGACATTCTCGTTGTGTCGGGGATAGCCGGGATAGGCATAGATCTGAATGGCGTCGGCATGGCCGGCCTGGCCTTCCGTGCTGGGGGTCATTCGGGCGCCGCTCTGTTTGCCGCGCACGAGATGATACCCGGCGGTGTGGAAGACCCAGGCGTCGCCGAGCGTGTGGCCGCGGGTGGCGCCGAACCGTCCCTTGAGTCGCCACTGCTTGCAGAGGTCCTGGCTCCCACCGGTGATCGGGATCTGTGAGCCGATGGTCGTCCAGGTCTTGCCCTTGTTTCGCGACCACTGCATCCGGAATGTGTCGGCCGGGCCGCCCGTGCCGTCAATCTCGACCTTCCACCATCGATCCAGTCGCCACGCGTCGCCCCCATGCTGGAAATCGTTCAGGCCTTTGCCGCGGAACTCGACGTCGGAAAGCTTCCGTGTGCTGAAGGCGTAGAACCCGCCCGGCTCTTCATACGAGTAGTGGTCCACGTCAAGGTACAGCCGCAGGTGGCCGGAGCGGCGCGTGGCTCGCAGCACGGTGCCGCTTGCGCCCGTGACGTCCTGCACCACGCGTTCGCCTTTGCGGAACTCGCCCTGGACGGTGTCGCCGGCGTCCTCGAGCCGAAACTCGTATTGCGGCTTCGCGTCGTGGATGTGACACTGGGTGATGGCGCTGTTGGTCAGGTCGGCGCCACTGATGAGGTCATTCGACGCGTGGTGGATGTGGCAGTTCTCAAGCAGCAGGTGATCGACGCGGCTGAAGCCGAAGCAGGTGGTGCAGTCGTGGATCTCGGTGTTGCGGATCGTGATGTGCCGGCAGGCGCCGTCCTCTCCACTGCGCATCATCTTGATGCCCGCTCCGTACCAGTCGGACGTCATCGCCCCTTTGACTGTGCAGGCGTTCATCTCAAGGTGATCGCAGTTCACCAGGACTACGCCATATCCGTGGCGGTCCGCGACCGTCCCGAATCCCCGGCAGACGAACCGCAGGCCCCTAAGCCGGATGTGGGTGCAATCGTGCCAGACCGTTTCGCCGAAGACGACCTCGGCCCCCGGAGCCGCCTGGTAGGTGACCCAATCGTCGTTGCGGACACCGCGCCAGATCCACTTGCCGTAATCGCCGGCGCGCAGGATGACCGTGTCTCCCGGCCGCACTGACGGATTGCCCTGGCCTGGCCGCGCGCGATTGATCGTTCGCCACGGGGCGTCGGTGGTTCCGAGATTCGCGTCGGCGCCCTCTGCGGGATCAATGTAGTAGGTGTTCCCTGTAGCATCCGTCGGCTGGGCGGTCGGGCGGCGGCTCGCGTTGTCTTCTGCCCGCAGGCCCGCCGTTCCCGCGACAGCCAGAACGCCTACCGCGATTGCCGCAACCAGCACGAGCCTTGTCCGTGACGGCATGGTCATCGCTCCTTGGAACGGAGTCGTTCTAAGCAATGGCGTTGCCCGGGCCCGCCGTCCGACGCCCCTGGGGGCCGGTGGCCCGCGATGGCAGCGCGCCTCGTCGTGCCCGCGTGCATTATGACGGCTGACCGGCGAATCGGCAATCGGCCTGCCGATGAATTGCGCCGGCAGACGCCGCGGGCCTGAGTGGGTGTATCTCCTTACCAGGAAAGCACATAGCCCGCGAGAGGGGCGCGCCGGGCCGCGCCCCGGGGCATCGCATTCCGGTGCTTGAAACGGTCTGTGACGGCTGGCGGCGTGAGACCGGCCCAGGGCGTCGAGGCACAACATGTGTGGATGTTGCGGCAAGGCGGTCCGCTGTAGCCCTTCTTGCGCCGCGGCGGCTGTTGTGTGCTGCGGCGCATCGGTGCGCTGTCATTTCTCTTCCCTGGGTGAGCGGTGCGCATTAGCATCTGTGGTGCAAGGGCCGCGCGACGCGGTGCTCCGGGGCTGTTGGTATAGGTCCGCCTTGGCGGTGTCGCCCGAGCGACGTGGTGGCGGGGCTTCCAGCGACATGTTGCTGGAGACGAGAGAATGACCGGAAGCGAGCGGCTTCTGGCGGTGCTGCGCGGCGAGATTCCCGATTGTGTGCCCGTGGCGCCGGACATCTCGAACATGGTCCCCGCGCGATTGACCGGCAAGCCCTTCTGGGACCTGTACCTGTACAACAATCCACCGATCTGGGAGGCGTACATCGCGGCAGCGCGTCACTTCGACATCGACTCGGTGATGGACGGCTACTGGCGTCTGGCGTTCCCGGACGAGGAGCCGGACGGGCCGTCACGCGAGCCGTTCATCGTCTTCCGGAGCCCCGACCGCATCGTCACGCAGGACGCGACTGTGGAGGGCGGGCGGCGCGTCTGGGCGCCCACGGTCAACGTTTACCATATTGCCGACTCGCCGACATACCGCGTCCCGCCGGAGAAGATCGGTCTACCGCCGGAGCCGGAGCGCTTCGAGCCGGTCGAGGGCATCAGGCCGGTGGACCACGGGCCCGAGGGCCTGCGGCGCGTCAAGCGTCTGATGGGCGACCAGGGGCTGGTCGGCGTGGCCGTCATCGGCAACCTGGTTGTCAGCAACGAGGCGGACGTGTACCGGTTCCACGATGAGCCGGAGCATTTCGAACACCTTGCCGAAGAGCGCGTGGCCATGGTGGAGCGGCGCTTCGCCTACCTCATGTCGCTCGATGAGCAGCCCGATTTCCTGACCGTTCCCGGCAGCGGGACGCTGATCTTCCAGACGATGGACACCTATCGGCGGTACGCGTTCCCGGCGGTTCGCCGAGCCATCGAACTGGCAAATGCAGCGGGCCTGTCCACGCACCTGCACAGTTGCGGGCCCGAGGCGGCGCTGGTGAAGCTGTTGGTTGAGGAGACTGCCCTGACGGTCATCGATCCGCTGGAGCCGCCGCCCATGGGCGACTGCGACCTGGCCGACCTGAAGCGCCGCTACGGGGACCGGATTGTCCTGAAGGGGAACCTGCACACGACGGACGTGATGCTTCGCGGCTCGGCGGCCGACGTGGCGGCGGCCTGCCGCCGGGCCATCGACGAGGCTGCGGCCGGCGGGCGGTTTATCCTGTCGACGGGCGACCAGTGCGGACGCGACACGCCAGACGAGAACCTCCGCGCGATGGTCGAGACGGCCCGGACGTATGGTTGCTACTGAGCCCCGGCGCAGGGGGGGCAGAGGGTGCGGCCGTGGACGCGCTGGGCGCGGGTGTCCATGACCGGCTCCCCGCAGGCGTCGCACAGGACCGACCCGCGGATCCGGGCCTTGGGCGGCAGGCTGATGGTCGTGCGTTGGACGGTGAACACTTCCTCGGCGGGGGCCTCCACGAGCCACCTGGCCCGCTGGCCGCGCGGCATCTCGTCGACGTCGCTGGTCTTACGGGATCGCAGGCTCAGCCGAATGGCCTCTCCCGACGGGCGCAGGGCGAAGGTGTACACCCTGCTTGCCGTGATCGCGGAAGATGAGGTTTCCCTTGCCGAATGTGCAGCCGGAGAGCACCTGGACGGCGTCGACGGCGCAGGAATCGTTCTCGACGATGGCCACCAGTTCCTCGTCCTCGGCCCGGTCGGTTCGCAGTGCGTCCATGGCGATCTGGGCCGCGCGGTAACCGATCGCCAGGCCCGGGCAGAAGTGGCCGTGGAAGATTACCGCCCTCTGAAGGTCTGGGTGTGCGTTCATCGGCATGTCGTTCACAGCACATCCCCTTGGTGCGGGCTGCAGCACCGGTCCCGGCACTGCCTTCAACACCGGCGAACGGATCGCGGTTCGGCTAATAGACACGGATCTCGTAGAGCTCCGCGCGGCCTGCCCCCGCTGGACCGTTGGTCGCTTCGGCTACCAGGCGCAGCCGGTCGGTCCGCACGGAGGTCGTCAGGGTGATAACGACCATGCGGCCATGGTTATTGCGAACTCTGGCCAGCCGCTTCATTCGCCCGCTGACTCGGCCGTACAGCGTGAAGTCGCGGAGCACGGTCGGGATGGCCCGGAAGGGATATCGCATCATCATCGTCGGGATCTGCATGTCGGGGTCATGCGACAGGTAGAGGCGCACCTGGCGGACGCGCCGCTCGCGGGGCCACGACAGTTCGAGGGTCGCGGTGCGCCCGGCCCGGGGCGACACGCGCTCACGGCTGACCCAGAGGTTCGGCAGGATGTAGGGCCGCGAGTAGCCGTTGGTCACGTTCCCGGCGGCGTATGCAGGTTGGGCCGGCGCGATGCGGAAGGCGAACAGGTCCTGCCTCGGATCCGGCCACGCGCGGCGGTTGCCGCGCGACGACAGCACACCGGTGAACCGCTCGCCCGATCCGTGAAGTCGCAGGCGGGCGTTCTTCTTCACGACGAACCACAGGTTGGCCGGCTCGTCGAGGTGGAGGCTCAGCCCGATGCGGACCCACTGGCGCCGGCCGCGACGGAGACGAACGCGGTGCCGGGCGACCACTTCCGTGGGGAAGTAGTGCCAGCGGCGGTCGTTGCGGCGGATCTCGACGACCATGGTCGTCGAGGCCGAGGCGTCGACGAGCACGTCCAGATGGTCCAGATTCGGCGTGACCACGGGGACCATGAGCCACTCGTCCCAGGCGTCGGCCCTGGTGGGCTCGGCCCTGGGGTCCGGCCGGGCGCCGCGGAGCAGCAGTTCGCTGGAGGCAGTGACCGTGGCCCGGCGTGCCGCGTCGGCCGGGTCGCGGTTCGGCACGTGGTAGATGTGCTGATCCTCGCGAAGGAGCGTCTGCTGGAACTGGTCGAGCAGCGCCGCGTCGCCCACGAGCTGCGCGGGCAGGATGTGCCGCTTCAGGCAGATCGCGGCCGCGGTACCGACCGCTTGGCCGCACACGGCCCCGGTGCCCATCACGCGGGTGGACCCGAAGGCCACGTTGCTGGTGGAGATGTTGCGGCCGGCCATCAGGAGGTTGTCGATGTTCCGGGAGAACAGGGACCTCAGTGGGATGTTGTAGGGCCCCGGCAGGGGGATGTGGCGCGACGGCGGCCGACGGTCGAACACCCCGGCGGGCGGGTGGTGGTCGATGGTCCAGCCGCCCGTGGCGCAGGAGTCGGGGAAGTCCGGCTGGTCGAACAGGTCGTGCTCGGTGAGGACGTGGGGGCCCATCAGGCGGCGGCTTTCGCGTTTGCCCG
>Ga0272444_10006350_pt1 | contig 10094 bp, 10 predicted proteins | sample SSMForm13_FD_201033 | JGI IMG/M metagenome (GOLD analysis project Ga0272444, IMG submission 201033) | Marine sediment archaeal communities from Little Sippewissett salt marsh, Falmouth, MA, United States - SSM-Form-13 | ecosystem: Environmental > Aquatic > Marine > Wetlands > Sediment ...
GCTCTCGGCGCGCGCCAGGTGTTTCAGCGGGGGGCCTTCCAGGGCGGCCTGCGGCGACTGACCGAGCATGCCCTCGAAGCATCCGGTGGCGGCCCAGATCATGAATTCGCCCTCCTGCTCGGTGGCCGTGAAACCTGAACCCTGCAAGGGCAGCGGGTTGGCGTTTAGCTGAAGGACGGCGTGCAGCTGCCGCAGCACCTCCCGGGCGAACTTGCGCAGCGGCTGGGGCGCCATCAGCTGGCTGGACGCGTCGGCCAGGCGCACCAGACCCAGCCGGCCGCGGCTGATGGTGCGGTGGCTGCGGAAGGCGTCCACGGCCGCGTTGAACAGCAGCACCAAGCGCTCAGGGGTCAGGTCCGCCGAGGTCCGGCAGTCGGTGATGTCCAGTTTAAGCAGGGTTTCAGGCGGCGGGAGCGACCCTGCGTTTTCGCAGCGCAGAATCACCCGCAGGTCGGCGTTGCGGCTGTCACCGCGGATGGCAGCGGCGATCGAAAGCCAATCGCTGCCGGAGGTCGGGTCGGCCTGCAGCAGCAAGACGGCGGCTTCCGGGTTCTGGGCCAGCAGGGAAAGGGCCTGCCGGCCGCCGGCTGCGCTCAGGATCCGCAGCGGGCGACCCAGCAGAAGATGCCGCCCCAGGGCCTGGTGGATGCGGTGGTGGATGCGTGGATCGCCGTCTGCCACCAGAACGGTCCAGGTGGGCTCGGCAGCGGCATACCCCGAACCTTGGTCCAACAGCCGGTCGCTGTCGTATTCGCTTTTGCCATCCAGCATGAAAATCCAGTTCTGTTCAGCCCGCAGGGGCCGCTTTGGCGGGGGTGGACGGAGCCGCGCTCAAAACACGGCAAGAGGTGGTATCATTATGCCGCCGGCGCCGGATGTCAACTCCGGCTTTTGCAAAGCGCTGCCGGTGGCCGGGAAGCCTTTCGCGGCAATTCGCCCCGGCGGCCCTCACACCTCCGGCCGTCGCGCCGGATCGCGGCCCTCAACGGGCGCGGTTACAACCGCCTCGACTACGATGGTGGTCTCCTGCAGGCGCCAGTGCACATCCAGATCAAAAATGCGGAAGCCGTAAACCCGGCCCCAAGGGCTTTTGCAGTGGTAGGCCGGCCGCGGGTCGGCTTGCAGCAGCGCGGTTATCAGGGCCTGCAGATCGGTCCCGTCGGCCGGCCGGTGACGGCGGCAGGCGGCCTGGGCGCGGGAGCTGAAAATGACCGGCAGCCGTACGTCTGTCGGGGCCGGCGCGTAGCCTGCGCAGGCCCCGGGGCGGCTGTCGGCGTAGGGCAGATAGGGCTTGATGTCCACCACCGGCGTCCCGTCCAGCAGATCGGCGCCGCGGATATCCAGCACCACCCGGTTGTCGGGGAAACGCAGCGCGGCCAGTTCGACCACGGAAATGCCCAGCGGGTTGGGGCGAAAGCCGGAGCGGCTGGCAAAAACACCCATGCGGCGGTTGCCCCCCAGGCGAGGCGGCCGCACGGTGGGCTTCCAGCTTTGGCGGCAATTGGCGTGGAAAATGAAGACGATCCAGATGTGGGAGAAGCTCTCCAGACCCCTTACGGCTTCGGGGCGGTCGAAAGGCGGCAGCAGCTCAAGTGTCGCCCGGGCTTCGCGAACCAGTCCGGCCTGGCGCGGAATGCCGAATTTCTCCTTGAAACAGGAGTGGACGATGCCGATGGGTGCCAGGGCTACGGGCATCAAACGGCTGCTCCGGGAAACCCCCGGCGCTGCTCGCGGGGCGGCGGAAAATCGCTATCCCCTTGCTTTCCGGGGATGAAAAAGATAACTTGGCAGCGCCGGTTTGCCCCCCGGCGGCAGATGGCACACCGGGGGGGCCGCTGCCGCGAGTCTCGAATCTTAACGCGAGGGTTCATGGACCGCAGTCCCCGCTACCGGATGATGTGTGAGCAGGCCCGGGATATCCAGGCGCGCTGGAAGCCGGCCTACGGGGATTTTTTCGTGCATACCGACGGCCGCATCGACTGCTGGATCCCGGCCACCTGCAGCGGGCGGAGCCTGCGGCGGGGTTTTGAGGTCCAGAACGACGGCAAGGTCATCCGCCTGATCAAGCATGTTTGGCTGCCCCGCCAGGATCAGCTCATCGAAATGGCCCAAACGCCGGGGCAGCGATTCGACAGCACCACCCAAGCCTTCTACCGCTGGACGAAAACCCCCTATCAGCGGCTGCCCGGCTACCCCAACCAGATTTTCACCACCATGGAGCAGATCTGGCTGGCTTTTGTGATGGAAGTCAAGTTCCATCGCAAATGGACCGGCACCCGCTGGGCTGCGATTTAAAAGGGGTTGCGGCGCCGCCTTCCGCCACCCTCCCCCACCGGTGAGTTCTGGGCCTCAATCCGGATCGGCTTCCGCGCTCTGCCCGGAGGCCTCTGCGCCTGCGGCCGGGGGACTCAAAAGTGAGAACAGAAAACGAAAAAGCTGCCTGCCGGCCCCGGCGCCGCCCCGGCGGGCATTGCCCACCAGCTGCTCCAGGCGGCGCTGGTCGGCCCGGGGGAAACGCGCGCGAAGCTCGTGGAGCGGGGCGTCGCTGCCGCTCACCAGCGAGTCGCGCCACGCCTCGGCGGTTTTGAAGGCCTGGGCTGCCCGGCTGCTGCACCGATGACGGTCGGCCAAAAACCGGCGAATGGGCGCCGGGTCCACCGCGCGCATCAGCCGGCCGATAAACTGCAGCTGGCGCCTGCGGGCCCCGCGCCGGGACATCCCCCGGGCGGCCGTGAGGGCCGCCACCAAATCCGGCGGCAGCCCCATGGCACCCAGGGTCTCCGGCGGCAGATGGATCAACTCTTCCCCCAAGGCCTGCAGGGCTTCCACTTCCCGCTTGATCCGGGTCCTGCTCTTTTTTGCGGGGGGGGCCACCCCTGTCGTGGCGTCACATCCGCCCTCAAAATCCCGTTTCACCTGTCGTCCCCCTCGCCGCAGAGCAGCTGCCGCAGACGCTCGCTGAGAAACAGGATCGATTCGATGTCCAGATGCTCGGTGATGGTGGCGTCGAAGAGCAGCTTGACCCCGGCTGCGAGACCGTCGGCCGGTGCTTCCTCCCAGAAGAGGAGCAGCAGCGGGATGCGGGGCAGGGGCTGGAATCGAAAGGCGGCGTCGGCGGACCCCATCTGGCCGGTGACGTCTTTGGCCCCCAGGGCGCGGGCCGCCCGGCCAAGCGCCTCCAGGTGCCCCCGGAAGCGGGCCACCAGGGGGGCCTCCACGTGGCGCTGCATGGACTTGATTTTGGAAACGGTGTTGGGGATCTGCTCCAACCCCCGCCAGTCCTCAGCGGGCAGGGCGCTGCCGCCCTGGGCGAGGTGGTTGTAGATGAAGACCTGCTCCCAGCGGTTGAGGGCCGTTCCGTCCTTTTTGTGGATCCCCTGCGGCCGGATCACCACCGTGTCGGTGAAGTAGGGCAGTTCCAGCGCCGGTTGACCCTCCGCGGTGTGCACCAACCGGCCCCCGGTGCGCGCCGGGAGATCTTCCAGACGCATGCCGGCCGAGCGCTCCCGGGCCCACTGGAGGGCGTCGGCGGCCAGGTCCCTTTTGGTCCATTTGCCCTGGGCGTGCTGCGCGTCCAGGATCGGCTGATAGCGGGCCACCGTTTGCGCGGAAAGATGCGGGCACTTCGCCAGCGGCAGCTGCTCGGAAACCACCATGCTGGCGAACGCCAGGCAGGTGGGGTGGCCGCAGTCGCGGCAGTTGGTGCGGGGCAGCACTTTGGTATAGAGATCCACCACCGATAACGGCATCATCATCTCCACTGGTCGGGGGCCGGACCGGCATCGGCGGGCCGTGTCGCCGGTGCGTCGGCCGTGGTGCGCCCCTGGGGGGCGCTGCGGCTGACCCGGATGGCGGTTGCGGCTGCGCAGCTCAGGGGTTCAGGTTGACCACCACCCGCCCCGTGAGGCCGCCGGTGAGGATCTGGTCGATTTTGGGGTCGAGCCCTTTCAGGTCGACCTCATCGGCCAGTGAGTGCAGGGCCTCCGGGCGCCAGGCGGCGGCGAGTTTTTGCCAGACCTGCTGCCGCTGGTTCATGGGGCAGTTCTGGGAGTCGATCCCCAGCAGGCCGATGCCCCGCAGAATGAAGGGAAATACGGTGGTGTTGAGGGCCGGGCCGCCCACGTTGCCGCAGCAGGTCAGGGTGCCGTTTAGGTCCGTCGATTTGAGGGCGGTGGCCAGCATCTCGCCGCCGACGGTGTCCACCACCCCGGCCCAGCGGCCGCGCAGCAGCGGACGGCCGCTGCTGTCGATGGCCGCCTCGCGCGAGATCGTTTCCTTGGCCCCCAGGCGGGCCAGAAAGTCGGCCCCCTGCGGTTTGCCGCTGACCCCCACGACGCTGAAACCCAGATGGGCCAGGATCGCCACCGCCAGGCTGCCCACGCCGCCGGTGGCCCCGGTGACCAGCACCTCACCGGCCGCCGGGGTGAGGCCGGCCGCCGTCAGCTTGAGGATCGCAAGCCCGGCCGTGAACCCGGCCGTGCCGAAGATCATGCTCTCGCGCAGGGAGAGGCCCTGGGGGCGCTTGACGACCCATTCCGCCGGTACCCGGATATACTGACCGAATCCGCCGGCGGTGTTCATGCCGAGGTCGTAGCTGGTGACGATGACCTCCTCGCCGGGCGCAAAGTCCGGGCTGCTGCTGGCGGCCACGACACCGGCCGCATCGATTCCGGGGGTGTGGGGGTAGCGCCGCGTGACCCCCTTGTTGCCGGTGGCGGAAAGCGCGTCCTTGTAGTTCAGGGAGGAGTAGTGCACCCGCACGAGCACCGCGCCGTCGGGCAACTGGTCGATGGATCGCTCCTGGATGCCGCGCTGAAAGGTTTTTTCGGGGGTTTCGGTAACAATCATCGCCTTGAAGGTTTCAGCGGCCATGAGGGGTCTCCTTTCGCTGGGAGTCGGTCTGGTTAGCGGTTAACGGGTGGTGCGGCCTCAAGCAGCCAGCAGATCGGGCAGCGCCGCCAGGGAGATGATTTGCGCATCGGGATGGCCCGGCAGATGCTCGGGTTGCTGCGCAAAACGGTTGACCCAGGCGACGCGCAGGCCGAAGGCGGCCGCGCCGGCGGCATCCCAGGCGTTGGCGGAGAGAAAAACGATCGCCTCGGCCGGCAGCTGCAGGCTGTCCACGGCCAACTGATAGACCCGCGGATCGGGCTTGTAGACCTTGACGGCCTCCACCGACAGGACGGCGTCGATCCGCTTTTCGAGATCGCTGTTGGCCACCGCGGCCGCGAGCATTTTGGGGGTGCCGTTTGAAAGGATCGCAGTTCGCATGTTGCGCGCCTTGAGCTGGTCCAGGGTGCCGGGTACTTCCGGGTAGCAGTCCAGCTCCAGGTAGGCGGCCATCAAATCGGCCCTGAGGGGCGCATCCTGGATGTTGTGGGCGGCCAGGGCAAAATCCAGGGCCTCCCCGGTGACCTGCCAGAAGTCGGCATGGCGGCCCATCAGGCTGCGCAGCCAGGTGTACTCCAACTGCCGATTGCGCCAGAGGGCCGAAACTTCGTCGGCCTGCCGGCCCAATCGCGGGCGGTGGCGGCCGACGGCCGAATGGACGTCGAAGAGGGTGCCGTAGGCGTCGAAAACGCAGGCGGAAATGCCGCTGATGGGTTTGGGCTGTGGCATGGCTGGTTCCTTTCGTGGGGGTTGGCGATCCTGTGAAAGGGTTTGGGGCTGATCGCCTTTTGGCGGGGGTGGCAATAGGCCCGCCATTTTTGGTCCTTTGGACCGGCAGCCCGGTCCATGAGCGCCCGCCGCAGGTCAGATGCGCCAATAGGCGATCCCTAAAGATTGGGCCTCGGCCGGGGTGAAAGCGCCCTTGACGTCGATCACTATAGGCTTTCCATTTTGACACAGTCCGGCCACGCACGCCAGCCCCAGTTCACGGTAGCTGCGATGGAGCACCGCAAGAACCACGGCGTCGACGCCCGGCAGCGCTTCCAGCGGCTGGAGCTCCAGGCCGAAGTAGCGGCGGGCCTCGTCGGCGCTGGCCATGGGGTCGTGGACCGCCGCCTGCACGCCGTAATCGGCGAGCTCCGTTATGATGTCGATCACCCGGGTGTTGCGCAGGTCGGGGACATCCTCCTTGAAGGTCAGCCCCAGGACCGCCACCCGGGCGTTGCGCACTTGTTTGCCGGCGCTAATCAGCATCTTGACCACGCGTTCGGCCACGTATTTGCCCATGTTGTCGTTGATCCGGCGTCCGGCCAGAATCATTTCGGGGTGGTAGCCCAGGGCCTCGGCCTTGAAGGTCAGGTAGTAGGGGTCGACCCCGATGCAGTGGCCGCCCACCAGCCCCGGGCGGAAGGGCAGAAAATTCCACTTGGTGCCGGCGGCCTCCAGGATCTCGGTGGTGTCGATGCCCATGCGGTGAAAGATCATGGCGAGTTCGTTCATCAGGGCGATGTTGATGTCGCGCTGGGTGTTTTCAATGACCTTGGCGGCCTCGGCCACCCGGATGGAAGACGCGCGGTGGATGCCGGCGGCGACGATGCGGCCGTAGACCCGGGCCAGCAGCTCCAGGGTGGCGGCATCGGAGCCGGAAACGATCTTGACGATCTTGTCGACGGTGTGAACCTTGTCGCCGGGGTTGATGCGTTCGGGCGAATACCCCACGCTGAATCCCGTTCCCAGCGCGAGCCCGCTCTCGCGCTGCAGGATCGGGACGCAGACCTCTTCGGTCACCCCCGGGTAGACGGTGGATTCAAACACCACGCAGGCCCCGGGGGCGAGGTTGCGCCCGACGGCTGTGGAAGCCCCGCGGACCGGTCCCAAATCGGGAATGCGGTGGTCGTCGATGGGTGTGGGGACGGCCACGATGACCAGCCCGCAGCCGGAAAGAGCTGCGGGGTCGTCGGTGAAACGGATGGCGGCCTTGCGCAGGTCGGTTTCTGAAACCTCCAGGGTGCGGTCCCTGCCCGCCTGGAGCTCCGCGATGCGCTCGGCCTTCAGGTCGTAGCCGACGACCCTAAAATGCGCCGCCAGGTGGACCGCCAAGGGCAGGCCCACGTAGCCTAGACCGACGACGGCAATTTTTTCCTGACCTGAGAGCAGACTTTCGAACGTGACCATCCTGGTTCCTTTCGAGGGTGTGCAAGTGTGTACGGTGTTTGGCGGCGTGACCGGGTCATTTCAAGTGCAATCACCGGCCCGGGTTCAGTCCGGCCGGTTTTGGGTTGGCGGCTTCTGGGAAGGCGCGTCGGGTTCTGCGGCGGGCAGGGTGCGGTTCAGCAGGGTGGTTACCTCCGCTTGGCTCAGGTGGCGCCAGGTGCCCTCCGCCAACCGCCCCAGGCGCAAATTCTCCAGACGGATGCGTTTGAGATCGATGACCTTGTGGCCCAACTTGCCCACCATGCGCCGGATCTGGCGGTTGCGGCCCTCCTGCAGGACAATGCGGAAGCGCCTGGCCGTGAGCCGCCGGATAGCTGCCGGCCGGGTGCGGGTACCCATCAGGGGCATGCCCCGGGCCATTTTCATCAGCGCCCCGTCGGCGATCGGGGCCGCCACCGTCACCTCGTATTCCTTTTCGTGGTCGAAGGACGGGTGTGCGAGCCGGTGGTGGATCCGGCCGTCATTGGTCAAAAGCAGCAGCCCGCGGGAATCCTTGTCCAGGCGACCCACGGGAAAGACCCGCTTGGGGACGCTGACCAGATCCAGGACGACCCGCTCACCGGGGTGCCGGCAGCTGGTCACATACCCGGTGGGCTTGTTGAGCAGAATGTAGACGCTCTTTTCCTGGAGCGTTACCCTCTGGCCGTCCACCGCCACCGTGTCCCGGTCGGGGTCCACCTTGGTGCCCAGCGCGGTCACCGTCCGATCGTTGACCGTCACGCCGCCCCGGCGGATATGTGCCTCACCGCTGCGGCGCGAGCAGAAGCCGGCCGCGGAGAGGTATTTTTGCAGGCGCATGAGGGCCATGGGTCACCGTGTCTATCGCTGGCGGACCGGGCGCCGGGGGGCGCGCCCCCCGGCGGTTGGGTCAGGAACGGTAATCGGCATTTATCTTGACGTAATCAAGGGAAAAATCGCAGGTCCAAACCGCAGCCCGTCCCGAGCCCAGCTTGAGATCCAGGGTAATGGTGAATTCCGCTGTTTTGAGAACGCGGGTGGCCTCGGCTTCAACGGCCTTGCCGCAGCCCTGACCGTTTTGGCAAATGCGGACCGCGTCGAAAAAAACGTCGATCCGCTCGGGTGTCAGCTCCGCCCCGGACCGGCCGGCGGCGGCCAGGATGCGCCCCCAGTTGGCATCCTCACCGAAAAGGGCGGTTTTCACCAGGCTCGAATTGGCCACCGTATCGGCCACCCGGCGGGCGTCGGCGTCGCTGGCGGCGCCTTTCACGACGATCTCCACCAGCTTGGTGGCGCCTTCGGCGTCGCGCACCAGCATCTGGGCCAGCGCCGTCAGGATATCGTCCAGCATCTCCTGAAATGCGGCCTGGGCGTCGGCTTCGGTCAGCGAAGCGCCGGAAAGGCCGTTGGCCAGGAGCAGCAGGCTGTCGTTGGTGCTGGTGTCGCCGTCCACCGTGATGCGGTTGAAGCTTCTTTCGCAGGCCCTTGACAGACATCTTCGCAGCACCGCCGGTTGGCCGTCGGCATCCGTGCAGACAAAGCAGAGCATGGTGGCCATGTCCGGTCGGATCATCCCCGCCCCCTTGGCAACCCCGACCACGGTGACGGTTTTGCCGTTGATGGCGGCCCGGCGCGAAACGGTTTTGGGAATGTTGTCGGTGGTCATGATGGCCTCGGCCAGATCGGCGAACCCCTCGGCGGAGAGGGCCTGCACCAGCCGCGGGGCGGCGGCCACGATCTTTTCAACCGGCAACGGTTCGCCGATCACCCCGGTGGAGGCCGCCAGAACCAGGTTCTCGGCGATGCCCAGACCTGCGGCCGCGGCCCGGCACATGGCAATCGCGGCCGAAAGTCCTTTTTCGCCGACGCAGCAATTGGCGTTGCCGCTGTTGACGATCACGGCCTGGGCCTTGCCGCCGGCAACCCGCTCCATGTCCAGGCGCACCGGAGCGGCCTTGACACGATTGGTGGTGAACATCCCGGCGACGCTGGCCGGGACCTCGGAAAAAATCAGGCCGAGGTCTTTCTTGTCGTTTTTTTTGAGGCCGGCGGCCAGGCCGGCCGCTGTGAATCCCGGGCATTGGATGCCGTTGTGGGGCTGGGTCATGGGGGAGTTTCTCTCACTAAGGGGTTGTCGGATCGGGTCGCGGGTGCAGGTCGGGCTGGCGGCGCCCATCGCAGGCAAGCGGTATCCGGGGCGCCCCGTCGGCGAGGTTTCCAGCCCCTTTCTTTGCCAGAACAGCTCACCAATGTCAAACGCGATTGAGACTTCGGCGGCGGTCTATACGCCATTTGGAAAGGGCCTTAAAACCGGCAAAAGCCCTTGACAACATAAGGGATATTTCTTAAGTAGGGCGCATGGAACGCAAACCCGTTGCCTGTCTGAAGTGCGGCCGCCCCATGCGCTTTGAGCGCGCCTGACGGAAGATATTTTTTGTCTGCAGGTCCTGCAGCATCCGTTACCCGCTGGAAGCGCTGGTGGATAGGTTCGATGAGGCCCTGGAGGGCTTTCTGGCCGAAATTCCCTGCGACCGGCTGTGAGGTCGCAACAGGCGGTGGCTGCTTCAAAGTACCGGGATGTATTCGGAAAACAGCTGCAAGGGGGGATTCGCATGTCGCGTTTTCCAGTGGAAACCGGAAAAACCAACAAATTTGAAATTCAGGCTTACAAAAAACCCCGTGATCCCAAGGCGATTCGCGATACCCATGTCGCGTTTTCGGGTGCACCGCGCAAGCACCCCTACGATTCCCAAAAGATCATTCTGGTGCCGGACCCATACAGCACCAACACCTTCTACTACGAGTTCATGACGGATGATATCGCCTACGTCGAGGAACTCCCCAGCCTAGTGGATATGGACGGGCAGACCGTCACCATGGCCCGTATCTGGGTCAAAAAAATGAGTGTCGGCATGCGCTGCACCCCGTTTTTCGTCGAGGATATGCGCCGCTTCGGCGGCTGAATCAGCCCCCAAAATGCCAGATCAGCCGGGGAGTCCGGGATCGGGAACCGTTAACCGGCGGGGTTGCTG
>Ga0272444_10006352_pt1 | contig 10092 bp, 7 predicted proteins | sample SSMForm13_FD_201033 | JGI IMG/M metagenome (GOLD analysis project Ga0272444, IMG submission 201033) | Marine sediment archaeal communities from Little Sippewissett salt marsh, Falmouth, MA, United States - SSM-Form-13 | ecosystem: Environmental > Aquatic > Marine > Wetlands > Sediment ...
TCTCCCGGTGAACGAGTGCTGCGGCAGGAGTTCGAAGACCGAATCAGCTATATAGATGGTAGCGAGAGCGTAGACCGCCGGCCTGAAGCGCTCAGGCAGGAGACGCGGCACCATCACAAGCAGGGGAAAGAGGAGCAGCAAATGGGAGAGCAGCGTCAGTGCATCCGGGGGTTGTGGATGGAACAGCCAGTCGAAGGCAATGGCCACGACGATGGCGGCCGCCGCAGGGCGGCCAAGGACGGTCGCGGCCCTGGCCATCGCTTCATCACTGTCGGCATTCGCCGCTGCGCGTCTTCTCAGCAGTAAGATGCAGATTAGGGCTGCAAGATAAAAGGCCAGGTGACCTAGCACCCTTGAAGAGCTAGTGGCAAGGTAGTTGGCAAGCGAGTTATAGGAGTCAGCCAGCGTATCCCTGACCTTCAGACCTATATCGTGGTCCTCCTCAGACACGGCCCTGCTGCTCCATAGGGGCGCTGCGTCGGTGACAAGGAGTCTGCCCCTTACGCGGTCGATTTCGGCGGAGGTGAGAGATATGCCGTTCTCGCACTTCGCCAGCAGGTCTGCAACCTCATACTCAAGCGTGAGCAGGTCATTGCGGCGCCGGTAAAGCAGCCTCTGCGTGCCTTCCAGATCCGACAGGGCCCGGTCGATCTTGGCGACAACCTCTTCCGGCAGCCTTTCCCGGGGCGCCCGCCCGGCGGTCATCTGCCAGGTTTCAATGAGCAGGCCCAGGTCCTCAACCTCCCGGCCGACCTCTGCTATGCGGAGGCCGATCGGCCTTTGCCATTCCCCGAGATGCTCGCCGAGCCCCTGCCAATCGCTCCTGAGATTGCGCAGCTTCCCCAGGCTTGGACTGGCGGCGAGAGTTCTTTCAGTCTTGGCTTCCAGCGCGGCGAGCCGCTCCTCCCCCACCGGAATCAGGCCGCGGATGGCCAGCAGGCTGGAATCAGCGTCCAAGCCGCCCTTCAGGTCCCTGATCTTGCGGGCGGTCTCCGCACCCATAAGGGGGAGATCCTCGACCGCTATCGGACCCGGAGCGCTCTCGGTGGCTGCCTCCTCCGCGGGTTCTTCCGAGGGCTGCGACCAGAGTGCAGTCGCAGTCAGGAGAACGATATAAGCCACCAGTGTCAGGCGAATCAGCGTCTTTGCAGTGCTCATAGTATTCCTATCGCTCCATATTCAGAGTTAGCCGCCACCAACGGGAAGCACGACCTGGGGCTGTGCATCCCCTGCCTGTTTCGAGCCCACCCGCGAGGAATATGCCGCGACCACGGCCTCGAAGAAGACCTTGGAGTCGATGTCATAGTCGTCCACGTAGAACCAGTACCCGCGGTGCTCAATGCGGTAAGGGCTCGGGGGCCTCTCCCCGGAACTCCTGATCCGCACCGACGACATCACCACCGACTCTCCGGGCGTGAGCTCGACGGGCGGTACAAGGTCAGCATGAGCGGCAGGAACTTCAACGAACTGCCCTGCGATGCTGATGATATCGGCCATAGACCTCGGCGTGACCCGGATGGCATACGGGTCATTCTCCCCCGGGCCCGAGTGATCCGGCGGCCGCAACATATACTGCGCCCTGCCGGGCAACACACCCAGGCTCTCGAGTGCCCGGGTTCCTTCGGGGTCATGGGGATCGGGCAGCGTAAGGGCCAGCACGAGCCGATACCTCGCCAGCCTCACGCTCTCGCCGCCATCCTCCTCGATGAAATTGAGGTTCATCCTGAATGCGGCGACCATATCCTCCGCCGTCACTTTCTCTCTGGATATGGTTGTGGTATCGAAATCCCATTCGGGCACAAGCTGGAACTCCGCACCCAGCCGCATCAGCCGCACCCACGCGTCGATCCGCTGCTGATATAACTGGTTGTAGAGGCCCCCGACATAGTCGCTGGCGCCGTTTATGGCGGCGAATGAGAACTTGAGACTCAGCTCCTGCCAGTCCGGATTCGACCGCGCAAAACGGTAGGAGAGCGCGAATCCAATAGCTTCGCCGACATCGAAAGGACTGTAGAGGGACTTGTAGAATCCGGCATCGGACTGCGGTACGAAGGTGATCGTCGGGGAGTCGCTGTAACCCACCGAGCCCCCTGCCTGGCCGGACGCTCCCTGCCCTATCCCTCCGGCGCCTGCCGACGCTCCGGCGCTTATGGAGAACTGGGCGTTTATGGCACTTACAGCTATGAACTGCATGGGATCGGAGTAGCGCGATCTCACTATGTTGGCCAGGACCTCCCTGGCAACAGTCAGCTGAACCGCATCGTTATATGCCGTGTGGCTGGACGTGAGCTTCCCGGCTCCCATCGAGGCGCATGAGAGACTCGCGAGGGAGACCATGAGAGATGTCGCAAAGGCTTTTCTCCACAGGCGTGGCCGGCTGCGGAGCGTATCATTTCTGCTACGTCTCATGGTCTTCCTCCACCTCCTCTGTTGCCGGCATCCGGACGGCCTTCTCCCATTACTTCACCAGTTCGAGTTGGCTAGGCCGCCAGGTCTTGTCTATCCAGGGCTGCAGCGGACCGTAAGCCCGCAGGAGAATGAACCAGCTCTTGCCGGGAATGGTCTGAATCCAGTTCTTTTCCATACCTTTTGGTGCACTCGGTGCGAAGATTACGTCTATGGAGCCGTCCGCATTCTTCTTCTGGTCGGCGCTCAGGCTGTTGATTCCCGCGAACTTCTGGTCGGTCTGCAGCATCGAACGGGTCTGAGGGTCATAGATTGTTACCGACCAGTTGTCCTTGACCGGGAAGTTCGGCGGCAGGTGCAACCTGTATGTTTTAGCGCCGTCGAGCGGCCGCCCCTCCGAGTCGAGCCCGGTGATCATATAATCCGACCCGGCGCCGGGGCGCGTGAGGGCCATAGCCGGTGTAACGCAGACGGCGTTGTAGTGCATCCACAGCCGGCCGTCCATGCGACGGGCACCGTTATCCAGGAAGTACGTGTCCTTTTCCGGGTAGGCCATCACCCATTCCGTATGCTCGTCCTCGTAGATGTACTGCCCCGGATCCTTGGGATACACGGTGTTGACGCGGGCATAGGCATTGCCGATGGCAGCCGCGTCGGTGAGAATCCTCTTCATACGCGCATCCGGGTTGAAAGGCTGCCCTTTCACAATGCCGATTGCACGCAGCTGTCCGAGCAGTTCGGGATCGATCCAGCCATCCGCTTCTTCCTGGACGATTTCATGCACCACTTCAAAGAAACTGAAATCGTTGGGCATAATCGTGTTGTAGCCCGCCAGGCCCGACATGTTCTTAAACTCCATCTCCGGCGGGTTGCCCTTCCTGGACAGCGGGTAGACCTTGAGGTTGTTCTTTATGTTGTCTGCGGCCCGCTTGACGTTGGCCGGGTCGTTGACGTTGCCGCGAACGTATCCCCGCATGAAGTTCCAGACGCAGTAGGTCTTGGACTTCACCACGTAGTAGCCGTCGGGAACCTGACCGCCATAGCCTGGAGGCAACACCAGGTACTTGCCGCCTTTGCCCTTGTCCGGTCCAGCCGCCCCCATGTCGGAGATGTAGCGGAAGTACATGTCATCCAGAATGCCCAGCACGTCCGGTGGCAGCTCGATCACGGTGGGCCCGTCCCTCTTGAGATCCAGGAATCCCCATGTATAGAGAGATGTGTTGTTCCAGGTAAGCACCAGCGGCTTGGAATCCCCCAGCTGTTCGGCGATCAGGATCTGGTGGCATTCGGTGAGGCCGAGATCCCGGTGCCCCTGGCGAAGTGAGTACATAGAGGCCGCGGGCGTCATATTGATGAATGCCTCCACCGCCCGCCCCCTGTCGACGAAGTCGTAGAGCATATCCCTTGTGTCGCCGACGGGCACGCCATCGAAGAACTCCAGGGTGCCGATCGACGTCCGGACCTTGTCCGGGGTGGTAATCTGTTTCGGAATCTCCGTGGTCATACTGTACGTGCCCGGGGGCGGTTCGTATGCGGTCGCCACGGAGGCGCTTAGCAGTGCTACCAGAGCAAATACAAACAGGTTACTCGTCTTCATCCCGATTTCTCCTCTCTTGAGAGTTGATTTGGGCTCGTACCCAGACCGGCCGGGGCCAGTCCCCCAGCCCGGCATTGAAAACGGCCGTGCCCGGCCCTTTTCATAAAGAGAGCAACACCTCCTTCCCGTAAGGTCCGTTTTCATTTTCAATCCTCGTCTTCTTCAAGGCGCTCAACCGAGAGCACCGAGTGGTGCAGCTCATAGAGCGTGTTGAGGACGCCCGTCAGGGCGGCCCGGTCTCTCAGGCGCCCCTCGAGCAGCGTCACGCAGTCACCGTTTTGCTTCTCAACGGTCACTCTCAATTCACCGAACCGGCCATGCCAGTCTTCCGGCACCGCGCCCTTCACCAAAATCCTGTAGTCTGCCGCTTCGGCCATAATCCTATGCCCCCGTTTGGAGCGGAAACCCGCCCTGATGAAACCCTGCAATAAGTCGTTTCATGATCATCATGGGCAGAGCTTAATCACGGCGGAAACCGAGGTAAATCCCCCGAAAGTTGGAATTGAAGTGCCAAATCGACTCTGGCACCGGACTGGGGCCGCTGCGGCCCGGAGAGGAGCAGAGGGAAGATCTAGGAGGTGAAAGCCGGGCTTCCCGGGGGATTCTCTGGAGAGCTTATCATGACCCTGCGGCCGTGAAGTCCGCTATATCTCAATAATCCCGAGTTCCCTTGCCCGCTTGACGGCGCGCACCCGGCCCTTGACCTCGAGCTTCTGGAAGAGATTGTAGACATGACTCTTCACGGTTTCAGTGGATATGAACAGACGGTCCGCGATTTCCTGGTTTCTGAGTCCCTCCCCCAGGAGATTGAGTATCTCAAGCTCTCGGCGGGTAAGTTCGGGAACCGGCCCGCCGTGTGGGGCCTGCCACTTCGACCCCGAGCTTCGCTCAGTGCCCGACCGGCGGACGGCGGCGTGCGCAATCTCTTCCGGCACCGCGGGCTGAGGCCTATCAAGCGAGGCAAGCAGGCGTTCGACGGGCTCGACGGACGTACCCTGCTCGATGAGTATATTCAATAGCTCAATCACGGGAGGGCCGATTTCGGCAAACGGGCGGACGATCCCCCCGGGGTCAGCCGCGATCACTGCGCGCTCAAGCATGGCGAGCGCGTCGTCCAGCCGGTCCAGTCCGTCATACGCCATCGCGAGCAGCGTCATGACACATATGGAATTGCAGACGTTGTGACTGTCCTGGTTGAGTTTAAGACACTCCCCCAGCCTCTTCTCCGCTTCTTTCAGGCTCGAGTCAGAGCCCTCGGCAAGCTGGGCGCGGCAGTAGGTGAGACAGGGAACCTCCATCCAGAATACCATGTTCTCAACCGGAGGAGCCCCTCCCTGCAGACAGCTCAGAGCGGCCTCGGTCTCTCCGCGCATGATGGAGAGTCTTGCGCCGCAAGAGGCGGCGATCACTGAATAGGATGAATCCCGGAGGGCATCGGAATGCTCGGAGAGGTCGCGGAGGGCACGGTCGGCTCTATCGGGATGGCCCGCGGCCTCATAGGACATAGCCAGCCCGGCCATGCCGTCAACTGCAGCGCGGTTATGCGAGATGTGCCTGAGTTCATGCGCCTCACTCAGGTGGCCTATGGCAAAGCCAAGCTCGTTTCGATAAAAGCTTGTGCAGCCCCGCATGTACACCGCCCACGCCCTGGCAAAATCGTAACCGTGCTTTGCTGAGATGTCCTCGAACTCCCGGCTCACCTCAGCTGCTTCCTCCAGTTCGCCGGCGATGGTGTGGATAAAGGAGAGCCCGGCGAGCAGGCGCGTGACTCTTATCGGATGCGGGGTCTCCTTCAGGATTATGTCTCTAAGCTCACCGACCGCCTTGTCTTTTTCACCCTGCATCTGGCTCGCCATTCCCCAGAGCATTTCGGTCTGGCCCTTGATCTCGTGATGCGTGTCGGGCATTGCTCGCCGCGCGTCCTCTAGGTGCTTGAGGCTCTCGGCACCGTCGTTGAGGATATAGGCAACATAGCCCCGGAAATGGTCAACCTCAGCTCTCAAGGGATCCCCCGGAGGCAGATCACAAGTCAGCGGCTCAATAGAGCGAAGCAGTCCCAGGAGCTCTTGAACCTCATACAACTCCGTGTGCAACCAGAGCCGGGCAAGAAGAAGCCCAATGCGCCTCTGGATTTCCTCCTCGGGAAACAGCGAAAGCCACTTTCTGAAGACCTGCCAGCTGTCAGTGTTGATCACTGCAATCCGGTTCTTCTCAACCAGCCCGGCCGCGGCGTCGACATCTCCCCCGGCCAGCAAATGCCGTATGCCTTCCTCTATGCGGCCGTTTTCGGCAAACCAGGCACCCGCCCGCAAGTGGGCAGCCTCAATCTCGCCTGGATCCGATGTCTTCTCCAATTCTCGCTTGAGAAGCTGCTGAAAGAGATGGTGATAGCGGAACCACTCGTGTTGCGAGTCCAAAGGGATGACGAAGAGATGGGTCCGCTCCAGCCATTCGATAAAATCACCCCCGCTCTGCGCAGCCGAGCCCCCCCCCGGATCTTCACGAGTCGGCCGTACCGCCTCGCAGAGCGGCGCGCAGAAACGGTCAAGCAGTGAGGTGTACCGGAGGTATTCGGAAAGAGGGGGGGGCACACGGGAAAGCACTTCCTGCAACATGTATTCCTGTAAATAGTGTGACCCTTCCTTGATAATCTCGATCATGCGGACATAGTCACCCGTCTCCGCCATGGTGATGGCAACCAGCCTCAACCCCGACGCCCAGCCCTCCAATCTCTCCTCGAGAAGAGCCGCCGTATCCTCATCGATATCAATACGGACCAGCCTATCCAGAAACTCCCGTGTCTCGGCCGGCGTGAATCGGAGCTGATGGACGCCGATCTCAGTCATTTGGCCCCCGGCCCGCAATGCATGCATCGGGAAAGGCGGGTCGCGCCGGCTGAGCACAGCCAGGTGCATATTCGGCGATGGGTGGCGCAGCATCTCGACAATTAGATCATGTATCGATGACTCGGTGATGTGGTGGTAGTCATCCAGTACCAGAATGAACTGCTCGCCGATCCGCTCCAGGTCGTTCAGCAGGTACCGGGCAAGAACCTTGGGAGGAGGCATCTCGGCAGCCTGGAGCAGGGGCTGGGTCTTTAGATCCGCCTCCGGGAATGTCTCCTGAACGGCCGCCAGAACGTAAGCAAGGAACGTACGCGGGTCGGTGTCATCCTCATCCAGGGAGACCCAGGCGCCCGGGCACTTCTCCCCGGCCAGCCACTGGCTGGCCAGCACGCTCTTTCCGTACCCGGCAGGAGCCGATATGAGCGTCAACGTCCTTCGGCGCCCCTCCATGAGCGTCTTCAGAAGCCGCGGCCTGGCCACGATATCGGAGGATATGGGAGGGGGGTGAAGTCTGGTAGTGAGTATGGTCTCGAAAGACTCGCGCTGCTCCATTGATCCCCCGTCCGTGTATCTGACAAAAGCGCCCTGAGCGGGCAGTAGGCCAGCACAGCTCCCGGGCTACCGAGCGTCCCGCAGCCCCGGTTTTCTGAGGGACTTTTTGATGAGTCTATACCTACCGCTGACTTGTGTCAACCCCCAAAGGCCCACAGAGTTCTGGGCTTCTGGGGCAGTCGCAGATGGGCATAAAAAAAGCCCGGTGGCGTCCTACTCTCCCACACGGTCTCCCATTGAGTACCATCGGTGCCGCAGAGAAGCGGACGAGCCTGGCCAGGTCTTGCCCCACTCAACAGCGTCAGCCCTTGTAGACATCCCTTCGATGGCCGACTCTGACCACGTGTACTACAAGCTGCTCATCATGGATCGAATAGAGAATGCGGTAGGGGCCCTGGCGAATCCGATAGATGTCCCGGCCAGAGAGCTTCTCACATCCCCGGGGACGGGGATCGTCAGCCAGGGCTGCAATCCGGTCGACAATGCGTCGGCGGTCGCCCAAGGAGCTAATCTCCTCTATCTCCCTTGCAGCCGACGCCTTGATGAGGATCCTATATCTTGCCACGGCGCTTAAGATCCTTCACGAGATCCTCGAAAGGAAGCGTCGGCTCCTTAACCCGGTCGGCAAACGCTTCAAGGTCCTCGGCATCCTCCGCCAGGGCGTTTCTGACCGCGTCATTTACCAGCTCGGAGATTGACTTATCCGTTTCTGCAGCCTTGAGGCGCAGTGCCATATGGAGATCGGGGTCGAAATAGATTGTGGCTCTCTTGTTTTGGTCACTCATGGCAATATAATAGCATCATAACGTTAAAACGTCAAGACGTTTATGTTGAGCACATAAAAGAAGCCCGTTGGCGACCTACTCTCCCACACAGTCTCCCGTGCAGTACCATCGGGAGCGTGTCCAGAGCGGATCCATCACCTACGGCATTCGTAGGCATGGCAGTGCCGAGTAAGGCTGCGCCGAGAGTGAGACATATCACTGTTTGTCTAATCATCTCTGCACCCCCTCGTCCAGGTCGTCTAATACCTGTCTTCGCATCAGCTCTATTCGGTCTTGATATAGAACCCAGAAACCGGCACCATACCCGATCGATCCGACATTCATAGGTCGGACCGGCTGAATGAAATCGGCCGAGAGCTGGATCTCTGGAGTACTCTCCATGCCGAAAACGGTCAATTCACGAGCAGCGTGGTCTCCATATGCACTTCCCTTCATGATGAGGATCTGAATCGTTCCGTCCGAGAGGAGGCCGAAACCCGGTAGCTCGCTTTTACTCCCCGAGTATTCCCACTTCCTTAGCTCCGTCCCATTTGAGGAATCACAAAGATAGAGCCTGTTGTCTACTGTCTTGAATGCGAAGACCTCGCCATCACTTGAAAACTCAAGGCTAGACGGCGGAAATGACTCACAGCCCTCAACAGATCTTTCGCACAGAACATTTCCCGATTCATCAAGAAGATACAGCCTGTGGTCGGCAGAGTCATACCACCTCCCCTTGGTGCCTGCGAAGAAGGCTATCCTACTTGCGTCGTGAGAAACGGAAATCCTGCTGGGAGACTGACCGTCGAAGTAGCGTCTCCACTTCTCTATACCTTCTTGGAGGTCATACAGCACAAGACAAGTTCGATCTCCCCCGAACCCCCTGTCTTCACGATTCTGGGGCGGAACCCAAACGTATGCAAAGACCAGGAATCGTCCCTCCGGGCAAAAGACGCCTTTATAGCGTGCCGCTCGGCACTCATCATACCCTACCCCCTCCATAACCAAGCTGCCCTGGTTATCATAGACGAGTAGACCATGGCGTCGCGGAGGAGGATCCGAATCATCCTTGGGTTCATAACCATGGATTATCTGGTCACGGGGATGCAGAGTGGGAAACGCAACGAAACCTCCTGTAGGCGTCGGTTCGCACTTGGCGAGTCGTCTATAGCGCATATTCCATAATTCACGGCCTGTCCAGTCCAGAATGCGCATGTCATGGATAGTCTTCCCTGTGCGTCGGTTCGGAATCTGCGAGTGGACAGAGACATACTCCCCATTCTGAGACATGACCACCAGTTCATCGTCGGAGACCCTGACCTTCCGCAAGACGCTGCCATCACCCGCGTCGATGTACCAGACTTCACTCCTCTCAGCAACGGCGATGACAGGAGCGCCGGTCTTCGACGGGATCTCATTTGACGTCGCGACGTGCCGTCTTCGTCCTGTACCCACTTGAAATTCAGGTCCGGGAGCCGACGGGAGCATCACGACCGTTTGCTCGAACTCGCCATCTGCCGCGTCCACGTCTTGAATGTATCCGACAAGGATACACAAGCTTATGAGCATCAGGCCTATACTTGAAGACCTACAACGCATATAGATTACCCCCTTCTCCTCTGAATCTCCGAATCAATGCAGTAATACTCGCAGCGCGTGTCTTCATCGGATTCTCATGCGCATTCCGAATACCTGGAAATGCACATTCCCTCTTCTGCGCTTGTGATCATATCCGGCTTGCCCCCTTCATAGACCATCTAGAGTATGAACCTATCTGTCTAGCTAGTCCAGCAGCGGGGTTGTCCTGCATACAACGAAGGCTGCGATGGAGATTTGATGGGATACAACATACGAGGATTGTATATAACACCGCGCCAGAGGTAGGTCATACTTAATCCTCCTCACTGCGCTGTGGTGGTGATTATAC
>Ga0272444_10006353_pt1 | contig 10092 bp, 6 predicted proteins | sample SSMForm13_FD_201033 | JGI IMG/M metagenome (GOLD analysis project Ga0272444, IMG submission 201033) | Marine sediment archaeal communities from Little Sippewissett salt marsh, Falmouth, MA, United States - SSM-Form-13 | ecosystem: Environmental > Aquatic > Marine > Wetlands > Sediment ...
CTCGTGGAATAAGTCAATTGAGTTAATTGAGTCAATTAAGGCCACAAACGTTCAAGGTGCTCCAACTGCTCAAATCGTTCAAGACGTTGAAAGCGTTTTTTCTTTTTGTATGTTTGGCCCAATTGACTTGATTAACCATTTGACAAATCAACGATTCAACCAAACCTCACAAGGCGAAGCCGATTGAACAAGCAAAGTGATCGAACAGTTTGAACGGGCAGTTCAGGTCACCCCAGAAACTTCGTCATGTTCGCTCCACGGCTATTTTTCAGTGGCGACTAGCACCCATCCGGAAACTGCCCAATGTCATTCCTTCGCTCTGCTCGAGGACAGGTCTGAGCGAAGCGAAGAATCTCCGGGCAGGGTTTTAACCAGGCTACTCAGGCGGGATACCGACAGTTTTTCCAGTGAATCAACGACCAGAACCGCACCATCAAACGAACAATGCTGTGTCCACGGGGTCGGAACGGCTACCACAGGGAGGCCCGCACCGACAGCCGCTCGGACCCCTTTGGGGGCGTCCTCGAGTACGACGGAACAGTGAGGGTCCACGGATAATCTTGCCAGAGCGAGAAGAAAGACTTCGGGATGAGGCTTGACGTGGGTGACGTCCTCAAGAGCCAGCACAACGGTAAAGTAGTCCCTCAGATTGAAGCAATCGAGAACGAATTCCGCGCTGGCCCTTCGTGCGCTCGTTGCCAGGGCACAGGGGATCGAGCTCTTTCTCAGATTCGACAGGAGGCTGAGCAAACCTTGCCGGGGGGCTGCCTCTGCTCTGAGCAAGGGGAAGTAGATCTCATCCTTCCGCCTGTGCAGCTCGTCAATGTCTCCCGGATCGCCACCAAGCTCGACAAACCATTTCACAATGGGTGTGCCTTCCTCGGTCACGGTTTTTCGATAGTCACCCTCAGACACATGAATGCCGAATGTCCTGAGCACACTCAGGTAGGCCCGGGTGTGCAACGGCTCCGTGTCGGCGATCACGCCATCCATGTCGAAGATGACGGCCTGAAGCATGGACTTCCCCTGTTGGTTTTCCGCGTTCTAGCGGGTTCCTTTAAGGTTGCGTCGCTGTTCGTGGTACTGCCTGGTCTGATGCATGAAGGCCTCGATGCGGGTCAGGGTATTGGTCTGTTCCTGTCCGTCGTAAGCCATGTTGAGAACCGGAAGGTTGTTGTTCTCCTCCCGATAGCGTTTCAGTAGGGCGCTGACAACGGTTCCCGGCATACAGGTAAAGGGCATCACGTTGATCACGCCGCTCGCCCCCTTTTTGCAGAAGTCGACGGTTTTGCCGATACTGAGAATGGCTTCACCCTCGAAGGAGTCGTGCATGTAGGGAGCGGCGTGGTTCAACACCGTCCGCATCGAAGGTTCCTCACCGTGACGGAGGTGCCCTTTAAAAATCTTTTCCAGCCGATGCTCGTCCTTCCGCTGGTAGTACTCTGTGATCGCTATCTGGAGAAGGTTCGAGATATGTTTGTTTCTGAGACTCCTGCGCCGTCCCATGGCGTTGATGTAGTGGATCCATTCCGTGATGGGCGCCAACCACGCTTCACCGCCGAACTGCTCCACCTTTTTCACCACGCTCTCATTCGCGAACCGGTTGGACCTGACATAAATTTCTCCAACAATCCCGATGAGCGGCTTCTCCCCCTGGCCGATGGTTTCGACGGCATCAAGACGGTTTCTCGTCTCGACCATCGCATGCTCGAGATCACCCTCCTTCTCGATGGTATCGCAGATCAGAGAGAGACATGTCTGATAGACCTGTGTGGTTTCTCCCGGGTTTTTCTCGTAAGGGCGAGTCTCGAACAGCTTTTTGGTCAGAAGGTCAACAGCCACGATCCCCTGCCAGCCCAGCCGCAGGAACTTGCCGCCGATGATGTTGAAATCGGCGTAAAGTGACTCGTCCTGATCGGGGGCATAGATCGGCACGTTTTCAAAGCCAAGATCGTCCAAGACAAGACGATGAAACCGATGATATTGTCCAAATCGGCACGGACCGCTTCCTGATGGCATGAAGAAGGCTGCCCGGTCGCGGTCAAAATCAGCCTGCTTGGCGATCCTGACCATGTCGCCCGTCGTCAGGATGCAGGGGTAGCACTCCTTTCCCGTGGTGAACTTCCTCCCCCAGATCAGGGTCTCCTCGTTGGATTCGGGAAAGACATCGGCATCGATGCCACAGGCTCGAAAGGCAGCCGCTGTGGCATAGGCGTGATCGCACATATAGGGGATGTATATCTTCCGGCTTCTGTCGGTCTTGACGACGCGGCGAGGCTGGACGGTTGTCGTGGCGGATGGTTTCACGTTCTTCAGACTGTCGAGAAAAGCTTCACACCGTGTGATGGCGCCTGCATCCGCGGAATGTTCATCGATCTCCAGCTGCAGATAGGGCTTGCCTTTCAGGAGGTCCCTGAAGAAGTGGCTGATAAAGGAGTCAGCCCCGCAGCCGAAGTTGGTGATGTAGATCCCATTGAGATGAGCATTCTCCTTGACCAGATGACCCGCGCAGAGAATCCGTTGGCCGTATCGCCAGTACATCTCTCTGATTCCCTCTCGGTCAGCCATACCGTCCAGGGGGAAGAAATCCATGGGGACAGCCAACTCCCCCAGGTCCTTCAATTTCTTGGGAAGATCGAGATTCACGTTCGAGTCACAGGTGTTGTAGGGCCGGCCGATGATGACCATCAGCCGCTGTCCGGGAGAAAGACCCGAGAGAACCTCCCGGCCTCTTCGGAGAAGGGTCTCGAAGAATCGGGTCTGATTCTCCTCTGCCTTGGCATAAGCGCTCCTGACCGATGAGGCCCCATGGCCCAGGGTCTTTCCGAATTGGATCAGCTCCTTTTGTCGGTCCTTTCTGGACCATCCAAAGTGAATGACCGGGTGTAGCACTTCGGCCCCATGGGCCTTAAAATCGATCGACGACTTGACCGCATAAGGGAAACTCTGAACATAGGGGCACAGGGTGCTTACCGGGATCTCCGGTCTGGCGCTTTCAAGGTTCACGATACTGGGGAGAAAGATCCGCTTGACACCCTTATCCAGAAGATTCAGCACGTGACCATGGGAGACCTTGATGGGGAAGCATGTCTCCGCCACGACCGTCTCGACACCCTTACGGATAAGCTCCTTGTTGCTTGGATCGCTCAACTCCACGCGGTAACCGAGTTCGGTAAAGAAGGCTCTCCAGAAAGGGAGAGATTCATGGAAATTCAGGATCCTCGGTATGCCAATGACAGGCGCATCAGAAGGGATGGCCTCTTCACCGGCACAGGGTGCGAAAAGCAGCTTTTCTCTCTCACCAAACAGGTCAGGAAGATCGCTTCCCTTGCTCCGTTTGATGACATCGTACTTCTCACACCGGCTGCCATAGAACAGCGGTTTCTCGCCTTCGATGCTCACCTTTCGAATCAGGCAGAGGTTCTCGCACCCCTTGCACTCAAAACTGGTGATCTCGTATTTCCTCTCGCTCAGATCAAAGCCCTTGAACCGGCTTTTCTTCCAGGTCTTCTCCTTCATGGCCAACAGGGCGGCACCGATGGCTCCGGTGACGTCGTGGTGTGGGGGGACGGTGATCGGTTTTTCCAAAACCCGCTCAAAGGCTGCCACGACCCCTTTGTTAAAGGCCGTTCCGCCTTGGAAAAATACCCGGTTCCCGATCCGTCGGTCACCAACCACCCGATTGAGATAGTTCTCCACAATGGAATAACTCAGACCGGCCACCAGGTCCTCGGTCCGGGCCCCCTGCTGTTGATGGTGGACCAAGTCGGATTCGATAAAAACCGTGCATCGCTCACCCATACGAACCGGTTCCTTGGCGGATAGGGCCAGCTGTCCAAATTCCCCCTTGATCGAAATACCCAGTCTCTCGGCCTGTTCTTCGAGAAAACTGCCCGTTCCAGCAGCGCAGACCTTGTTCATCTCGAAGTCGACGACGACACCATCGTCCAGGCTGATGTATTTGGAGTCCTGGCCACCGATCTCAAAAATGGTGTCCACTTTGGGATCGATATACGCCGCAGCGGTTGCCTGAGCCGTAATTTCGTTTCGCACGATATCGGCCCCGACAAAATCGGCAGTGAGATATCGGCCTGATCCGGTGGTCGCCACCCCTTGGATGTCCACCCGATCTCCAATCTCGTCATCGATTTCCTTAAGTCCCGTCCGAACAGCTTCGATGGGGCGGCCCGCCGTCATGAGATATCTTTTGGCGAGCACATGACCCATCTTGTCGATGATAACAAGATTTGTACTGATCGATCCCACATCCAGCCCGAGATACGCCTCGATCCGATCTCCCTCGGGTAGATCGGTCCGAACAGGGTGGTCCTGATGAGCATGGTGATCCGAAAGACGGAGGGGTCTGTGGGCTTTTCTCTCCTCCTGATGGTGGGTCAGGTGGGTCGCGAGTTTTTCAAGACCGTGAAAAGGCCGTTCGACAGCGTTGTCAAGACCGACCATGATCGCTCCAAGGGCGCCCATGGAGGCAAAGTGCTCGGGGATGATCAGGTCGTCTTCCTCGAGATTGAGCACGTCGAGAAAGGCCCTGCGCATTCCGACATTGGCTGCGACACCTCCCTGAAAGCTGATGGGTTTTGTGAAAACCCTCCCCTTGCCAATGTTGCTTTTGAAGTTTCTCGCCAGGGCGTAGCACAGTCCCGCCACGATGTCATAGTCGGGTGTGGCGATCTGCTGGAGATGGATCATGTCGGTTTTGGCAAACACGCTGCACCGTCCGGCAATCCGCGGCGGGTTCTCGGAACGGAGGGCAAGTTCCCCAAACTCCTCGATGGTGAATCCGAGGCGCGTTGCCTGCTGATCGAGAAAGGAACCTGTGCCTGCCGCACAGAGGGTGTTCATCGCAAAGTCAGCGATCTTGAAACGATTCTCCTCGCTCTCGACAAGAATCAGCTTCGAGTCTTCGCCACCGATATCGACGATCGTTCTCACGTCCGGGTGAAAGTGCTCGATACTTCTGGCCTGAGCAAGGATTTCGTTGACAAATTCAGCGTCCAAAAGCTCTGACAGGAGCTTTCCGCCGACGCCGGTCAGGTAGAGACCTGCAATCTCATCCGGAGAGATGCGGCTCAGAAGATCCTTCAGAACCGCATGGACCGTTCGCAACGGTTGCCCCATGAGTCGGGAGTAGTGCTCCTCTTGGACACGCATCCCCTTATCGACAACAACGGTGTTCGCACTGATTGAACCAACATCGATCCCCATGTACCACTTGGTCATTGTATTTCTCCTGAAGATTTAGAATGTTCCTCTTGAGGGTAATAGTTCTTTAATGCGGCAAAATAGAAGGTACCTCTGGAATAGGGGATTTGGGTATGATTATATAGGTCCTTTTGTTTTTTTTTCAAGAATTTTGTGCCTTTGGTCATCACCCTGTCACCGAGTGTTGATGATCATGTTCTTAAGATTCCTCAGTTTTGGTTTGCCCTTCCTGGTTTCTTGCCCAAATCGGTCTAGTTTTTTCCGGAGTTAATGTCAAGCTCTGGTGTCGGTTGTCAGTGGTCCGTTGTCAGTCGCAGGCTCAGATCTAATTATAACGTTGGGTCTGAAAAGTCTTGGATTCCGACTAACATGCTTGTCAATGCGGAGACCACCCCTAAGGGCAACGGACCACGGACAACAAACAACGGACATGGCCTCTTTACGGTGTGGCCTTTGGCTTTGAGCAGTTGGCTGCAGGTCTTCCGAGGAAACTCCACTGTCATGTTCGGTTGATCTGAGATGGCATGTGTGCTAACTTCATTCAGGCTTTGGGCAGGACCATCCATGGGCTACGTGCGGAAACATCTTGTTGTTGAAGGGTACGTTCAGGGCGTTTTTTTCAGAGCGTCCACCCGGGAAAAGGCCCAGGAGCTTCGGGTCACCGGATGGGTTCGGAATCAATGGGACGGAACGGTTGAGGTCGTGGTGGAGGGTGAAGACAGTCGTGTGAGCGAACTCATTCGGTGGTGTCACCAGGGACCTCCTGGTGCCAGTGTGAACCGGGTCCGGGTCGAGGAGGAACCGTACCGGGGAGAGTTTGAGAAATTCAGCATTGTCTACAGCTAGGATTTTGTGATGTCAGGCCCGGTTTATCCTTGGGGTCAACCTTTCAACCCCCCGCCTTTCACCGGTGGACACCATGACTCGGGTGTCTGACCTGACTCGACAAAATACGTTTTGTCCGACAGCATAGGGAAGAGCGATGCCGAGGAAAACGGCAGGTTCATGAACCTCATCTTCTACTATATCACCGGTGCGTTTTACGGTCTTGGGACGATGAGTCACCTGGCCTACGTCGTGTCTTCCAGAAGACTATTCTACCGGATCGGTCAAGGGGCCCTCTCAGCCGGTTTCGTTTTGCACACGACGACCCTGATCATTCGGTACCACGAGGGCGGGTATCTTCCCCTGACCAATCTCTATGAATCTGTGTCATTTTTCGCCTGGGGCATTCTGCTTGTCTATCTGGTGATTGACTACCGGTATGGGATCGCCGTTCTCGGCGCCTTTGTCTCGCCCATTGTTTTGACACTCGTTGTGATCGGCGTGGCGCTTCCGAAAAGGATTATTCCACTCCATCCAGCACTGATGAGTTACTGGCTCCCGATCCATGCGATATGCGCCTTTCTCGGTGACGCCGTTTTTGCTCTCACGTGCTGTGTGGGTATCATGTATCTGATCCAGGAACACCAGATAAAATCCAAGAAAACCACCGGGCTGATGAGAAGACTCCCCTCCCTGGAGGTCCTGGACGAGGTCAACTACCGGTCACTCACCGTGGGTTTCCCCCTCATGACAGTGGGTATCGTCACAGGCTCTGTCTGGGCAAGCTACGCATGGGGATCTTACTGGAGCTGGGACCCGAAGGAGACGTGGTCTCTTGTCACGTGGATTCTCTATGCCGTTTTGTTGCACCAGAGGTTGGCGATGGGATGGCGGGGGAAGAAAGTCGCCCTGATGGCGATCATCGGTTTTGTATCGGTGCTGTTCACCTTTCTCGGCGTGAATCTGGTGTTGGAGGGGCTTCATTCCTATGCCGAATGGAAATAGGATGGTGTGGTCCGGCCCCTGCGGGACCCATCGATTTGTAGCGACGGCTGACGCATCATGATGGAGATCATTGTTGTCGGCCTGAGTCATAAGAGTGCGCCGGTGGAGATTCGGGAAAGGATGTGCTTCCCGGATGGAGGGGTCGAGCGTCCACTCAGGCGGATCCTGTCCCTTCCGTCGATCAGAGAAGACCTGATCCTCTCTACCTGCAACCGGTTTGAGGTGTATGTCATCGCCGGCGACATCGATGACGGGACCCGTGACATCAAGGATTTTTTCTCCAGTCTTCATGGAATCCCTCGAAAGGAGCTTGAACAATTCATCTACGCTCATGAGGGCCAGGATGCGGTTCGCCATGTTTTTCGCGTGGCGTCCAGTCTGGATTCCATGGTCGTTGGAGAGCCTCAGATACTCGGCCAGATCAAGGACGCCTTCAGTGAGGCCTCCCGCCACGGTGTCGCAGGAGCTATCCTGAGCCGGTTATTCAACAGGGCCTTTCGGGTTGCCAAACGGGTTCGCACAGAGACCAGCATCGGCGAGCGGGCGATATCGATCAGTTTTGTCGCCGTTGAACTGGCGAGGAAGATTTTTCAGAATCTTGAGGACAAGGCGGTTCTTCTCGTTGGAGCGGGTGAGATGGGCGAACTGGCGGCGAGGCACCTGATCGCCCATGGGGTATCCAGGGTGACCGTGACAAACCGGAGGGTGGAACGGGCCCGTGAACTGGCGGCGATGTTTGGGGGCGATGTCCTCCCCTTTGACCGGCTTCCCCAGGCCCTGGGTCATGCGGACATCATCATCAGTTCTACGGCGTCGCGCCATCACGTGATTGATTATGCAACGGTTAACGGGGTCATCAAGGCACGAAAGAACCGGTCTATGTTTTTTATCGATATCGCTGTTCCCAGGGATGTCGACCCTCGGGTCAATTCGATCGAGAATGTCTATCTCTATGATATCGACGATCTCCGAGATATTGCGGATGCTAACGTCAAGGAGCGGGAGAAGGAGGCCCACAAGGCCGAAGCGATTGTCGAGGGGGAGGTCACAAAATTCTGTCGGTGGTATAGTTCCTTGGAGACGGTCCCCACCATCCGGCTGCTCAGAGAGAAGGTCGAAGCCATCCGTCGCAAGGAACTCAACAAGGCCCTGTCCGCCCTGTCAGGGGCATCGGAAAAAGAGCGGAACGTGCTCAACGCCATGACATCGGCCATTGTGAACAAAATACTCCATGATCCGATTACCGTCCTGAAACGGAGCGATCAGGATTCGTCGGGGACGATTCTGGCGGATGCGGTCAAAGAGCTGTTTCGCCTGGATGACGTGGGGCCCGTGGAGAAAAATGACGGTCAGAAAACTCAGAATAGGGACACGGGGGAGTAAACTCGCCCGTTGGCAGGCCGAGTGGGTCAAGGTCAGGTTGACAGAGACCTATCCGGACTTATCGGTGGAGTTGCGCATCATCAAGACCAGCGGAGATAAGATTGTGGATGTTCCCCTGGCCGCGATCGGTGGTAAGGGGCTGTTTGTCAAAGAGATCGAGAATGCCCTTCTGGACGGTCGTGTGGACCTGGCCGTTCACAGCATGAAGGACGTGCCCATGGCAATTCCACAGGGACTCGAAATCTCATGTGTGCCCCGGCGGGAGGATCCGTTTGACGCGCTGATCTCTCAAAGCGGAGAGAGGCTGGTCGGGCTTGTTCCAAAGGCAAGAATCGGCACGAGCAGCCTGAGGAGACAGGCGCAGCTCCTGAACTATCGTCCTGATTTTGAGATGGTCTCCCTCCGGGGGAACCTCGATACAAGGCTGCGAAAGCTGGAGGAGCAGAACCTGGACGCCATTGTTGTGGCCTCGGCGGGTCTCAGACGGATGGGTCTTGAGCATCGAAGGACCGAAAGAATCCCGGCAGAGATCTGCCTTCCCGCGATTGGACAGGGGGCACTGGCCATTGAGACCAATCGAGACGATCAGGACGTCCGCGAGGCCATCGCCTTTTTGAACGATCCAGAGACGGCTGTCACGGTCCGGGGTGAACGGGCCTTCCTGAGGAGGCTTGAAGGAGGGTGCCAGGTGCCGATTGCCGCGTATGCCCAGCTCGCAGGAGACACCCTCCGGATCGAGGGACTGGTTGCCTCTGTTGACGGGAAGGACATGGTGCGGGACCGTGTCAGCGGATCGAACGGTGATGCCGAGGCGTTGGGTGTCCGACTGGCCGAGAGAATCCTGAACTCGGGAGGGGATCGGATTCTGGAGGCGATCTATGCCCGATCCCCATGACAGGTGGGGTGACGATGAGCATGGTGAAAAAGAAACCCCTCGAGGGAAAAACCATTGTGATCACCCGCGCTCGACACCAGGCCGCTGAATTCAGCCGCGAATTGATCGAACGGGGCGCACGGGTCATCGAATTTCCGACCATCGAAATCGCTCCGCCGGACGGCTGGGCGCCCGTCGATGAGGCCATTGAGCATCTCGACAGATATGACTGGGTGATTTTTACGAGTGCGAATGGGGTGAAATTCTTTATGAAACGGCTGAAAGAGCGGGGTCAAAGGATTGAAAAGCTGAGAGGTCTCAGGATTTGTGCCATCGGCCCCCGGACGGCCGAAGAAATACGGAGACAGGGGGTTAACGTTCACGTCGTTCCCGGCGAGTACAGGGCGGAGGCGGTTGTGGAAAGTCTGGCCGGAGAGGCCCTTCGAGGGAAACGGGTGCTTCTCGCCCGGGCGAAGAAGGCGCGGGAAGTCCTGCCGGAGGAACTCAGAAATCTGGGAGCCTCGGTCGATGTTGTGGCGGTGTATCAGACGGTCCGGGCCGCGGCAGATCCCGGAGCGTTCCTGCAGCTTCTCGGCGAAGGGCGAATCGACGCCATTGCCTTCACGAGTTCATCGACCGTGTCGAACTTTGTGGACCTCTTTGCCGACCATGAACCCGACCTTCTCAAGGGTCTGAAAGACGTGGCCGTCGCGGTGATCGGTCCGGTCACCCGAAAAACGGCCCACGATCTTGGACTGCCGGTTCACATCAGTTCCGCCGAATAC
>Ga0272444_10006354_pt1 | contig 10091 bp, 11 predicted proteins | sample SSMForm13_FD_201033 | JGI IMG/M metagenome (GOLD analysis project Ga0272444, IMG submission 201033) | Marine sediment archaeal communities from Little Sippewissett salt marsh, Falmouth, MA, United States - SSM-Form-13 | ecosystem: Environmental > Aquatic > Marine > Wetlands > Sediment ...
GCGTGGCGGATATACATTGAAAAATTTTTTCTGATCAATGTGCATGTTGACCAATCCGTTCATAGCATCGCTATGGCCAGAACCTGCATTTATTTCGAGAACCAGTACCTCACCTCATATCGTATCGGTGAGGCGTTAACCCGCCGGCTTGAGGAAAATGACGGACCGGAAATCGTCATCGTCATGCCGTTTAAAACCGGCGGGTGGCTGGAACAGCACACCATGGATGTGCTGCGCAGCCGCATTTTAAACAAACTGCGCCATGCCGACCGGCATGACCATATGCGGGTCTATTATCCCCGGATCGCCAAGGATCCGTTTAGCGCCGTAATGGTGCACGCCAAGATCATGGTGGTCGATGATAACCTGGCCCGTGTGGGATCCGCGAACCTGAGCAATCGATCCATGGGGCTTGATTCGGAATGCGATCTGGCCGTTGCCGCCAATGGCGATGAGACGGTGCGCACCGTGATCACCCATTTTCGCAACCGCCTGATCGCCGGACATTCAGGGGTGACCCCAGACGATATTTCACGCGCTGTGGCGCATTATGGGGCACTGATCAAAGCAATGGACGCATTACGTCAAGGCGAACGGACCCTGGTTGATCTGTCCGGCCATGTCCCCCAAAAGGTCGATAAATAGTTTCCAGACTCCGCCCTTCTCGATCCGGAAAAGCCGGTGGCACCCCAAGAACTGCTTGATTACATGGTCCCCCAGGAGCAGCAGCCGTCGGCGTATCGCCACATCCTCAAGATCATGCTGTTGATTGGCGGTGTGCTGGCCCTGGGTGCGTTGTGGCGCTGGACCCCAGCCGGCAAGTGGCTTGACATGCAATCGGCCAAAGCCGTCGGCCAGTGGATTCGACAGCAGCCCTTCACACCGGCGCTGGTGGTTCTGGCTTACGTTCTGGGCACACTGATCGGCATGCTGCCGGGCATGGTGGCCACGATCATTCTGGCGGATCGTCTGGCGGTATCCCTCAGCCAGCCGGACCTGGTCAACGTTGCCACCCTTGGTGGTTTCATCGTTCTGACCATCATCGCAATCCCCGCGCTACGCCGCTGGATCAAACAAAAGCGCACCAGCGCATCGGATTCGGTCGCCGAGACATCGCGCTGACATGATCATTCGATTCGCCACCTATAACATCCATCGCGGCATGGGTATTGATGGAATCACATCCGCGGATCGGATTGCCACGGTACTGCAGCAGATGGATGCCCATGTGATCGGTCTTCAGGAAGTCGCCTATGATCCCCGGGCGCCGCACAACGTTCTGACCGAGATCGCCCGGGCCACGCAAAGTGAAGCGATTCCAGGGCCGACCCTTCTGGAACATAGCGGAAGGTATGGCAACGCCCTGCTTACCCCCGCCATGCCGGAAAAGATCCGGCGCTTGAACATCAGTTGTCCGGGACGGGAACCACGAGGCGCATTGATCGTCAGTTTTCAATTGGATGGCGTAGCCGTCAACGTCATCAGTACCCATCTCGGGCTCATGCCTTCCGAACGACGGCGGCAGATGCAGCGGTTGCGGCCTTTTTTCTTCCCGCCAGGGAGCGGGATCACCATTCTCATGGGAGATTTTAACGAGTGGTTCAGATGGGCGTTGCCTTTACGCTTGATCAGGCGCCGTTTCGGCAATCAGCCGGCACCGTTGACATTCCCCAGCCGCCGGCCACTGCTGGCCCTGGACCGCATCTGGGTTCACCCGGCCGACGCTCTGATTGCGTTGACATCTCACATATCACCACTTTCGAAAATCGCTTCCGATCATTTACCGTTGGTGGCGGATGTGGACAGTCTCTATCAACGCAACAATTTGAACGCCAGAACACGATCAATGCCTTGAAGCAGTGCAATCGGATATGTCCATCGCCTTGCGATTAATCACAACCCTGCTGAGATTCCGTCTTGCCACAAACTCGCCTGAACGATTAAAATCATATAATTTTGAAATTATAATACATATCAACATCATTCTACCGACATGTTTACTTTTTACACACTGATGGGTACTATAAGATTGATTCAAATATTTTCAGGATCACACGAGAGGATCAAGCGCCAATGAAAACGTTAAGGAGGAATATCAGCACCCGTATGCAAACCTCTCCGTGGATCATACTGGGCTCAACCCTCATCCTTTTGATCGTCGTCATTGTCTTCGCCTTCCAGAACGCCCATCGCGAGAAACAGTACATGTCAAAGATATTGAGCACTAAAGGTGCTGCACTGATTCGTGCCGTTGAAGCCGGCGCCCGTGCCGGTATGATGGAATCCAACACGGCAGGAGAGCGGCATGATTGCTATCGACGGGCAGCCAAGGTGAGCGGCGCCAGGGCCAAAAGATGCATCGCTGAAGGCAACCGTTGATGGTGCTTCATCCAATCACGGTCAATACGATCCTATACTGCCGGCAATGGGATGACAGGATGCTTATTTACAGGGATCGGCTCCAATTACCGGTCAACGTCTCCAACTAAAACGTCAATGTTACAAACGTTACCGTGAAACGCTTCAAGCCAAGGTATTTAGCCATTGGGACCGAGTCCGCACCGAAGATGAAAAGGCGACCCCATTAGGCAGGAAACCGCTTGACGGTTTGTTGTTCCAGACATCACCCCAATATCGCTTTCAGGTCTTCATCGGCCGTTCCGATCGGCTTGATCTCAAAGTTCTTTACCAGGGTGTCGAGCACGTTGGGGCTGAGAAAAGCCGGCAGTGAAGGCCCCAGACGGATGTTCTTCATGCCCAGGTGCAAAAGCGCCAGCAGCACACAGACCGCCTTTTGCTCATACCAGGAAATGATCAGCGACAGGGGCAATTCATTCACGCCAACCCCGAAAGCATCGGCCAGGGCACCGGCAATCTGAATCGCCGAATAGGCGTCGTTGCACTGACCGGCATCCAGCAGCCTGGGGATACCCCCGATGTCTCCCAGTTTCTTGTCATAAAAACGATATTTGCCGCAAGCCAGAGTCAATACAATGCAATCCTGCGGCACCTTTTCGACAAACTCGGTATAATAGTTGCGGCCTGGTTTGGCGCCATCACACCCCGCCACCAGGAAGAAATGCCGGATATCCTTATTTTTCACTGCTTCGATGACCTTGTCGGCAACACCTATCACCGCGTTACGGGCAAACCCCACAGTCACCTCGCCGTTGTCCACATCATCCGTGAAACCGGGCAATGCAAGCGCGCTATCAATTACCGGCTTGAAATCCTGATCGGCAATGTGGGTCACACCGGGCCATCCAACCAGCCCGCTGGTGAATAAGTTGTCTTTATACTCGTTTTTAGGGCGTTGAATGCAGTTGGTGGTCATCAGGATAGCACCGGGGAAATTGGGGAACTCCTTGATCTGGTTTTGCCAGGCGGTCCCATAGTTCCCATAAAAGTGTGTGTATTGCTTCAGCTTAGGATAACCGTGGGTCGGCAACATCTCACCATGCGTGTAAACATTGATGCCCGTGCCCTCGGTTTGCTGAAGCAGTTTTTCCAAGTACTGGAGGTCGTGGCCTGAAATCAGGATGGCTTTCCCCTTTTTATGCCCCAGCGGCACTTGGGTCGGCACTGGATGGCCATAGGTCTCGGTATTGCCTCTGTCCAGCAGTTCCATGGCCTTCACCGCAGCCTCACCGCATCGCAATGCCATATCGACCCATTGCTCCGTAGACAGGCTGCTCTCCTGAATGGCGGCCAGCCCCTCGTGAACAAAAGCGTAAACACTGTCGTCCGCCTGGCCGAGGATCTGTGCATGATCGGCATAAGCCGAAACCCCCTTGATGCCGAACAACACGGTGTGCTTGAGAGAAAGGACATCCGGATTGTCGGCGGGATATGATTTCAGACCGACGGCTTCGGCCTGGGCAAGCAACCCCGCCTTGCTGCTTTCCGGGATGAAATCCGCCGCCTGGCCCAAAGACGCCGTATCCCCGCCGGCGCTTTTCACGCTGGCTTTCAATCGGTCGCGTTTTTCAGCAGCCTGTCCAATCAACTCGATAAATCGATCTGGATCGAAATCCACATTGGTTAATGTGGAAAAGGATGCTTTGACTGTAAACACATTGACATCGCTGTCGGTCACACCATATTTGCGGCCTTCAACCGCCACCTGGGACAATCCCATCAGCGTGTAAAGCAACAAATCCTGCAAGGCCGCGACATCCGGTTGTTTCCCGCACACGCCCTGGATTGTACACCCAGTTCCCTTGGCTGTCTGTTCACATTGATAACAAAACATGCGGCCCTCCTTTTTGTAGGGGTTGAAGATACCTTAGATAAGAAACGGATTATTCTCCGCGAATCATGATCAGGAGCATTTTAAACCGCTCGTCGGCGTGCAGCGCGTGGGCGACGTTGGCAGGCATGATCAACATCTCACCGGAATGGACGATTTGGGACTGACCCCCGATGGAGATATTTGCCTGCCCATCAAGAATGTGGACGACGGCATCGAAAGGCGCGGTGTGTTCGCTGAGACCCTGCCCGGCATCGAACGCAAATAACGTGATATTGCCGATCTCTTTTTTCAATACCGTTTTACTGACGACAGATCCGGCAGCGTATTCAACATGTTCTTCTATATTGAAGGCTTTGCCTTTCAGCATATTTGAGGTGTCATTCATTATAACCTTCCTTTCAGTATTCTGACAAGCCCGGCTTCAAGAAGACGCAGGCCCATGTATCATCTTTATTTATTGAATTTTTTTCAGTTCAGCAATGGGGTCGATACAGTACTTTTTCGGCCATCGTTCATATGTCGTGCCCATCCGGAAAGTACGAAACGTTACGGATTTGTGTTTTCCTTTTTTGTCTGATCCGTCCGGTCCGGCATCGCTTTATCGTCATCCCCGCTTACAAACTCCAGAGACAGCCGTCCAATGGCAGCATCAAGACGTTTCATCGCAGCGGCTGCATCGTCGAAACGTTTGTCTCCCAGGGCCTTCAGATAACCATCGAAAGCATCTTTTGCATCCCGTACCCAAACCGCTGGAGAAGAGTGGTCGGTTGCCTGTTGCCGGCTCGGTATCCCGGTCCCGGCGTTGGTATCACCCAACAGTCCCGACAAGGCTTTATCAAACGATTCGGCGTAACTCAGGGTATCGTTGTGCATCAGGGCCACCAGGCGCAATTCCGGATAAGCGGCGGTTTCGGCCTGCAGGTAGATGGGCTCCACATATAGCAGCGTATTGTCAACCGGAATGGCCAGGACATTCCCCCGAATCACCCGGGATACACGTTGATCCCAAAGGGTCAGCTGGCCCGATAAAAACCGGTCTTGGTCGATTTTGGTTTCCACCTGCTGCGGTCCCAGGACACGCTTTTCCTTGGGGAACTGGTAGGCCAGGAACCGGCCGTAATTGTCACCGTCGCACATGCCGGCGATCCAGCCGCATGGCTCTGCCAACCGTCGCCCATAAGTTTCATCAACCGGGCGTGTACGCGTCGCCTGACCGCCGCGATCATCAGAAGAATACCAGCCAGGAGCATCATGGCGCTGACCCCCATCATGGCCGGCAGTCTAATGTTCACATCGGTCCAGCCCGCTCCGCTTACGGCCCCCAGCTGGGAGTAGAGCAGGTGAAATCGTGCCACGTATTGGTCGATGGCCAGAATCATCAGGAAAACGCCTGCATTGCGGTACACCGCGTCGGTCCGGGCCGCATCAACCTGGACCTCCAAATTCACATCACCGTCGATGCGCAGCCGCAGGAATGCATCTATCGCAGAAGCCACAAACGCAATTCCCACAAGCACAAACAAATCTGACGCGTCTCCTTCCTCGCCGCCAGCAACGCGGCTTCATTGACCAGGTTTTTCAGGTCGGCGCCGGAAAAACCGACGGTGCGGTCGGCCATGCGCCCCAAGTCCACGTCGTCGGCAACCGGTTTGTCGCGGACGTGAATTTTCAGTATCTGATGACGCGCACGCTTTCCGGGCATGTCCAGGGTAATGCGACGATCGAAGCGCCCAGGACGGACCAGCGCCGGATCGAGCACATCCGGCCGATTGGTGACGGCCAGCACAATGACCGATTCATGGGGTGAGAACCCGTCCATTTCAGCAAGGATCTGGTTCAGGGTCTGTTCCCGCAGTCATTATGAACGGGTGGACAGCCATCTGAGTTTGAACGGCGCCCATTCGATCGTTGGACGGGCGGTGATCGTTCACGCCGGTGAGGATGATCTCACCTCACAGCCGGCGGGTGCCGCCGGGGGACGATTGGCCTGCGGCGTAATCGGCGTCGCCGTGCGCTGATCAATGCTAAGAAGGGGACTGCAGTCCATGGCCAATCTGGCCATCTTCGCAGGCATCCGAAAAGATATCAGCAAAATGGAGGACAACGAACGAGCCGTTTTAACGGAAATATTGCTACTGATGGATAAATACGATCCATATGGTAAGATCGCCATCCCCAAGAAACATGATTTTGAGACCGTGGTCCCGGAACTGTATCGACTGGCCGCAGAAAAAGGTGGCGTGTTCGAAAAACAGTATCACTTACGTGAGAAAACACTATACATGGGAAAGTCACGCAGCCACTTACATGAACGCGGTCGGCGACACCCTGGCGGTCAACGGCCAGAGTGTGCTGCAAAAGGCCGTCCCAGAAACGCCATCAACAGTCGCCTGGCGGGTCTCAACGCGTTTTTCATCACGGATATCGACAACACACTGATCTGTCTGGGAACCGTGCTTTGTTTATTTGATTCAAACACCTCGTTGTCGGGCCTCGTAGCACCTGCGCTCTGTATAATTTCGGTCCTTATCGTTCCACACGGCTTCATTTTCATGAATCAATGTCGGGGGGCCCTCCCAAGCACCACATGCCAGAACCACAGGATCACCCAGATTGAAAGGCTGACCACAGGCGGCACAGGTTTTAAAATGCATCAATTTCTCTCGATCCATGATTGTCTTTAATTCCCCTCGGTCTCCTATATTCATGATGTTCCACCTTTCCTTTTTCTTTATTCTTTATTGGCCACCAACGGTGCCATACCAGCAGTCGTTGGTCTTTTTTTTCATTGAAAAAACGCCTGTAAGGCCATGATGTTTCATTGCGGATCCTTTACGATCGTCACTTGAACCTGGATTGAGCCGATCGTAAGGCATCGCTCAGCGAATTGGCCGCAAGCTCAACGCCACTTTTCATGTCTTTCCAGGCGTCTCCTCCGGCCTGGCGCAGATCTTTGAACCGCTTCGAGAGATTTTTGCGTTTCTCTTTGAGCGTATCGATCTGATCCTGGTAGCTGATCCTGGCATCGGCTTCCGCCTGTCTGGATTTGGCCTCCAGCTTGTCGATCTCGGCATTCCATTCATCCAATTTCGCTTTTATTTTTTCTACATAGGCTTTTCGATTGTCACTCATGGTATGTCTCCTTTTCATTCATGGATACCGCATTCATATGACATAATGTTTTGCGGTGTGGCGTAACGACTGGGATCGATCTCAACTGTCTGTGCCTTTTTACAGCATTTGCAGGAAACAGCAGTTGCCAACGGCATTATCAATCGGTGTGTTGTATCTAATCAAACTATACTTCCCACCCTCCCCGATTGTATATAAGGTGATCTGCGTAGTTCGGGATCAGAAATAATTTATTTCGTCCTCAGCGCGCAGGAAAAAAATCGAATATCCGGTAAGCCGTTGAATGGTTAAGCAACTATGCGGATCGTTGCCGGAACAACCAGGCCGACAAGGGTAAGGTCGCTGCGGCGATCATTAAGAGCGGCCACAGTTGTGGCCAGATAAACGCCAAGTCTGCACCTTCGAGAAAGAGCTGGCGCAAGGCAACGACGATATATCGCAAGGGGTTGATCAAGGTGGCAACCTGCAGCCATTCGGGCATGTTGGCAATGGGTGTTGTAAAGCCGGACAGGATGGCCGCCGGCATGATGAAAACAAACGGCCCCAGCAGCGCCTGCTGCATGGTGGACGAGAGGGACAAAACCAACTACACCTTCCCGCGCTTTGAAAAATCAGCCTACATTCCTGTTGGAAGGTATGAGGACTTCGAGCACCACCGGGCCGATGAAGCGCGGCGCATGATCTGGTATCACACCGGCATCAGTACCCCCTGGTGGGCCGAGAAAGCAGCACCGGTCAACACCCAGCCGCTTTATGCAAAGCGGCTCCGCCGCAACGTACCGCAGGGCACGGTAGCACTGGAAGAGTGCGCCAGCGTGCATGATGCCAACGGCTATCGGGTGGGCAAGGTCCTCAATGTGTATGCGGTGTCTCTGGACCATCGTTTGACCCACATTTTTTGATAAGGGCGGCAAAAAAGATCAACATATCGGCCGAAAGCCAAAACACGCTGACGTGTTCAGTGGTCAAGGATGTATTGAAGGTCAGCAGGTCCGTGACAATGCACCTGCAGCTCTACGCAGTGGCCGTCCAGATGAATGATTGATGAAAGGAGGCTTGACATGGGACGCATACGCAAGACACTTTTAATGCCAATGAGAAGGGTCTCTCATCGCTTCAAAATGAACAGACTTTACTACTGGACTGAGCGAGAGTTACTTGCATTAAGGGCCGTTTATGTTATGCCTGCCTTATACTATCAACAGAAAATGCCAATAGCGCCATCAAGGAGCTGATTGTAACTGACATTCCTGGTGGAATCGGCGTTGAGCAGCGTGTGGATGTTGGCGATCCAGCGACGAGTATCGTTCAGGCCGCCAAGGAGGAGAACGTTGATCTGATCGTGATGTCTACCCATGGAAGAAGTGGAATAAAAGGTTTGTTTTTTGGGTCGGTTGCCGAAAAAGTAGTTCGCAGTGCCGAATGTCCGGTGTTGACCATCAAACCCAAATCAACGGAAACTGACGAGTAAACAGTTGATAAGATTTTGATAGTGACGTTTCCTATCGTGTTGGCGTTATCCATCTTGATTGCCCGCATTGCTACCGTCGCTTTAATGCACACCAGGCTGGCCCGTGAATCGGCCAAATTTCAGACAAGGTCGGCCTTCACGGGCGTGGGATTCACGGCCAGTGAATCTGACAAAGCGGTCAGCCATCCCATGCATCGCTGGATTCTGCGAGTGCTCATGCTGTTCGGCAACGCTGGCATCGTCACAGCAGTCTCCTCTATGATCATTTCCTTCGTGGACATTTTACCCCCTGGCCAAAAGTCACATATGAGTCGTTGACAGTTTCCCCCTACCATCACACAACCAAACGACTCACATTGCTTCAGTCGCTTGATGCCGTATCTTTAAATCAAGCAAGACGCAACACCAAGACAACAAAACAATGAATTAATGAGGTGATAATATGGCCGATAACAGATCTCAGGACTATTTCGACGACAAGGGCGAAGGGCACGTAGATACCCGCGAAAGAAACTTCGAGTGTGAAAACAAAGACGAACATCTGGGCTGTGATCCGGGGATTGATGTGGCGGGATAAATGAAAGGAAGGTGTCCCATGATAGGAACGACATTGACGATCATTTTGCTGGCTTACTTCATTAACAGATGCATCGCCGGTGCCTCCTGCAAAATTTGAGGGCATGATGAACGGCAGAGCTTCGACAACTAAGGCAAAAATATGATCCGCTGACATGGCGGTTGAACAGGCAGAGCCTCTAACGGGGCTCTGCCTATTTTATTGGATAGCCCTTGCTGACTTACACGTCAGATTTTATAGTATGATTAAACCGGAGCAACGCAAAGGACATGTTGTGGATGTCCAAGTGGTCACCCCTCCTCCGTGACCCTTTCCATGCCCCCTCAGCTCCGGTTCCATATTTTTGCCACCCGCTTCATAAAGAATGCCCCAAGTATTTTCATCAATGTTGGCTTTATTCGCTAAATTTTCTTGATTACAAAAAAATACCGGACCACCTAAAAGATGGCCCGGCGAGGAGGAGAATAAGATGAAAAAGTGGTATTTATATTATCGGTCACTCTGGTACCTGGACACGGTTAGCGGAGTATCCGTTGTTTTGATTGCACAGTAGCATCTAATCCTTACCGAATAATGATGCCAAGATTACAGGATAGTCATCCTTTCCTTGATTCTCAATTTATCTGCATTCGGGCGACAACTTTTATATGGTATTGGCA
>Ga0272444_10006355_pt1 | contig 10090 bp, 5 predicted proteins | sample SSMForm13_FD_201033 | JGI IMG/M metagenome (GOLD analysis project Ga0272444, IMG submission 201033) | Marine sediment archaeal communities from Little Sippewissett salt marsh, Falmouth, MA, United States - SSM-Form-13 | ecosystem: Environmental > Aquatic > Marine > Wetlands > Sediment ...
ACCAGGGGGGTGCTGTAGCAGAGCATCCGGCGAAATTCCGGCCAGGAAAACCCCGCGGTCAGATCGCGGCGCAGGGGGATGCAGAGCCCCAGGCCCAGCGCGGCGCTGAAAAGTCCTCCCCATACCACGCCGCGCACTCCCCACTTGAGGACCACGACCAGGAAAAGGATGACGCCCAACTGAACCAGGAAAAAAAACAGGGAGAAGATGGAATAGGCCCGGGAATGCTTCCTGGTTCTAAATACCGTCAGGGCCAGGGTCTTGAACGATTCCAGGAAGGCGGTGAGGAAAATGAGGTTGAGGAGCGACAGGGAATCCAGGCTGGAGAACAGGAGCAGGCAGATCTCCCGCGAGAACAGGACGCTGATCCCGAACAGGACCGCGCCAAGGGCGATGGAGCCCAGCAGACTGGTGGCGATGACCGTCCGTCTTTGTCCGGGTTCCTGATAATCGTAGTAAGACCTGGTCAGGCCGGCTCCCATTCCCAGGTTATAGACGATGGAGGCACAGGCAAAGACGATCATCAATAGGGCCAGCACTCCGTATTCGTCCGGGAGGAGATACCTGGTATAGACCGGGATGAGGATGAAGCCGGAGACCTTGATCAGGATGTTGGTTGCCCCGTAAACCAGGTAATGCTGAAACGTATCTTTTAGAGCCCGATAGATCTTTTCACCTTTTCCCAGTAATAAGGCCCGGCCCGGAACAGGGAATCGACCCCGTTTCGCACCGTCCGGCTCCGGCGATAGAGCTCTTTCCAGAACGATGTTTTCCGCCGCCAGCCCGGGCTTTTTTCCAGAACCAGTCCCGCCACCGCCGGAGAACCGTCTTCGGGAAAGAACAACTCGATGTCTCCCTTCAGTTCGAAGGGCCCGTCGGCCAGCATCCCGGGGAGGTCGAAATGCCGACCCCGGTGTATGTAGTCAAGGGTGACCACGGCCTCTCCTCCCTCGGCCAGGAGTCGATGCCACTCCTCCAGGACGATCCTTCGCTTGTAGCCGGGCAGGTGCTCCAGGACGCTGATGCAGACTATCCGGTCGAAACTTCCAGGGGGAAAGGAGGTTGCGGCCATATCCTGGCTTTCGTAACGGATGTCCCGTCCCAGGATTTTCCGGCAGTAATCGCGAAATATTTTCAGCTTGGCTCGGCCGGTCAAGCTGCCGGAGAAGATGCCGGCCCGTGGATCCCAGCCGATGTCGTGGGAGGAAAAATTGTCGATTCCCACCACCCGGCAATCCTGGAGGGCCAGGTAAGGGGTGAGGGGGTCGAGGGAGCACCCCGCGTCGAGAACGGACAGCGAGGGAGCCGAACCGAGCGCCTCGACGGCCCAGGGATACTCCCAGCGGCGGGAGGCCAGCAGGGGCCCCCGCGAGCACGCCCATTTTGTTTTCTGCGAGATGGAGATCAAGTCCTTGATGATCTCGGAGTAGCGTTCCGTCTCCAGCCGGGAGCGGGGAACTCGGGAGATCCCGGGAGAGGTTCCCTTCCCGAGCCAGCTTTCCCGGAGTGCTGCCTCAACCCGCTCCCTGAAGTTGAGCGGGTTGGAGCAGACGGCCATCAGGGAGTTGGCGACTAGTTCCGGGGCAGCTTCCTCCGTCTCGGGCCGGGGAAGGTAGAGGGGGGCCAGGGCGCCTGCCTGTTCCCGGCCGATCGCGGCCCGCTGCTTGGTCAGGCGCGGCGACTCGCGCCGTCGCAGCAACTTTCGGGCGCGGGCCAGCAAGGCTTTTCCGGCCGGGGTGTTCTCCAGCCTTCTCCTGAGCGCGCGTCGCCGCCGGAGCCATTGCCGACGGAGGCGGATGGCGCAGCCCCGGTTCCGCGAGCTCAGCATCTGCCAGTCCGCTCTCCGGCAGCTCTGTCGATGGATGGCGACCGACCCGAAGTAATGGCGCAGGAAGCGGGCAAACTCATCGGGCTCGAATTCGCGGATGTGGTCCACGTGACCCAACGAGTGTTCGCGGTTGGGCGTCGAGCACAGAAAGACCCCGTCCGGGTTCAGGATTCGCCCGATCTCGGCCAGAAAGATCCCGGGATCGCTCAGGTGCTCGATGGTTTCAAAGGACGTGATCAGATCGAAGGCGTCGTCGGGGAAGGGAAGACTCCCCCCGTCTCCCCGGATGAAGCTGATGGATTTTCCCGGATAGCTTTCCCGGGCAAAGGATATGGAATTTTCGGCGTTATCCACCCCCACGGCCAGCCGGGCCTGTTTCCCCAGCAGATCCGTCCCGTAGCCCACGCCGCAGGCCACGTCCAGGATCGTCTTCCCTTCGGCGTTCTCCGCCGCAAAGACATACCTCCCTACGTGCTGTTGGGCCAACCAGGAGGGGCAGTCCAGCAACTTTTCCCAGGCTTCCCAGGTCATTTCCGCGCTCTCGGGGGGAGCAGGCATTCCCGGTAAACCTCGCTGGTGGCCCGGGCCGTCGCTTCCCAGGCATACCCGGCGGCCCGCTTGATCCCGGCCTGGCGCATCGTCGCCCGCGCCCGGGAATTTTTGGCCAGGGAGAAAATGGTCTCGGCCAGCCCCCCGACATCGCAGGGGTCGATCAGGACCGCCGCCGGCCCCCCTACCTCGGGCAGGGAGGATGTCCGGGAGGTTATGACCGGGCAACCGCAGGCCATCGCTTCCAGGATCGGCAAGCCAAATCCCTCATAGAGGGAGGGAAAGACAAAGAGGTCCGCGCCCCGATAAAGAAGGGGCAGGTCCTTTTCCTCGATGAAGCCGGCCGGGATTACGGATTCCTCCAGCTGGAGCGCCTCGATGGTTTCTCCCACCTTTTCCGCTTGCCAGCCGCCGCCCGGTCCCGCCAGTACGAGGGAATGCTTGAGCCCCCGCCGGCGGCAGAGGGCAAAGGCCTGCAGGAGTCGGGGAATGTTTTTCAGGGCTTGATGGCTGCTGCAGACATCGAGCAGGTATGGACCCTTCACTCCGTATTTTTGACGCAGGCGCTCGCATTCGGAGACGGACAGGGGGCCGGGGCGGAAGACCTGGCCGTCGACCCCGAGGGGGACAACTCTGATCTTGTCCGGCGGGATCAGGTAATGCTCGGCAATCTCCTTTTTGGCGAATTCCGAGTCGGTGATCACTCGGGTGATCAGTCGGTTCAGGTGGCGGAGGCTGAACCACCAGCTCCGCGGCTGTCGGACTCCGCCCACCTCGGGGGGGAGAGAATGTAGGGCGGCGGCGTGAACGGTCACCACCACCCGGGGAGCGGCTGCCCAGAAGAAGGGCGAAAGATCTTCGCAGGGATAGTGAACCAAGTCGAAAGATCTGGTCCTGACGGCGACCGGCATCAGTTTTTCCCTCATTTTGCCGGGGAAGCGAGCGGCCCAGTCCGGGGTGAGATCGGGGAAATCAAGGTAGAGAGGATCGTTCCCGGGGAGGTAGTGGAAGGCGGAAAGCTGGAGGCCATCCCCGTTCAGGGAACGGTAAGATCCCAGGAAGTTGCGGAGAAGCCGGCTCACTCCGCCTTGGCGGCTCCAGTGCAGGCTGGAGGTCTCTATCCCTACGTGCGGTTCCCGGCCTTTCACCTGCCCGCCTCCCGATAAACCTGCCGAATCCGCCGGTAATTCTCCGCCGCCGCCGCCCGGAAGGGACTTTCCCGCTCTCGGGGCCGGCGGGGATCATAACCGGCCAGCGCCGCCAGCAGCGTTTGCGTCAGGTCTTCTCCCGCCCCCGTGCGGTAGGAGAAGAGTCTTTTGCCGTCGGGGCGAAAATACGGGTTGGAGTCCGCGAAGAGGCAGCGACAGCCCAGTTGGTGGGCTTCGGCCACCACTATGCCGAAGCTGTCGCTTGACTTTGTCCGGACGTAGAAATCGGCGGCCTGGAGCAGGGCCAGCATCCGCTTCCGGCTCAACTCCCCGGCCTGGATGACCAGCTTCTCCATCCCGGCCCGGGCGATCTTGGCCTGCAGCTTTCCGTGCTCTTCCCGGGAGGCCGGTCCGACGATGATCCAGACGAAATCCAGCCCGTGCTTCCGCAGGGTGGCGGCAACCTGCGGGACAAGGTTCAGCCCGTAGTGAGCTTCATAAAACCCGCTGGTTACCAGGACGATCCGTTTCCCTCCCCGCGATCCCACCAGCTCTTCCGGAAATCCCCCGGATTCCCCGTCCGGGTCCTCCAGCGGGAGGAGACAGGGTATGGTAACGACGTTCTTCGGGTTTGCTCCCAGCGTTTCGACGAAAGCGGCCAAGTCCGAGCTGGCGGGAATGACCCGCCTGGCCCGGCCCAGGGCCCACCCGGCCAATCTCCGGGCCGGGAAGGACCACTGGCGGTATTGCTCGGGGAAACGCTCGCCGTAGATCTGGTAAACGAGCGGGGTCCCAAGCCACCCGGCCAGGAAAGCATCGTATTTCCTCAAGGTGGAGGAGTGGGAATGAAGCAGGTCGGGTTTGAAGGCCCGCACCGCCCGGGGCAGCCAATTTCCCGGGCGGGTTGGCCGGGAGGAGTGCCAATGAGCATTCTCGGCCCGGTTCTCCTGGGCGGGAGCCTCCACGAAGGTGCGCACGTCATAACCGTCCCGGCGCAAGAGCTCGGAGAGTCTCCTCACGTTGGTTGAGACGCCTCCCAGGGGAGGCGGGAAGGGTCCGATTAAAGCGATTTTCATAGTGAGTCTTCGGCGCCGGCCGACGGTTGCCCGGTGAGGCGAAAAGGCGGAGAGCGCGCCGCCGCCGGCTGCCGGGGAGAAAGCCTGGCCCTCTCCCGGGAAACCCCGTTCACCGCAGCGCTTCCGGAAGCCGGGTTCGCTTTCCTGGAAGCAGTTTTGCCCCGGAGAAAATTCGGACACCTAGGCCGAAACTTATTCACGGTTAATTACTCAAGGGGCGCAAGCAAGTCAAGCGCTATTTGAAAACCGGCTCCGGCAAATCCCGTCTTCCCCCGCGCGGGCCCGGGCTGCCGCGGTGTTTGCCCGCTTGACCCCGGATCGGGGGAATCCCCGAATTCGGCAAAATTCGGCTACAAATATTGAAAATATTCAGTATGCTTTTAAGAATCGGCCCTTTTTGAGCAACGGGGAGGGGCTGAATTTGCGTTCACGAAGGCGCAAGGTGATTCGTCGAGGTTCACGCGATGTCCGAGCGGATACTGATAATAGACGATGAAGCGGCGATATGTCGCCTATTAGAGCTCTTTTTCCAGAAGAAGGGTTACCAGGTTTCCACCGCCGGCTCCGGCGAAGCGGCCTGGGCCGCGGTTCGGGAAACCGCGCCGGATGAAATTCCGAACCTGGCAATGGTCGACATCCGCCTGCCCGACATCAACGGCCTGGACTTGGTGGCCCGCTTCCGCCGGGACTTTCCCCAGATCGAGGTAATTTTGATGACCGGGCACGTCTCGGTCGAGACCGCGGTCAAGGCCGTAAAGTTGGGCGCCTTCGCCTACGTGACCAAGCCCCTCCAGCTCGAGGACATCCAGCAGACGGTTCGGCAGGCCCTGGACAAGCAGAGGTTGATAAGCGAAAACCGCCGCCTTCTGTCCCAGTTGCAGGAATCGAACATCCGCCTGGAGGAGCTCAATCGGACCCTGGAAAGACGGGTGGAGCAGAGGACGGAGGAACTGCTGGAATCGCGGGCGGAAATACAGAAAAAGGCCCGCCAGCTGGAAACCATCAACGAAATCACCAACGCCATCGCGGCCAGCCTCAACCTGCAGGAGATTCTGCCCCTGGTGGTTGAGGAGATCAAGAAGCTAGTGGCCTTCGATCGGGCCAGCATATCCCTGGCCTGGGGATCGGACCGGGTCAACGAGGTCTATTTCCTGGAGCCTCGGGGAGAGGATCCCCCCGAGGCGGGCCGCACCTATCCCCTGGATGGAACCGGGATAAAGTGGGTCATTCGGCATCAGCGCCCCCTGATCCGCCGCGACTTGGCCCGGGCCGACCGCTATCTCGAGGACGAGTTCATCCGGGAGACGGGGGTCGAATCGGGGATGGTCGTTCCCCTGATTCGCCGCGGGCAGGTGATCGGTACGCTCAACCTGGGCAGTATGGAGAAGGATGCCTACGACGAGGAGAACGCCAGCGCCTTGCGCCAGGTTGCCGGCCAGTTGGCCGTGGCCATCGACAATGCCAAGCTCTATCGGGAGTTGGAGGAGCACAGCCGAAATCTCGAGACCGAAGTGGAAAAGAGGACCGCTTCCCTGGAGCGTTCCCTGCAAGAGCTGCGCGAGGCGCAGGAGCGCCTGATCCAGTCGGAAAAACTGGCCGCCACCGCCAAGCTCATTGCCGGGGTGGCTCACGAGGTCAAGAATCCGCTCAACTCGATGTACTTTTCCACCGTCAACATTGCCACCATCCTTGCCTCCAGCAAGGACCTCCAGCAGGCTCGGGATATGTCCCGGGAAAGCATATCCATCCTGCAGTCGGACATAACCCGCCTCAAGGATATGGTTGACGTATTCACTTCCTTTGCCCGCCCGGTCCGGCGGGAGAAGGAGGAGGTGGATCTCAACGAAACCGTATCCCTGGCCGCGCGCAGCCTGCAGACCGACCTGGCGGGAAAGCAGGTCGGGTTGTCGCTGGAATTGGGGGAAGGCATCCCGGCCGTGAGCCTGGAAAAGGACGAGTTCCACCGGTCCATCATAAACCTGCTCCTCAATGCCCTGGCCGCCGTGGACTTTGGGGGCAACATCCGGGTTCGGACCGGTTTTGCCGACGGCCTGGCCACCGTTGAGGTCGCCGACGACGGTTGCGGGATTCCCGCCGAGATTCAACCCAGGATCTTTGACGTCTTCTTTACCACGAAGACCAAGGGAAGCGGCCTGGGCCTCTCCCAGGTTTTCCGGATGGCGGAAAGCCACGGGGGACACGTGAGCTTGGAGAGCCGGGAAGGGCAAGGGGCGAAATTCCAGCTGGAGATTCCCGTGGAGAAGACGACATGAAGCCGTTGCGCATCCTGATCCTGGACGACGAGGAGAACATTCGCAAGAGCCTGGGGACGTTTCTCCGGATGCAGGGCTACGAGGTGGACGTGGCGGCCTTGGCTTCCGAGGCCGAGGCCAAGCTGGCGGCCGACGAATTTCAGGTTCTCATCACCGATGTCAGGATGCCGGAGAAAAACGGGATCGAGCTGACCGAGGAGCTAAACCGCCGGTTCCCGGACCTGACCATCCTGGTGGTTACGGCCTACGGAGACGTCCGCGACGCGGTCAGGGCCCTGAAGAAAGGGGCATATGATTACTTGACCAAGCCCCTGGATCAGGAGGAACTCCTGATCATCATCGGCCGCATCGCCGAGCGCTATGCCCAGATATGTGAAATCGAGTCCCTGCGCCAGCGTCTGAAAACCGAGGCGCCTTATCAGGACCTGGTCGGCTCCAGCGAGGCCATCCGGGAGATCTATGCCTTGATCGAAAAAGCTTCGCGCAACGACTTCAGCGTCCTCATAACCGGGGAGACCGGGACCGGCAAGGAGATCGTGGCCAATGCCATTCACTATAACAGTGACCGGCGCGAAGGGCCGTTGGTGGCGGTCAACTGCGGGGCCTTGAGCGAGACGATGATGGAGAGCGAGCTGTTCGGTCACCTCAAGGGAGCCTTTACGGGCGCCCTCAACGAGCGCCGGGGCAAGATTCGTTCAGCCCAGGGTGGAACGCTGTTTCTCGACGAGGTCGGGACCCTGAGCTTCTCCGCCCAGGTCAAGCTCCTGCGGGTCCTGGACGAGAAGAACTTCGAACCGCTGGGCAGCGACAGCACCGTGGCCGCGGACATCAGGGTGGTGGCGGCCACGAACGAGGATCTTTTTCAGGCCGTGCAGGAAGGGCGCTTCCGCGAGGACCTCTATTACCGCCTGAATGTCATCCGGATCGACCTTCCTCCCCTGAGGGAGCGCAAGGAGGACATCCCGCTGCTGGCCCGGCACGTCCTGGCCAAGCTGGGCCGGGAGGACGTAAAAATATCCTCCGGGGCGATGAACCTCCTGCTTCGTTACGATTGGCCCGGGAACATCCGCCAGCTCGAGAACGCCTTCAAGAGCACCCTGGCCCTGCTCGAGGGAGATGCCTTGATCAGGGAACACCTCCCCGGCTATCTCTCGGTGGGGGAAGAAGACGCGCCCGATTTTGCTCATCTGGCCTCTTTCCGGGAAAAGGTCGAATTGTTCGAGAGGCACCTGATCGAGGAAAAGCTCCGGCAGACCGGGGGAAACGTAACCCAGGCCGCTCAGGAACTGGATTTTCCCCTCCGCTCCCTGCGCCGGAAGATGGACAAGTATTCCCTGTCCGCCTCCTCCTTCAGGAGTTCTTCTCCCGGAGAATGATGCCAAAATAGCCTCCTGGTCTCTTTTCTGCTCTTCCGACTGGCCATTTTTGGCCTGTTTTTTCCTCGGTCTTTTTTTCCCGCCCACGCCCATCGGCGCAATCTTTTTAATTAAAGGCACTTACGTATGTTTTTTCGTGAAGCGGGAAATTGGCACCAAACTTGCTAATTAAGTAGGCAGGAAACAACAATTATCTATCGCGCGGCGGCGCGAAGGAAAAAAGGCAGGCTAAGAAAGGCAACAACAGAGTCTTATGTTTTTAAGTTGGAAAAAAATTTCCGTTTTTTCGCTGGCGGTTGCTTGCTGGCTCTTGGGTTCTCCCGGGCTTTCGGCCGGGGAATCCTCCGATTCCCCTTCCCTGAAGAACTGCCCGGTCAACCCGGTTTTTTCGCCGGGGCAGGGTGAACTGGAATCCCCCTGCGTCGTTTATGACGCCGGCTTCTTCGGCGGGGACCGGGTGAGATATCGGGCCTGGTACGGGCTCGTGGCCGAGGATGGGACGACCCGGATCGGGGAAGCTCATTCCGATGATGGCCGGCAGTGGCAGGAAAGAGAAGCGGGATTGCTCTCCGGCCTGGCCGAGGGATCCTGCAGCCATCCGGCCGTCGTCTACGATCCCGACCGTTTCGGAAGCCCGGATGGTCCCCTCTACCGGATTTGGTACCGGACCGGCGACGGTCCGGCCGATTCCGTCTCCGCGCTGCGTTGCGCCGAGTCCGAGGACGGACTGACCTGGCACAACGATCGTCCCCTGTTGGAAAATCCCCATTTCCCGCTGACCTCCGGTGGCGACGGAGACCCTTCCGGGAAGAGCCCGGTGTCCCGGAGGCGCTGGTTCCGCTACATCGTGGGGCCGGGACAGGTCCTCTACAACCCGGAAGGAAGCCACATCGCCCGGGCCAGCCTGGCCGGGCCTGACGCCGCCGAGCCCCTCGACTGCCGCTACGTGATGTACTATCCCTCCGCCAGCGGGAAGGAGTCGCCGGATGGGAGCCTCGGTCAGGTCTCCCTGGCTTACTCCGCCGACGGCATCTCCTGGACCCGTTGGGGGGAAACCCCCGTCGTGATCCCCGGCGGCACCGGAGCCTGGGACGCCGGCTGCATCCTCAGCCCCAGCGTGGCCAAGCTGGATGGGACCTATCATCTTTGGTATTCCGGAGGGGCGGCGAAAAAGGGGGAGATCGATGCCCGGGGCATCGGGCACGGCACCTCCTATGACGGGATCAACTGGGTTCTGGACGACGAGCCGGTTCTCCACGTCGAGGACGGCCCGGGCTGGAGGGAATCCCTTACCGCCGATCCCTGGATCGTTCCGGGGATGTCGGTCTATTCCCCGCATTCGGCCGACAGCAGGACCGGGTACACCATCTGGGCCGTGGGCGAGAGCCTGGACGGGACCTCGTCCCTGGGCTACTGGGAAGCCGGCGAAGAATACGAGATCCAGGTCGCCGGGATCCGGACCCTGCTGCCCGAGGGGCCGGGGGACTCCACCCAGTGGACCCCGGTAGGGGAGGCCAGCAACTGGGAATGCGTCCGGGAGCAGGACGGCGACGCCGGATACGTTTACTCCCTCACCGAGTGGATGACCGACCGGTACGAGATGGAGGATCTTGAGGGGTCCCTCCAGGTGGAAAAGGTCGTTCTGACGGTCACCGCCCGCAAGGCCGTCAGGCCGAGCTTGAAAATATACGCGGGGATATCCTCCGACGGAGTGGACGACTTGGCTCGGATCAGCCTGGGGAACGGCTATGCCGAATACGTCACGGAGTGGACGGAAGACCCCGGCACCGGGCAACCCTGGACGGTGGCCGGGATCAACCAGTTAAAGACGGTCATTCAG
>Ga0272444_10006356_pt1 | contig 10089 bp, 12 predicted proteins | sample SSMForm13_FD_201033 | JGI IMG/M metagenome (GOLD analysis project Ga0272444, IMG submission 201033) | Marine sediment archaeal communities from Little Sippewissett salt marsh, Falmouth, MA, United States - SSM-Form-13 | ecosystem: Environmental > Aquatic > Marine > Wetlands > Sediment ...
AATAATAGGATGCTATCTAAAAGGTAGGCATCCATTATAGTCGTCATTAGATAGGGCAAAAAAAAGGATTTATGAAAGGAGGCTTTTAAATGCTTAAATCTAAGGCATTATGTGCGCTGGTTGTTTTATTACCGCTATTTATATTTATTTACGCATGCTCTGAAAAGAAACAGCCTAGAACGATTTCCAATAGAAGTGATACAGAAAAAGCATCGCCAAATACATTGGAGGTGACACCCGATGGGAAGGCTGAAGATAGCCTGAAGAACCTGACTGTTGACGATATTGGCGAAGTAATGGGTCGGGATGGCACAGCCATTTTCTTTTATACCAAATTTAATGATAAGGCACATCTTGAAGTTGTAACTGAACATTTTAAAAAGCAAGCTATACAGAATAAACAAAAGAACGTTTATGTAAATTTTTTTGATGCAAGACCATCAAGTGTACGCTGGAGCTACCCGATGTCGAATGAATTGATGGAATGTTGGCTTGCCGAATATGTCTATAGTACAAAGACCTACAGAGACGAGTTAAGATTTATTAAGCGATAGCTGGCGGGAGAATACTCTTGCTGCAGGGGGCTTACAATTCCTCAACCAGAATCGAGTTCGATCTGGATTGGATGGATGTAATCACATTAGAAATCTATAATTGTCTGGCGCAAAAGATTGCCACAATTGTAAGAGAATGGCAATTCGCAGTTGAGACGCACACATTATTCTGGAACGGCAATGGCTTCGACGGCCGCATGATGTCCTCGGGAGTATATTACTATGTTCTCAAAGGGCGGGATCTGAGCGATTCGAAGAATATGTTATTTCTCAAGCAATCCAAAATTTTATACAATTTAAATCCGCCAATAAAAAAGACGCCGGCTTTGACCGGCGGCCCGGGGAGAAATTTACCAGAACCCGGGGGCAGTGATTTTAGTTGCGTCTCAAAACCACCGATGATTTTTATCCTGCTTTATTCTCATTAAAAACGGGAATGGTCCGTACAGTAATGCCAGGAGATTGTGGAATCATATCAAAATCTCTGGCTGACAGAGTCGCCTATTCATCAGCAGAGTCATCGACGCGGGAATTTCGCCAGGTATCGCCGAGGATAGCCTCTCCCTCCCGGTCGGCCTCGCGGGCAAATTTGTCCGGCACCATGATCGAATAACCGCCGCCAATCGGCCGGAAAGAATTCGTTCCCAGCTGGCCGGTAATTCCGAAATGCCCCGCCCCGGAATGAATGACAGCCGGGATATTTTTTGATCTGAGAGCATCGACAACCATCTCGGCATATTGCTGAGAAGTCAGCCTGACCAGCTGGACCCAATTCTGATATTGAGAATAGTCTTCTTCAGCATCTGCACTATTGTGGGCCGGCTTTTTCGGTAAAACGGATACCAGTTTCTCGCCGCAATCGGGGCAGGTTATGATGCCTTCTTTGTATTCGTAGCGACATTCAGGGCAAAATGGCATGACCGCATCTCCTTTGTTAAAGGCCTGTCTCTGTCTGAATATACTGCCCCGATGCCGATATGTTCAAGCGAATTTCCCGGTTTCGGTCAAAAGCGATATCTATTTGACCTTTGAATCATCGATGATCGCTTTCAGGTTACCGCGGTCGTCGATCTGCCATTGGTCGACGGCCGGATCATCGTCGAGCCGTTCGGCCGTGGCCGTAGCCGTAAAATGATCCCGATCGCCGGCGATGACATAACGGTATCTGGCCGACGGCATGATTTCCACACCCAGCTCGAGAAAAGCATCGGGGTTGTTCCGGTCGGCGACGAGCCCGGGATCGGGAATCCAGTATTCATCGTTGTCCAGGAAATACGACCGTTCCAGAAGATATATCTGGTGCAGCAGTTCCTTGGCCTCGGTTTGTTTGGCCCTGGTCGTTGAGCTCATATAGCGGGGAATGGCGATACCGGCCAGGATGCCGATAATGACCAGGACTATGAGCAGCTCGATCAGCGAAAAGCCACGCCGACCGGTTTTGAAAAATCCTCGCAGGCGGTTCATTTTAAAAAATATGGCAGTCATTGGGTACCCTTATGCTGGTTTCGAATGTCTCCATTTTGCCCTCATAAGCGAGATCTATTTTGATTGATATTAACCTGTCTTCGTAGGTATATCCATTTTCGATTAAAATGCTGTCCGGGGTCGGTTTTTCGAAAGCGGTTATTTGCAGATCGAGTCGACGGCAGGCAACATCGGGGGAAAGGAGCATCCTTTCGTTGCGATAAATCAGCTCATCCTTTGTTTTGTATCGAACCGAATCTCCCGATGGCAAAGTGACTTTAAAACCGGCCGAATCTATCAGCACATCGGCGCGGCCTTTTTGCAGATCAGCGACAATCGATGAAATCGTATGATATCCATCCTCGACGAGGAGATGATCGTCTTTCCAGGTTTGGATATATCTTTGAATGAAGAGGCTGCCGGAGACGATGAAAATCAAGAGCAGCGATGTCAAAAAAAGGGATACCATCAGCTCCACCAGGGTAACCCCGGATGGATTTCCGTTTTTACGGTTGATACTTTTCATTGTATAACTCAATCAGTATTTCGCCCGTTTTTTCTCTTGAGACCGAAATCTCTATGATAGACAGCGGGCCGATTGACTCGATTCGGCAGACTACCCGGTAGGCGACGCCTGAATATCTGATCACCCGATCGAATTCGGCAAGATCGCCCGCTGCGAGCGTTTCTTCCATGTATTGGCGGGCCAGATTGGCCGCGGTGGTCTGATCGCCGGCGGAGTATCGACCCAGCGTCTCGCTCAGCAGAAAACTCAGAGTCGTGAATCCTGTCATAAAGATGACGCCGGCCATCAGTACCTCCATAATGGTTAACCCCCGTATGTCGCCCGCTTTCAACATATTCATCTCAATCGTCATCGATCATCATCAGGATAGCATAGTCATTCCGGCCCGCAAAAGACATCGGAAGAACCGTCAAAAAGTCGAGCCGGGATCGATTAATTTCGGCATCCTTGAGCCAGTTGATATACAGGGTAGGTTCATCATAATAATAATAGTAGCCGGTCAGGGAGGTTCCATGCAGTTGCCCTTTGATATCGGTGCCTTCAGGGCAGATGACAGTCCCTTTGACCACCGCGCCCGAGTCGATTTGAATAATATCCACCGGTGGAGAATCCGGATCGGTGTTACCCTCGGCGATGGCCACCACGGCCGATGTCGTATTCCGACCGAACGATATCATTGACCCGCCCTTATGGCCGGGATAATAAGCATAAAGCAGGCTGGGGTATCTTATCTCGGCTCGGTCATTTATGCCTATCCGTCCGCCACAGATCGCCTGGCCGGTGAATTGGGCGGCGCCGCCGATAATCAGGCTGTCGTCGGCCAGCAGGACGGCATCGTTAATACGCGAACCGTTGGCGACGACGATCGATCTTTCGGCGACAAACTGGACTAAACCATCTATCCGGCTTTCCCCGTCGATCCTTATATTGCCTCCGGCAATAATAGTGATCGGTCTATCCGGTGATCTGAGTTCGGCGGCGTATATTTCAAGATCATTCCCGATGATAATGAGATCAGGATGGGGCGGGGCGATATCGATTTGCCCCTGCCATATCGCCGATCCGTATATTCGTTGGGCCGAATCGGACCTGGCGGATTTTGTCATTTTGATATATTCTCTTATGATCTCCCGGTTAATCTCCGGGAACGGGGCATTGGGTCGATGGCAGATATTTCCGTCGACCAGTTTCCTCCCGGAGAATTCCTCGCCACTGATAGATCCCGGTCTGATCGGTTCGGGGCCGACGATAGCATCGCCTGTTATTCGCGAGCGCCCGGCCAAAACCAGAGAATAGTCCATCGAGCAATTCACCACGGCGGCGTTTAGATCGCTCCACGGCAAAACACCCACCAGGGCTTTCCGGCACACGGTGCGCCCTTTATATGTTCCCCGGGAGGAAACGGCCAGATAACCGCCGTAGAGCGCGGCCCTGACATCGTAGCGGCCGCCGCCTGGTGGATGATGGACAAGACTCGTGGCCGCCGCCGATTTCCAGTTCACCTGCCGGCTGTTGGAAACATGCAGAAATCGATTCAATCCCGCCTCGGCGAGGTACGAGGCGCGGATACGATTCATCTCGTCATGGAGGAAGGAGGCCCGGTTGAGGGCGAGACTGAAAACAGCGAAAAAGGCGGTCAGGAGAATAAACAGCACCGCCAGAACGGTAATAAGGGCGGAACCGGAATCCAAGGCGGACGACGGGAGCGAATTAAGGCTATTTTTCGAAAAGGAGGGTATCACGATATTTCCCATGATTGAGAAGAATGATTGTGTCATTAATGATGGTAACGATCCAGCCGTCGAGAGAATCGCCGGTGGTGATATTTATGCCGGGATCTTCGGTCGATTGCAGGACAGCCTGGGGACAGGCGCTTTCGGCGATAATGCCTTTCACGTAGTAACGGCCGGAAATTTTCTCTGGAGGTGGTGGAAGCGACGGTTGGGAGGTCCGGCGTTTATTCGGCTTGCGGATGTCGTTTGCAGAGATATCAAACGGATTCACGCGTGGTGGTCGATAATCGATCTGAGGATAATCACCGTTTCGCGGACTGATTTTATTGGTCGTATCCGGGCGGGCATTGCCACCGGTATAATCGGACGAAAAAATGTTTAAATTTCTGAGCCAGACAACCAGGGCGATAATTGTCAGGATAACCAGCAGAATGATTTTAATCTTGTTCGGTTTCATCAGGATTCTCCGGAAATCGCATGGTTAAATTCATATCGATCATTCTATGGTCGTTGTCATTGGCCTTCAGGACAATCGATTCGAAAATAACGTACAAGTTGTTTTCGATATGATCGAGTGCCTCGAGGGCATCGGCGAGACCGCCGCTCAGCGTGAGTCTGTATCGAGTCGGTTGCTCCGGAGCAAGGGCTGTCGCGGATTCGAATCGAATGCCGGTCAGCTTAAGATGGTGGCGGCCGGCGATATCCGAGAAAGCTTCCAGGTGAGTATATTGCCGTTGATGGTATCTTTTCCATCGCGCTTTTAGATTTTCTTTTCGCCGGTTCAGACTGGCAATCTCGGCCGACAGCGCCTCAGGTTCGTTTCGCACGGTGCGGGAAGCTTCGATAACGGCGACCGATTCGGCCAGGTCGGCATACAGCTCAATAATCGCATGGAATCCGAGAATAATCAGCACTATCGATAAGATCAGCGATCGTATTCGGAATCGATTATGGCTCATCCTGATCCTTGGCCAGTTCTATTTTGATAAGGAACTCGTAGGCTCGTTTGGTCGTTTTCCCCGAATGCGTTCGATCATCCCGAGTCCGTGTCAATTCTATCAGTTCCGGTCGATATCCCGCGGTATATTGCGCAATGTTATGTATATATACAAAGGCGTCATCTTCCCGGTCGGCACCCCCCGCGGCGATCAACGACCAGCAACGGTCGTTGTCGCGAGACAGGCGCAGGTCGGTCAGGTTCAAGCCACGGGGCGGCTCCTGGCAGAATGCCGATATGGCTCCGGCCAGACAATTGCCAGATAAATCCGAATATCCCGCGGCCGCGATTTCGTTTTCTACATGCGATATTTCCTCAAGGAGTTCGTTCTTCTCTCTGTATTGATCCTGATATAAACTCAGAGCCCGTTCGTACCGCGTTTTCAGTGTTCGGAGAGAAAAAGCGGAAATAATCAGTAAAAAGGCGGCCGCAAGAACGATCAGGCCGGTTAACCGCAGGGCGTTGACAAGGGTCGGCAGCAGGCGTGACAGCCGGTCGGGCTCGAACTCGTTAAAAAGACTCTTTCTTCCTTTCAGCCTGAATGATGACAGGCTGATAATTTCAGACAGGCACCTGCCGCAGGGAGTATTCGATGGTTTATTCCAACAAAAAAAGAAATTGCCTTCGGAGTCATCGGCGATTGAAATATCACGACCGGCCGGAACCCCGGCGCCGCTTCGGTGGCCGGAGAGCTCGACAATCGCCAGCCCGTTGTTCCTGAGTACCCGTATCGTGTCTCCGGGCAATTCGATGGTGATATTTCCGGAGAACGGGGATTTCAGGTAGTTTTCTAAAACCAGCAATGTTATCGGATATATCTTTCCGACCGGGATGCCGGCGGCCTTGAATTTGGCTTTGAGATTCGAGAGAAAGGCGGCGTCAAGACCGGTCGTGAAGACCCATCGTTTTTTTTCGGAGTCCACCAAATGACGTAATTTGACAATGGTCTTATCGGCTTTAAGTCCGTCGAAATGCCCGGTCAGCTCGGTCGATAAGGCCGGGGAAGGCCGGTCGATTCGATGAAAACTTCGCCAGCCACCTATGAATACGGGTATCGGAGATAGACAGACGAGAGGACTTTGGGTCATTCTCTCGATAAAATCGGCCAGGCACTGTTCGTTACCGTTAGAATCTCCGGAAGAGATGAACCATTCGATCCTGATTGATTTCCGAGAGAGTTGCAAAAGGTAGAAACCGCTGTCGTTTATCGATATAATGAATCGACCGGAGGTGACTCGGCAAAAAGCGGCGATAAATCGAATACCGGTGTGAAGCCTCAGAAGAAATTTCGGTTTGATGAGACTCATGCTAGTCCTTTTCGAGTATTTTGTCGATATCAACGGCCTTTTCCGAGCCGTAGTAAACATGCGGTGTGATATATACCATCAATTCGGATTTCGAATTTACGCTGTTGCGATTTTGAAAAATACGGCCGATAATCGGTAAACTTCCCAGGATTGGCAACTTCCTGATGGTGATATTTTCATTGTCCTGGATCATCCCGCCGAGAACGATGGTTTCGCCGTTTTTCAGGCGAACGGTCGATTTGAGAATGCGGCGATTGATGGTGGGCGGGACATCCGGATCGAAAGCATTGAGGGGATTATTGAATTCCGGCTTAATGATGACGATGATTTCACCAGCCGCGGTAACCCAGGGTGTTACCTCCAGGGACATATCGGCCTCGATGACCTCGAATCTTTGCGAGGTTTGAGTCGATACGCTCGTTTGCTGCGAAGGGTAAATGGTCCGGCTCTCAAGAAGATAATACTGCGAGGTGCCGATCTGGAGCGAAGCCGGATGGCCGTTGAGGGCTGCGATCTGAGGCCGGGAGCGAATATTGGCTACCCCTTCTTCCTGCATAATCTGCAGGCGTAGAAAGAAATCGTCGGAAAGACGCCCGATATTGGAAACATCAAGGAAAGCGGCCACCTCATCCAGATGATCATTAAGATCTTTCCCCGTTCCGCTGATGTCGATGCCTGGATAGTAGGATTGATCGGGAAGCGTCTGTTTTTGGCCGGTATTGTCAATGGTAAGCCGGAACTCGCTCATATCCGAGATATTATAATCGACCACGATCACCTCAAAAAGGACCTGGGCGGGTGGAATATCGATTTCCCTGATAAAATCTTCTATCTCCAGAATGGCAGTGTAGGGACCGGTGGCGATGAATCCGTTCTGGATATTGACCGGCTTGAAAGATACCAGCTTGAGCAGTGTCGCAGGCATCAGGTCCTGCAGGGAGGCGTTGCCGATATGATTGAGCCGGATTAATTTCGATGTGAAAAGCTCCTCGGAGTTTTTATCGCCGATATGAAAAATACCGCCGTCTTTCTTAAAGGTGTAGGCGGTTCCTCTCAAAACAAATGCGAGCACGTCAGCCACGGGTTTTTTTCGGTAACTGGCCGTAACATGCCCGGCAATGTCGCCGTGAATTATCAGGTTAAGGCCGCATTGTTCGGCCAGGGCGGCCAGTATGTCGGAAAGGCACACATGGCGAACGTCGATAGTCACGGAGTCTTTTTCACAATATATGTTATAACGTCTGCTTCGGGGAGATCCGTCGGCAGCCGCTTCAAGATAATCGATATGATAAATGCCGTCGATTCGGCTTAGGGTAAAGCCGTTTGAATTCAGCAGCGCCTGAAGGCCCTTTTCGAAGTCGATATCGACCAGCCGGCCGGTAATGATACCATGTGTGCCGCCCTCAAGGATTATGTTTTTGCCGGTGATGTCGATGACCGTTGCAGCAAATCGGTTCAAGTCGGTGTCGGCCAGATCGCAACTGAATCGACCATCGGAATAACTCATATCCAGCGGCGGTGGCGGCGGCGGTTCGGCTTTCGGACGAAAGATTTTAATGATGCCCCCCGTCTTTTCCCAGGCCAGATGGAATTCTTTTATGATAAAAAGGAGGGCATCGTTGAGCGAAACATTCTCCAGTCGCATGGATACCGTGCCGCTGACGGAGGTATCGATAAATATCGAGAGACGATAGGCCCTGATCAGGGCTGTCAGCGCCCCTCTCAGACCGATCCCGGAAAAATCCAGCGAGGGAATGATAAGGGAGGTATCAATGAGACACGGCGGTTCTGGCGGAGAAGCTTCCGGTTGGTTGGCGGTTGTGTCAACGACTGTCGACGTATCCGGGATATGATAATCCCCTGCGGATGGGTCCGATTGACCTGAGGGAGCCGTCCAGACACAGGCAAAGAGAATAATAATCTTTATAAAGGCGGTGCTGTAATCATTTCTGTTAGCCGGGAATATTCGATTCATATTATCCTGGCCCCGATAAATTCGGGGGAGAAGCATCGCCTTTCATGTTATTCGTTCTCAGCATGTTTCCCTCAGGACTTCCGAGGGGGTCGTTTGACCGTCCTTGATTAATTGACAGCCTCTGTCAGACATCGTTTTCATGCCGTTTTTTTTCAGCTCGGCCGACAGGGCAGCCGGATCGGCCCCGTGATAAATCATCCGGCTTATTTTTTCATCCGGGGCAAGCATTTCATAAATGACCGTCCGGCCCCGGTAGCCGGTGCTCAGACAGTTGTCACATCCCCGTCCCCGCCGGATGGGAATCCCCGGGGGCAGATCAAGTCTGGCGGCGGCCGCCTCCTGAACCGGATCGGGACGATTGGTTTGACACCGGGGACAGATTCTTCGAACCAGCCTCTGGGCGACGACCAGCTTGAGCGTTGTTGCCAGAAGGTAATTTTCGGCCCCCAGGTCGATGAGCCGGGCAATACTCGACGAAGCATCGTTGGTATGGAGTGTCGAAAAGACGAGATGTCCCGTCAACGAAGCCCGCAAAGCGATTTCGAGCGTTTCCCGGTCGCGTATCTCACCCACCATGATAACATTGGGGTCCTGCCGAAGAATGGCCCGGAGGGCACCGGCAAAAGTCAGACCGATGGCGGGCTTGATCTGCGTCTGGTTAATGCCGTCCAGATTGTATTCGATCGGATCCTCGATAGTCGTAATATTTATGTCCGGAGACTTGATATGATTCAGGGCGGCATAAAGGGTGGTCGTCTTGCCCGATCCGGTCGGCCCGGTGATCAGGATTATGCCGCCGGGCAAATGGAGTTTTTCCTTAAACAGAGCCAGATATTCCGCATCGAAGCCAAGCCGATCCAGCGAAAGCTTTAGAGTCGCCTTATCCAGCAGACGCAACACTATTTTTTCGCCGAAGTCGGTCGGCAAAACGGACACTCTAATGTCGACTGTCCGATCCTGGAACCGGAATCTCAGGCGGCCATCCTGAGGGCGGCGCTTTTCGGCGATGTCCAATCCCGACATGATCTTAACTCGAGAGATCACCGGTGCGGTGGTTTCCTTTCTGATTATCCGTCGTTGCCGGAGGATGCCGTCGACACGGATACGAACGGCCATCGATGTCTCAAATGGCTCCAGATGAATATCGGAGGCGGTCAGAGTCAGGGCATCGGTGATAATATCGTCGATAAGGCTGACCACCGAGGGATCAAAGGAGTGGCGATGGCTTTCAATTTCAGCGTCCCGGCCCTGATTATTTGCGGAGTTCCGACAGGTGCGGTTCAGAGCCTCCATCACCAGATCGGCTTCAACGGGAACGAAATCAATATCTCGCCCAAGACAGAATTTGACCATGCTGAGAATATTGAAATCGGCCTTTTTGTCGATTAAGACCGACTCCAGACGACCGTCGACCATAACCGGGGCGATACCGAACCGTCGGCAATTACCCTGATTCAGAATCTCCGGAAGCTCGATAATCAAGTCCTTTCAAAATTATTAGTATTTTATACTATATTAATAACACTATTATAT
>Ga0272444_10006357_pt1 | contig 10089 bp, 6 predicted proteins | sample SSMForm13_FD_201033 | JGI IMG/M metagenome (GOLD analysis project Ga0272444, IMG submission 201033) | Marine sediment archaeal communities from Little Sippewissett salt marsh, Falmouth, MA, United States - SSM-Form-13 | ecosystem: Environmental > Aquatic > Marine > Wetlands > Sediment ...
GACGCAAAGATCCGCGAGATGATCGAACGCGGCACGATCTTCGTCGATACCGAGGGCGAGGAAGCGGGCCAGGTCAACGGCCTCGCGGTGCTCCAGATGGGGAACTACGCGTTCGGGAAACCCTCCCGCATTACCGCTTCGGTCCATGCGGGCAAGGGCGGGCTCGTCGACATCGAGCGCGAAGCGAAGCTCGGCGGCAAGACGCACACCAAGGGGATCATGATCCTCAAGGGCTTCCTCGGCGACCGGTTCGCGCAAGACCGCCCACTCTCGTTCGGCGCGAGCCTCGCGTTCGAGCAGAGCTACTCGATGATCGACGGAGACAGCGCATCGAGCACCGAGCTCTATGCGATTCTCTCCGCGCTATCGGACCTCCCGATCCGTCAGGGCCTCGCCGTCACCGGATCGGTCAACCAGAAGGGAGACGTGCAGCCGATCGGCGGCGTCAACCAGAAGATCGAAGGCTTCTACCGCGTCTGCAAGGCGAAGGGCCTGACCGGCGATCAAGGCGTGCTGATCCCGGCCGCGAACGTCGAGAACCTGATGCTCGACGAAGAGGTCGTCGACGCCGTGAAGGCGGGCCAATTCCACATCTATCCGGTTTCGACGATCGCCGAGGGAATCGAACTCCTGACCGGGACGCCCGCCGGAGAGCGTCAAGAGGATGGCACGTATCCGGAGGAGAGCGTCTTCGGACACGTCGTCGCGCGCCTCGATGCGATCCACGAGTCGATGAAGGCGGCCGCCAAGACGGAGGATGATGAAGAGAAGGCCCGCAAGCCGGAGAACGATGAGAACAGCAAGAACGGCGAGAATGGAGACGACCAACCCGATGAACCGACGGACGGAAGCTAAAGCGATCATGCACTGGATGAAGCGAGGCAGGGCTGTAAGCGCCGCATTTGGCGCAGGCGCCCTCGTAGCCGTACTCATGCTCTCCGGCTGTTTCGGAGGCCCGACGCCCACGGCGGCGTTTACGGCAACACCGCAGTTCGACTATCCCCCCCTTCACGTGACGTTCGACGCGAGCGCTGCGTCGAGCCCGAACGGTTCGATCGTAAGCTACGCGTGGGATTTCGGAGACGGGGAAACCGACACAGGCATCACCACCTCGCACACCTACAACGAGAAGGGCGTCTACCGGGTGACCCTCGTCGTGACCGACAGCGACGGCAAGACCGGCGCGCGGTCCATGTCGGTCGAGGCAATGAACCGCGCGCCCGTCGCGGTGTTCGAACATTGGCCTTATGTGGTTTCCGTCAACTACCCGTTGGAGCTCGATGCTTCCGACTCGTACGACGAGGATGGCGAGATCGTACAGTACCTCTGGAGCTTCGGCGACGGAACGACCGGCGAGGGGATGATCGTCGAGCACGAGTACCGGACCGCCGGCGGCAGCGGCTGGAAGCCGATGGTCACATTGACGGTCGTCGACGACAACGGCGCGAGTGGGTCCAGGCAGGTCCAGGTCAATGTCGTCGGCTGTGACAGTTGCGGATCGTAGAGCTCAGCAGAGCTGAGCTCTACGCGCAAGAACCGCCACGGATGACCCGCCGAGAGAACCAGCGCGCGAAACCTCACTTGCCCGTCAACCAGAGAATGGGGCTTACACCCATTCTCTGACGAACCGCCGGTTGCCTTGCTAAATCGGCGGTTCGAAGTTCACTGCACATCACACCTTTCTCGCACACGAAGCGGCAATGGCCGGCCAACCAGAGAACGGGACTAGGGCCCCGTTCTCTGACGAACCGCCGGTTGTCTTGCTTAATCGGCGGTTCGAAGTTCACTGGACGCCAAGCCCTGCTGGCATGCGAAACCGCCAACCGCTCGTCAACCAGAGAACGGGGCCAAGGTCCCGTTCTCTGACGAGCAGAGGATTGCTGGCAATCCTCTGCTCGAATCAGTCCTCTTCGGTTACTGTGATATTGACGATGACGCTGGCCTGTTCCCCCTGATCGTCGAACACGGTGAGCGACGCGACATAGGTGTGGGTCGGCCCGCGGAGCTCGTAGATGTGTGTAATCTCGAGATCCGTGGTCTCAACGTGCGATTCGCCGTCGCCGAAATCCCACGCGAAGTACTCGATTTGGTGCCCTGCATCGGCCGACGAGCCGCGAGGATCGAAGTTCACCTCGAAGAGCGACGGGATATTCGGCGGATCGGTGGACAAGAAGAGGAGCTCCGGGTCGCTCACGGTCAGCTCCGCAATCGGTGGATCATCTCCGGTATCCTCGCCGGGGACGATCACGATCACCGTTTCCTGCTGGGCATCCACCTCATCCTGGTCGTTCCAGACGAACAGCGTCACCGTGTATTCGGTCGTGGCGTCCGCGGTGAACGTATGCGATGGGCGGGAGCCCGTCCGTTCTTCGCCATCGCCGAAATCCCAGTTGTACGCCACGATGCTGCCTGCCCCCGGCGTGGAGCCGAGCGCATCGAACGAAACGACCAGCGGGCTGATGCCGATGAATGGCGTGTACGTGAAACGCGCCGTCGGAAAGCCCGTTCCCACGCCATCGCCGTCCGCCGCACCGCGGACTTCGATCGTCTGTGTGATCTCACCCCTCGCGCCTTCCTTGTCTGTGACCCGAAGTGTTACGGTGAACTTCTCCGTTCCCGATGTCGTCGAGAAGACATGCTGTACCGTCAGGCCCGTATCCGACGTTCCATCGCCGAAGTCCCACGAGTAGCTCACGATGCTGTTGTCGTTCGGATTGTCGGGATCATCGTCCGGATCGAACGAGTCGAGCGCGCTGAGCGTCACGACGAGCGGGGAGGCTCCGGAGAGAACATCCGCCGTGATCCGCGCGACCGGCGGCCGGTTCGGGAAGAAGAGGGCACAGCCGGCAAGCACCACAAGGCCCATCGCCCCAAGGGCGGCCGTCAGGATCCATGCTCGCTTCGTTCGGTGGGTCCGCCCGCGTGGTTTCATCGTTCCTCCCGCCCCATGCCGCCGCGTAGGCGGCGGCATGGACCAGTTATGAACCAAGGCTATTCGTCGATGTCGTCCTGGGCCTCGGTCCCCTCCATCAGGATGATGTCGCGGGAGAAGGTCGATTCGGCGCCGAGGAAGTCGACGACGCGGATCGTGATCGTCTTCGTCAGCGTCCCGCCGTTGAATGTGTAGGTATGCATCGCGATGAAGTCCTGGTCGTAGGCAGGCCGATCATTGCCGCCAAGCCAACCCGTGTCCGTCTCGTCGAGGTAGCTGTACTGCTCCTCTCCGCCGCCATCATCCCAGTCGACGTAGATCCACTGAATCCCCCACGCCTGGTTCGGGAACCAATCCGGGTAGTCATCCGAGGTGTCATCATTGAGATTCTGATCCTCCCAGACTTGGCCCTCCGGGTCGTAGGAGAAGGCATCCTCGAAGTCGTTGAAGTCATCTGGCACCGGTTTCGTCGACCCTGGCGCCGCAGCGACGCCTTCGGCCATCTCGAGATCATCCTGATCGAGCGAACCATCGAGACCGTCAGTCGCAACCAGGGGGAACCAATCCACATCCCGCGAACGCTTTGACCGTATGAATACGTTGACGTCGACGGGGTACGGCGCGCCAATCTCCTGAAGGTCGCCCATGATTACGCCATCGTTGTCGTCGTCATCGTCCCAGCGGTCTGCCAGCTCTGCGGCGGCGCGGTCGGCGTAGTCCTCCGTACCGTCATCTCCTGCGGTGTGTCCACCCTCGGGATTACAGATCTCGAACCCCGCAACGGGCGCGTGGTTGTAGACCTTGACGGTCTTGGTGATCGTGTCCGTCGCGGCTTGGTCATCCATCGCGAGAAGAGTGATCGAGAAGGTCTCGGTCGGATCCTCCGTCACGAAGGCATGCTCCTGGATCGTGATATTCGGCGTCGTCGAGGACGTCCCGTCGCCAAACGACCAGATCAGCTGCAGCAGCGCCCGACCGACATCGACCTCGGTATCCTCCGGATCGAAGCCCGCAAGATAGGGAGCGACACCCGTCGTGCCCGCATAGCCACCGGTTGTCATGATGTCGAATCGCGCGCTCGGCGCGCCCGACGGGACCGGTGCTCCGCCGCCGCCCGTCGCGGTCACGGTGATCTGCCTCGTTGTCGTTCCCGTCTTGCCGTCGGTGCCGCGCACCGTCAGCGTGACGGTGAAGGTTGCACTCCCCCCGCTGAAGTACGTATGCGTCGCGTTCATCCCCATCCAGCTGCCGCCATCGCCGAAATCCCACTCATAGCCGGCGATCGTACCGCTCTCGTACGTCGACGCGGAAGCGTTGAATGACACCGTCAACGGTGACGTACCGGACGTCGGGCTCGCGGTGAAGCTCGCCGTCGGACCGGGCGGCTCGGCCGGCGTGACGTAGATCGTCTTCCGGGTCGTTGCCGAGTCGCCGCCATCGTCCGTCACGCGGAGCACAACGACGTAGGTGCCCGCCGTGTCATACGTGTGAGCGATCGACTCGCCCGTTCCGCTCGTGCCATCTCCGAAGTCCCACTCGAACCGAATGATCACCCCGTCCTCGTCCGAACTGAGCACGGCGCTGAAGTTCACCGTGAACGGGGCCTGCCCCGTCTGGGCGCTGATCGTGAACGAGGCCTCGGGGACCGCGTTGAACAGCCAACACCCGCTCAGCCCGAGAACGAGCGGGACGAGCAGTGCGCCCGCCAGCACGCCCCTCACCAACCACCCTCGCTTCGTCCTGCTATTCACCTTGGCCTCCCTATGCAATGCGTCATGGATTCCCTTCCATAGACTTCTGCTGAGTCACCGTAATCCGAATCCCTGCCTGCGTCAAACCGGATCGGGTACTCGGGAAAACGACGACTGTCCCGTGTTCGGGAGACAGCTGTATGGCGACAGTGTGGAACTGTGAAGGCCAGGAAGAACCATGAAGGAGACCGGAGGGCAAGGCCTCAGCGAGAACAGATCCCCCACTTCCTGCCCTTCATGCCTTCGTGGTGGAGTCTTGCCTGTGAGTCTCTCTGGGGCCTCTCGCAGAGGCGCAAAGCACGCAGAGAAGAGCAAGAACTAGAATCGCAGGGAACCCCATGGTGCGGCATGAAGGAAGACGGTGGGCAAAGCCTTAGCAGGAATGGATCCTCCCCTTCCTGTGCTTTCGTACCCCACGTCGTGAAGCTTCAGGCTGATCGTCTCTTTGCGTTCTCCGCGGCTCTGCGAGAGAACAGGCCGTGGGAAGCATGAAGGGAACGGTAGGGAAAGTCCGAGCCAGCCGGTGTTGAAGCTTCTCTTCCTGCTCTTCACGTCCCTCGTGGTGAAGCTCCTGGTTGCGGGTTTCCCTGCGTTCTCCGCGGCTCTTCGAGAGAACCGGCCTTGGGAAGCATGAAGACAACCGCAGGGGAAAGTCAGAGTCGGCTGGAGTTGAGGCTTCTCGTCATGTTCTTTGTGGTGGAGTCTTGCTTGTGAGTCTCTCCGAGGCCTCGCGCGGAGGCGCAAAGCCTCGACAGGAATGGGTCCTCTCCTTCCTGTCCCTTTATACCCCACGTGGTAAAGCTTAAGGTTGCTCGTCTCTCTGCGCTCTCTGCGGCTCTGCGAGAGAACAGGCCTTGGGAAGCATGAAGAGAAACGACAGGGAAAGTCCGAGTCAGCCGGTGTTGAAGCTTCTCTTCCTGCTCTTCCCGTCCCTCGTGGTGAAGCTCCTGGTTGCGGGTTTCCCTGCGCTCTCCGCGGCTCTGCGAGCGTTGGGCTTGGGAGCCTTCTCCTCCAAGAGCTGACGGGGTGAGGTGCTAGGCACCCCACCCCGAAACTGAGCGGATCGATAGCAGCCCGTACCTACTCGGCCTCCTCCTCATCCGCCTCTTCCTCACCCAGCAGATCTCCCAGCGAGAACTCGGCCGAAAGAACGAGCGTGTTGCCCAACGTCTCTTCCAGCACGTACGCCGCGTCAACGTACAGTCCCGCCACATTGACTCCCGCACCTACTGCGAAGTAGTAGTCCTGGAAGTCGTTCGTCAGCACCACACCGCCACGCAGCGCCAGCTCGTCGATCAGCTGGAACTCAACACCGACGCGCGCGTCGCCGACATCCAGACCATCGAAGTCGACACCCGTCGTGAGCACCAGCTTGTCGTCCGCCAGCTTCATCGCAAGACCGGCCTTGTACAGGCCACTCACCACGTCGGTCGCGCCACCGTCCCAGTCAATGGGCGTGCCGCCAAGGTCCATCGCGTTGACACCGATCACAAACATGTCGCCAAGACTGACAAGCAGGCCCAGGTCGAACCCGAACCCTTGGGCCGCGTCTCCGAGACCGCTGTCTGCCATGTAGTACTTCACGTTCGCACCGACCATCGCAATGTCCATCACGTTCGTCGACAGCGACCCGATGATCGCCTGCTCAACCCACGTGAACACATCGCCGGGCTCGCCACCCTCAAGCGCCTGTCCCGGAATGGACGCGCGCTCCCATCCCAATCCGATCCCGAGGTTCGCAAACGTCGTCACAGCCCCGACGTACTGATGCGTGATTCCCAGCCCGTACAGGTCCGTCGACATTCCCGCCAGTCGCGTGTCGTCTAGCAGCGCCAGACCCGCAGGGTTCCACAACGAAGCCGTCGCATCATTGGCTACGGCCACAAAGGCGCCTCCCATGGCCAGTGCGCGCGCGCCAATACCACTCTTGAACGCGCTGAACGCACCAATCCCGTCGGCAACTGCAAGTGCGGACAGGACCAGAAGGAGCGCCATCGCAATCCCTACCATTCGCTTCATGCTTGCATCCCTCCTTTCGTCTCCTTGGACCACCCTTCGATCGATGCGGGAGAAGGGACCTCTCGCCAATCCCTTCTCCCGCCTTGTTGCCTCAGCGTCTGATGAAGACGGTTCCCTTCCCATCGAAGGTGTTCGTCCCGTCCGTCGCCATGATCACGTAGATGTACCCGCCGTTCGCCAGCATCGCGCCGTTCTCGTCCGTTCCATCCCAGACGATGCCCGTCACGTTCGTCAGCTCTTCGGACCACACCAGTCCGCCAGCAAGATCGTAGATCTCTACCGACATCACGCTCGCGATTCCGGTCCCGTCAAACGTGAACTCCACGTCACCCTCGAACGGGTTCGGCGTGGCGTAGAAGTCGCCCACGGCCAGCTCGCTCGCAATGATCGTGATCGTGTCATCCGACACGTCCGTCGGATCCGTCGGATCCGTGTACGTCGCGGTGATCGTGTCCCCGGCCGCAAAGCCAAGGGCAAGACCCGCTGTGATGAATGTATCGTTCGCGGCGCCCGCAAGAGGCGTCAGATCGTACGTATCACCATCAATTACCACGGCGTTCTCCAGGCTGGCCGCACCGGCCTGCGAAGGATCGATCACCTTCACGTACGCCAGATCCGCGTCCATGTAGTTCGCCACGTCGGCGCCTGTGCTGTCGACAAACATCGTCGTCGACGCCTGGCTCGGAGGCGTTCCGCCACCGCCAATCCCGACCTTGATCGAGACCCAGGCCGAGTCGCTGTGGTTGGACGGATCCTGGTAGACCGCGATGATCGTGTCGCCGGGCAGCACGCCCAGCGTCGGCACGCACTCGTAGACGTCAATCAGGTCGATACAGATCGTCGAGACGAACTCGCCCGTCGCGACACCCGTCTCCAGGAGGTCGACTGGAGCCCAGTAGCCGTTGCGAGGGTTCAAGACGTAGATCTTGTGTTCTCCAGCATCCAGATCGTCGTCGATGCTATCGAAGATCGCGACGTAGCCAAGGAGATCGTTGACTCCGTGCTCTCCGTCTCTGTCCTCCGGACCGCAATCCCAACCGAGATCGTCCCTCGGACCGAACGGCGTGTTCTGGCCGTCGCTATTGCTTCGCTCGTCCCATCTTCCGGAGATCCGTTCCCGGCGGTACTGATCCTCATCCTGGTCCGGATCGAGCACCTTGATGAACAGGCAGTCCGAGCTGATGTAGCCGCTCACCTCGCTGCCGCTGCGGTCGAGGAACCACATGTTCACCGAGCCGTCGAACCCGACAACCTGCGTATCAGCGATCTCGATCGTGTCAAACGACACGTCGTTGGCCACGCGAACGCGGTTGATCGCCGGTGGGAACGCCGCTTCACCGGCCACATCGGCGAATGCTTGTTGATCACCGAGACCAGCCAACCCGTCCATGCCCAGTTCGTAGGTCACGTCGTTGTACCGGACGAAGACATCGTCCTCGTTAAACGCCTCGAAGCGCCAGTTGTCCCACTGGATCTGGAAGCCGCCATCGTTGACGGACGCATCGGGGCCTGTCTCGTTGAGGCCGATTCCCATAGCATCCCATGCCGCAACAAGCCGCATCCCGTAGAACGTGAAGAAGACGGGTGCGTTCGAGCTGACCTCATCGAGGATCACGTACTCGCTGTCGTCCTCGCCGTGCGGATCGCAGATATGCACCACAACCTGCTCGGGACAGCATGGATCGACGTTCGCGTTCGCATCGACCACCTGGACGTAGATCGGATCGCGACCGAGCCAGAAAACATCCTGCTCGGCGCGCGTGGCGTCGGTGAACGTTGTCTCGGAGTGCGCGAACTCCTCGATGTATGCCGTCGCGAGTTTGAAGTCGTCCTCGTCGTTCGGATCGAGGTAGTACGCAACCAGCACGTCGCGGACGCGAAGCGAGTTGAATTCGAGATCCTCGAGGATCTGGTTCAGATTGAGCTGGAAGACGCCCGAGTTCACTTCCGTCTCCTGCGCATGAAAACTCACGCGGCAGAAGCCTTCGGCATCGACCGTATCGAAGCTCGTGACGTTGCCTTCGCCGGGCGTCGGGTATTCCATGTAGTAGGCCCCATCCGCGTAGGCCGGATCGACCGTGCTCCAGTCGAGCGCATTGTCGTAGATGTTGTACCAGCGAATCGTGTGCTCGGAGTCCTCGACGATCAGTGGATCACCCAGTGTGTACGCCCACAATCCAACGTCGATTGTCACCGGCGCCACGCCACCCGTGAGCTTCAGCGAGCAGAAGTTCGTCGGACTCGCGAAGGGCGGATCGTTATTGTCCACCAGGTCGAGCGGCGAGAAGCGAACCGGGTTCCACGATCCGGGATTCACGATGATAAACACCGGAACGTACTCGATCTGGTTGCAGTTCAGGTTCTCGTCCGGATCGACGATCGTGATCGTCGCCGAGCCGTTGGCGTCCGGGTAGATCTTCTGGTTCCAGGAGATCGTCGCCTCGGTGTCCTTGATCTTCGCCATCCCGATGGCCACATCGGACGGGTCGTTCGGGTCGACGTACATCAGAACGAGCGTGTCCATGTTCTCGAACCGTCCGATCAGGTAGTGCCAGTCGGCGTCGTGCCCGTCGAGCACCTCGGACGGGAAGAATCCGTCAGAACCCGGGCCGCCCCCCGGGACCTCGCCGATCGCGTAGGCATCGTTCTCGTTCCACTCCGCGTCGATCCACTTTCGATCGTCCGCCTCGATGTTCGTCCTCGCGTCGTTCGTCGTATCCCCGTTGCAATAGAGGAAGTTGCCCCACTGGAACTCGTAGGGCCACTCGTTGATGGGGTCTACGCTGTCATCGACAACGTGGGTGTTCTCGAATGGATCGTTGTAGTTCTCGCGCGTGCCGATCTGGAAGGAACGCTTCGAGACGAAGATCCCCGTGTCGGGGCCCGTCTCCTCCAGATAGTCGGCGCCGAGCCAGCCGGCGCTGGTCCCCGGCGAGTGACCCTTGTACGGCTCGTATTCGTCGTCGTTGTAGGCCCAGCCCTCGGCATCGCCATCCTCGTTCATGTAGCTCACCCACACGATGTAGGCGCCGGTCTTCGGATCCATGATCTTGAGGTCGGTCCAGATCTTGTCTCGAACGTCGCAATCGATGTTCTCGTCGTTGTCCGCGACGACGATGAAGACCACATCCCCCTCTTGAACACTCGTCACCCGCGTTGCCCCGTTCTTGTCGGACGATAGATAGATCTGCGAATCCGACGCAAAGCCGGCCAGCATGAACAGTGCCGAGAAGACCAACGCTACGGCACACCCTATCGCGAATCTTCTGCTCACGGCAGCACCCCTGCGTTATCCTTCCAAAGTCAAACCTCGTCTCTCTCCCGCAATCGCCACCGCATTCGCGGCAGTGTTGCGACGGAGTATGTCGATTGCAGTGACTCGTTACC
>Ga0272444_10006358_pt1 | contig 10086 bp, 9 predicted proteins | sample SSMForm13_FD_201033 | JGI IMG/M metagenome (GOLD analysis project Ga0272444, IMG submission 201033) | Marine sediment archaeal communities from Little Sippewissett salt marsh, Falmouth, MA, United States - SSM-Form-13 | ecosystem: Environmental > Aquatic > Marine > Wetlands > Sediment ...
GGGGGCGGCCAGGGCGGTGGGATCGGCCAACGGAAGCAACCCCCTGCCGGTAATAATCCCGTGTCATCGGGTGGTGGCGACCAACGGTCTGGGCGGTTATGGCGGGGGCCTGGCGATGAAACGAAGATTGCTGGAAATGGAAGGGGCGTTCTGATAGAAAACGCCCTCGAGGATATAAGGCGAGCCGTCCGCGACGGCTAATGAAGGAGAATTTCAATGGACCCCAGAATTCGTAAACTGGCCAAAGTGCTGATCAACTACTCTCTGAAGTTGAAGAAAGGACAGCTCTTGAAGATTCAGGGCGAGCTGGTGGCGCTGCCGCTGATCCGGGCTGCCTACGAAGAAGCTGTCGATATTGGCGCTAACCCTTACATACAGATTTTGGTGCCTGATGCCGACGAGTATTTCCTGAAACACGCGGGTGATGCTCAGATGAAATATATCTCGCCGCTGCAGAAGCTCGAGATATCGAAGATGGATGCTCTGCTCGCGATCTGGGCCAATCAGAACACCAAGTACCTGTCCGGCGTCGACCCCAAAAGACAGGCGCTCCGTCAGAAATCGCGCGGGCCGCTGATGAAAACCCTGTTCAAGCGCATCGCCGACAAGTCGCTTAACTGGGTGGGCACGCAGTTCCCGACCCACGCCGACGCCCAGGAGGGGGAGATGTCGTTAACCGAGTACGAGGAATTCGTCTACCGCGCCGGTAATCTGCACCTGGCTGATCCGATCAAGCATTGGAAAAAAGTCGCCAGAGAACAGGACCGGCTCGTAAAGATCCTCAACCGGTTCAAGGATATCCACGTTCGTTCGGCCGATACCGACCTCAAGCTGAAGGTCAAAGGCCGCAAGTGGATCAACTGCGCCGGAACCGAGAATTTCCCCGACGGAGAGATTTTTACCGGACCGATCGAGGATTCCGCGGAAGGCTACATCAAGTACAGCTTCCCGGCCAATTACGGCGGGCGCACGGTGGAAGGCATCCGGCTGGAATTCAAGAAGGGTGTGGTCGTCAAAGAGAGCGCCGAGAAGAACCTGGACTACCTCAAGGCCATGCTCAATATGGACAAGGGGGCGCGGCGGCTCGGGGAGTTTGCGATCGGCACCAACTACCAGATCAAACAGGCTACCGGCAATACGCTCTTCGACGAAAAGATCGGCGGTACCTGTCACCTGGCCATCGGGCGGTCGATCGATGAATCCGGCGGCAAGAACCAGAGCGCCATTCACTGGGATATGGTGTGCGATCTCAAAAAAGGCGGGGAGATAAAGGCTGACGGCAAAGTCATTTACCGTAACGGTAAGTTCACGATATAGATCCTCTGTTCAGAGCCAAAACAGAAAGGCCGCCCTCCGGTTGGAGAGCGGCCTTCCTTAGATTCGTTAGGATCTTACGGACAGGCGCCAAGGGGCGTCAGAGTGAGAAACTGGTTGTCGATTAACACCGAGAGATCGGTAATATCGACCACGCCGGAATAGTCCACGTCGCCCTCGTCCTCACATACCAGCGGTGCCAGGGTCAGGAACTGGTTGTCGATCAGTACCGAGATGTCGGTAATGTCAACCGCCCCGGACTGGTCGCAGTCGCCCACCGTAGGCGGCATGCAGCAGCCGGCGTAGACGGCGGAGACTGACAGGGGACTGCTCCAGTTCGTGACTTCTTCATACCAGTCTTTGGTGCGAACCGAAACGTCGTACTCGCCGACTGTCGCCCAGGTATGAGAGAATTGATGCCCCAGACCGGATTCGAACGGACCCAGCCAATCAGTGACCTCACCGTCGCCCCAGTCTATCATGAAGTAGAGGCCATCGCCGTCGGGATCAACGGCGCTGGTAACGAAAGTCGCCGAAGTGCCGACGTCCACCGAGGTCGGACCCGACATGGGAGCGGCGTTCGAGGGTGCGGTGTTGACCGACACCCCGTTGCCGACTCTCACGTGAAAGAGGAACTCATCGGCCGCGGTGTTCGAGGCGTCGACGGACACGATCATGTTCAGGGGTTGCACCACGCGGTCGGCCACATCCTGAATTAACGGCGTGTACCAGTCAACATTCAGGGCGGAGTCGCCGTAGGCGCCCACGGCTACCTCGTCACCACCGTCGAAAAAGAGCGAGGGATAGCCTGCAAAATTGTAGTGATTATCCAGCCAGTCGTAAGCCACACTGTTGACATCGCCCACCATCGCGACGGTGAGCAGAGAGATGCTGGTCGTAACACCAATAGCTTCGAGCGCATCCTGCGCGTCAGGACAGTGCGGTCACCAGGTCGCCGAACCTTCCTCGATAAACACCGTGTGGGTGAATCCGGGGCCGGTTTCATTGAAACCGGGGGTGCCGATGTAGGCCGACGCCGCGGCGTCGACTCGGTTGCCGGTGAAAGCCCGGCCGCCCGGCGGGTCGGAATCACCGAGGAACGTCTCGTTGTTAGCCACTATCGCGATAGCTCTCATGCGCGTGGGTATGACACCGTCGAACGGCGTGGCATCCCAGGCGATGTTGGTCTCCCACGTCTCACCATCGGCCACCGAAAAAGCCTCGACCGTACCGAAGTCCAGAAAACCGTTGTCGTGAGGTACGCCCCGTGAGTTGACGTAACGCGAAAAGCGCTCGACAACGTAGAGTCGTAGCGTCCCCGAATAAGCGGCCTCCGGACTCTGCACCTGAACGGCATCGGCCGGCGGTGCGACCGATCCCGGGCTTTCGACCGACTCGGCTATCCGGGATACGTTGATCTCTGCGGCGCCCGTTGTCGCAGCCAGGACCAGAATGAGAGTGAAGACGGAAAGTGCAAGCTTACCCTTCTGCATACCTGTCCTCTCGTCCAAAAGGTTGATATGTTGCCCGTGTGTGTACGATTTGACAATTATATGAATATACAAGACAATTCCGATAAATCAAGGGTGTTTTTATCCCTGTTGGTCTCCTCGCGCGAATACTCGCGAAATATTGTCAGCGGCCTACAGCCGTATATTTATGCCGGTTGAAATTGTAAAGTCAGAATACTCGTAGACCTCGACCGTCGAGCTGTTGCTGGTGTAACTGAGCCGGGCGGTCGGCTCAAGCACCAGGCCGCTGTGAGTCGGTATGGGGACCTGGAGGCTAAGGAATGCCTGGCGCTGCTGGTCGCTTCGCTCATGCCAGCCGAAACTCTTGTTCAGCCAGTCAACCACCCGGTTGGGCGGTAGCTTGAAGGTCTTCATCTCGAGGACATCGATGTAAGTCTTGTCCATGTAAGTGAAGCCGGCCGAAATCACCATCTTCTCCAGAAGGTAAGTCTTGACATTGATCTGCACGGCGTCCCCTTCGTACGAGGATACCCACGGTGACTGAAGCCCGGTCGAATACCCATAGACCAGGGCGCTGTCGTCCTTATCAACGAACCGCCGGTGCGAATAGGTGATACTCAGACCGGATCGCTTCCCCAGGGGCCGGGAAATCCTTGGTGAGATGTACCAGGCTTTCAAATCATCGCCGTCGACCAGAAAGTTGTAGGCGACAGTGTCCCCTCGATCCAGCTCGATTAACCCCTGCTGTTCGGGATCGACCACCTGGAGATTCCCTCGGACAAACCCGCCCTCCACATCGAGAACGTTGGACCCGGGGAGTGACCAGTTGAACCCGGCGAAAAAATCCCGCTCGGTCTTGTCGCTGACGTTCTGGATGCCGGTGATTGTGACCGGCGAGACTGAGCTATCGATATAATCGGTTTCTTCGTAAAGGGTAGTCTTGTATGTGACCCCGGCTCGAACGCGGAAGTTCGGTCGAAGGCGATAGCCGATCGACAGGATGCCGTCAATATCGGTGGTATTATATTCGTCGTTGCGAACTGTCAGGGTGCCCTCACGATAATCTCGCTTGTGAAGATTCCCCGACAGGTAAACTGAAAACGGCGAAGTCTCTTTCAGGGGGATGATCGTCAGTCCGCCGCCGCCGACGAAGTTGCTCAACCCCGGGATGCCGTCGTAGAAAGTGTAGTTGCCGGTTAGTTTTACCTCAGCCATCGAGATGGGATAGACGTTGAGAGCCAGGTTGGCGGCGCGATAGCTGTCGGCGTAATCGCTGGAGTCTTTGAGCAGGTTCTCGGTATAGCCGGTATTGAAGCCGGCCTCGAAGCCGGCGAATCCGATCTCGGCCCGGGCCGAATCGGTGAGACCCGGCAGAAGCGCCAGGATCAGGAAGAGTGATATCAGGATGCGGCTGGTCATGTCGTTCACCGGGGCAGACAGACACCGCCGGCACAGGCACTGCCGCCGCCCAGCCCGCCGGCGCCATTGCTCTCGCCGTCACCCGACCCGGCATCGAAGTCACATCGGCTGACGGTCAGCCCGAGGGCGGCAATCCGGCGCTGCCCGAAAAGCGCCTTCCAGGAGGTTTTCGGCGCTACCGTCGGAGCCTGGGTCAGGTCGGCGAAGGCGTTAATTGTCTGCACATGCATGCTGCTTTCGGCCGAAAGGCTCTCCGGTTCGTCCTCGACCGGATCGGGAATGCCATCGTTGTTGGCGTCCGAAACCCGGTCGTCGAAACCATCGCCATCCAGATCGACAAACACCTCTTGGGAGGTCTTATCCTCGCCGGCGACGGGAACCGCTGACAGCAGAAACAGAGATAAAGACAGGCTGAAAACAACGGGCAGGATTCTGGTGATACCCACGGCCGGGCCCCTTCCGGAAGAAGTCTAGTCTGTGCACGGTTGGGCCGTGCCATTGTCAGCTAAGAGAATACTAATCTATCCAGATTTTGTCAAGTTTTCTCTTGGCTAATAACGACAGAAACGTCTACGGGCAGGCCGGGAAGGGTTGGAGGCCGAGGAACATGTGGTCAAGCATGAGCTGAAGATCGGCGATGTCAACACCGCCGGAACCGTCGAGGTCGCCCTCGTCCGGGCAGCAGAGCGGCTCCAGATCGATGTAGAGATGGTCCACGAGAAGCTGGAGATCGGCAATGTCGACCCAGCCGGAGCAATTGACATTTCCCAGGACACCCTCGCAACAGACGCCGCTGCCGTCCCAGTCGATGGCGGCGTTGACGTTGATGATACCCCAACCATAGGTATTGTCGGGCGTGGCCGCCTGGCTGGCGGTCAGCTTCAGAGCCTGGCGCACCTGGTACGGCGTCCAGTCGGGGTGAGCTTCGATTACCAGACAAGCCGCCCCCGCGACCAGGGGAGAGGCGAAGGAAGTACCGCTACCGACGGTATAAGTGGTGTCGGTAAGCCAACTGGCCGTCCGGTCAGAGACACCGCGGGCGCAAACCTCCGGCTTGATGCGGGGCGGATCGTTTGGATCCCCGCTGTCGTAGGTGGGACCGCGGCTCGAAGAGAGGGCGATTGTTCCGGTGAGGTCGACCGAACCGACCGCCAGAATGTCGTAAGCGTCGGCCGGCGGAGTCACGCTGCTGGCGCCCGGGCCGGAATTTCCCGCCGAATTACACATGACAATGCCGAGGCCATCGCAGGTGTTGGCCGCCATCGTTATTACCGCCGTCTGACCGTCGTACTCGGCCGAGGTGTACCAGGCGCTGTATCCGAGCGAGGTGTTGATGACATCGGTTCCGATCGAGTCGGCAAACTCCAGTGCAGCCACCCAGTTGTCTTCTTCGACCGGCGTCTCCGAGGACTGGTCTTCGGTCTTGCATAGAATAAAGCTGGCGCCGTAGGCCGGACCGTAGACAAAGCCGGGCGAGGCTCCGCCCGCCACCGACCAGACCCGGGTGCCGTGCGACCATTGCACGTTCGACTCGAAACCTTCTATCGCTACATTGCCGTCGTTGTTTATGAAGTCCCATTCGGCCAGCACGCGACCGTCGGTATAGTGCGGGGCAAAAGCTACGTGAGACTTTCTGAAACCATCGTCCATAATGGCCATGGTGACTCCGCTGCCGGAAAAGCCTCGTTCGTGGGCGGCCGGGACGTTGATCTGGTGGAGCTGATTGAACGACAGCCCATAGTCCAGCGTGTCACCCTCAAGCTCGCCCGGGAGTCGGCTCTCCCGGTCCAGCACATCCGGCGTGTCCTTCGGTGCACCCTCAAAACCGGCCAACGGTCGTATCCGGGCCACGAAGGGGAGAGCGCCGATCTGATCGAGGCGGTCGAGAGGAATTTCGAACGAAGCTGCGTTCAGGAGCCGTGAAGATCGGCGATGTATCGCTCCCAGGCTCTCGATCTGCTCTACGTAACGAGAGGCAACCGGAAGATCGGAGAAGACTATCTTATCAAGACCTACTTTTGCCCGGCGCTTCAGGGCCCGTTCGGTCAGGGAAGCGGCAGCCGCCAGTCGCTCAAAACCTCGTTGATCGGAAAAGCCCTTATCAATAAAGAAGACCCAGACTTTCAACACCTGGCCGTCCCGGGCCTCCAGAAACGTCCGGGCTTGATCGGTTATGAAGGGCGAGACTTTCTCCGTTCTGACCGGTTCTGGCGTGAGAGAGGGAAGGTCAACTGAAAAGGACAGCGTCGGCGCTAACACTATCGCGATAATCAGGAGTGCTGTTGCGAGAGACCGTTGGCGGCTGATGAGAGAGCCCCTTTCGCTTTGAACGCCCACCTGGCGGCGTTTTGATTTGCTCGATAAGATCATCAATAATATCAATTTACAAAACATCTTCGGTCTGTCAACGTCAATTGCCCTCGGCCAACATGTATGGGACCGTCACCATACATCTCAAACGTCCGAAACGGCTCGTTTGTTCGACCGCCGGCGGATCGTCACCACTTCGGTTCCGTAAATCATTATCGGACAATCGCCCCGCCGCGTGAGCTGGACCTCCGGTCAAACTGCCTCATCCGGCACACCGTCTGCTATGAACCTGTTCCGCAGGCTTCGGACAAGACCGGAGCCGGCAGGGCAAATAGGCAATAGACGTTTGGCAAAAGGCATAGAATGGATGGTTCCCATGAATAACAAGACCAAGAAAAGCAGAACCTGCCAGGGCTTCACGCTGATCGAACTGCTGATAACCGTGGTCATTATCGGCGTCGTGGCCGCCATGGCCGCCCCCGGTTTTCAGAAAGCCTGGGAGAAGCAGCGTTTCCAGGGTGGCAATAAAGAGATAATCTCCAAACTCCGCACCGCCCGTTCTTACGCGGTCAGCAGCAAAGAGCCCCACGGGATTCATTTCGACACCGAGACCAAGGTCTATACGTTGTTCCGTGATGTTGCCAATCCGGGCGACAATACTTTTGAAACCGGTGACTCGGTGATATCGAGCGATACCATGCCTACGGAATTCACCTATCTTTCGACCTTCTTCGATAATGACGTGATCATGTTCAAGGCTAACGGTTCGGCCGACTTTACCGGCGAAGGAACCTTCATTACGGCGGCCGAGTCCGACAACCTGATCGCCTATTTCTCGACCAACGTCCTGGCCTCGACCGGTCGAATCAAGACCTACTCAAATTACTATTAAGCCGGCGGCTAAGACTTCGGACCGGCTTTGCCCCCTTGAGCCCCTTCCTTTCGAAGGGGCTTTTGCGTTGCCGGGTAAAAGGTTAACCCCGGTGCGAAATTACTATTAAGTCCGTACAGGATCGGGCCGATACCTATTCTATCGGCTCGGAATACCGACGGCTGGCAAGCCCAAATGGAGAATGGAAAGCGTGACACGACGTCTCTTTCTCGTACAAATGCCTTAACCTGCGGCCCGTTATGCCGATACAAGGATAGAGTATAAAGAAGTTGCCCATGATTAAAGAAAACGGCACACACCAATAAAGAGTAACCTATGTTTCTTTCGGGAAAACACAAAAGCACAGTCGGACTGGATATCGGTGCCAACTCGATCAAGCTGGTGAAGCTGGATCACGGTAAGGACGGATATTCGGTATCCGCAATCGGTATTCGCGAATTACCCTCGGAGGCGATCGTCGCCGACGAGATTCGTGACCGGGAAGCAGTGATCTTCAACATCCAGTCGCTGATCGATCAGACCGACCCGAAGATCAGGGACGTGGTAGTTTCGATCTCCGGTCACAGCGTTATCACCGACAAGTTTACTATCGACAAGAAGACCGGGCCCGAAGCGGAGCAGGCAATCCTCTTCGAGACCGAGCAACGCGCACCGTTCGATGTCGACGACGTCAGTCTCGACTATCACATCATCAAGACCGATGAGGACATCAACAAGATGCACGTGCTGCTGGTCGCCGCCCGGAAGGAATACCTGCGGATGTACCTCGATCTGATCGAGGACTGCGGGCTGCGTCCGATGGTGGTCGATGATGATGCTTTTGCCATCCTCAACGCCTACGAGAACAATTACGAAGTCGACCCCTCGCGGGTGACGGCCCTGGTCAATATCGGGTACGATGTTACCAACATCACCTACCTGGCCGAGGGCCTCTTCTGCGCCACCCGCGACGTCTCGGCCGGCTCCCGGGAGATCTTCAACGCTGTCCAGAAGGAGTTCCGCCTCAATCCGGAGCTTACGGCCAAGGCCATGAAGGGGGAGATGGCCGAATCCATCGACCAGGATATGTTCAAGGCCACTATTATCTCGGCGGCCGATGAGCTGATTTCCGGGATCGAGCTGGCCTTCTCGTACTTCCGGTCCCAGACCAAAATAGAAAACATCGACTGGATCGTCCTCTCCGGTGGCGGCGCCCTCGTGCCGTACCTTCCGGAATTTCTCCAGTCCAAGATAAACATCCCGTTGGAACTGGCCAATCCGCTGCGCAACATCGATTACGATCCGGAACTCTTCCAATACCTCCAGCCGGAAAAAATCGCGCCGCTGCTGACCGTTTCGGTGGGGCTGGCAATGCGGAAAGCTAAGTGAGGCACGGCACCATGATAGAGATAAATTTACTGCCAAAAGACTATCGGAAGGGATCGGGCAGCTTTTCCCTGGGCAAGGCCGGCGTCTACGTGATTGCCGGTTCGATCGGTCTGGTGATTCTTCTTGCCGGCATAACTTTCTACCAGATGCATCAGCTCAGCCAGCTCGAGGACAACATCGAGAAGGCCAACCAGCGCGCCGAGATGCTGCGCCAGGATATCCGGGTGGTCGACGCCCTCATGGACGTCAAGAACAAGATCCACCGCCGGATGACCGCGGTTGAGAAGCTCGATCGTCACCGTTCGACCTGGGTGCGCATACTGGCCGATTTCGCCCGTAACGTCCCGGAATTCGTCTGGCTCGGCGAGTTCAAGGAAATCCCGCCGGTCAAACCGAAAACGGACAACGCCCCGGCCAACGCCAGGCAGGCGCCGGCCGAGCAGCCCACCGAGCTGCTGCCGCCCAGCCAGCCGGTGGAAATTCGCGGCTATACCTTCACCCTCAACGCCCTGGCCGCGTTCATGATCAAGATGATGCGGTCCGACTATTTCGACGAGGTCGAACTGGTCGACAGCCGCGACACCGCCTTTGTTGACAATAAAGCCTATACGTTTATGGTCACGGCCAACGTGCACCATTTGTCCGAAGAAGACCTGCGCAACATGATAGCCCAGGCCAACGAAGACTCGGACTCCGAATCAACTCACCGAAGCCTTAACTAGGGAATACGGCATATGGACTGGAGAGACTCAAAAACTCAGAAAATAGTGATCGGGGTTCTGGCCTGTTTCATAGTCGTTTATTTCTGGTACAGCCGGGTGTACTCCCGTTATAACAGCCAGATTACGGTGAAGAGCCAGGAGTTCGAAACTATCACCACCAACCTGCGCAACGTCGAAATGAAAGCCAAGTCGCTCGACGCTCTCAAGCTCGAATACGCCGATCTGACCGGTCGCTATCACGAAATCGAGGCGTTGCTGCCGGAAGTAAAACAGGTACCGTCGATCCTGGTGCAGTTGCACACCGCCTCCTCGCTGACCGGAACCCGGATCACAAAAGTGCATCCCCAGCCGATCGTGGCCGAGGAGTTTTACAACGTTTCGGGCTTCGAGGTCGAGATGGTCGGTACTTACCACGACGTCGGCAAATTCGTCAGCTACGTGGCCAACTTCCCGTTTATCGCCAACATCTCCAACATGCATCTGGAGACGAAGGAAGTAGCGGCCGTCGAGCAGGACTACAATACACAGCCGGAATCAGAAACGCAGGTGGTTGGCAAGAAGAAAGAAACCGTTACCGCCCGTTTCACCC
>Ga0272444_10006359_pt1 | contig 10086 bp, 10 predicted proteins | sample SSMForm13_FD_201033 | JGI IMG/M metagenome (GOLD analysis project Ga0272444, IMG submission 201033) | Marine sediment archaeal communities from Little Sippewissett salt marsh, Falmouth, MA, United States - SSM-Form-13 | ecosystem: Environmental > Aquatic > Marine > Wetlands > Sediment ...
CCACTCTTCTCTCCCCCCGCTGCGGTGCGCAGCGGGGGGAGATGGGTGAGCGCAGCGAACCCAGAGGGGGGCGCCGCCGCAGGCGGCCGCCCGCCCCGCGGCGCAGCGGGGGGAGATGCCGAGCACAGCGAGGCAGAGGGGGCCGAACCCACCAGAGGGGGGCGCCGCCGCAGGCGGCAGTCCCTCACTCCTCCTCGGAGGTGGTCTCCTCCTGCTCGTCGCCACCGGTCTCGGCGACTGCGGCCTTCTCGCCGTCGAGGCCTTCGTCCGTCGCAGCGCCGCCTTCGCCTCGGTCCGCCGCTTCGTCGCCGGCGGGTTCGGCCCCGACCGGCTCGCCGTCGCGCCGCAGCCAGCCCTCCCGGTAAGCCAGATACGCCAGCGCAGCCAGGACCACGAGCAGCGACACCCAGCCGTTGCGGCTCAGGCCGAGCAGGCGCCAGTCGGTGTCGGTGCGCAGGAACTCCAGGAGGAACCGGATCGTCCCGTACGACACGAAGTAGACCAGCAGCAGGCTGCCCCGCTTCTTCAGGGCGGTGCGCCGCTCCAGCCACAACAGGAACACGATCGTGGCGACGCTCCACAGCATCTCGTAGGCGAACGTGGGGTGGAAGGTGGTCGCTCCCGGGTAGTCCTGGCGCACCCATGCCGGCTGCTGGCTCGGGTCGATCTCGATCGCCCAGGGCAGATCGGTGGGCGTTCCGAACAACTCCTGGTTGAAGTAGTTGCCCCACCGCCCGATCGCCTGGGCGGCGGGGAGCGCCACCGCAACGGCGTCGGCGAACGTCGGGAAGTCGCCGCGCCTGCTCGTCACCCACCAGGCCGCAAGGGCGCCGCCGGTCAGCCCGCCGAACATGGCGATGCCGCCGTCCCACAGCCGCAGCACCCCCAGCCAGTCGTCCGAGTAGTTGTCCAGGCGGCTCGACACGTAGGCGAGGCGGGCCACCAGGAACCCGATCACCACCGCCCACATGCCTGCCTTCTCGGCGACCGTCGGGTCGCCGCCGAGTCGCTCGTAGCGGCGCACCGTCACGATGTAGGCGGTGGCCACGGCGATGCCCATGAAGATCCCGTAGATGTGGATCGTGAGCGGGCCGACCTGGAACTCTTCGATCGACGGCGACGGGATCGAGCCGACCAAGGTGACGAGGTCCATGTCCTACTGCTCGTACTTCTCGGCGAACTCGAGGTAGGCCTGCCACGCCCGCGGGCCGTACACGGTGCCGGGACCGCCCAGCATGAGGATCGCCACGCCGAGGCCCTCAGCGACCTCTTCGGGAGTGGCGCCCTTGCGGGCCGCACCCCGGGCATGCGCCGCGATGCACCCGTCACATCCGTGGGCGACCGCCAGCGTCAAGGCGATGACTTCCTTGACGCCCTCCGAGATGGCGCCGTCCTTCATGGCGGCGCCGTGCAGTGATGCGAACCCGCTCAGCACGTCCGGGATCCGGGAACGCAGATCCCGCGCCGGTCCGGCGAGCTCGCTCTGAACATCGTGATAATGGCCCATGACCACCTCCTCGGCGGCAATGGTACGTTCGCCGGGGGAGCATCACGTCACGACGAGGTGAGGAGGCCACCGGTGGACGCCAAGCAACGGGCACGGGAACGCTTCGAGGAGATCGAACAGGACCTGCGGGACCTGAGCCGCTGGATGTACGAGCATCCCGAGATCGCCTACGAGGAACGGGAGACCTCGGCCCGGCTGGCGGCGTTCCTCGCCGACCGCGGGTTCGAGGTGGAGCATCCCGCCTACGGCCTGGAGACCGCCTTCGCGGCCCGTACCGGATCATCCGGTCCGGAGGTGGTGATCTGCGCCGAGATGGATGCCCTTCCCACCGTCGGCCACGCCTGCGGGCACAACGTGATCGCCACCGCAGCGCTCGGCGCCGGTGTGGCGCTCGCCTCGCTCACCGAAGAGTTGGGCTTCCGCGTGACCGTGCTCGGCACACCCGCGGAGGAGAAGATCGGCGGCAAGGTGGATCTGATCGAAGCCGGGGCCTTCGAAGGGGCCGCCGCCTCGATGATGATCCATCCCGCCCCGGAGAGCGTCGTGGACCCGATGGTGCTCGCCGTCCATCACCTGATCGTCGAGTTCCGGGGCAAGGACGCCCACGCCGCGGCGGCCCCCTGGGAGGGCCGCAACGCGCTCGACGCCTTCGTGCAGATGTACAACGCCGTCAGCATGCTGCGCCAGCACTTCAAGCCGACCGACAAGATGCACTGCATCATCACCCACGGCGGCGACGCCCCCAACATCATCCCGTCCTACACCCGCAGCGAGTGGTACGTGCGCGCCGACACGAAGGCCCGGCTCGAGGAACTGATGGATCGGTTCCGCGCCATCGTCGACGCGGCCGCCTCGGCCACCGGGTGCACCGCCGAGATCGGGGCCGAAGGCTACGAGTACTCGGACCTGATCAGCGACCCGCTCATGGTGGATCTGTTCTTGGAGAACGCCGCCGCCCTGGGGCGCACCATGAACCGGGCCGAGGACAGCGACGAAGGCGCCGCCGGCAGCACCGACATGGGCAACGTCAGCCACGTGGTTCCCGCGATCCACCCGATGATCGGCATGGACACCCAGGGTGCCGTCAACCACCAGCCTGAGTTCGCCGCCCACACGATCACGCCCGACGGCGAGCAGGCGATGCGCGACGGGGCGCTCGCCATGGCGTGGACCGTGATCGACCTGGCCGCCGGCGGCCGCTGGGGGGAACTCGGGGCCGGGCAGGAGTGACACTCGCCCGGGCGGCTCGCGCCCCGGGCGATCGGCTCCGGTCGGAGGGGGCGCTGAAGTCCCGATTGGGTACGGGCACGACTAAGGTGCCTGCGGCATCTCACCCGACCCGGAGCCTCCCCACGGTGGACGAACTCACTTCACGTATTGCGACCCGGCGCCCCGACGGCACCCTGACCGTCCTCGCCTCTTCGACCGCGCCCGCGATCCGCACCGAGGTCCTCCACTTCCACACCACGGCGACCGCAGAGTTCTGGGACCTGAGCGAGATCGTGCGCGGCGTGGTGTCGCGTTCCGGCGTCCGCCACGGCCAGGTGACCGTCCACACCCCGCACACCACCACCTCGGTCGTGCTCAACGAATCCGAGACCGGCTTCCTCAACGACTTCCGCAAGGTGATGGACGCCATCGCACCCGTGGACGCCTACTACGAGCACGACGACCACGAGATCCGCACCGAGAACCTCCAGGAGGACGAGTTCCTCAACGGTCACGCCCACTGCCGCCAGATGCTCACCGGATCGTCGTCGGTGACGATCCCCGTGGTGGAAGGCGAGGTGCTTCTCGGCACCTGGCAGCGGATCCTGTTCGCCGAACTCGACCAGGCGCGCGAGCGCCGGGTCGTCATGCACGCCCAAGGCGTCTAGCGCGTCGGGCGCGACACGCCAGAACCCCCCTCCCCTCCGGGACTCCCCCCTAGAGGGGGGAGAACAGAATGGCCCTCCCCTCCGACGGCTGCGCCGCCTCCAGGACTCCCCCCTAGAGGGGGGAGAACAGAATGGCTCAGAAGCCGCCGCCGACCAGGGAGCCGTCCTGGTAGACGGCGGCGACCCGGTCGGCGAGGCCGGTGACGTCGAGGGGATCGCCGTCCACGATCACCAGATCGGCCCGCTTGCCCGGCTCCAGAGTGCCGAACTCGCCCGCGACGCCGAGCAACTCGGAGGCCGACTTGGTGGTGGCGACCAGCACGTCGGTGGGCGACATCCCGCAGCCCGCCATCAACTCGAGTTCCTCCAGGTTGCGGCCGTGGGGCGTGACCCCGCTGTCGGTTCCCATGGCGATCTTGACGCCGGCGGCGGCCGCCGCGGCCACCGACTCGCGATGGATCTCGACGACCTCCTTGGCCTTGAGGTAGGACGCCTCGGGGATCGCGGCGCCGGCTTCGGCGGCGCTCACCACGCCCTGGGGCGCCACCAGCGTCGGGACGAGCCACGTCCCGGCGGCGATCATCATCTCGATCGCCTCCTCGTCCAGGTAGATGCCGTGCTCGATAGAGCGGATCCCGGCGCGGATGGCGTTCTTGATGCCTTCGTTCGACTGGGCGTGCGCCATCACCCACCGGCCGGCCAAGGCCGCTTCACTCACCAGGACGTCGAGTTCCTCGGGAACGAAGTGCGGGTGCCGGGGATCGTCCCGCGGGGACAGCACTCCGCCGGAGGTGGCGACCTTGATGACGTCGGCGCCGTGGCGGATCAACTCGCGCACCTTGCGACGCATCTCCTCGGGGCCGTCGACGATGTTGGAGGGCACCCCGGGATGGTCCTGCATCAGTTCGACGCATTGTCCCGATGCCATCCAGCCGTCGCCGTGACCGCCGGTCTGGCTGAGCATCGTCAACGAGATCTGCGTCCGCGGCCCGGAGATCCATCCCCGTTCCAGGGCCTCCTTCACTCCCAGGTCCGCCCCTCCGGCGTCCCTCACCCAGGTGATCCCGCCCTCCAGGGTCGCCCTGAGATTGCGCTCCGCCGTGTAGAACTGCAGCGAGAACGGCTCCTGCAGCAGCCGCCACATGTTCACGTCGCTGAACATGACGTGCACGTGGCTGTCGAACAGGCCGGGGAGGAGTCCGCGGCCGCCGAGGTCGACGGCTTCGTCGCCGTCGAGGGCGGTGCCGACTTCGACGATCTTGCCGTCCTCGACGACCAGGTCGCCTTCAGCGGGGGCCGCCCCGGTGCCGTCGAAGATCGTGCCGTTGGTGAAGAGTGTCCGCGTCATGCCCCCATTCTGGCCCACCGAGAGGCCGGGTGGACCGGGCCGGGCCAGACCGTCGGAGATGCGTTCCGACCCCGACACCGTGATCGTGTTGCCCGCCCTCCGACGAGCCCTGGGGAGATCGGCTCGCTTCGGTGCGCGATCCCGACGGAACCGGCTCGGCCTGTCGCAACGGTTCGCCGACCCCGCCTGATCCGAACGGATCAGCAGCGGTCCGCGGCGAGGCCCTCGAAGACGAACCGGATCAGCGTCGACGCCAGCGCCTCCCGCTTCGTGCGGGCGTCCCTGACGCGAATCAGCGACTGCGAGGCGGTCATGAGCAGCGACGTGACGATGCGTCCCGCCGCGACAGGATCGAGATCACGGAACTCACCGGAGTCGATGCCTTCGCGCACCACCTTCATGATCTCGTCGCCGAGGCGGCTGTGCGCCGCAGCCACCCGGCCCGCGGCAGGGCCGGTGAGGCGAGGCAACTCGTGCATCACCATGGCGCCGAGATCCCCCTCGCTGGACACGTAGTCGAGGCCGCTGAGGATGAGCGCCTCGAGCCGGGCGCGCGCCGTGCCGGCCTCTCGTGAGGAGTCGACGATGCCGTCGATCACCTGGGGAAGGGACTCTTCGACCATGCAGGCGAGGATGTCCTCCTTGTCGGTGAAGTACTCGTAGAGCGTGGTCCGCCCGATCCCGACGAAGGACGCTATGTCGCCGAGCGACGTCTCGGCGTACCCCTGGCCGTGGAACAGGTCGGAGGCCGCGGCGAGGATCTCGCTGCGGGTCTGTTCCTTGTGCTCGGCAATCGATGCGGCGCGGATACGAGGCACGTCGGGCTCCCGGAGTGGAGAGCACAGGGTACCGCGGCGGCCGCGTTGAACACCGGGCCCGGGGCCGCCGGGACACCCGTCCCGGTACCATGACCCCGGTCTGCCGAGAGGAGCCGGTAATGCCCGCCACGGTGGTCGTGGGCGCTCAATGGGGCGACGAGGGCAAGGGGAAGATGGCCAACCTGCTCGCCAGGGACGCGGACGTGATCGTGCGCTACCAGGGCGGCAACAACGCTGGGCACACGATCGTGATCGGGGACGAGACGTTCAAGCTCAGCCTGATCCCGAGCGGGGTGGTGTACCCGGCGGTGACCGCAGTGATCGGCAACGGCTGTGTCGTCGACCCCAAGGTGCTGCTCGACGAGATGGACATGCTGGCCGCGCGCGGGGTCGATCCCTCCAATCTGCGGATCTCGGCGAACGCCCATCTGATCATGCCCTACCACCGCAAGCTCGACGCGGTTCGGGAGCGGTTCCTGGGACGCCACCAGATCGGCACGACCAAGCGGGGGATCGGTCCCGCCTACCAGGACAAGTACGCCCGCACCGGGATCCGCGTCCAGGACCTGTTCGACCCGAAGATCCTGCGCGACAAACTCGAAGCAGCCCTGAAGGAGAAGAACGGGCTGCTCACCAAGGTCTACAACCAGTTGGCCATGGAACCCGCCCCCATCGCCGAGGAATACCTCGGCTACGCCGCCCGGCTGCGGGACTACGTCGCCGACACGTCCCTGCTGGTGTGGCAGGCGATCCGGGACGGGCGCAACGTGGTGTTCGAAGGCGCCCAGGGCGTCCTGCTCGACATCGATCACGGCACGTATCCGTTCGTGACCTCCTCCAACCCGGTCGGCGGCGGGGCCCTGACCGGCGCCGGCGTCGGTCCCAGAGACATCGACGCGGTGCTCGGCATCGCCAAGGCCTACATCTCCCGGGTGGGCAGCGGCCCCTTCCCGACGGAACTCGACGACGAGATCGGCAACCAGATGGTCGAGATCGGCGGCGAGTTCGGCACGGTCACCGGGCGCCGCCGCCGCTGCGGGTGGCTGGACGCCGTGGCGCTGCGCTACTCGGTCCGGGTGGCCGGCATCACCGAGTTGGCGATCATGAAACTGGACGTGCTCTCCTCCTTCCCGACGTTGCGGATCGCCACCGCCTACGACTCGCTCGGGGACCGCTACGACGAGTTCCCCCGCCAGCAGCGGGTCCTCTACAACTGCACCCCCATCTACGAGGACTTCCCCGGCTGGGAGACCGACATCACCGGGGTCCGAGCATTCGACGACCTGCCCGCCGCGGCTCGGGCGTACGTGGAGCGCATCGAGGAACTCGCCGGGGTGCCGGTCACGCTGATCTCGGTCGGTCCCGACCGCGAGGCGACCATCCGGCGATGATCGAGCGCTACACGCTCCCGGAGATGGCGGCGGTGTGGAGCGAGCGCCGCACCCTCGACCTGTGGCAGGAGATCGAGGCGCTCGCCCTGGAAGCGTGGGCGGCTCAGGGGAAGGTGCCCGCCGGCGCCGCGGCCGCAGTGCGCGCCGCGCCCGCAGTGGACGTCGCCGCCTGGAAGGCCCGCGACGACGAGATCCACCACGACTTCGCCGCCTTCGTGGACGTGCTGGCGGCAACCATGGACGAGCACGGCGAGTGGCTCCACTACGGGCTGACCTCGTCGGACGTGCTCGACACGGCGACCGGAGCCAAGATCGACGCGGCGGCCGATCTGCTTCTGGCCGAGTCTGCGGCCCTGTTCGACACCATCAAGCGGCGCGCCTTCGAGCATCGCGCCACGGTGATGATCGGACGCACCCACGGGATCTGGGCCGAGCCGACCACCTTCGGCGTCAAGATCGCCGGCTGGGCCTTCGAAGTCCTGAGGGCCCGGGAGCGCCTCGCCGCCGCAGCCGAAGGCGCCGCGGTCGGCACGATCAGCGGCGCGGTCGGCACGTACGCCGCGGTGCCGCCCGCAGTGGAGGCTCACGTCTGCGAGGGATTGGGGCTCGCGGTGGAGCCCGCTCCCACGCAGGTCGTGGCCCGGGATCGGCACGCCGCCTTCCTGAACGCCGTCGCCCTGATGGGGGCCGCCGTGGAGCGGTTCGCCGTCGAGATCCGTCATCTCTCCCGCAGCGAGGTGGCCGAGGTGCGCGAGCCGTTCCGGGAGGCGCAGAAGGGGTCCTCGGCGATGCCCCACAAGCGCAACCCGGTGCTCGCCGAGAACCTCACCGGCCTCGCTCGGCTGCTGCGCGGCTACGCCGCCGCCGCCATGGAGGACGTGGCGCTGTGGCACGAACGCGACATCAGCCACTCCTCGGTGGAGCGGGTGGCTCTCCCCGACGCCTGCATCCTGCTGCACTTCATGCTGCGCAGGGCCGCCCGGCTCGTCGACGGCCTGGTGGTCGATGCGCAGAGGATGGAGGCGAACCTGGAGTCCACCCGCGGCCTGGTGCACAGCCAGGCGGTGCTGCTGGCACTCGTCGAGACCGGGATGAGCCGGGACGATGCCTACCGGATCGTGCAGCGCTCGGCCATGGCTGCATGGGAGCAGGGGGTCGGCCTCCGCGACCTGCTGGCGGAGGATCCCGACGTCGTGCTCGACGACGACACGCTGGCCTCCTGCTTCGACCCCGCCTCGGTGGGTGCGTCGGCCGCCGTCGTGTTCGAGCGACTGGATGCGGCGACCGCCGACTGAGTGCTACCCGTCTTTGCGCACGGTGCGGCGCAGCAGGGCGGGGTAGCCGACGACCACCACGCCGGCGAACAGGAACCACTGCACGGCGTACCCGAGGTGCGGCCCCTCTGACAGGGGCGGCGGCTCCTCTGCGATCGGGAGGTGGTCCGGGACCGCCTGATCCTCGGTCAGCACCAGGTACTCGGACCGCAGCGGATAGGGCGTGAAGGCCGATTGGATCTCCGGATCGATGCGGCGGACCACGTCCGGGAGATCCTCGGGCACTCCGGAGCCATCCTGAGCCGGCCACAGCAGGCCCTCGATCGATACCTCACCCTGCGGCGGGCCGAAGTCGGCGCCGCCCGGAGCGTCGTATTGGATCGGCACCCAGCCGCGATCCACCAGGACCGCCGAGCCGTCGCCGAGCAGGAACGGCGTGAGCACGTGGAAGCCGGAGACACCATCCCGGCTGCGCAGGACCAACGCCTCGTAGCCCCGGTCGAAGGAACCGTCGGCCGTGACCCGGCGGTAGGTCGTGCCGTCCGGGGCTTCGGACAGCGGGACGGCCTCCGCCGCCAGGCCGGCCTCGACCGAGTCGTTGAACTCCCGCTTCTCGTCGAGGCGCCGCAACTGCCAGAACCCGAGCGACACGAACACAACGATGCCGACGAGGGCGAGGACGTGGCCGATCATCCAGTGCCTACTGAGCAGACGCCGCATGCCGGCATGGTACGCGGGCGGCGTACCCTGCCCGGCGGCCCGCGCGTCTCGCTTGGGTGCGCGAGTCTGGGGGCGAATCGGGGAGGTGTCGATGCAAGCCGGCCACGACTGCTTCAACGGGAGCGAGGGCGAGGTCTTCTACCGGGTCTGGGAGCCGATGGGCCCGCCCCGCCGGATCGTGATCATCGTGCACGGGTACGCCGAGCACTCCGGCCGCTACGAGCACGTGGCCGAGGCGCTGACCGCAGCGTCCGCCGTGGTGCTCGCCGAGGACCACATCGGCCACGGGCGCAGCGACGGGGAACGAGCTCTGATCACCGACTTCGGGCACGTCGTCGACGACCTGGAGACTCTGGCCGGGATCGCCGCCGAACGGTACGGCAATCTCCCGTTGTTCCTGGTGGGCCACTCGATGGGTGGCCTGCTGTCGTCGCGGCTTGCCCAGCGCCGCCCGGAGATGGTCGCCGGCCTGGTGCTGTGCGGCGCGGTGGTGGGGGATTGGACCTGGGCGCGCGACGTGCTCCGGGAACCGGAGATGCCCGATCCTCCGGAGGACTGGTCCGGGATGAGCCGGGACCCGGAGAAGGTGCTCGAGTACGCCACCGATCCTCTCGTATACCGGGACCGCTACAAGCGGCCTCTGCTCGAAGCCGAGGTGGTAGCGCTCGACGAGTTCCGCGCCGAGATCGACCGGGTCACGATGCCCGTGTTGTTCCTGCACGGCGACGCCGACCCGTTCGTCCCGTTCGCGACGTCGCTGGCCGCCGCCAAGGCGTTCCCCACCTACGACCTCACCGTGCGGGTCTACCCTGGCGCCCGTCACGAAGTGCTCAACGAGACCAACCGGGACGAGGTGATCGGGGAACTGGTGGCCTTCGTCACCCGGGTGGGGAGGTGAACGGATGCGTATCGCGGTGGTCACGGACGGGAACGGCGGGGTGAGCCGCCACTACGGGCGGGCTCCCGAGTTCCTGGTGCTCACGGTTGAGGACGGGGTCATCATCGCCAGGGAGACCCGGCCCAAGGCGCCGTGCCACGGCGAAGGCGGCGGAGGTGCCGCCGCGGCCGAAACCGTGTCCGACTGCGACGTGGTGATCGCCGCCGGGATGGGCACCGGCGCCCTGGGGCATCTCGACGCGGCAGGACTGACC
>Ga0272444_10006361_pt1 | contig 10082 bp, 7 predicted proteins | sample SSMForm13_FD_201033 | JGI IMG/M metagenome (GOLD analysis project Ga0272444, IMG submission 201033) | Marine sediment archaeal communities from Little Sippewissett salt marsh, Falmouth, MA, United States - SSM-Form-13 | ecosystem: Environmental > Aquatic > Marine > Wetlands > Sediment ...
GTTCTAGCGAGAGCCGTTGAAATGAGAGCGTACGATCTGAGGCTCGGCGGCAGCACGTGGGGATTCTTCTGCGGCGACGATCCGCCCTCCCGGATACCTCTGTGGGAAGCTGCTCGAGCGGTCGTCGAGGCGGGCCTTGGTGTCGAGGTCTGGCCGACCAGAAGCCTGTCGGACCCGGATCCGCGCCCGGAGGAAGTCGAGGGGCTGCAAGCGGCGTGTGGAGATGCGCCGTTCGTGTCTGTTCACATGCGCGGCCGATACTGGAACTGGAATCCAGTCAACCTGCGCAAGGAGATCGACTTCGCTGCCGCCGTCGGGGCGCAGAAGCTTGTCATCCATCCGATCTGTCTCGGCCTCGTCGATCCGGACGATCGGCTCGAAGTGGGTGAGGTTCGAAGGGTAGCCGACTACGCCGCCACGCGAGGCGTTCGTCTTGCGGTGGAGAACGTGAAGGATTCGATTTGGATCCTCGATCGGGTGCTGGATGAGGTTGGTGTCGATCCGGAGGAGACGAACCTTGGCATCTGCGTCGATGTCGGACATGCCCATCTCTCTCGCGATGCCGGACGGAACCCTGTGTGTGAGTACTTGGAACGCTATGCCGATGCGATGGTCCACCTTCATCTGCACGACAACGCGGGGGAGAGAGACGACCATCTCGCGTTGGGCGAAGGGACCATCGATTGGCGCCGCGCCGTCGGCACGCTTGCTGCATGCGGTTACGCGGGTACGTCAGTGTTCGAGATTCATGGGGGCGAAGGTGCTCCTCTAGAGGCAATGGAGAACAGCGTCGGCGTTCTGCAAGCACTCGCTTAGGCTCGCCGCACCCGTACGCCCTTGTCTCTGACCATCCTCGTCTTGCTTCGCTCAGTCCCGTGACTCGAAATGGATCCGGTGGCCGTGCCTTGCGGTGACAGCAACGGTCAGCTTTTCGTTGCGATCACCCTCCTGCCAGCGAAGGCTGTAGGATTCCCCCAACGCCGTGGCAACGAACGAGAGGAGCGCCGGCTCGGTTCCTGAAGCGGCGGTGAATGCTCCCACGTACCTTGCACCGGGGAGAAGGTCCGGAATCGCCGAGATCCCTTCCCTCGGCCCAACGGGCACAGCCTCCGTTGCATGTTGCTTGAGCTGCGCTTCTCCTTCGATTACCCAAGAGCCCCAGACGAGTTCGGCCGGCCCCTCATATTTGGCGATCCTTGTCTCCCTGCTCAAGCCAGCCCCTCTCCGGGCTCGAAAAACGAAGCCCAAGGCATTCAAGCCATCTAAGGATGGCCGCCAGTGTAGGGCGTCCGTGCGGCCCAGGCAAATCGCTCGTTGCAGAGGCTGAAGCGTGCATGAGCGCGTGTTTCTGGGGGGATTCTTCTTGGGTCCTGCCGCTAGTACGTGGGAAGATGAGGTGCGATCTCTCGTACCCAAGCGATGATTCCACCCGCAAGGTTGCGGGCATTCCGGAATCCTGATTCGCGAAGCTCGGCGACGACCCAACCCGAGCGCAGTCCCGAGCGACAGACCACGACGATCTTCTCATCTCGGTCGAACGTGTCGAGTTCGAACGAAAGACGATCGCGCGGGATCAGGGTGGATTCCTCCAGATGAACGATCTCCCACTCGATCGGCTGGCGAACGTCAACGATGCGGACAGGTTCGCCTACATCGAGGATCCGCTTGAGTTCCGAAGGCTCGATCTGGGCCTCGGGAGGCAGGAAATCTTCCGGTGAGCCGGCTGGAACGCTGCAGAATCCCTCGTAGTCGATCAACTCGATTCGACTGCGATGGGTTCCGCAGACCGGACACTCGGGATTCTTCTCGACGGAGACGGTCTCGAACCGCATCTCGTCGGCGGAGTAGATCAGCAGCCGTCCGACGAGCGGGCTCCCGAGTTTGAGGATGAGCTTCATCGCCTCGGTCGCCTGAAGGGTGCCGATGGTCCCGGGGACGACGCCGAGGACGCCGGCCTCTTCGCACGTCATCACGCCGTCTGGAGGAGGCGGGTTGGGGAAGACGCAGCGATAGCAGGGCCCGTCCTCCGCGCAGAAGACGCTGACTTGTCCTTCCATCCGGAAGATCGCTCCGTAAACGAACGGGATTCCGAGTTTCAGGCACACGTCGTTGATCAAGTAGCGGGTCGGGAAGTTATCGGTCCCGTCGACGACCATGTCGTAGCCCGACGCAATCCGTTCGGCCGTCGCCGACGTGAACGCCTCATCGTGGGTCGAGATCTCCACCTCCGCGTTCAGGTCGTGCAGGCGGACTCGTGCCGATTCCACCTTCGGACGGCCGAGAGACGACTCTCCGTGAACGATCTGCCGCTGAAGGTTGGAGACGCTGACCACGTCTGCGTCGACGACTCCGATTGCGCCGACCCCGGCCGCTGCCAAGTACAGCAGGACAGGACTTCCCAGTCCGCCGGCGCCGACGACGAGGACGCGTGCCGCCTTCAGCCGACGTTGGCCGCCGACGCCGATCTCAGGCAACACGAGATGGCGCAGGTATCGGCGGATCTCTTCCCGATTGAGTTCCGGTAACTCGTTCATGTGAACCTCGCTACGATCGAGTCTCTGGTCCGCATCGTACTGCATCAGGTGCACGGCGCCGATCGTATCATGCGGAGACTACGTGGTCGCTTTCGGCAAGGGGAGCGTGAAGCGGAAGCAGGCGCCGCCGCGCACCCCGTTCTCGGCCCAGATCCTGCCACCGTGTGCTTCGACGAGGGCCTTCGCGATCGGAAGCCCGAGGCCGGCCCCGGCCGCCTCCTCCGGACGCGAGGCGTCTCCGAACGACGTCCGCGCCGCGTCAGAGCGGTAGAAACGATCGAAGACGTGCGGCAGGTCGACAAGCGCGAGGCCCGTTCCTGTATCGCAGATACTGATGAGCGCTTCGTCCTCGCGTCGTTCCGCAGAGATTCGGATGGATCCACCTTCCGGCGTGTGTCGGATCGCGTTGGCGAGCAGATTCAGCAGGATCTGTTCGACGCGATGTGCGTCAACGTTCAGGGGCGGGAGGTCGGGATCCATCGAAGTGGAAAGGGTCAGTTCGGCGTCTTCGGCCTGTGCGCCGATCGTCTCAACGATCCCGTCAATGACCGAACTGAGCGAACAGGGTGCGCGCTCGATGGACAACTGACCTGCGTCGGCGAGTGCGAGTTGATGAAGATCTCCGACGAGCCGTGTCAAAAGAAGGATACGGTTGTGGAGGGAGGTGAAGGTCTCCTGCGTCGGGGCGATCAGTCCGTCGCGGAGCCCCTCGAGCGCCGAACGTACGGCCGTAATCGGCGTCCTCAGCTCATGTGCTACGTCGGAGATCATTCGCTTCTTGACGCGTTCTGCGTCCTCGAGGCTTCCCACCATCTCGTTGAACGAGTGGGCGAGGTGTCCGATCTCGTCGCTCGATTCGATGTGGACGCGCTCGTTCAGGTTCCCCTCGGCAATCCGCCGCGTTGCCGCATCGAGCCGCTTGAGGGGGCGGGTCACTTGTCGAAGCAGGAGGATGCTGATCAGAAGGCCGAAGGCGCACGCGGCGAGGCCTGCGAGCCAGAGCGATCGTCGGATCTTCCCGAGGAACACACGTTCGAGTTCGGCGCGCTCGGGACTCACGCGATACGGAACCAGAACCCACCGCTCCCCCTCCGGCAGCACGATCCCCAGTCCTTGCAACAGCTCTTCTTCCGTCAACCGGTGTCCGCCTGTGTCCCAGTCCGTCGGGTAGACGACCTTCCCGCTCGGATCCACGAGGAGAAGCGGAACCTGCACCGCGCTTTGCTCGAGGAATTCGACGACGCCATCGAGGCTTCCGGTGCGATTGTAGTATGCGACGATGACCTGGCTGAGCACACGATCCTGCATCGTGAAGCTGCGAACGGTGAACGTAGAAAACGCCTCGCGAACCGAGTAGTTGATGAACAGGTAGCCAATGACGGAGGCGAGGGCGATGATCGAGACGATCGAGATGAAGAGCTTGCTCTGTAGAGACAGGTTCCCGGTGAGCCGTTTCACGCACCCTCCCCTTTGGCCAGCTTGTAGCCGATCCCGAAGACGGTGACCAGGTACGTTGGGTTGTGCGGATCCGGTTCAATCCGCTGGCGTAGCCGCTTGATGTGAGAATCGATCGCCCGCTCGAAGCTCCCGTAGGTCTCGCCTCGGACGGCCTCGAGGAGTTCGAGGCGAGTGAAGACGCGCCCGGGGTGTGCCATCAAGAAAGAGAGAAGGTCGAAGGCCATCGCCGAGAGCTCGACTGGTTCTCCTTTCACCCAGAGGAGCCGCTGTTCTCGGTCGACCTTGAGATCTCCGGCTTCGAGCACCGGGGAGGTCTTCCCGGCTGCTCGTCGAAGCACCGCATGCACACGCGCCTCAAGCTCACGGGCGCTGAATGGCTTGACGACGTAGTCGTCGACGCCCGTCTGGAATCCTTCGAGACGGTCTTCCTCGGCCGTCTTGGCAGTCAGCATGATGATGGGGACGTTCGAACGCTCTCGGATCCGTTCAGCGACGGAGAGTCCGTCCAACGTGGGAAGCATCCAGTCGAGGACGATCAGGTCGGGTCGATGCGTCCCGAACTGCGCCAGAGCCGTGGGACCGTCGTAGGCGGCCACAACCTCGAAGGATGCCGCCTCGAGATACCGGCGGACCGCCTGTACGACCCATTCTTCGTCGTCGACAACGAGGATCTTCTGGCTCATGGTCTGGCGTCAGTATATGCGCTTCGACCGGATAGGCCATCGCGCCTTCCGTAGCTGATTCACCGGCTCCTTCGGTTGTGACGGTCCCTACAAGGAAACGTTGTATCGGGCGTTTTGAGTGCGTAACGTAAAGGGCTGTTTCGCGCGGCGCTCGGCGCCGTGTGGGAAAGGGGGACATCGGCGTGCTTGGAGAAGGTCGATTGCGAGAGATTGCCGAGGGCGTATTGCGCCATGCGACGGCCGACCAAACCGAAGTGCTCGTGACAAGCGGCGAGGCCGATTTGACAAGGTTTGCGGTCAACACGATTCACCAAAATGTGACCGAGAAGGACGTGTCCGTCCGCGTCCGCGTGATCTGCCGGAAGAGAACAGGGGTTGCATCCGGGAACGACGTGACGGACGCGGGGCTTCTGCGCCTGGTGCAGATGGCGGAGTCTGCCGCGTCGTTTCAGAAAGAGAACCCGGAATTTACATCGCTCCCGGAACCGCTGCCGATCACGTCCGTCGATGCCTTTGTCGCCGCGACGGCCGACTACACGCCCGAAGCCCGTGCGGACGGCGTGAAACAGATTCTTCTTCTCGCGCGTGAGAACGGGCTTGAGGCCGCCGGTGCGTTCTCGACGGAGGCGAACGAGATCTTCATCGCAAACTCGCTCGGCGTGCGGGCCTACCACGCCGGGACGATCGCCAACGTACGAACCGTCATCATGGGCGAGGACAGCTCGGGATACGGTGGGCAGACGTCGACGGACGTGGCCGCGCTCGATCCGAAGGCCGTCGGCGCGGAGGCCGTGGACAAGGCGCTCCGAAGCGCAGGTCCGACGAGCATTGAGCCGGGCGAATACACGGTCATCCTCGAGGAGGAGGCCGTCGCTGCCATGACGAATGCCCTCGGCTTCATGGGACTCGGCGCCCTTGCCTATCAAGAGAAGCGCAGCTTCATGAGTGGGAAGCTGGGAGAGAAGATCACGGGCGAGCTGATCACCCTGTGGGATGACGGGTACGACCTTTCCGCAGCGCCGCTCCCGTTCGACTTCGAAGGGGTGCCGAAGCAGAAACTGACCTTGATTGAAAACGGCGTTGCCAAGCAGGTTGTCTACGATTCGTTCACCGCCGGGCGTGAAGAAGGCAAGTCGTCGACGGGTCATGCGCTTCCCTCCCCGAACATGTCCGGCCCGGTTCCGGTGAACCTGTTCATGGGGACGGGAACGGCGACGAAAGAGGAGATGCTGGAGGCAACCGAGCGGGGCATCTGGGTGACGCGCTTTCACTACACGAATCCGCTTCATCCGGTGAAGACGGTCCTCACCGGGATGACGCGGGATGGGACGTTCCTGATCGAGGATGGGAAGCTCTCGCGGCCGCTGAAGAACCTGCGGTTCACGCAGAGCATTCTTGGGGCGTTTGCGAAGGCTGACATGCTGGGCTCGACGGCCAAAGCCGTGAAGTCGATGTACGGATCCTTCGCGACGAGTGCACCGGCGGCTCGCATTCACGGCTTCCGCTTCACGGGAACGACCGAATTCTAGATCGGGAGGGAACATGCGCGAATACACAGACCGTGCCCTGGATACGGCGAGAGCGAGCGGTGCCGCGTACGCGGACATCCGAATTGTCCGGCGCACGACCCAGGCCATCGCCGTCAAGAACGGGGTTGTTCAAGGCCTCACCCAGGATGAATCGTTCGGCTTCGGCGTACGCGTGGTCGCCGATGGCGCGTGGGGCTTCGCGTCATCCAGCGAGCTAACGCGCGAGGAGATCGATCGCGTCTCGACGCTGGCCGTTCGGATTGCCAGGGCGAGCGCTCGAGCGAACACCGAGGCAGTCGATCTCGGGCCGCCCGAGGTTCACGTCGGCAAGTACGTAACGCCGATTGAAGTCGATCCATTCAGCGTCTCGATCGAAGAGAAAGTTGATCTCTTGCTCGAGGCGGACAAGGAAGCCCGGGCCGTCGATGGCGTGATGATTTCAGCTCCGAGGATGAACTTCCTCAAAGACGAGAAGACGTTCGCCAGTACCGAAGGGTCGTTCATCGAGCAGACGATCGTGGAATCGGCCGTCGGCACGAGGGTCAACGCGGTTGCCGATGGAGAGGTCCAGTTCCGCTCCTATCCGAACATGTTCGGAGCGCAGCAGGAAACAGGCGGCTACGAGGTTGTTCGCAAGTGGGACATCGTCGGCAATTCCCGGCGCATTGGCGAGGAGGCGGTCGCTCTTCTTTCCGCGCCCCAGTGCCCGAGCGCGACGACCACCGTGATTCTCGGTGGCTCGCAGCTTGCGCTCCAGGTTCACGAGTCGTGCGGACATCCGATTGAACTCGATCGCGTCTACGGTACCGAGGCCGCCTATGCGGGGACGAGCTTCCTCACGCCGGAGAAGTACGGCTCGTTCACCTACGGGTCGGAGATCGTCAACATCGTGTCGGACTCGGTGACGCCGGGCGGTTTGGGAACTTATGGTTTCGATGATGAAGGCGTCCCTGCGCAGACGACGGACATCATCAAGAACGGCCGGTTTGTGGGCTACCTCACGTCTCGCGAAACGGCGGCGCAGCTTCGGAAGATCCACCCTGATGCGCCGGAGCGCTCGAACGGCGCGATGCGGGCGAGCGGCTGGAATCGAATTCCGATCATCCGGATGAACAACGTCAGTCTGATGCCCGGGGAATGGACGTTCGACGAGCTGATCGCCGACACCGACGACGGGATCTACATGACGATGAACAAGTCCTGGTCGATCGACGACAAGCGACTCAACTTCCAGTTTGGCACGGAGCTTGCCTACCAGATCAAGAACGGCAAGCTCGGGCAGATGTACAAGAATGCGACGTATACGGGGATCACGCCGAGGTTCTGGTCCGGTTGCGATGCGATCTGCAACGCCGATCATTGGACGGTCTGGGGAACGCCGAACTGCGGCAAAGGGCAGCCGGGGCAAGCGGCCCACGTCGGCCACGGGACCGCGCCGGCGCGATTCCGGAACGTCCAGGTCGGGATGATGGCCGGCTGAGTGTGCCATGGGCGCGTTCAGCCGTTCGGCCAGCGGTTCGCCTCAGAGAGGCGAACGGTCATGAACCGGGATCCCTCGATGGTGCGACAGACGAGAGAATGCTGCGTGGGTGGCGCGGTCGTTGTTGTGTTTCGGATGACGAGGTACCCTGTGCCATCGAAGCCCGCACAGGGCTCAGCGGACGAGGATCAGACGGTACCTCGCGAAGGAGGGATGTCCAGGTGCTAGGCGAAACCCGCTTGGCCGAAATCGCAGAGCGGGTTCTCCGCGCGGCGACGGCCGATCAGACCGAGGTGTTTGTCACGAGCAACGACTCACACCTCACCCGCTTTGCGGCGAACACGATTCATCAGAACGTCTCGGAGGCGGACGCAACGGTGCGAGTTCGTGCCGTTGTCGGCAACAAGACAGGGGTGGCGTCCGGAAACGAGCTCGACGATGAGGGCTTGAAAAGGGTCGTCTCCGCTGCGGAGACGATCGCCCGATTCCAGCAAGCGAACCCGGAGTTTCGATCGCTCCCTGGACCGTCGGCCGCTTCGCGCGTCGACTCATTCGTGGAGAGGACAGCGAACGCAACCCCGATGGACCGCGCCGAGGGCGCGGAGAGAATCTTGAAGCTCTCCAGAGCGGAAGGCCTCGAAGCGGCCGGTGCGTTCTCGACGGAGAATCAGGAGCTCTGCGTCGCAAACTCGCTCGGTGTCAAGGCGTACCATCGCGGGACGGTGGCGAGTGTCCTCACCGTCATCATGGGCGAGAACAGCTCCGGATACGGATCACAGGCTTCGATCGATGTTGCCGCCATTGACACCGAAGTGGTCGGTCGCGCGGCCGTCGACAAGGCCCTCCGGAGCAGACATCCGGAGTCGATCGAGCCTGGGGCGTACACGGTGATTCTCGAAGAGGAAGCCGTTGCCGATATGGTCTTCTTCCTGGGGTACATGGGTTTTGGAGCCCTCGCGGTCCAAGAAGAGCGAAGCTTCATGACCGGCAGACTGGGCACGGCGATTACGGGAGAGAACATTACGATCTGGGATGACGGTGCGGATCCGCGAGGGCTTCCGCTGCCGTTCGATTTCGAGGGGACCCCGAAGCAGAAGGTCGTCCTCATCGAGAACGGTGTCGCCAAGGGCGTCGTTCACGACTCGTTCACGGCCGGCCGCGAACAGGGGACATCTTCGACCGGGCACGCGCTTCCGATGCCGAACACGTTTGGGCCGCTTCCGATCAACCTGTTCCTGGCGCCGGGAAACGCGACGAAAGAGGAGATGCTCGCCTCGACGGAACGCGGGATCTGGGTGACGCGCTTCCACTACACGAACATCGTGCACCCGGTGAAGACAATCCTCACGGGGATGACGCGCGACGGCACGTTCCTGATCGAGAATGGGAAAATCACGAGGCCTCTGAAGAACCTCCGCTTCACGCAGAGCGTCCTCGACGCGTTCGCCAACGTGGAGATGCTGGGGTCCGACTTGAAGCTGGTGAAGGACGAGTGGAACTCGATCGGCACATGCGTTCCGGCGGCAAAGATCCGAGGGTTCCAGTTCTCGGGAACGACGGAGTTCTAGGCGAAGGAAGGGAGAACGACATGCGTGAATACACCGATCGAGCACTCGATACCGCAACATCCGCAGGGGCCTCCTACGCCGACGTTCGCATCGTTCGCAGGCAAGAACAGGCGATCGAGGTCAAGAACGGGATCGTTCAGACGCTCTCCCTCGACGGAACGTTCGGATTCGGCGTCCGTGTCCTCGCGGACGGCGCGTGGGGATTCGCATCGAGCAATCGCTTGGAGAGAGAGGAGATCGACCGGGTCGCCAAACTTGCGGTGGGAATAGCCAAAGCGAGCGCCATCAGCAAGAAGGAGGACGTCGACCTGGGTCCGCCCGAAGTGCACGTCGATACCTACGTAACGCCGGTGGAGAGGGATCCGTTTGAGGTGTCGCTCGAAGAGAAGATCGACTACTTGATGCAGACCGACAAGGAAGCGCGCGCCGTCGACGGCATCAAGGTTGCCGAGAGCACGCTGAGCTTCCGGCGGCAGGACAAGACGTTCGCCAGTACAGAAGGGTCGTTCATCGAGCAGTCGCTGATCGAGAGCGGCCTCGGCGCCACGGTGATGGCCGTCGCCGAAGGAGAGATGCAGCAACGCTCGTATCCGAACTCGTTCGGGCGACACCAAGGGACGGCCGGATACGAGTTACTCGAGGAGTGGGATCTTCCGGGGAACGCACGGCGCCTCGCGGAACAGGCGGTCGCGCTTCTCTCGGCACCGCAGTGCCCGAGTGGGAAGACGACGATCATCCTCGACGGGCCGCAACTCGGACTGCAGATTCACGAGTCGTGCGGACATCCGATCGAACTCGATCGCGTCTTCGGCACCGAAGCCGCCTTTGCC
>Ga0272444_10006362_pt1 | contig 10081 bp, 6 predicted proteins | sample SSMForm13_FD_201033 | JGI IMG/M metagenome (GOLD analysis project Ga0272444, IMG submission 201033) | Marine sediment archaeal communities from Little Sippewissett salt marsh, Falmouth, MA, United States - SSM-Form-13 | ecosystem: Environmental > Aquatic > Marine > Wetlands > Sediment ...
ATGCAGCTGATGGTGTAAACAGCCAGTTGGGCGTTCAGATCCTGGTTCAACGCGTGCAGCGGGCCGTGGCAGCACATGTCGGCCAGCGGAAACCCCAGCACTTCGCGGGCGGTCTCGAAACGCCGCCGGGCGATGGCAAAGGCGTCAATCAAATCGCTCCCCATACCGATGTGCTGTGCGCCCTGGCCGGGATACAAAAAGCAAATGGGATCAGTCATCCGGTTTTGGATCAGCGGCGCCCCCTTTTTTCCATCGGAAGCACCGAGAACGTGTCTTCCGGCAGGCTTGGATTCAGTGAAAAATGACGGAATTCCATAGTGATGGCATCCCCTTCCAGGGTTTCCAGGCGAATGAAATCCGGCAGCCACAGATCGGGCTGTATAACGAAATACAACGCTTTGAAATGGCTCTCATCCTTTTCCCGCGGGGTTAATTTAAAATGATACCCGCGGTCCGAGGCGGTTTCCAGCATCTGGATGTGATAGCGGTCCTCAAGGGCCGCCAGGGGCCGTTCCCTTTGCCGCATCCATTCCAGGGGGTTTTGTCCGCGGGGTATCGTCCGCTGCTGAACCGTGGCCGCCGACGGATTGATGACCAGCATCCGGTCGTTTTTGATAAGAACCGACAAAGGCTGCGGGCGGTTGATGGTGATCAGCAGTTTATCAGGATGCGCGTAGATCACTTCCCCTTCGGAAATCAAGGGATCCTCCAGCAGGCGGCTGGTATGAACCTGCCGGAATGCCGCCTTGAGAGTGCGCACTGTGCGTTGTGCGTCGCTGAATCGTTCCAGAACGTCCTGCATGGAATAAACCTTGGTGCCGTTTTTGTCCGCTGCCGCCGCCGGAGTAATGCAGCAAAGGCAAAGCAGTACGGACACCAGCGCCGGCAGAGCGGCCGCCGAACGGAAAACCACCGGGAATCGGCCTGAAAAAGCGCGCGGCGGGTTCAACGATATGATCGGATGGCTTTTTTCCATGCCTGTCGAAAACCGTAGTTCTGGACACCGAAAAATATGGGTCCGCGCTTGAATGGAAAGAGGCGTTTTACAATCGAGCGATAGCCGTATAATTTTCGATAAGCCCACAAAAATCCGTCCTGCAGCTGAGCGGGCGTCATTTTCGCCGGGGTGAAGACGACGTGGTTCATGTCGTATTTTTCCCAATCGGCGTCAAAGATGCGACCCGCGCTGCGCAGCGAGGTATAAACCCGGGTACCCGGAAAAGGGGTCAGAATCGAAAAAATGGCGGCTTCAAGGTGCACCGTTTCCACAAAGTCGAGGGTTCTGGCAAAAACAGTGCGGTCGTCTTGATCCGTGCCGAAGATGAATGAACCCTGGATGCCGATGCCGTGGTCGTGGATCACCTTGACCGCCTGGTGGTAGCGGTCCACATGGTTGACGGATTTGCCCAGGGCCTTCAAGCCGTCCTGGGACAGGGATTCGAAGCCGATGAACAGCCCGCCGCAACCGCTGTCGGCGGCCAGTTTCAGCAAATCCCGATCGTCGGCGATGTGGACGGATGCCTGGCTGAACCATTTGATCTTCAGCGGCGCAAGGGCGGCAAACAACTCTCTGGCAACGGAAGGCCTGCCGACGATGTTGTCGTCGACAAAAAAAACATGACCGCCCCCCAGGTCTTCGATTTCGCGGACGATGTCCGCCACCGGCCGGGTTCGGTAGGTGCGGCCGTAAAAACTGGTAACCGAGCAGAATTCGCAATCGAACGGACAACCGCGCGTTGTCTGAACGGTTTTGGTGAAAAAATAGGCTCCGGGGGGCAGAAGATCTCTGCGCGGCAGAGGCAGCCGTTCCAGGTCCTGAAAAGAACCGGCTTTGTAAAACGGTTTGAGCCGCCCGTGGCGCCGGTCCGACAGCACCAGTTGCCAGGTTCTCTCGGCCTCGCCCATCACGACCGCATCGGCGTGCTCCCTGGCTTCGCCCGGCATCATGGTCGGGTGAATACCGCCCAGCACCACCGGGACGCTTTGGCGCCGAAAGGTATCCGCAATGGTATAGGCCCGCGGCGCCAGAGGCGTCATCACGGAAATGCCCACCAGGTCGACCGGTTCATCAAAGGGTACGGCTTCCACGTTTTCGTCGATAAGACGCATCTCCCACGTGTCGTCGGTCAAACCGGCAAGGGTGGTGAGGGCCAGATATGGAAAGCGGAAATAAATTTGTCCCCATAAACTGTTGTCCGGCCATCGGGGCGCGATCAGAAAGAGTTTCATGGCTGCACTTTTGCGGTGATGGGATCCGGGCTGTACCACTGGTCCGGATAGCGGCGGATATAGGTTTCAAAAACACGGGCGATCTGCTGCTGGCTTTTTTGGATCGCCCGCTTTCGGGATTCATGACGGTGGATGTCAATCGGCGGTTCGAGTGTACCGAAATAGCGTCCGTCGGGCCGGCGAATGACAAATGCCGGAATCAGGGGGGCGTCCGAAGCCATGGCCAGGGCAATGGGCCCTACGGGGAAGCAGACCGTTTGGCCAAAGAAATCAACCGCCGATCCATTGCCGAAAAAATCCCGGTCACCGATCATGGCGACGACACCGTTTTCTCGGAGGTGCTGCAAAATGGTGACAGCCGCAAAGGGGGATGTCGACATTTCAATGACCTTGATGCCTCTTTTGGATCGGAATCGATTGACCAGTGCATTGGTGGCGGCCGCATTATGCGGCAGGGCGACGACGGCCAGGGGGTAGTTGGACAGGCGCATCATGAGCCCGCCGAACTCCCAGTTGCCGAGATGGGCCGACAGCAGAATGGCGCCTCTGCCCTTTTCAAGGGCGCGTTTGATGATCGATTCGCCGCTGAGGCCGGCAAAGCACTGCCGCACTTTTGCGCGGGGCAGCTGTGGTAAGATAAAAAAGTCAGCCATGTACTGACCGTAATTCATGAAGAGACGGCGGGAGAGGTCTTTAATCAGGGGATGATCGGTGCTTGTCTGCAAAGCCAGGCTCAGATTGTAAGCCACCCCGCGGCGGTCTTTTTTTGAGAAAACATACACGACAAGCGCCACCAGGCGGCCGAGACGCCGGCTCAGCGCCAGCGGCAGAAGCCGCGCCAGCAGAAAAATCGTGTAATAGGAAAACGGACTGTCAAGAACGTGTGGTCGCATCGGGATCGAAAAACACCTTTACACCATGAAAGGGGTGTACTACACATTCACATTTCATTTGATGCCATCGAAAACACAAATAAAAAAGATGGATCGCATCATCTGATAAGCCAAGTTCGGGGGATTGTCAAATTGAACCTTTGTAAAACGTTTTCCACTGGATTAGGGCTGCTGGCTTGGGCAGCACTGCTGACCGCCTGTGCTTCGCCTTATACGCTTCAGGCGGCGCGCTACCAGGATGCTGCGGGCGAGGTCAATCAGCATGAACGCCTCATCGCCGCCCCTCCTGAAGTGGTTTTCAATATGGTGACGGACAAAGATCGCATCGGGGACTTTTGCCCGCCTGGAACCACCGTCACTTATTTGTCGCCGCCGCCGTATGCCGTCGGTCACAAAGTGGAAACACGGGTGGATCACATTTTCAATCTCAAATGGATGTCCCGGGTGCAGGCGGTGGCGCCTTTGCGCCGCATCCAATTGACATTTCTGGACGGTTTTTTTCAGGGCGGGACCGAAATCTGGGAATTCCAACCGCAGCCAGGGGGCACCCTGGTCCGCCACACCATCGTGGTTCAACCGGCAGGGTGGATCAGAAGGCAGATCTGGCGTTTGAAAGTTCGCAGAAAACACGACATCATGGTGGAGCATTTTCTCGACAACCTTAAACAAGCGGCTGAAATGCAGCCACTGGACCCTTCATGAGGGATCCGTTTGCCTGTATTGTCTGCGGCGGCGTTCGCTTCAAGCCGGTTTTCCGCAAAGGTCCCTGGCGGTATGATCAGTGCCGCGGCTGCCGTACGGTAGCGCTGCATCCCCGGCCGGATGAGGCGCGGCTTTTGGCGAGCTACGAGGATTATCTGTCGCCGGCGCCGGCGGCGGCCGCGGCCTGGGAGGCGATGACGGCACCGGTTGTACGGCAGGCGGCGCATCTGCTCAAGACCCGCTGCGTCGGCCGGCGTCTTTTGGACATCGGCTGCGGCTACGGGTTCTTCCTGAAAAAGATGCAGGACATCGGCTGGCAGGTCCAGGGAGTGGAAGTGTCGGCCGTGGGACGTAATTATGCCCGCCGCCGGCTGGGGCTGCGTGTGAAAGCCGGGCCTTTGGAAACGCTCGAGGCCCCTTCGGACCGTTTTGACGCGGTGACCCTCTTTTATGTGATCGAACACCTGCGTGATCCTTTCGGGCTGCTGCGGCGGGTTCACGGGCTGCTGAACCCCGCCGGCATCGTTATGATCCGCTGGCCCCACTCCACCCCGATCGTCAAGCTGTTCGGTCCCCTGGCCTGTCACTTCGATCTTTATCACACCCCTTACCATCTCTACGATTTCAACCCTCAAAGCATAGCCCTCCTGCTGCAGAAAGCCGGCTTTGCGGCCGTCGAAACCTTTATCGGCGGCCATACCCTGCCCGCCAAAGCCGGGTACCGCCTGTCTTCAGTTTTTTTCGGGCGCGCCGCGGAAGCCTTGTGCCGCCTGTCAGGAAATAGATGGCTTTTGCCGGGTGTCAGCAAGACAACGGTGGCGGTCAAGGCCGGCGGTTTTGACAACCCCGGCGATCGGTTGTAGGATAAAGATTGAAACGGAAGTGATGCAACTCAGCTGCAAGATTGAATCAGAGCCAACCGCTTGAACGCTTTTTTACTGTTTGAGGGACGTCGGCTGGGGCTTCAACTCTAAAGAGCATTCATACAAACGCTCCAACCGGCAGCCGCCGAATCTTTTGCGGTTTCCGGTTGTTCGGCGGGCGGAGGATCCGATGACGGCCGAAGACAAAACAAGGCCCTGCTTCAGACAGCGGGTGGATCGTCTCAAACGCTGCGGTGTTTTTGAAAATTTAAGCGATGAAGCCTTGGCGCTGATCAGCAGCGTTGCATCTGAAAAGGCGGTCGCGGCCGGCGATGTTTTTATTTCGCAGGACGAAAAAGGAGACTGCTTTTATCTGATCGTGGACGGTGAGGCCTTTGTGTATCGCACCGGCGATTACGACGAAGAGATCCCCCTCTACAGGATGCAGGCCGGCGAGAGCATCGGCGAGATGGGATACTTCAGCGACGGTCGGCGTCTGGCATCGGCCCGTGCGACGACCGCGGTTCAGCTGCTCGAAATACGCTATGCCGATCTCGAGACCCTTTTTGAAGCAGTGCCCGCGCTGAGCCGCAGCTTTCTGCGGCTGATCACTTCACGGTTGCGGCAGACCAATTTCCAGCTGGAGCGATCGGTTATCAGCGGCAGAGAAACGGCGTCGTCTCTGGAAAGTCTGTACAAAATGCTGGACATGACGGAGATTCTGACGCTTCGCACCGGCATTGAAGGGCAGATCCGGCGCATTGTGACGACGGCCAGCAAAATCATGGCGGCGGAACGGGCCACGCTTTTTCTGCTGGACCGGTTCAGCGGGGAATTGTGGTCCCTGGTGGCCGAAGGCGTTGAAAGCCGCGAAATTCGAATCGGGATGGGCCAGGGGATTGCCGGCTGGGTTGCAAAAAACGAACAGCTTGTCAATATCAAAGACGCTTATCAGGATCCGCGTTTCGACGACTCCTATGACCGCCGGATGGGCTTTACAACCCGCAATCTGCTTTGCGGTCCCTTGAAGACGCTGCAGGGAGAAATGGTGGGGGTGATCCAGGTTCTCAACCGGAAAGAGGGAGACTTTACAACCAGAGATGAGGCGCTCTTCAAGGCCTTTGCCTATCAAACCGCCATTGCCGTGGAAAACCTGGCCCTTTATAAACGCCTGCTGGCCGACCACGAGAAAATGACCATCATCTTCGACGTGCTGACATCGGCGGCGCGGACCCTTGATCTGGACACGCTTTTTGTGGAGATCGTCGCCAAAATTTCCCAGGTGCTGGGTGTTGAAAGAAGCACCCTTTTTCTGGTGGACCAAGAAAACGGTGAACTGTGGTCCAAAGTCGCCCAGCCGGCTGACCTCAAAGAGATTCGGTTTGCGATGGATCAAGGGCTGGCCGGCCATGTCGTCCGCACCGGTGCGCTCTTAAACATCCAGGATGCCTATCGGGATCCGCGGTTTTTACCGCTGGTGGACGAGCAGACCGGATTCAAGACAAAGACGGTGCTGTGCGCACCGGTGGTCAATCGAAAGGGTGCGGTTATCGGTGTCGTCGAAGCCATCAACAAGAAAACGGGTGTGTTTGACAGGGAAGATGAAAGCCTTCTCAAAGCCTTGTCATCCCAGCTCTCGATTGCCCTGGAAAACGCGCAGCTCTACGAGCGCACCCGCAATATGAAAAATTATCTCGCCAGCGTTCAGGACAGTATTACAAACGGTATTGTGACCCTGGACAATCAGTATCGTGTCGTGACCGTCAACCGGGCGGCAAAAGGCTGGTACCCGGATCCGCCTGCGCCCGGTGCGGTTTCCGATATTCGCCAGAGTCTGGGAATGGGCAACCCGGATATGGTGCAATTGATCGAACATGTGTACGCCGCCAATCGGGCCGTGCTGGACGATGACATCCGGATTGGGCTTCCAGGGGGGCGGGAGCATTTTATGAATGTGAATTGCGTGCCGCTGCTGGATCACAAAGGCGGACGTCAGGGGCTGGTTCTGGTGTTTGAAGACATTACCAGCCGCAAGCGGATGAGGAGCACCCTGATCCGCTATATGGAAAAAGACATTGTGGATCGGCTGCTCGATGACCCCAGCCGTCAATCGCTGGGCGGTGCCCGCAGCCGGGCCAGCGTCATGTTTACGGACATCCGCGGCTACACCGGCATTGCGGAAAAACTGACCGGCGAGGAAGCTGTTTCGTTTTTGAACGAATATTTCAGCCTCATGGCGGACGTCATTTTTGCCAACAAGGGCGTTCTGGACAAATACATCGGCGATGCCATCATGTCGGTCTTCGGGGTGCCCTTCCCCCGCAAGGGGGATGCGCGGCGGGCGGTCGCCACGGCCGTTCAGATGCAAAACCGGCTGGCGGACTTTAATGCGCAGCGTGTAAAAAACGGCTGGAAACCCATACAGATCGGAATCGGCATCTGCACGGGAGAGGTGGTTTCCGGCAACATCGGTTCTGAAAGACGGGTGGATTACACGGTCATCGGCGATGGGGTGAATGTCGCCTCCCGCATCGAGAAGTTGAACAAATATTATAACACGGGCATTCTCATCAGTGAAAGCACGCACCGGGAGCTTGAAGACGGCGCTACAGCCCGTTTTGTCGATCGGGTAAAAATCGCCGGCAAAAGCCGACCGGTCGAAATTTTTGAAGTGGTGGGACCCAGGGGAATTCCGCTGAACAGGTGGCAGCAGTCCTTTGCAGAGGGCATGATGCTTTACCGGCAGCGGAAGTTTTCCACCGCCGCCGACTGTTTTGCCGCGGGCATGGACGGCGATCCGCTCTGCCGGCATTTTTTCAATCGCTGCCGCTATTTGATCAGCCGCCCGCCGACAAAAGACTGGGACGGGGTGTGGACGCCGTATGTCAACGATCCGCTGCCTTTTTAACGCGGTTGAATCCGACGCCGATCGCCGGCAGCAGGGTGATGCTGAAAATCATGCAGGCCAGGATGCCGACAACGGCGACCAGGCCCATGCTCTGCAGCCCCGGATAGTGGGAAAGGGTCAGCGAGCCGAAGCCGCACACGGTGGTCAAAGATGTCAGGACGATCGCTCTGGCGGTGCGCTGCTGACGGCGGTGACGGTTTTCGGGGGCCCCGCGGCGCAGGGTGTTGACAAAATGAACGCCGTCATCGATGCCGATGCCGAGGATCATGGGCAGGACCATGAGGCTGAGGAAATTAAACGCGGTGCGGCACAGGACCATGATGGCCAGCAGGGTTGTCAGCCCGGCCAGGAGGGGCAGAATCGACATCAGGAACCAGCGCCAGCTCCGGAAATAGGACATCAGAACGGCGCTGACGACAACGGCCGCCAGCACCAGAGCACTCTTGAGATTGTGCAGAATCCGGTTTTTGAGTTGCGCTGTGAGCATGTGCGTGCCGGTCAGTTCATATTCGTCCGGGCCGATACCGGCCCTTGACAGGGTCTGGTCGATGCTGTTTTTGAATGCCAGTGTGTCGGCCTGCGACCAGAGATCTTTTTCGGGATACAGATAGGTGACAAAGGTAAAACCGCTTTGGGCGGGGAAGGCGAACTGCCGCACCAGGGGCGCCAGCAGCGGTGCGGCTGCTAGATGCGAGGGCATCAGCGGGTGCGCCGCCGACAAGGCAAGCGCTAAACGGTCCAGATAGCGCTTGTGGGCAGCGAGCATCTGAAATCCGTTGGCGTGAAGGGAAGCGGCGAAGGCTTTTGCAATGCGGTCCATGTTAAACGATGCTGCATGATCTTTCAGATAGGCGATGCGGTCGGCCTGGGCCGCGGGCGGTGGCAGAAACCGGCTGATGGATCGAACGGCGGCCAGCCGCCCGTCGTTTTCGAGCGGCTGCAGCGCCCGAAGAATCTGCGCGTTGCGCGCCAGCCCTTCGGCTTCGTTTTCCGTATCAAAAACCAGCAGGACGGCGCCGGCGGACCGGCCCATCCATCGGCTCACTTGGTCCTGGAGCGCCAGAACATGGTGGTCCGCAGGCCGCAGATGACGGAGGTTGTCATCGAAGCGAATGCGGGTGGAGAGCGGTGCCAGGATGACCAGGATCACGGCCGCCGCCGCGACGACCGCCCGCGGCTTTTTGCCAACAAAACACAGCAGTGCATCAAGCGCGGCGCCGGCAGCGGCCGAGGGCTGCGGCAGCCGGCGTTTCAAAGGGAATAATATCAGCAGCGCCGGCAGCAGAAAGACCATGGCCGCCAGGCAGAAGACAATGCCGCTGCCCGTGATGATGCCCAATTCGCGGAATCCGCGGAAATCCGAGGCGGCGACGGCAAAAAACGCCGCCGCCGTTGTTGCGCCGCCGACCATCAGGCCGCCGCCGATGTCGGCGAAAGTTCTGTCAAGCTGCTGCGCAGGGGATTGACCGGCCCCATTCGGATCAAAAAAACGGTTGACCATGTGGATGGCGAAGTCAATCCCCAACCCGACGAGCACGCAGCTGAAAATAAAACTCAAAATATTGACCTGTTGATAGACAAATCCGGCGAACCCGACGGTCCACACCAGACTGAGCGCCAGCGGGCATGTGACATAAAACAGCAGCCGGATGGTTCGAAACGCCAGATAGAACAGCAGCAGGATGGCGGCGATCGACGTCAGCAGGGTGATTTTGATGTCAAGCCGGGTGAGGGCTTCGTCCCTGACGGCGATCGGGTACGCACCGGTAAATGCCAATCGGGCGCTGTCCGCATCGTATCCGTGGCGTTGCGACCACGCAAGGACGACCGTCTCGCCGACCTGCTCGACATCCTTCATCAGTTGCCGGCTGAAGGCCATGTCCTGCGGGGGCGCTACGGGCGTCACAAATAGAAAATAGGTGTGCCCGTCCCGGTCGCGATAATAGCCGTGGCTGCTGGAAAAGCCCGCCAGGTCCGGCGGCACTTGTACGCCGGATAGAAAAATGTCGCTCAGTCCCAGAGGGTCCTGCAGCATGTACTCACGGACGCCGACGCCCAACGGCGTCATCATCAGTTGCCGGTTCTGATGAATCTGCGCGGCGATGCCGGTGTTCGAAAGGCGTTCGGCCAGTTGTTCGAGCCCTGGTTTGTCCAGCAGAAGCGGCAGGTGCGTCAACAGGTTGTGAAGAAGCGCCAGCCGGTCCTGCGGGCGGTGCCGGAAGCGGACCTCGCTGACGGTATTCAGTGCGGCCAGACGCTGTGCGAACTGATCGACGAGGTCGCGGGCCCGGGTGTCGGTTGCTGCGGGCGAAACATGGACAACGGCGACAAGCAGGGACTGGATGCCGACGGCCCGGCTGATCGCCAGTACCCGGTCGACGGCGGCGTTTTTTTCGGGCAGCAGGGCGAAGAGATCGACATTCAGATCGAGACGGGCGATGCCGACGAACGCCAGCAGCGTGAGCACCAGCGCCGTCAGGCAGATC
>Ga0272444_10006363_pt1 | contig 10080 bp, 10 predicted proteins | sample SSMForm13_FD_201033 | JGI IMG/M metagenome (GOLD analysis project Ga0272444, IMG submission 201033) | Marine sediment archaeal communities from Little Sippewissett salt marsh, Falmouth, MA, United States - SSM-Form-13 | ecosystem: Environmental > Aquatic > Marine > Wetlands > Sediment ...
GCGCAGGCTGCTGCCGCCGCCGGTCAGCGGCACCTCGTGCAGGCGCCGGTGCTGGAAGGCGAGCACCACCTCGCCGTGCGTGGCGATCAGTTCGATACCCACGCCCTGGCCCTTTATATGTTGTTGCACCTGCACCGCGCCGAACAGCAGGTAGTGGCGCACCCGGGCCTGCAGTTCGTCGCGCGAGTCGGCGTAGGCAACGCTCAGCTGCTGGCGGCGGCGGCCGTTGTCGCCGATCGAGCGCGCCGGCTTGATCACCACCGGGTAGCCGAAGTCATCCGGCACTTTTTCCAGGTCGCTCTCGTCTTCGAGTAACACGCTGCCCGGTACAGGAATCGTCAGCTGTTCGGCCAGGGCCAGGGTGCGCTGCTTGTCCAGCGCCAGTTGCAGGCTGTCGCGGTCGGGCAGGGCGATGTGCCGGTGCAGTTCGGCATCGTCGAGCAGGGGCAGCAGCGCGCTGGCCGTGCGCTCGGTGACCGGGATGACCAGGCGGTAGCGGCCGCTGTCGATGTGCGCGCGGATCCAGTCGGCGAATGCCGCGGGCTCGCGCAGCGGGTCGGGGTAATGCAGGTGCGCGCGCGCATAGCGCGAGTGGCTGGCGATCGCCTGCGGCTCGCTGCTGGCGACATCCACCTGCAGGCCGTAACGCCCCAGCGAACGGGTCACCGCCAGCGCCGGGGTCATGTCGGCATCGAGCACCAGTACGGCGTGTGGCGGCGGTTGTTCGGGCATTCCTGGGTCGGGCGGGTTTGGCCAGTGGCCAAGTATAGGGGAGTGCCTGTCGGGCGTCTTGCGCCGGCGCGGATCGTGACAGCGATGTCGCCGGGTTGCCGCGGCGGACGGGGCGGGCAGGCAGTGGCAAGGCCTTGCCGCTTTTCCGTCGTGGACACCGGCAACAGTCGCAGGACGGTTGAGGGTTGTTCGTTAAATCAGTGACTTACAAGTCAGGCTGGAACTTGGCAAGCGAATTGCAGCGTGAGGACTGAAACCAGCGGCCGTCGATATGCCGGCCCCCGAACAGAGGATTTGCCATGTACCCCGCACTGTGGATTGCCAAGACCGGACTGGATGCTGAACAGACCCGCATGTCGGTCATCGCCAACAACCTGGCCAACGTCAACACCACCGGTTTCAAGCGTGACCGCGCAGTGTTCGAGGACCTGATGTACCAGAACATCCGCCAGGCCGGCGCCGCCAGCACCGAGGACACCAACCTGCCTTCCGGCCTGCAACTGGGCACCGGCGTGCGCACCGTGGCCACACAGAAGCTGCACAGCCAGGGCAACATCGTGCAGACCAACAACAGCTTCGATGTGGCGATCCAGGGCAACGGTCTGTTCCAGGTGAATCACCCTGACGGCAGCATCGTCTACACCCGTGACGGTTCCTTTGGCATGGACAATGCCGGCCAGCTGGTCACCCAGAACGGCTACCTGCTCGAACCTGCGATCACCGTGCCGGCCAACACCCTGAGCGTGACGGTCGGCTCCGACGGCACTGTCTCCGCGCTGGTCGCCGGCAACACCGCGCCGACCCAGATCGGCAACATCACCCTGGCGCAGTTCATCAACCCGACCGGCCTGGAGCCGATCGGCGACAACCTGTACCGCGAGACCGAGGCCAGCGGCGCCGCGCAGATCGACACCCCGGGACTGAACGGTGCCGGCAGCCTGGTGCAGGGCTCGCTGGAATCCTCCAACGTCAACGTGGTCGAGGAACTGGTCAACATGATCGAGACCCAGCGCGCCTACGAGATGAACTCCAAGGCGATCTCCACCACCGACGACATGCTGGCCTACGTCAGCCAGCAGCTCTGATAGGGGATCACTGAGATGAACCAGATGCTGAGCAAACTGCTGCTGATCGCCCTCGCCGCTGCGCTGCTCGCCGGCTGCAACTCCAAGCCGGTGCGCGACCCGGCCTTCGCCCCGGTCGCCCCGGTGGTGCCGCAGATGAACGTGCAGCAAAACGGTGCCATCTACCAGGCCGGCTACGAGCGCAGCTGGTTCGAGAACGTGCGCGCGCGTCGCGTCGGCGACATCCTGGTGGTGAGCCTGGTCGAGGACACCGAGGCCAGCCAAACCAATGCCGGCAAGATCAGCAAGAGCAACTCCACCTCGATCACCAACCCGACCTGGTTCGGCAAGCCGGTGAACTTCGACGCACCCCTGTTCGGCGCCAACTCCAACTTCGGCGCCAGCATGGATTCCTCGCACTCCTTCGACGGCAGCGGCGAGAACACCCAGAACAACGAGTTCAGCGGGTCGATCAGCGTGATGGTCACCGAGGTGCTGGCCAACGGCTACATGCGGGTGCGCGGCGAGAAGCGCATCGCCATGACCGGCGGCAACGAATACATCCGCGTCTCCGGCATCGTGCGCCCCGAGGACATCAATACCGACAACACCATCGACTCGACCAAGATCGCCGACGCCACCCTGACCTATGTCGGCGACGGCCAGGTCAGCATGGCCTCGCAGATGGGCTGGATCGCCAAGTTCTTCATCTCCGCGGTCATGCCCTGGTAAGCCTTTCGGAAAAAGACCATGAATAAGCTGAGCAACATCCTGCTGACCGCGATCCTGGCCCTGGCCCTGGTCGCCCCGGCGAGCGCCGAGCGCATCAAGGACCTGGCCAACATCCAGGGCGTGCGTACCAACCAGCTGCTGGGCTACGGCCTGGTGGTCGGCCTGGACGGCACCGGCGACAAGGCCGGCTCCTCGCCGTTCACCGAGCAGAGCCTGCGCAGCATGCTCACCCAGCTCGGCATCGTGGTGCCGCCGGGTACCAAGATCAATCCGAAGAACGTGGCCGCGGTCACCGTGCACGCCGAGTTGCCGCCGTTCGTCAAGCCGGGGCAGAAGATCGACGTCACCCTGTCCTCGATCGGCGACGCAAAGAGCCTGCGCGGCGGCAGCCTGCTGATGACCCCGCTGAAGGGTATCGATGGCAACGTCTACGCGATCGCCCAGGGCAATGCCGTGGTCGGTGGCCTGTCCGCCGAGGGCAATGACGGCTCGCGCGTCACCATCAACATCCCCAGCTCCGGGCGCATTCCCAACGGTGCCACCGTGGAGCGCTCGGTGCCGAACTCCTTCGCCAGCGACCCGATGCTCACCCTCAGCCTCAAGGACGGTGACTTCACCACCATTTCGCGCGTGGTCGATGCGATCAACGGCATGATCGGCCCGGGCACCGCCACCGCCGTCGACATGGCCTCGGTCAAGGTGAACGCGCCGGCGGATATCGGCCAGCGCGTGGCCTTCGTGTCGATGATCGAGAACATCGAGATCGATCCGGCCGAGGCGGTGGCCAGGGTGATCGTCAACTCGCGCACCGGCACCGTGGTGATCAACCAGTCGGTCAAGGTGGCCCCGGCCGCGGTGGCGCACGGCAGCATGACCGTGACCATCAGCGAGGACCCGCAGGTCTCGCAGCCCAACCCGCTGGGCGGCGGCCAGACCGTGGTGGTTCCCGGCAGCGAGGTCGACGTCGCCGAAGAAGGCAGCCGCATGTTCAAGTTCGGCCCGGGCGTGACCCTCGACGAGGTGGTGCGCGCGGTCAACAACGTCGGCGCAGGTCCGTCCGATCTGGTCGCCATCCTCGAGGCGCTGAAACAGGCCGGCGCCCTGAAGGCCGACCTGGTGGTGATCTGATGAGCGCGTTGAGCAATCCGGCAGTCGCCAGCCCGGAACTGGCCCAGGTCTATACCGATTTCAACGGCCTGGCGGCGCTGCGTAACCAGGCGCGCGCGGACAAGGACGCGGCCCTGGACGAGGTGGCGAGCCAGTTCGAAGGGCTGTTCCTGCAGATGATGCTCAAGAGCATGCGCGATGCCAGCTTCGGCGGCGGCCTGCTGGATTCGCAGCAGAGCGAGTTCTACCGCGACATGTATGACCAGCAACTGTCCGTCACCCTCAGCCAGCAGCAGGGCATCGGCCTGGCCGACATGCTCAAGCGCCAGCTCGGCGGCGAGCAGCTGAGCGAGCGCACCGGCATGCAGATCGAGGACTATCACGGCCAGCCGGTGATCACGCTGGCCCCGCAGGCGCGTCCGGCCGAGCACAAGGAAAAGACCGAGAAGAGCGAAAAGGCCGCAGTGGCCTCGCTGGGCGAGAGTCCCGACGATTTTCTCAAGGCGCTGTGGCCGTCCGCCGAGCAGGCCGCGGCCAAACTTAACCTGGCACCGGAGGCCCTGCTGGCGCAGGCCGCGCTGGAGACCGGCTGGGGCCAGCATGTGATGCAGCGTAACGACGGCGGCACCAGCCACAACCTGTTTGGCATCAAGTCCGACCGGCGCTGGGACGGTGAGCAGGTCAAGGTCAGCACCCTGGAATACCGGGACGGGGTGGCGATGCAGACCAAAGCCAACTTCCGTTCGTATGCCTCGTTCGAAGACAGCTTCAACGACTATGTCAGCTTCGTCAGCGGCAACCCGCGTTATGCCGAGGCACTCAAATCGGTGGACGACCCCAAGGCCTACTTCCGCGAGTTGCAGAAGGCCGGCTATGCCACCGACCCGGCCTATGCCGACAAGATCGCACGCATTCTCGACAGTGAGCACATGCGCGCGGCCCGCAGTACCCAGGAGGGCGCGAACGCCGGTTGATCCGGCCGCGTGTAGCACATGAGCATTCTCAGTACCGGCATCAGCGCACTCAACGCCTTCCAGCGTCAGCTGGCCACCACCGGCCACAACATCGCCAACGTCAACACCGAGGGCTACAGCAAGCAGAGCGTGGATTTCGCCGCGCTGGAGCCGGACATCGCCGGCGGCGCCGGTTACCTCGGGCGCGGGGTCGAGGCGGCCTCGATCCAGCGCAGCTACGACAACTACCTGGCCGGAAGGGCGCGCGCCTACAACTCCTCGCAGGCCGAATTCGAGATCTATCACGACCGTTCCAGCCAGGTCGACAATGTCCTGGCCGATGCCGCGGCCGGCCTGGACGGCATCATGCAGGGCTTCTTCGATGCGGTGCACGACGTGTCCGCCGACCCGACCTCGATCCCGGCGCGCAACGTCATGCTCAATCGCTCGGACATGCTGGTCGACCGTTTCCAGTCGCTCGCCGGCTGGTTCGACGACCTGCGTTTCCAGGTCAATCGCGATCTCGAGATCTTTACCGACGAGATCAACAATATCGGCAGCTCCATCGCCGATATCAATGCGCGCATCCAGTCGCTGAATTCGAGTGCGGTCAACCCGCCCAACGACCTGCTCGACGAGCGCGACAAGCTGGTCGACGAGCTCTCCCGCTATGTCACCGTGACCACCCTGGATCAGGACGACGGCTCGCTCAACGTGGCCATCGGCAATGGCCAGGCACTGGTGGTTGGCGCCACCTACAGCCAGCTGAACGTGATCAACAATCCGCTGGCCACCGACCACAAGGAGATCTCCATCACCCTGGCCGGTGGCTACCAGTCGATCATCACCAACCAGATCTCCGGTGGCGAGATTGGCGGCCTGCTGCGTTTCCGCAACGAGGTGCTGGACCCGGCGCAGAACTCGCTGGGCCTGGTGGCGCTCGGCCTGGCGCAGAATTTCAACGACGAGCACATCACCGGTATGGACCTGGGTGGCGACCTGGGCGGGGCCTACTTCAACATGGCCGCGCCGGACGTGCTCGGGCACCCGGCCAACAGCGGCACGATCGCCGTGGGCTTCAACAATCTCGCCGACGTGAGCAACCAGGAGTACGAGCTGAGCTACGACGGCGCCGACTGGTCGATCACCAACCTGGAACTCGGTACGACCACGGTGCTCGGTCCGGCCGGCCCGTTCGTCCACGACGGCCTGGACATCACCATCGGCGCCGGCGCCGCCGCGGGCGATCTGTACCGCATCCGCCCGGCACGCCTCGGCGCCTCGCTGATCGACACCCTGGTGGCCGACCCGCGCGACATCGCCGCGGCCGAGGCGGTGCGCACCGCCGACCTGGCGAGCAATACCGGTACCGGGCATATCGGCGCGGGTACCCAGGTCAGCAGTACCGGCACCAGCCTGCTGGCCCTGCCGGTCACTCTCACCTTCAATGCCGGTACCAACGAGCTGACCTCGCCACTGGGCAATATCCCCTACGACCCGGCGACCGACAGCGGCAGCACCCTGACCCTGACCATTCCCGGCCTCGGTGATTACAGTTTCGAGATGACCGGTACCCCGGCCAACCTTGACCAGTTCACCCTCAGCAGCAATGCCGGCGGCGTCGGCGACGGCCGTAACGCGGTGCGCCTGGCCAGCCTGCAGAATGCGCAGCTGCTGTTCGGCAACACCGCCAGCCTGTCCGATGCCTATGCCTACATGGTGGCCGATGTCGGTACCCAGACCCACCAGTCCGGGGCCAATTCCGCGGTCCACGAGCAACTGCTGAACCAGGCGGAGAACGCCAAGCTGGCGGTGTCCGGCGTCAACCTCGACGAAGAGGCGGCCGACCTGGTGCGCTTCCAGCAGGCCTATTCGGCGGCGGCCCAGGTGATCTCCACCGCCAACACCCTGTTCGACACGCTGCTCGGCGCGGTCAGGAGGTAAGCCATGAGTGAACGTATAGCCAGTCAGTTCATGTTTGCGCGCGGTGTCGACGTGATGCTGAGCAAGCAGGCGCAGCTGAGTGAGACCGAACTGCAGCTGGCCAGCGGCAAGCGCATCCTCAAGCCGTCCGACGACACCCCGGGCTCGGTGCAGGTGCTCGACCTGAAAGAGGTGCAGTCCAAGCTGGAGCAGTACCAGCGCAATGCCGATGCGGTCAGCGCCAAGCTGTCGCAGGAGGAGACCGCGCTGCAGCGCATGACCAACCTGCTGCAGCGGGTGCGCGAACTGGCGGTGCAGGGCAACAACGACACCCTCAGCCAGAGCGACCGCACCACCATCGCCAAGGAGATCCGCGAGCATATCGACAGCTTCATGCAGCTGGCCAATACCCAGGATGCCAACGGCGAGTACCTGTTCGCCGGTTTCAGCAGCAAGACCGCGCCGCTCAGCCACGACGGTGTGGGCAACTTCACCTACAACGGCGACACCGGTCAGCGCCGGGTCAAGATCGCCGAGACCCGCGAGGTGGCGATGGGCGACCCGGGCACCATCTTCATGGACCTGCCGGCGAACGCCGGCGGCACCACCAATGTCGGCGCCATCCTCTACGACCTGGTGAGCAACTTCGAGGCGGGCAACCGCGACCCGAATGTGCTGACCGATATCGACACCGCCAGGGACGAGATCCTCAATACCCTGGCCAGCATCGGCGCGCGCATGAACGCGGTGGACGAGCAGAAGACCGCCAACGAGGCCTTCGATGTCGCGGTGCAGCAGGTGCGTTCCTCGCTCGAGGATCTCGACTATGCCGAGGCGATCAGCCGCTTCAACCAGCAGCTGGCCGCGTTGCAGGCCTCACAGCAGAGTTTCCTGAAGATCCAGGACCTGAGCCTGTTCAACTACCTGCGCTGAGTGAACTAGCAAGCCCCGCCCCGGGAGTAGGTTCCCTCCCCCGCCAGCGGGGGAGATCAGGAGGGGAGTCGCGCCCGCTATTGCCGGTCGCCTAACCCTGCTATCCGGCATCCTCCTGCTCGAAGCCTGCGCGTGCCTGCTCGGCGAAGGCGGCCAGTTTTTGCTGGATCAGCTCGTAGGTCCGGTTGGCATTGTCCGCAACCTGGCCCTGGAAAACGCCCAGTCCGTCGAGGATTTCCCTGGCCTCTTCGAAGCCCTGCTCGATGGCGCCACCGATCAGCTGCATGAAGCTGTCGAGTTGTTCATTCCGGCCCATGTCGTCGTGGCGCTCGGCGTAGGTGCCGAAAAAGCCGGTGGCGAAGGAGACGATGCGCTCGGCCACCGCTTCGGGCGAAAAGTCCATGCCGGACTTGGCCGCCTCGCCGATGGCGTCGGCGCCGAGCTCCGCTTCGAGGTGCTCGTTGAGCTTTTCGATGGCCGACTTGTACAGCAGCACGAGCGGTTTTTGACCGACCGAAATGTCTGCTTCGGCAGTGTGCTTGATAATATCGGCATTGTTGCGCAGACGCGCCACCGCCGCGGTGGGTGTGGTGGCCTGGTTGAGTGGTGAGATAGCCATGCTCGTGACCTCGTGATGGTGCCCTCTGACTTAAGCATCGTCACCGCGAAGGCAAGTGTGAAGGCAAGTGGGCGATGCTGCGAAAGCGCTTCCCGGTTTGGGAGGTAAAGGTCGCAATGTGGGAACAAAAACGGTATTCAGAGTCTCGATCACGGATGCCCGACGTCAAGGAGAACAACATGAAACTACGCGGTGTGCTGTGCCTGATCGCCTGCCTGATCGCTACCACGGGCTTCGCGGCGGAAAAACGCGGCATCGGCGTGTACATCGACCAGGACATGTTGCTGCCCTTCGTCAACGAGGACCGCGACTACACCATGGGCATCGCCCTGGAGTTTTTCGAGGAGGACGGGGCCTTTTATCTGCTCGATGGCGTGGTGCGCCGTTTCGGTGAACTGCTCGAGGTGCATGCCAAGGACGCGCCGATCCGCCGCAGCTACCTGATCGGCTCGGTCAACTACACCCCGGACGATCTGTCTGCCACCGCGCCGCTGCCCGGTGACCGTCCATACTCGTCGGTGCTGTTTCTCGCCAACAAGCGCGTGTTCGCCGACGACAAGGTGGCGGTCGGCGTCGAGGCGCAGGTCGGCGCCCTGGGCACCTACGCAGCGCGCGAGATCCAGAAGGCCCTGCACCAGGCCTGGCGCGAGACCACCGGTGACGACGAGCCGCTCGACCCGATGGGCTGGCACAACCAGATCAGCGCCGGCGGCGAGCCTACCGCGCGCCTGCGCGTGGCGCGCTCGGAACGGCTGATGCACGAGTCCGGCCTGTACGACCTGGCCGGCACCTGGGACCTCAGCTTGGGTTACCAGACCAACGCCTCGCTCGGCCTGTCGGCGCGCGCCGGGGTGTTGCGCAGCCCGTTCTGGAGCATTCCCTACGACCCGATCAACCGCGGCAATTTCGTGCCGGTGTTCGGGCGTGACGAGCTCTATGCCTGGGCCGCCTATCGTGCGCGCGTGGTCGGCTACGATGCGCTGATACAGGGGCAGTTCCGCGACAGTGCGCTCACCTACGATGGCGACGATCTCAACCGCCTGGTGCACGAGGCCGGCTTCGGTGTAACCGGTTCCTATGCGGGTGTACAGCTGACCGTGGCGGCCAACATGAAGACCGCCGAACTCGATGTCGGCAGTGCCGACCGTACCCACTGGTGGGGCGGCACCTACATTACCTTCAGGTTCTAGCCCGGCCTGCCAACAACCGCGGGCGAGACGCTCGCTAGGATCTTGCGTAACCGAGCAGCCAGCCGACACCTGCCCACAACAGGGCATTGCTGCCGAGTGCTGCCAGCAGCAGGGCAGGCTGGTATCCGCCGTCGCCGCCGAGCAGCAGGAAGCCGGTCGGCCACAGCAGTTCGCACAGCGAGCGCAGTGCCTGGGGCTGGAAATCCAGCAGCAGGCAGATGATGGGGATCAACAGCCCGGCCAGGGCAAAGCCGCCGGCCCAGCGTCGGCAGGGTCGGCACCTCTGCCGCGCGCGGCCTTGTTCGAGCGTCGCCGGATCAGGACGGGGCGGCACCGTGACCGAGCGTTGCTGCAGTTACGCCTCAAGCGCTGCATATGCCGCTGCGCCGAGGGTGCCGCCGGCGTGCAGTTGCAGCAGGGCCTCGGTGCTCAGTTGCGCATAGTGTTGCTGCAGCGGGTCGTTATCTTCATGCATGGCCTGGTACGGTTCGCGTAGGTGTGTGCACCCGTCGACAACCATCCTGTCAACAGAAAGTGTACCCTTGCGCAGGATCCGAGGCTGACCGAAACGGGACAACAACCATGAAGCGTGTGACTTTGCTGGCCTGCCTGTTGTGGGTATCGCTGGCCAATGCCGCCAAGCTCAACGAGACCGATATCGTCATCAAGTATGCGAAGCAGGGCGATCCCGAAGCCCAGTATGTGCTGGCGCGCCTGTACGCGGATGGCCGGGGCCTGCGCCAGAGCGACGAGCAGGCGGTGCTGTGGTACGAGCGTGCCGCGCGCGGCGGTTATGCCGAGGCGCAGAACCGCCTGGGCTCGCTGCA
>Ga0272444_10006364_pt1 | contig 10080 bp, 9 predicted proteins | sample SSMForm13_FD_201033 | JGI IMG/M metagenome (GOLD analysis project Ga0272444, IMG submission 201033) | Marine sediment archaeal communities from Little Sippewissett salt marsh, Falmouth, MA, United States - SSM-Form-13 | ecosystem: Environmental > Aquatic > Marine > Wetlands > Sediment ...
CTTTGACCGCAGCCTTTCGCATCGACGCGACCACGCGGCGAAGGTCGGCGAGCGGCAGTCCCTCTTCGATTATGAACCCGGTGCTCAGATAGAGCGGCCGAGCGCCTCCGGTGCACAGGTCGTTGACCGTGCCGTTGACCGCCAGGTCGCCGATATCGCCTCCCGGGAAGAAGATCGGGTCGACCACATAGCTGTCAGTGCTGAAAGCCAGGCGGCCACCGTCGATTTCCAGCAGGGCGTTGTCATCGAGGCGGTCCAGGACCGGATTGGTGAAGGCCTCTCTGAAAACGCTCGAAATCAGATCTCGTGTCATGGCGCCGCCGCTGCCATGACCGAGCTGCACCGTGTCATGATTTCTTATGGGTGATGGGCAGCTCAAACCTTCTGTCTCGCTGTCGTGTGTCATGTCGGGGATCCTAATTTCCTCTCCTCGCGCAGGCGATGTCGGCTGTAAGCGTAGTAAGCGGCACAGGCCCCCTCGGAGGATACCATCGTCGCCCCGAGCGGTGTCTGCGGCGTGCATTCTTTTCCGAAAGCCGGGCACTCGTGCGGCTTCTTGAGCCCCTGAAGAATCATTCCGCTGATGCAGACTTCGGACTCCGAAGTCTTTAACCCGTCCAGCTTGAAGGCCAGCTCAGCGTCGTGGCCGCGGTATGCCGCTTTTAAACGAAAGCCGCTCATCGGTATCCGGCCAATGCCGCGCCACTGACGATCCACCGTCTCGAAAACCTCGCCGAGCAACTTCCTGGCCTCCGGGTTTCCTTCGCGCCGCACCACCCGTGAGTATTGGTTCTCCACTCTGGCTTCACCGGACTCGAGTTGACGGACCGTTGCAAGTATGCCGTTGAGGATATCAACCGGTTCGAAGCCGGTTACCACCATCGGTAAGTCAAACTGCCGGGCGACCTCCTCGTACTCCTGCCAGCCCATGATAGTGCAGACATGCCCGGCCAGCAGGTACGCCTGCACCCTGTTGGCGGGTGACGACATCAGGGCCCGAATTGCCGGCGGCACCAGCACGTGAGACACCAGCAGGTAGAAATTGCGGAGACCCTCACGCCGGGCTTGCCAGACCGCCATGGCGCAGTTCGGTGCAGTGGTCTCAAAACCTACCGCAAAAAACACCACCTTGCGCTCCGGATTCTGCCGCGCCAGAGCCACAGCATCGAGAGGGGAGTAGACTATGCGGACATCAGCGCCTTTCGTACGGGCACCGAACAGATCCTGCGATGACCCGGGGACCCGGAGCATATCCCCAAACGAAGTAAAGATGACACCCGGCTGCGAGGCTATGGCCAGGGCCCGGTCGATCAATTCCAGGGGGGTGACGCAGACGGGACATCCGGGACCGTGAACGAGTTCAATCTCGGACGGCAGCAGCTGATCCAGGCCGTTTCTTACGATCGAATGTGTCTGGCCGCCGCATATCTCCATAATCACCCAGGGGCGCGTCACGGTCTTCTTTATCTCGGCCAGAATTCGCCGCGCTATTTCCGGATCGCGGTATTCATCAAGGTATTTCAAGGCGTGCCCTCGTTGACGTCGCCCGAATCATCCAGCAGTCGTCCGAATATGTCCATTCCTTCCTCGGCAGCCCGATCGATCATCTCCTGCCAGACGGCGTAGGTCTTCTGAGCCTCTGCCTCGTTTATCACACTGATGCCAAAGCCGGCGTGTACGACCACGTACTGTCCTACTTCTGCCTCGGGCGTGTAAGCCAGACAGGCTATGTTCCTCGTACCGCCATAGTCGAGACGGCCCATCTTGAGACCGTTTTCCTCAAAAGTTTCTACCAGTTTTCCCGGAATGGCCAGACACATAAGCTATTCTCCAACGTGCTTTGGTTTGGGGGCTTTATCTGCGTACGAAGCATCGGCGATGATCGCTTGCCCCAGCGCCAGACCGCCGTCGTTGGTCGGAACCCGCCGATGAGTGAGGACGTCGAACCCCCGAGCTTCAAGCTCCTTTACGATATACTCGAAAAACAGCTTGTTTTGATACACCCCGCCGCTCAGTCCGACGCGGTTGAGGCCGTTCTCCTCCCGGGCCGATTCGACCGCCTTTATTAGAAGATCGGCCAGTGTGAGATGAAACCGCCCGGCGATTGATTCAGTCGGCTCCCCCCTCTCGATATCTCGCACTATGGCCGTAATAAGGCTGTTCAGCCCGATCGGTCCTCCCGAACCCCGCGAATGCTCAAGCTTGTAGGGCTCACAATCCCGGCCGGCCGCAGCCATTTCCAGAGCAATGGCCCCTTGCGCTTCATACGAGGCCTCGTGACACAGCCCCAGCATCGAAGACACGGCGTCGAACAGGCGCCCGCAGCTTGAGGTCAAAGGCGAGTTGACACCTTTGGCAATCATTTGAATTAGAAGGTCCGAGTCCTCGGATGAGATATGATTCCAGCAAGGTAATCTCACCTCTCTGGCCCTGTCACCGAAGGCGCTGCAGAGCCAGCTTGCGGCCATCCGCCAGGGCTGACGTACCGCCGCATCTCCGCCCGGCATCGGCACCGGTTGAAGCCAGGCAAACCGTTCGAAACGGGTCGCATCGCCGATCAACACCTCTCCCCCCCAGATAGTACCGTCGGCACCATAACCGGTGCCATCGAGAATGAGGCCGATCGTCGGGGCGGTCACACCGTTATCGGCCATGACCGAAACCAGGTGAGCGTGATGATGCTGCACGGCGATCTTCGGCAGATCAGTCTGCCGCAAAGCCCACTGCGTTGACAGGTAGCCCGGGTGGAGGTCGCAGGCGAGGCACTCCGGTATCACCTGCAGGACATTCTGGAAGTGTCCGATGCAATGCTCGAAGAAACCGAAGGCGGCGGGATTGTCCAGATCGCCGATATGCTGGCTAAGAAACACCTTGTTTTCCCGGGCCAGCGCGATGGTGTTCTTCAGCTCTCCACCGCACGCCAGTACAGGCCGCCTGACGGATGTTTCCACAGCTATCGGTTCGGGTACGTAGCCCCGGGCGCGACGGATTATCCTCGTTTGGGCGCCCGCTGTTCGGACGATGGAATCATCGCACCGTTGAAGGATTTCCCGGTCGTGGAGGAGGAAGAAATCGGCTATGCCGGAGAGCCGTGCGAGGGCCTCCTCGTTACCGATGGCTATAGGCTCCTCGGACAAATTGCCACTGGTCATGACGAGCGCCTGGAAATGGCTGCGAAGCAACAGGTGATGCAGCGGCGTATACGGCAGCATGAAACCGAGATAACGGTTGCCGGGAGCTACCGACCCGGCGAGTCCACGGTTCGCACGTGCCTGGAGCAGCACTATCGGCCTCGCGCGATGTTCGAGCAGCGCCTGCTCATCCGATGAAACAACGCAGAAACAGCGGATAGTCTCCACATCGGACGCCATCAGGGCCAGCGGTTTCTCTTCGCGCCCTTTGCGACGCCGCAGTTCTCTCACGGCCTGATCGTTCGACGCATCGACTGTCAGGTGAAACCCGCCCAGCCCTTTCACGGCGGCAATCCGGCCTTGCTTCAGACGAGCGGCTGCTTCGGCTATAGGATCATCGCAATCCACTCTGCCGCCCCCATCCTCCAGCCAGACCCTCGGTCCGCAGACAGGGCAGGCGTTGGGCTGGGCGTGGAAGCGGCGGTGGGAAGGATCGTGGTACTCGCGCTCGCAGTCGGAGCACATCCGGAAGTGAGCCATCGAAGTCGACGGCCGGTCGTATGGAATGCTCTCTATTATAGTATAACGCGGACCGCAGTTGGTGCAGTTTATAAAGGGGTAGCGATAACGCCGATCGTGCGGATCAAACAGCTCATCCAGACAATCGGCGCAAACGGCCATGTCCGGAGAAATCAGCGCCGTGGCCTGAGCGCGGCTCTCGCTCTGAAGAATGACAAAAGCACCGTCGTACCTGGGCAGAAGGTCGTCGCTGGAGATGTTTTCGATAGAGGCCAGAGGGGGCGGCTCCGCCAGCAATCGGGAGCGAAAAGAAGTCACGCCCTCCGGGGATCCTTCGATCTCGACATACACACCGCGGTCATCGTTGCGTACGAACCCCGACAATGATAGCTCGTTGGCCAGGCGGTAAACGTGAGGGCGAAAGCCTACTCCCTGTACGACTCCACTCACTCTGAGGGCCTGTCGCACTCGCGCCGCTTGTTCGGTTTTCCTCTCGGGTTGCATGAGCCCCACAATGCAAGTTCTCAGACGCGCTTCTGGCTCACGCGCTGGCGAAGCCAGTCGTACCATCGACGAGTACCCTCGCCGGTCCGGCACGACAGCTCGATTGTTTCGAGGTCGCCGTTGATCGTCCGGGCGTTCTCTTTCACCCGGGCCAGTTGGAATTCGGAGTGCCCCAGCAGGTCGATTTTGTTTACGATCATCAGCGAGGACCGTCGAAACATGCCGGGGTATTTGAGCGGTTTGTCATCGCCCTCAGTCGTGCTTATCACTACGACTTTCATATCTTCGCCGAGATCGTAGCTCGACGGGCAGACCAGGTTACCGACGTTTTCGATAAACAGCAGGTCCAGCCGCTCCAACGGCATATCCTTTAGTGCATCCGTTACCATCCGGGCATCGAGGTGACAGGCCCCTCCGGTGACGATCGGTCGGACCATAGTACCTCCGGCCGCCTTGAGGCGATCGGCATCGTTTTCCGTCTGGACATCGCCGGCGATCAAGCCCAGGGCCATCTCTTTACCGAGAACGCCCAGCGACCGCTCCAGCAGACTCGTCTTGCCGGAGCCGGGCGAACTCACCAGGTTGATGCAGAATATCTTCCGCTCGCTCAGATCCTTCCGGATGGCCGCCGCCAGACGGTCGTTCTCCGACAGGACTTTCTTCTCAAACTCTATCCTGGCCATACCTCTGTTGTCTTTCCTTCGCCTTTAATCGACTCCTCGATTTCCAGAAAGCAAATATCCAGTTCCTGCCCGCAAATTGTCTTTATACTGCGTCCGCCGCAATTCGGGCACAGGAACTGCAAATCTCTGACCTCGAATTCACAATCACAATCCCGGCAATGGCCCTGCACCGGCACGCGCTCAATCTCAAGTCTGGCGCCGGCCAGTTCGGTATCGGCAATGAGAATGTTGAAACCGAACTCAAGCGATTCGGGCACGATGTCGGTCAGTTCGCCGATGCGCAGACCGATCACTCGCAGCCGGCTGGAGCCCCGGCGCCGCATCTCTTCCTGAACCGAACTGACAATATTCTCGGCAATTCTTAATTCATGCATACCAACTCCGGGTCCGGGCAAACTACCCAACAACCCAAGAATATACCATAATCTCAAGAATTGCAACAATATTTCCGGGTCGTTCCGGGCGGCTGCCAGCCGCGCCGACGGACCGTCGGAAACAGCCCGCATGAGAATGTAAGTAATGCCGGAGTAATATCTTAACTAAACTCACCCCTGATGGTCTATTTCCTCGCAGACCCCTTTATCGACTTGTAAAGTTGACTAACCCTCTCAACTATTATGTGAAACGAATCACAAAATTGTGTTGACAAAGGGGGTTGACCTGCCGATATTGGCCACAACGATACGGGGCATGCTGGTATGAACTTGAACGTCACATCTGCGATCTCCGCTCCCGTCCTCGACGGATCCGTCCTAAACTTGCTCTGCCTCAAACCGACGATCAATGAAAAGGGCTTCACCGATGCTGCCTCGAGCCTATCGGCGGCTCCGGGAGACGGCACTCACAGGGGTTAGGTTCTAAAATGGACAGAGACGCTTCAGCGTCCGGCGCACAGTTCCGGATATCAACCGAACAGATTCAAACACTCCTGGACGTACTTCGAAACCACGGCTATGAAACGGTCGGTCCCACGGTCAGGGAAGGTGTGATCACTTACGGCCCGATAAGCAGTTGCGAAGATCTACCGGTCGGCTGGACCGATGAGCAGGAGGCCGGCAAGTACCGCCTTCTCAGGCGCAACGATAACGCCCTGTTCGGGTACGTGGTCGGTCCGCACACCTGGAAGAAATTCGTATATCCCCCACGCCAGTTGCTCTGGCGGATGCACAAAAACAACGGCACCCAGACGCTGGAACACGCCCCCGAGGACTTCCCCCGCTATGCCTTCTTCGGCGTGCGCGCCTGTGAAATCCAGGCCCTGGCGGTGCAGGACAAAGTATTCACGGGAAGCGAATATCAGGACCGGTATTACGCTCTTCGCCGCAAGGACAATTTCATTGTCGCCGTCAACTGCACTGAGCCCGGGGGTACCTGTTTCTGTGCTTCCATGGGCTCTGGTCCCAGAGCGACACGGGGATACGATCTGGCCATCACCGAGATTGTCCGGGCCGACGAGCATTTCTTCGTGATCGAGTCCGGATCGGAGCGAGGCGGTGAGATCCTCGCCGAGTTGGACGCCCAGCCGGCCACCGAGGAAGAGCTCAGCTATGCGGCAAGGCGCGTGGAACGGGCAGCCCAGCAGATGGGGCGGAAAATTGACACTAGCGATCTTAAAGAGCTTCTCTACCGGAATTCCGAGAACCGGCACTGGGAAAAAGTAGCCAAGAGGTGCCTGACCTGTTCCAACTGCACCATGGTCTGCCCCACCTGTTTCTGCTCGACGGTCGAGGACACCACCGACCTGACCGGAAATTCCGCGGAGCGGGTACGCCGCTGGGATTCCTGTTTTACGCTGGACTTCTCGTACATCCACGGCGGCGCGGTACGCCCTTCCGAACACACCCGCTATCGTCACTGGATTACCCACAAGCTCGCCTCCTGGCAGGATCAGTTCGACATGCTCGGCTGTGTCGGCTGCGGTCGTTGTATCACCTGGTGTCCCGTCGGTATCGACATAACGGAAGAAATACAGAGTCTAAGAGATAGCGAGGCCCGTCAGGAGATGGACGTGGCCGGAGCCAAGGAGTGACCTATGCAGGACCTGGGTCCGTATTTGAAACAACACCCTTTCCTGGCCGGGATGACCGACAGCCAGATTGAATTGCTGGTAGGGTGCGCTTCCAACGTCAAATTCAATATCGGCGATTATGTCTCTCGTGAGGGACAGCCCGCCAAACGGTTCTTTTTCGTTCGCCACGGTCGGCTGGCGCTGGAACTGATGACCCACGACCGGGGCCCGATGGTGATTGAAACCCTGACCGAGGGCGATGTTCTCGGATGGTCCTGGCTGTTTCCTCCCCACGTCTGGCATTTTGATGTCAAAGCCGTGGAACTGACGCGGGCGATCGCCATGGACGGGGAATGTCTCCGCAACAAGTGTGAAGAAGATCACGAGCTGGGTTATGAGATCATGAAGCGGTTCTCCCACGTAATGGTCAACCGCCTGAGCGCTACTCGACTCCAACTGCTGGATATTTATGGCAAACGCAAGTGAGCTTATGCAGCCTGAGGCGATGAGCAATGAGATGCTCCCCCGCCTCTATACCGTAAACAAGATCTACAAGGATACGCACGACACCTTCACCATGGAACTGGTGCCGTCCGACGGGGGACCTGCCATGTCCTTCCAGCCGGGCCAGTTCAACATGCTGTACGTGTTCGGCGTCGGCGAGGTGCCGATTTCGATCAGCGGCGATCCCGACCGGGCCATCCCTCTCGTGCATACGCTGCGCGAAGTGGGGTCGGTGACCAGCGCCTTGAGGCAGCTTCGCGCCGGCGACACTGTCGGCGTCCGCGGCCCTTACGGCACCGCCTGGCCGGTAACCGAGGCCACCGGTCAGGACCTGGTCCTGCTGGCCGGCGGTATCGGCCTGGCGCCGCTTCGTCCGGTACTCTACTCGATCCTGTTCCGCCGCCGTAAGTACGGGCAGGTAGTGCTGCTTTTCGGCACCCGAAGTCCGGGTGATATCCTGTACAAGAAAGAACTCCAGAAATGGCGTTCCCGCTTTGACCTTGATATTCACATCACGGTCGACCGGGCTATCCGCCCCTGGCGGGGGAATGTAGGCGTGGTGACAAGCCTGATCCCTCGCGCCTCGTTCGACCCCATGCACACAACCGCCATGATTTGCGGGCCGGAAATCATGATGCGTTTCAGCATCATGGAGCTGGTCAAGCGCGGCGTCCCGGAGGACCACATCTGGGTGTCGATGGAGCGCAATATGAAATGCGGCTGTGGCTTCTGCGGCCATTGCCAGTGCGGGCCTTTGTTTGTCTGCAAGGACGGCCCGGTGTTTGTCTATCCCCGGGTCAAGGAACTAATGAACAAATACGAGATATAATATGCCTGCCAGCCGGAAAAGACCGAAAGTAGCCGTCTGGAAATTCGCTTCCTGCGACGGATGCCAGCTCAGCCTGCTCGACTGCGAGGATGAACTTCTGGCCGTGGCCGGAGCTATCCAGATCGCCAATTTCCCAGAGGCCTCACGCGAGGTGGTAAAGGGACCGTACGATGTTTCCCTGGTCGAGGGGTCAATTACGACACCCCACGATGCCGAGCGGATTCATAAAGTGCGCCGCCAGTCCAAATACCTGATCACGATCGGCGCCTGCGCCACCGCCGGCGGTATTCAGGCCCTGCGCAATTTCAAGGACGTTACCGAGTTCACCTCGATTGTCTACGCCAACCCGGAGTACATCGAAACGCTGGAACGGTCGACGCCTATCCGTCACCACGTATTCGTGGATTTTGAACTGCGCGGCTGTCCGATCAACAAATATCAGCTCCTGGAGGTCATCAGCGCCCTGCTCAACAACCGCAAGCCGGTGATCCCCGAGTACAGCGTCTGCATGGAGTGCAAGCTCGCGGGCAATCCCTGTGTTATGGTAGCTCACGGGACGATGTGTCTCGGGCCGGTCACGCAGGCCGGTTGCGGCGCCATCTGTCCGTCGTTTAACCGGGGATGTTACGGTTGTTTCGGGCCCAAGGAGACGCCCAATGTCATTTCTTTGAGCGATCAATGGCAGGTGTTGGGAGCTTCGAAGGAAGACCTCGTGAGGGCCTATCGCGGGTTTAACGCCTTCGCCGAACCTTTCCGAAAAGAGAGCGAGTTCCATGAAAACGGGTAAGACCAGAACCATAAAAGTAGATTATCTCGCACGGGTCGAAGGCGAGGGCGGTCTGCATATCAGGATCAAGGACAACGAGGTCAAGGACGTCAAACTCAAGATTTTCGAGCCGCCGAGGTTTTTCGAGGCTTTCCTTGAGGGACGTCGGTTTACCGAAGCCCCGGACATCACCGCCCGCATCTGCGGCATCTGCCCGGTTGCCTATCAAATGAGTTCGGTGCACGCCATGGAGAAGGCACTCGGCGTCAAGGTCGAGGGCCAGCTCAGGGCTCTAAGGCGTCTCCTCTACTGTGGTGAGTGGATCGAAAGCCACGTTCTGCACGCGTTTATGCTGCACGCTCCGGACTTCCTCGGTTACCAGGACTCGATCCAGATGGCCGCCGATCATCCCGAGCAGGTCAAGATGGGGCTGGAGATCAAAAAGATCGGCAACGCCCTGATGACCGCCGTCGGCGGACGGGAGATTCATCCCGTCAACGTGCGCGTCGGCGGTTTTTACCGTGCCCCGGAACTCAGCGAACTGGCACCCTTTGTCGAGAGGCTGGAGTGGGCAAGGAACGCCTCGATGGAGGCGGTGCGCTGGCTGTCGACTTTGAAATATCCGGAATTCGAAGTCGATTATGAATTCGTCAGTATGAGCCATCCCGATGAGTACCCATTCTGCGAAGGCCGCCTGAAATCCAACAAGGGACTGGATATTGCTATCGAGGATTTCGAAGAGCACTTTGAAGAAGAGCACGTCAAGCATTCCACTTCGCTGCATTGTCACCTGAAAGAGCGCGGCAATTATATGGTCGGACCGCTGGCCCGGTTCAACGTCGAATACGAGAAGCTGCCTGAAATCGCCAAAGAAGCGGCCCGCATCGCCGGCCTCGAACCGACCTGCAAGAACCCGTTCAAATCGCTGCTGGTCCGCATGGTGGAGACGGTGTTTGCCTGCGACGAAGCTGTCCGGATTATCGCCGACTATCAAAAACCGGAGCAGTCATTCATTGAAGTAACGCCGAAGAAATCCCGAGGCTTCGGCTGCAGCGAGGCGCCAAGAGGTATCTGCTATCATCGGTATACCATGGATGATGAGGGTCTGATCACTTCCGCCAGAATCGTGCCGCCCA
>Ga0272444_10006365_pt1 | contig 10079 bp, 9 predicted proteins | sample SSMForm13_FD_201033 | JGI IMG/M metagenome (GOLD analysis project Ga0272444, IMG submission 201033) | Marine sediment archaeal communities from Little Sippewissett salt marsh, Falmouth, MA, United States - SSM-Form-13 | ecosystem: Environmental > Aquatic > Marine > Wetlands > Sediment ...
TGCTTAAACGACTCCAGGGCAAGCGTCGCCGGATGATGGAAAAACACACTTGCGCGAATTTTTTAAAGGGCGACCAACTTCAGGAATTACTCGATAAGACCGGCCTTGAGGGTTGCCGGATCGTCGCCGATGTGGAGGGAGATGAGGCGACGTGGATAGAAATGCGCAAACCTTGAGAGATCAGGGCTACGCTTCGATCTCACCGTAAGGGCGAAAAATTTTTCGCCCCTACCAATCGTCATTCGTTTTTTAAAGCAGTGAATTATCAAAAAAGGTAAGATCCAGTGAACCACTTCCTGTTAAAGCGATTGTTTGTTGTTCTTCTCCTGTTGACCGTCGGTTGCAGTTTCGCAGAGGCCCGCCAGATCACCGACATGGCCGGGCGCAAAGTTACCGTTCCGGATGTGATCAACAAAGTTTACGGCACCTCACCACCCGCCACGCTGATGGTCTATGCCATGGACCCGGGCCTGGTGGCGGGGCTCAACATGCCTGTCACCTCCGCCGATACGCCCTACCTGGACCCGCGCTTTGTGGCCCAGCCCGTGATCGGCGGATGGTTCGGCCAAGGGCGCACGACCAACCTGGAAACCCTTTTGGCCCTTGAACCGGACATCATTCTGGTCTGGTACTGGACATTCTCGGCCATGGACGAGAAGATGGCCAGTACACTGGAACGACTGGGAATTCCAGTGGTCTATATGGCCTTGGAAAAGTTGGCCGACTATCCCAAGGCCTTCGCGTTTCTGGGAGACCTCTTCCACCTTGAAGACCGAGCCCGCAGTCTTGGCCGGTACGCCCAAACGGTTATAGACGATGCCGATCGGGTGCGGGCCGGCATCCCTGAAAAATCGCGGGTATCGGTCTACTATGCCGAGGATGCAAGCGGCCTGAGTACCGAATGCCACACCTCGATTCACGCCCAACTGATTCAATTGAGCGGGGGTGAGAATGTTCATCGCTGCGCTCAGCGCACCCGCATGGGCAAACAGAAAGTGTCCATGGAACAGGTCCTGGGCTACGATCCCCAAGTGATCGTCTCTCATGAGAAGGCTTTCTTCGCGCACATGGCAGGCGCCCCGAAATGGCAGAATATCCGTGCCGTACAAAACGGCCGTGTTTACCGGATTCCCACCCGCCCCTTCAACTGGTTCGACCGTCCGCCCTCCTTCATGCGTCTGTTGGGCCTCAAGTGGACCATGCACACGCTCTACCCGCAAGCGTACCCCATCGACATAGCCGCCGAGACCCGATCCTTTTTCCAGCTTTTTCTCAATGTGCAATTGGATGACGCCGCGCTTAAGGATTTGCTGAAGCCATGAAGCGCTCCATGGTTATACCGATCCTCACGGCAGTTGCCGGTCTGACGGCCCTGGTGTCGCTTACTCTGGGACGCTACCCGGTGGAACTGGCCGATCTGGCCGGCTTTATCGGATTGCCCTTTTCCCCTGCCCCGGACCTGTCGGCACGCGAGGGGCAAATCCTCAAAAACATTCTCGTCGACATCCGGCTGCCACGGATCACAGCGGCTATGCTGATCGGCGCGGGGCTATCGGTTTCCGGAGCGGTCTTTCAATCCATGTTCATCAATCCCATAGTGTCGCCGGGGCTGTTGGGGGTGCTAGCCGGTGCCTCCTTCGGAGCGGCCGTGGGCATGATCCTGGCCACCAGTTGGTGGGCGGTCCAGGCCAGTGCATTCACCTTTGGCATGATCGCCGTACTGGCGGCCCTGGGGCTGTCCGCCCTCAATCGGGGAGATCGGCTGCTGATGCTGATCCTGGGCGGCATTATCAGCGGCGCACTGTTTACCTCACTGTTGTCGGTCGTCAAATACCTGGCCGATCCCTACGAACAACTGCCCGCCATTGTCTACTGGCTCATGGGCGGCCTCTCGGCAGTGGACCGGCAAACGGTTCTTTTCACCTGCGGCCCCATGGTCGGCGGCGTCCTCATCCTGATATTACTGGCCGGCTATCTCAACGTGCTCAGCATGGGCGATGAAGAGGCCCGCGCCCTGGGGGTCAACGTGCGTTTGCTGCGCTTTATATTCATTTTCCTGGCCACCGTGATCAGTGCCCTGACCGTGGTCCTGGGCGGTATGATCGGCTGGGTGGGTCTTCTGATTCCTCACATCGCCCGGATGATCGTCGGACCGGACAACCGTATCCTTCTGCCGGCCACGGCCCTGATCGGTGCCATCTATCTGCTGCTGGCCGACAACATCGCCCGTCTGCTGTTCAGTGTTGAAATTCCCATCGGCATCCTCACCTCCCTGGTGGGCATTCCCTTTTTCGCCTTTGTACTGCGCAGAACCAAGAAAGGATGGAACTGATCATGAAAAGTCAATGCATCAAAATCAGAATCCGACCCGATAAACGGTCAACCGCAGGAGGAAAAAAATGAGTCTATCCATCCATCCCGATATGCGAATCGATCGTCTGCTTGAACAGTTTCCCAACACCCGGACCGTTTTCGAGGCCCATGGGCTGGGCCGGCTGGTCACGGAAGTCAGCCTGGGTGCGGTCGGCCCGTTTCTCACCCTGCAGACCGCCCTGGTCAGCCACGGTGTGGCTGCGGATCCATTTGTTCAGCTCCTGAATGATTTCTGCCGGAAGGAAAGCCCCCTGGACGATAGAAGCTGGCCCCGTGCCCGGCATCAGGGAACAATCAATCTGCTCACCCTGCTGCCATCCAGCCTCAAGGTGTCCTTTGCCAGGGCCCTGGCCGGCTATATTAAAAAATCCAATGGGCGCCGCAGGCAGCCGGTCAACATTGCTGTGGAAAGCAACCTGAATCACGAGATCTCCTACACCCCTTACGTCAACCACATTGACCACATCGATGCGCTGCCTGACATCATTGTGTCTGCGGACTTCAATCCGTTTTTCCACCATCGGTTCTACCGGCGCTTCATCCAGCCCGGACATTTTGTCGACCCCATGGAGAAAAACCCCAACGCGCTGTATACCGGGGCCGGCATCAGCGATCCCCGGCGGCACTATTCGATCATCGGTGTCAATCCATTGGTCATCGTGGCCGACCTGAAAGCTGCCGGAAGTCGTCCCCTGCCCGGTTGCTGGTCGGATCTGCTCGATCCCCAGTGGCAAAACAGCATCATTCTTAAAGGCAATCCGCATTTCTTCTGCCACGCCGTCCTGTTGCCGATTTTCAAGGACCACGGCATCGCGGGCATGCGCGCGCTGGCCGCCAACGTGGTTGAGGGCCGCCATCCGGCACAGATGGTCAAAACCGCCGGCACCGGCCAGTCGGCGGCCCTTTACGTGATGCCGGACTGTTTCGCCCGCAAGATCCCGGCCCGCCGGGCGGTGCGGATCATCTGGCCGGCGGACGGAGCTCTGGCCAGCCCGATCACCCTCTTGGTCAAAAAGGAAAAAGCGGTCCGTCTCAAGCCCATCACCCGCTGTCTGACCGGCAAGCCAATGGCTAAAGTTCTCGCTGGTTCCTATTTTCCCGCCGCCCACCCCGGTGCCCCCAATCGTCTGCCGGTGGGCGCCGGTCTGAAATGGCTGGGCTGGGACTACATCCGCGCCAATGACCTGGAAGCCGCCAATAATGAGATCGACCGAATCTTTTTGCCGGCCGTTTATCAAAGGAGAAGCCGATGCGCCTGATCACCGTCAATCAAGTCACTTACGGCTACACGCACCGCCCGGTATTAAACGACATCTCATTGTCCTTTGCGCCGGGAGAAATCGTCTCTTTGTTGGGCCCCAACGGCAGCGGCAAGACCACCTTGCTCAAAGTTTTGCTGGGTCTTCTCGCACCGCAGAAAGGCGAAGTAAGACTGGAAGACCGCCTGGTGGCGACCATCGCCCCCAAACAATTAGCCAGGCGCATCGCCTATGTACCGCAGGTCCATCGCGCCTCCTTTGGCTACCGCGTGTTGGATGTTGTCCTGATGGGACGCATGCCCCATAAACCGTTTTTCTTCCGCTATGGCAAAGACGATGAAACCATCGCGATACAGGCCCTGGAACGGCTCTCCATCGGCCATCTCAAGGACCGGGCGTACACGGCGGTCAGCGGCGGAGAGCGGCAACTGGCGCTGATCGCCCGTGCCCTGGTTCAGGGAGCGGATATCTTTATCATGGATGAACCGGTGGGTGGCCTGGACTACGGCAACCAGATCCGGCTTTTAGGCCGCATCGCGAACCTGGCCGCAGATGGATACACCTTTATCAAAACCACTCATTTCCCGGATCATGCGCTGTGGATCTCCGACCGCGTGGTCATGCTCAAAAACGGACGCGTTGTCGCCGACGGTAACACCAGCGAGGTTGTTACCCGTACCAACCTCTACCGCCTCTATAACACCCAGGTGGATGTACGCAGTTTGGATGGCGGCTATCGGATCTGCGTTCCCGAGGCATTGAGACAATCTCGCGGTGCGGCGTCCCCATCATCGGGGGGGGCGGTTGTCGGATTAGCAAGGGTCGCCGGGTAACCGATTTGTTGCAAAATATCCATGGAGGAAAATGAAGGTGGGCCGCTTAGACACAGAATACGTTGTGGGAAGTGGTGGCAGACGGATTTTTTCATGGCTTGCCAGTGGCGCTGCGGCGCTGGGGATGACGATAATACTTTTCTGTGTGATCCCCGGGCTGCTCCACTTGGATACACCGTCTCCCCGTTCATCGCCACCAGCGGCCCAGATCAATGTAATCCGCATGCGACGGCCGGATATACCGGTGACACGCAATTCCCCCCCACCGCCGCCGGCGCCCCCTAAAAAACCAAAGCCCCTGCCGAATGCGGCACCCTTGCAGATACCCCAAACGAACCTGAATCTGCCCTTTGAAATCAATCCGAAATTGAGCGGCGGACCGGTAACCCTGGCCATGCCGCCCATGGCGTCGATCGACCACGGCAATTTCCGGTTGCCGGATGTGTTCAATGTCAGTGATCTGGATAAGCCCCTGATCACCCTGTCGCGTATTCCACCGGTCTATCCCATGCAGGCCAAACGAATGGGCGTAGAGGGGTGGGTCAAGGTCCGTTTCGTAGTCACGGACCGGGGTACGGTGGAACGTGTAACCATCGTCGATGCCCGCCCGCCCGAGGTATTCGACCGCAGTGTCACCCATTGCGTTTCCGGCTGGCGCTTCAAACCCGGCACGGTGGAGGGCATACCGGTCAACACCTGGGCGGAGACGACGGTTACGTTTCATCTTAAATCGTAACCGTGGTCGGTGGTCGGTGGTCGGTGGTCGGTGGTCGGTTAGCCGAAATCATCGCCGTTTTTCCACGTCAATCCTGTTAGCTATCAAAGCCAGGGCAATCGCAGGCAAGTCAGGTTCTTCGGCATCGCTATCGGGATCGGAATCGAAAACATATACAATGTGCCCTTGTTTATCGATTGAACGTCGGCGACCATCATGCCTGTCTCTCCATGGATTGTTTCTTCTCGATAGCGATCCCGATTGGGATTGAGTTTGGGATTATCAAAGCGATCCACATGCGATTGCACTGTGATGGCAGCATTGCTCGGCGATGCGGCTTGGCAGCAAAAGGATCTCGAGGCCGGCAAGGTTGCTTTCCAGGCGGCGGCCAGAAATCGACAGCACCGAAAAGCCGCGCTATTGGCCCTGCGGCGCAGCCGCTTTACTCGAGGTCAAACCGACCACCCTCTATTCGAAAATGAAACGCCTCGGTATCAAACGCGACGTCTATCGAATTCGAAAGACAACGCCTCACCACTGAATGTGGTAAGGGATGGTCGACCACAGGGGCCAGGCCGGGACATGGCGGTTGGCTGTTAGAACCTGTTTGATAAATCCGTCTAAGGCCCGCTACCGGCGTTGAAAAGTGTCTCAAAATGCTCACATATTACGTATATGCTCCGCTTTCGAGACACTTTCCGCCTTGTTATCGGGCCTGATCCAGACTTCTCAAACAGGCGTTTAGAACATCTTTTTGCTAATTTCGTCGATCGCTTCGCTGGCGCAATCATAGACACCAGGGAAGGAACTGATCCCCAAACCCTGGGTCAGGCAGGGAATGAAGTAGTGTTTGCCACAGGTCGTGCAGGCTTTTTCCACGGCTTCATAAATTGCTTCCTTACTCCAGTTGGAAACATCCAGGGGACCGCTGTCCAGTTCTCCCATAAAGGAAATCTGTTCGCCATATTGCTTAACCAATTCCGGGGTGTTGTTGGTGGTCATGACGCCCTGCCAGACGTCGATGCCCATGTCGATCATGTCGGGCACCAAGGTGGCGGCATAGGAGTCACTGTGGTGCACGATCAGTTCGATACCGTTGTCCTTCCAGAATTTGTAGGCGCGCTTGTATGGCTCAAGGTAGAACTCCTTGAACATGTCCGGCGAGAGAAAAGTGGAAATCTGTCCGCCCCAATCGTCATGGTGAAACAACGCGTCCGGCCGGATGCGTTCGATGATCTGCTCGGCATAGCGGATCTCATAGTCGGTGAGGCATTCGATCAGCTCGTGCATGCATTCCGGCTCTTCGTACAGGCCCATCATCGCATCTTCCATGCCCATCAGGTTGTGGGTCATTTCGAATGTTCCGGAAGCGTAAAATACGGCGACGAACTTATCCTCACGGTCTACGGCGTTGGCATGCTCGACGGCCGGGGCCCACGCTTCGTCAGAGAATTCCACGGTGGGCACCTTGATGATCTCTTTCCATTTGGTGATGTCCTTGAGCGCCCGATGTTCGTCATCGTGAACGGGAAAAGGGCCCAGTTGATCCTCGGGCCAATCGTAGGTGATGCCCCATTCGTTTAGGATGGTTTTCCCCTTTACCGGCCGGATGCGTTTGGGGGCCTCGAGGATGATTTCCATAAATTCGTATTGTTTGACGAACCGGTCGGGGTTCCCGCCGTTGATCGTTTCCAGAAGATTTTGTCTTTTTGTCAGCATGTTGTCCTCCTCCTTTCGGGTTAGGCCGCGTTTACCAAATCCTTGGCGATGATCGCCGCACTGCCGGCATCGGGGGCATAGCCATCCGCACCAATCTCGCTGGCGAATTCTTCTGTCACCGGCGCGCCGCCAACAATGACCTTGAAACCGTTCAGTCCACAGGACTTCAGGGTTGCTACGGTATCTTTCAGGGCCGGCATCGTCGTTGTAAGCAACCCGGAGCAGGCCACCAGGGTGACATTATCGTTGGCCTTGATGGCATCGATAAATTTTTCCGCCGGAACGTCAACGCCCAGGTCCACCATGGTGAAACCGGCACTTTCGACCATCATGGCCACCAGATTTTTACCGATATCGTGCAGATCGCCTTTTACCGTTCCGATGACGCAGGTGCCCAGGCTGTTGGAAGAACTCCCGGCCATATGGGGTTTGAGTACATCCACCCCCTTTGACATAGCTTTGGCGGCCATCAGCATTTCGGGAACGAAAATTTCGCCTGACGAGAACCGATCACCCACCACGCCCATGCCCTCGACCATGGCTTGAAGGATGTCGCCTGCCGGGTTCCCCTCATCCAGTGCTTCTTGAACCAACCCGGGAACCAGCTTGGTCTTCCCTTTTTCGACGTTTGCTTTTACTTCTTCGATTTTAGCCATTATTGGACCTCCTTTTGATGTTTGAAAATTTATTTCACCGGACCATAAAGGCCTTCGCGATAACCGTTGATGTATTCCATGCAGTACTCGTCCATGCCCATCAGCGCTTCGGTGGCGTAGATCAACCCCATCATGTGTTTGTGCAGGGGGTTGATGATGGCGCTATCCATGCCGGCGCCCATGGATAGGACCAGAAATGCCTGGTTGACGAACTTGCGGACCGGCAGGTTGAAGGAGATGTTGCTGGCCCCGCCGGTCACGTGGATATCGGGGTATTGGGCCTTGATCTCCCGGATTACGGCCAGCACGGTGTTGATGCCGTCCTCGGCGGTGCAAAGCATTTCGACCAGTGGGTCGATGTGCAACTGGGACGGTGCAATGTTGTATTCCTTGGCCTTTACCATGATATCCGAAAAAACCTTCAGGCGCTGCTCGCCGCTTTTGGGGATGCCTGTGTCGTCGCACAATAGTGCGGCGCACTCCCATTTTGTGTCGGCGATGGCGGGGAACACCAATTCGATTTTGTTGCCTTCCATGGAAACCGAGTTCACCAGGCCTGGCTTGTTGCACAGCTTGATCGCTTCCACACAGATTTCTGCGTTGGGGCTGTCCACGGCGATGGGCGTATCCGTGGCGTTCTGGACAATGTCGATCAGCCAGGCCATGGTTTCCATTTCCACCGATACATCCGTCGAGGCGCACACGTCGATGAAGCTGGCCCCGGCATCGGCCTGGGATTTGGCGAGATTTTTAATGAATTCCGCATCCCGCTTTTGGATGGCCTCGGCCACCGACGGAATGGCGCCGTTGATTTTTTCTCCGATAATTATCATGATGGCATCTCCTATTGTTAATCGTAAAAATCTTGTGTGATAGTGCGAACTTTTGCCGTTGTTCGTATAAAATAACTGCCCTTTACTTGCGTGTGGCAAGTTCTTCCTGGATCGCTTTCTGCTTTTCCGGCGTGAGCCGATACAAAAAGACGATAATGATCAATCCCGCTCCGATGAACAGCGCCGGAACCAGGGCGATTCCGTTTTTGATCCCCTTGATCAGTTCGGGGGTGGCTTGCATGTCCGCCACATATCCAGCCGAAACCAGGATGCTGGTGATAATGACGCTTCTGATGAAAATGGCGGTCTTGATGGGGAAACTGATCAGGGACATGATAAATCCCCGGGCGTTTTTACCGGTCTTCCATTCGCCGTAATCGACGGTTGCCGAATACATGGCAACGCCAAGGGCGTCGGGCATGCCATAGCCCAGATAGGCAACGAACATGACGATCATGAAGGAAGTGGCGTTCATCGGCAGGATCCAGACCAGAAGCAGGCCGATGATGAATATGCTCAGTGAAAGGATATACGTGTTACGCTCTCCGAATTTTTTTGCCAGAGGAGCCGTGGCCATGGCACCGAAGAAGCAGACAACGTTCAACCCGGTGAAGAAGATCGAGATGGTACCCAGGTTGTCGATCACATATTTGAAGTAATAAAAGGCCAGCCCGAAAATGATAAAGCGACCCAGGTAGCGCCCCAATTCCGCCAGCATCAGGCCGATCAGGGGAGGATTGACGATAATTTGCTTGAGCATTTCGCCAATGGGCATTTTGTCTTTTTTATCGGTCGCGGCCTGGGCATTGGGATGGTAGGCATAGTCCTTGGTGAGAGCAAAAAGGGTCCAGTAGCAAAGGGCCATGAAAATGCCCGTCGCCACAACGGTCAGGGTGCATCCCATGGCCTGATTCCCGTTTCCCAGAAGCTGAATCGTTTTGGCACCGATAATGGAAAAGGTGATTGCGCCCAGGGCATTGAACATCCCCCGGTTGGACGCCATGGAGATGCGTTCCTCACGGATGGTGGTCATGGAGTTATTCATGGCGATGTGGGCGGCATAGAAAATGTTCCAAACCAGGTGGGATACGATGAAGCCGATCGAAATTAAAATGGCATTGGTAGTGGGATCGCCGATTTTGGCAAACTGCAGGGTAAAAAAAAGCGCGGCCAGAGGCGGCCCGATGAGCAGCCAGGACCGGTATCGGCCCCACTGCATGCTGCTTTTTTCCAGAATCACACCGGCGACGGGCACCCAGATAATATCGAAAATACTGGTTACCATGAGAATAGTTCCAGCCATGGCCACCGGGATTTTTGCATAATCGGTCAGGAACGCGGCGAAAAAAAAGATCTCCATGCTGACCAACAGATTAAATCCGAACGACGGTAGTCCGTAGAGATTGATGACCGTCTTTTTCAGATGTTTCTGCTTCTCTTCCATTTTAACTTACCCCTTTCCCTGTTCTCCGCCACCCGTGCGTTGGGTTGCGTTTTAGCGAATAAAAACAATTAACTTGTGAAAACGACGGATGCGCCGGGTTATCGATGCCGACAAGGCAAAATTTCTCGAAATGCATGTTTTCCGACATTTTCCCGAAGGACACGCACTTCGTATCGCTTAACGTGGCGCAAACACGTCGACGATGGACAAACGTCCAAAAACGATAAGCGATCTGTTGAGCAACGCC
>Ga0272444_10006366_pt1 | contig 10079 bp, 7 predicted proteins | sample SSMForm13_FD_201033 | JGI IMG/M metagenome (GOLD analysis project Ga0272444, IMG submission 201033) | Marine sediment archaeal communities from Little Sippewissett salt marsh, Falmouth, MA, United States - SSM-Form-13 | ecosystem: Environmental > Aquatic > Marine > Wetlands > Sediment ...
GTCCTTGTCGCCGAAACCCTGGCCGTTCTGAGCAAGTGTGATTTTGCCCGGTTTGCGCCCGCATCGGTGACAGCGGATGACATTGCGTCGTCGCTGAAAGCCGCCGAGGACACTATGACGCAGTTGGGAGGCGTGAAGTTTGTCTAAGTGTTGGTACATTATGTTTGGTTGTCTGACGGTCATGCTGGCAGCCGGATCGGTTCATGCCTCTACGGCCGAGGAATACTTCGAGATGGGAAACCGACACTATCAGGCCGCTGAGTTCGACCGGGCCGTCGCGATGTATGACAGCGTGGTGGCGCAGGGCGTGGAATCGGGACCGCTTTATTACAATCTCGGCAACGCCCACTACAAAAACGGTGATCTGGGGCGAGCCATCCTGTACTACATGAAAGCCCGGCGACTTGATCCCGGCAACCAGGACATCGTCAACAACCTTGAGTTCGCCAAGCAGTTCACGTCGGTCCAGATGGAGGGCGTGCAACTGAATCCGGTCAGTTCCATGCTCGAGTCTCTCCTCGGCGGCTTTCGCCTGACCACTCTCGCGTGGATCGCGTCGGGATGTTTCGTTCTCTTCGTTTTCCTGCTTATACTGCGTTTTGGCCTGGGCTTGAGCGGGACCACCATAAAAACCGTAGGAATCGCGAGCCTCATCCTCGTGGTACTGGCCCTGTCTGCTACGACCTACAAATACCGGCATGACTATCTTACGCGGCGGGGGGTGCTGCTGAATGACGCTACGCTCGTTCGAAGCGGGCCGTCGTTGGAGATGGACGTGAAGTTTCAGGGGGCGTCCGGTTGGGTGGTCGAGATCCTTTCCGAGTCGGGTGAATACTACAACGTCCTCTTCGAGAACAAGCGCCGCGGGTGGGTTGTTAAGTCCGATCTGGCAATGATTTAGGGCCGTCAGCGCGGTTGTTCTCGACAGTTATTTGATTGACACCACTATGACAGGGGGCTATTTTAGCAACTTACGTAAAGGTAGCCAGCCCGGTACGCAATGAAGTTCTGGAAGAAAAAGCAGTTCTGGGGTGCTCTCATCGGCATTGCCCTGCTGGCCTACTGTGTTAAGGACATCAGTCCGACGGAAATCGAGGTGCTGGCGTCCCGGGTGAACTTGTATTATCTCATCCCGGCTGTCGTTACTACCTTCCTTTTCGTCATTTTCCGCGCCCTGCGGTGGCGGATTCTCATTTCGCAGCAGGCTCCTGTCGGGGTGGTGCGCTCGGTGACGCTGTGTTCGGCCGGTCAGGTGCTGAACATAGTGATGCCGGCTCTCACCGGTCAGGTCGGGCGTCTGATTCTTTTCGCACGGAAGCTCGGTCTGCGCAAGACATTCGTTTTCTCGACAATCGTGCTGGAGGTTCTTTTTGATGCCCTCAGCCTGATCATATTCATGTTCTTCACGTCCCTGGCTTTCGCGTTCCCTGATCGTTACCGCTATGCGAGCTTCATCGTTGCCGGCGCCACCATCGCCCTGCTGACATTGCTGTACCTGATTCTTCACTATCAGCAGCGTCTTGAGGAATGCGGCCGTCGTCGTTTGCGCCATCGCCACCCGGGAGCCTACATCACGCTGAAGAAATTCCTGCGGTCGTTTACCAAAGGCACGGAGATGCTTCGCTCCAGCCAGCACATGGCGTCGACAGTCGGCTGGTCGCTGGCGGCTTGGACGGCTCATATGATGGCCATTTATTTTCTGTTCATGGCATTCGGTTTCCGACTCGAGATCGCCCCGGCCTCGGCCGTGATGATCATCAATTCGATTATCCTGATGATTCCCATTACGCCGGGAAACGCCGGTACGTTCGAGTTCGCCGTCAGCACCACGCTGGCCGCGTTCTCCATCGGTCGCTCCGACGCCGTGTTGTTTGCACTGGCGCTCCACCTGCTTGACCTGTTGCCCATATTCATTCTGGGAGCCGGCTACTTGACGCACGAAGCAGCTGCGATCCGAGAAATCAAAAAACGGCATCAGGATCAGGATATCCTGGAGAAGATATCCGAAGACGGAACGTTCGTCGAGGAGGAACAGCTATGATTCGGTCGTACTACTATCTTCCCGGCGAGGGCGTCCGCACGATCGAAGGGATAGCGGATTTCGATCAGCTTCTGGCCGCCGAAGGCGCTTTGCTGTGGGTTGATCTGTGCAAGCCGACCGACGAGGAGTCGTTCATCCTGACGCATGACTTCAAATTCCACCCGCTCGCGATCGAGGATGTCATCTCGGAAAAACCGCGGACCAAGCTCGACGATTACGGACGATACATCTTTCTGGTGTTCCAGATGGCGGATTTCATCGGCAGGGAAGAGGGGCTGAAAATCACCGAACTTGACCTGTTCCTGGGAAAGAACATGCTCGTCACGGTGCATTACGACGATCACCGGATTTTCGACTATCTCTACGATCGCGCGGCTCGCGACGAAAGGCTGCTTTCGCGCGGTGCAGATTTCCTATTCCACACCGTCATTGACACCGCCGTCGACAACTATAACGCCACGCTCGACATATTCGAGTACGAGGTCGACCAGGTCGAAGACGATATCCTGGGCGATTCGGACGAAGAGACGCTCAAATCAATCTTCACCCTGCGACGGGATCTGATCGAACTCAAACGCATCGTCTTGCCGCAAAAGGATGTTCTTCACCGCCTCTCGCGGCAGACGTCGCAACTGATCTCCGAGGCGCTGGGACCGTATTTTTCAGACATTCACGACCACCTGGCGCGAATAAGTGATGTCGCCGAGGCCCACCGGGAGGGTTTGATATCATCGCTTGAATTGTACTACTCGTCGGTCTCTACCGAAACGAACAAGGTAATCAAGGTCCTGACGATCCTGACGGCTATCTTCATTCCGCCGACGTTTCTGGTTGGCTTGTGGGGGATGAACTTCCACACCATGCCGGAACTGGCATGGGAGCACGGCTATTTCGTGGCGCTGGGCTCGTTGCTGTTCATAATGCTGCTCATGCTGTTGATTTTCCGCATAAAAAAGTGGTTCTAGCGCCTTCCTAATGTATCTTTTTTCACAACCGGGCGTAAAACTCCTTGACATCGTGACGGTATGATGTGTACATACTGTCCGGTAGGTATCCGGCAAACATACCGCCGGGTAGGTTTATGAGCCGGGGGTTAGCAGAAGGTGAGTATGGCGCGAAAGATCAAACAGAGCCCGAAACTTCCCGCCGAAACGAGGCGGCAACAGCTTCTGGATTCGGCCTTCAAGCTCTTCGTCAAGAAGGGTTACCGGGCGACCACTGCCGAGGAGATCGCGCGCAATGCCGGTCTGACCAAGGGGGCGCTGTATTTCCATTTCAAGAGCAAGGAAGAGGTCCTCTATCAATTGGTTAAGGCAATCTGGGCGCGGCAAAAACGGGCTTTCGAGGAGGCTTTGCCGACGCCGTTCACTCCCCGGGAGTTCCTTGGGACCCTGTTGTCGCTGCACACCCAGGAAGGCAAGCTGCCCGAATACTGGGACGTGGTCGATCTCTGGGTGCAGGCCATGAGGATTCCTCGGATGAAGCGGTACCTGGCGCGCCAGACGGAAGGGATCCTGGCCGAGTTCGTGAATGCCGTCACCCCAGCCTATGATGCCGGCCGAAAGAGAACGACGCAACTGGCTATTCTCATGTTGTCGATTTGTGATGGACTTTCGTTCTTTCAGGCTATGAATTCCCGATTGGTGGACTTGAAAGAGCAAAAGAAGATGATCGAGACTCTGTTGGATAACCAGGGACCGGTCAAGGTCAGAAAGCGCGGGCGTTCCGCCCAGTGAATACATTCAAAACTTGGATAGTTATGCGAGTTCGACTTACACACAAGTGGAGCCTTATCGCCACGACAGCGGTATTCCTGGTTTGCCTTGCAGCGATGTCTGTACACGGTCAGACCACTCTTACAATAGATGAGGTTCGCAGTCGGGCACTGCAGTTCAACAGGCAGTACCTGTCGGCGCAACAGGACATCAATCTCTCGCAGGCGGAGATCGTTAAAGCCCGGTCCGGTGCCCTGCCGAGCCTTCACCTCAATGGCTATTACAACCGGAATTTCAAGATTCCGTCGTTTTTTGTTCAGGCCGGTGACGAGACGATCGAGTTCAAGACAGGGTTCAAGAACAGTTTCGGGGCCACGGTATCCCTCGAGCAACCGATCTGGCAGGGCGGCAGGGTCATCAACGCCTACCTTATTGCTCGCATGTATAAACGGTATTCCGAGGCCGCTGCCAATCAGGTGAAGGCGAACGTGATCTATAACGCCGAGAGTCTCTTTTATGTCACGGTATTGCGGCGGGCGCAACTGGCGGTTCTTCGGCAGGCCTACGAGGCCAACAAGGCCAACTATGACGTGGTGCAGAAACTCTACTCCAGGGGAATGGTCTCCGAGTACGAGCTGTTGCGCGCCGAGGTGGAGCGTGACAACCTGCTGCCGCAGATCATTCGGGCCGAATCGGAGGTCAACCTGGCCGACAAGCAGCTCAAGTCGTTTTTGGGAATAGATCTGACCGAGGGGATCGCCGTGGTCGAGGGCGAGGCCGACACCGCGATCTCGGGGTTGCCGGCTCTGGCTGAGTTGACTCGTATGGCACTCAAAGAGCGGCCGGAGATGCTCCAGGCTGAAGAACTCGTTCAGATAGCCGATAAGGCCATCGGAGTCGCTCGTGGCGGTTATTGGCCGGATTTTTCGGCGATCGCCCAGTACGATTGGCAATCTCAATCGGATTCCTGGACTCTCTCGGAGAACAAGAGTGAGTCATGGACGGCCGGGCTGCGGGTATCCTTCCCGTTGTTCGAAGGCTGGCGCACGCACGGCGAAGTCAACGAGCGCAAGGCGCAGTACGAGCAAGCCAAACTTGCCCGGCAGCAGACTCTGGACGACATCAGGCTTGAGGTCGAGGCAGCGTATGATCGGCTCATGCAAGCGAAGAAGTCACTGGACATTCAGAAGACGACTATAGCTCAGGCCGAGGAAGGGCTGAAGATCGCCAACCTTCGGTACAATTCGGGGGTGGGCACACAATTGGAGGTATTGTCGGCGCAGACGGCTCTTACCGATGCCCGACGGGCCCGAGCCGAGGCCCTGTTCCTGTTTCGACAGGCTCGGGCCGGGCTGAAGAAAGCAACCACTGTAGATATACTGGCGGATAGCGGTTTATGAAGACTCTTATGACACTGGCATTCGGGCTGACCACGCTTCTCATTATGGGGGCGGGAGGGTGCAGCCAGCAGGAACAGACGCATGTTACCCGGAACGTGGTCTCTGTCAAGGCTCGGGTTGTCGAGCGGTCCGATCTGGAACTGTCCCGGACCTACACCGGCTCGCTTGTGGGCGAGAAACAGGCCTTCATTTATGCCAAGCTAGCGGAGGCGGTGGAGAAGGTACACGTGGCGGAAGGCGATCGGGTGACGAAGGACCAGGTGCTTGTATCACTCGACAAGTATGGCTCCAGTTCACGCTACAATGAAGTGCTGTCGTTGTATCGGAACTCCGAAAAGAACGAAAGAAAGATGGCTTACTTGTACGAGGAGGGCGCCATCTCCGAGTCGCAGTACGATGCTGCCAGGACCGAGTTCGAAGTAAATCAAGCCAATTTCGAGGCCGTTAGTCGGCTGGTTGATGTGCGAACGCCAATCGCCGGTGTGGTCACTTCGGTGGGTGTCTCGGAGGGCGAGTTCGTCGGCGCGGGTCAACGTCTGGCGACCGTCGCCACTACCGAACGGCTAAAAGTGCGTTTCGGTGTCAATGCCGAAGAAATAGGCGCCTTTACGGTCGGCGCGCAGGTTGCGGTCAGAGCCGATGTTGGCAAGGCTAGCGCACGAGGTACGATCAGCGCCGTCGCGAGTTCCGCCGATCCGGCTACCCGCGCCTTTGATGTTGAGGCCGTGTTCGACAACGGCGATGGTCGTTTTCGGCCCGGCATGTTCGTGCGCATTCAGCATATTCAGGACAGGCTCGAAAGGCAGATCGTTGTTCCTCGGCGTTCCATCCTGGATGTAGAGAACGTGCTGATAGCTTACATTGTTGTGGACGGAAAGGCCGTTCGCAGGGAAGTCTCCCTGGGTCCGGATGCTGACGGTTCGGTGGTGATTCGGTCCGGCCTGAATGCCGGCGATACGCTGGTCACGCTCGGCCAGGCCTATCTGGACGACGGCTTCGAAGTCAATATTACTGAACTCCAAGAAGGTGCCTGATGAAGCTCTCCGAAGTCTCCATAAAGCAGCCAGTCTTCGCCACGATGATGATCGGCGCCCTGCTGGTGCTCGGCTGGTTTTCGTACGTCGGGCTGCCGGTCGAGCTTTTCCCGGAAGTCGAGTTTCCGTTCGTCGTCGTGTCCACCGTTTATCCCGGAGCTCCGGCCGTGACGATTGAGTCCGAGGTGACCAAGGAGATCGAAGAGGCCGTCAATCAGATATCGGGCATTCGCCACATCCAATCGAGGGCGATGGAGGGCTTCACGTACACCTTCGTTGAATTCGAGTTGGAGGTGGACGGCGCCGAGGCCACCCAGGACGTCCGCGAGAAGGTTGCCGGCATTCGCGGCGAGCTGCCTGAGGACATCGAGGATCCGGTGGTGAGTCAGTTCGACCCTGCTGCCCAGGCCGTCATGTCGATTGCCATAGCAGGCAAACGCTCCGAGCGAGAGATCACGCAGATCGTCAAGGATAAGATCAAGCCTCGTTTGGAGACGGTAACGGGCGTTGGGGTGGTCGATATTGTCGGCGGTCACGAGCGTGAGATACAAATCGCTCTGGATCCGGATCGGCTGGAGAGCTACGAAATAACGATCGACGAGGTCGCAGCGGCAGTGAAAATGGCGAACCTCGAAATTCCCGGCGGACGGGTGGATGAGTCCTCCCGCGAGTACACCGTACGCGTGAAGGGCAAGCTGGAACGCGTCGATCAATTCGGGGCGATCGTCGTCAAGCACAAGGAAGGCACGCCGATCTACCTGTCCGACCTGGCCCGGATAAACGACACCGTCGCAGAGGTACGCTCACTGTCGACCTACAACGGCAACCCGGCGGTTTCGCTCGATCTGGTCAAACAGTCGGGGGCCAACGTCGTTGATCTTGCCGAGGAGGCACACGCTGTTCTGGCCGATCTTCAGCACGAATTGCCACCTGACATGACTCTCACCGTGGTCAACGACAACTCGGTGTTCATCAACGACTCGATCCACGAGATTCTGTTCAACATCCAGTTCGGTACTCTATTGGCGGTGCTGGTCATCTTTCTGTTTCTGATGGAGGTACGGCCCACCGTGATAACCGGACTGTCGATCCCGATATCAATCATCGCCACCTTCACGGCCATGCGCTTTCTGGGATTCACGATCAACTTCATGACCCTGCTTGGCCTGTCTCTGGCGGTCGGCATTCTGGTCGATGACTCTATCGTCGTAGTCGAAAACGTCTACCGCCATATTCAGCAGGGCGAATCTCCCAGACAGGCGGCTTTCGGGGGGACGAAGGAGATTGGATTGGCAGTGATGGCCACCACCTTTGCTATTGTGGTCGTGTTTCTCCCGGTGGCTTTCATGGAGGGAATTGTCGGTCGCTTTTTCTACCAATTCGGCATGACGGTAGCCGTTGCGGTTCTGGTGTCACTGTTCGTCGCGTTTACGCTTGTGCCGATGCTGGCCGCACAACCTCAGATGACCTGGGACGGGCGCCGACCGCGTTTCCCGAGGGCGCTAACGTCGCTGGATTCAAGCCAACGAACACAGGAACGAAACTTCATCTCGGTGGTTGCTCGGTTCTTCGGAGTACTTGGTGCTGCCGTCGGCTGGCCGCTTCTTATGATTCTGTGGATCGTGCATTTGCCCATTCTCGGGCTGGCTCGTGCGCTGAAATTTGTCTGGTCGTACTTAGAGCCGGTGTTATCGGTATGGAATAAGGCCTTTGACGCTATTCGTCCGCTCTACCGTCGGGCGCTGGCCTTCTCACTCGACCACCGGTTGATTGTCGTGGTCCTGGCGATTGCGGCATTCGTCGGAGCCGGCCTCATCATGGTCAAGCTGGGTCAGGAGTGGATGCCTGTCTACGATCAGGGCAAGATATGGGTTGCGATAGAAACGTCACCGGGAACCACGCTGGAAGAGACGGCCGATCGGTTCCGGCAAGTGGAGTCTTTGGTCGCCGATATGGAGGAGGTCGAAGGAACCTATATTTCGATCGGCGGCGGGGGTACCGGCACCGTTACGGAAGGCACACTATTGATCCAGCTGACTGATATGAGTCAGCGAGAGTTATCCGCCATACAGCTTGTCGATTCACTCCGGCCGGTATTCGCGGCCGTTCCTGGAATCAAGTTCTCGCTGGCTGCGCAACCGTCGGAGGGCGGTTCGGCCAAGCCGATCGAGTTGTCCATCCGCGGAGAGAATCGCGACGACCTAGTTCAGCTGGCGCATCGCATTCAGGGGATGTTGCGTCAGACCGAAGGTGCCACCGATATAGACAATACCCTGGAAGAGGGCAAGCCCGAGTACGAGATAGCGATCGACCGCATGGCTGCTCATGATCTCGGTTTGAATATCGCCGCGATTTCACTGACCATACGAACTCTTGTAGAGGGTGACGTTGTCACGCAATTTAAAGAAGGCGACGAGGAGTACGATGTTCGTTTGCAGCTCGACAGGCGCTTCCGGGAGTCTGCGACCGACGTCGGGCGAATCCTGATAGCTTCCGGCAAAGACATCCCCGGCATCGAGACTTTCATGGCGCCTCTGAGTCGCGTGGCCAAGATCGACAAGACCACGACGATCGGCGAATACGCCCGTTTCGATCGTCTTCCCGAGGTGCGCGTGAACGCCAACCCGCGCACCGGCTATTTCGCTGGTACGATCAGCCAGAGTCTCCTGGCCGAAATCGACTCAACCATCCAACTCCCGCCCGGTTATTCGGTAGGCCCGGTCGGAGAAGAGCAGATTCGCGGCGAGTCGAACCAGAGCATGGTGCAAGCGCTCATATTGGCGGTGATCTTCATTTACCTGGTGCTGGCATCGCAGTATGGCTCGTTCTTCGACCCGCTCTCCATCATGATATCGCTGCCGCTGTCCTTCATCGGGGCGGTGGGTGCGCTTTACATCTTCCATGACTCGCTGAACATCGTGTCGCAGATCGGTATCATTCTGCTGATGGGACTCGTGACGAAAAACGCCATCTTGCTCATCGATTTCGTGAAACAACAACGCAGGGCCGGTGTTGATAGAAAAAACGCGATTCTGAAAGCGGGGCCGATTCGGTTGCGCCCCATTCTGATGACGGCGCTGGCAACGGTGTTTGGTGTTCTGCCGCTGGCCCTGGGTATCGGCCCGGGCGCCGAAATGCGGGCTTCGATGGGACGGGCCGTTATAGGCGGCATGGTGTCGTCGACACTGCTTACATTGATCGTGGTTCCGGTAGTCTACACCATTGTCGATGATATTGTTGCCTTTTGCGGCCGTCGGGTCATAACCGTCTCCGGTGACAGGAAGAGGGAGATAGCCCTTGAAGAAGAGACTAGTCCGGCCAAGTAAGGACCTGGGCCTTTCGGACATATATCTTGACTTTGTGGCGGGTAACGACCCGCCACTGTACTTGTATCTCAGCTCCGATCTTCGGTCGGTGGCCGAGCGACTTGATGCCTATCCGCACCATCGCGACTACATGGTCGACGTGCTGAAGCGACAGAACGCCGCCTTCGGAGCTTCGGAGAAGACCCTGGCCAATATCGACCGCCTGGCCGACCCGCGCACGGTCTGTGTCTTTGCAGGCCAGCAGGCCGGCTTCCTGGGCGGTCCGCTGTTTACGATCATCAAGGCCGTGGGCGTGGTCAGCGCGGCTCGACGGTACGAAGAGGAGTTGGGTCGGCCGGTCATACCGATGTTCTGGATTGCCGGGGACGATCACGATTTCGAAGAAGTCAACCACGTGCACTTGCTCAACCGGGGTACGGAACCCTGCCGGATTGCATATCCCACGTCACCGAGCGAAGAGGTCCCTGTGGCGCAGGTGAGGTTCGACGATGCTGAGGCGCTCGCTAAAGCCATGGGCTGCGTACGAGAATGCCTCGGAGAGACAGATTTCACGCCTCGTCTGT
>Ga0272444_10006368_pt1 | contig 10077 bp, 6 predicted proteins | sample SSMForm13_FD_201033 | JGI IMG/M metagenome (GOLD analysis project Ga0272444, IMG submission 201033) | Marine sediment archaeal communities from Little Sippewissett salt marsh, Falmouth, MA, United States - SSM-Form-13 | ecosystem: Environmental > Aquatic > Marine > Wetlands > Sediment ...
GAGCTTTTCAAAGAGGCCATGGTTCGTATCGGACTTGATCTTCCCAGGGGCGGATTTGCAAGGACGATGGATGATGCCATGACCATGATAAAGGATACCGGTTTTCCCGCAATCATTCGTCCTGCCTATACTTTGGGAGGTACCGGGGGCAGCATCGCATACAATATTGAAGAGTATCAGGATCAGGTCAAATGGGGACTCGACAACAGTCCCATCAGCGAAGTGCTTGTCGAAGAATCCATTATCGGATGGAAGGAATTCGAACTGGAAGTCATGCGCGATCTCAAGGACAATGTGGTGATTATCTGTTCCATTGAGAACTTTGATCCGATGGGTATTCATACCGGGGATTCGATTACAGTGGCCCCCATACAAACGCTGACGGACCGGGAATATCAGCTTATGCGGGATGCCGCCATTGCCATCATCCGTGAAATCGGTGTGGAAACAGGGGGATCGAATATCCAGTTTGCCGTGCATCCTGAAACCGGACGCATGACTGTCATCGAAATGAATCCCCGGGTTTCCCGCAGTTCCGCCCTCGCATCCAAAGCCACCGGCTTTCCCATTGCGAAAATCGCCGCGCAGCTTGCTGTCGGTCTGACCCTGGATGAGATTCCAAATGATATCACCGGAAAAACACCGGCCAGTTTTGAACCGACCATTGACTATGTGGTGGTCAAAATACCGAGATGGAATTTTGAAAAGTTTCCCCAGACCAAACCGCTGCTCGGTACGCAGATGAAATCCGTGGGAGAAACAATGGCCATCGGACGGACATTCAAGGAAGCGGTTCAGAAGGCGCTCAGATCCCTGGAAATCGACTGCTGGGGGCTGGAATATGGTGGCGAAGCAGATGTGAATGAATTGAAAGACCGTATCAGGCACCCTACCGACAAACGGCTTTTTGAAATAGGAGAACTGCTTCGGCAGGAAGTCTCTGTTCAGGAAATAAACAAGCTTACGGGGATCGATCCCTGGTTTTTGAATCAGCTTAAAGAAATTGTTGATGAAGAGCGTCGTATTCGTGATCTGGGCCTCACAGAAGAGGGGGCGTTGCTGCGAGCCAAACGCCTGGGTTTTTCAGACAAGCAACTGGCAATGTTCGTTCGCAAATCGGAAAAGGATATCCGGAAGCTGCGTGAATCCCAGGCCATACATCCGGTTTACAAGGTTGTGGATACCTGTGGTGCGGAATTCGATTCCGAGACCTCCTATTTGTATAGTACTTATGAGATGGAAAATGAAGCCCGGTATCATAAAAGACCCAAGGTCGTGATTCTCGGCAGCGGGCCCAACCGGATTGGCCAGGGAATTGAATTTGATTATTGCTGTGTTCACGCCGTTATGGCACTCCGTGAAGACGGATTTGAAACCATTATGATCAATAACAATCCCGAAACGGTGAGTACGGACTATGATACAGCGGACAAGCTCTATTTCGAACCGCTGACACTCGAAGATGTCCTCAATGTGCTCGAGTTCGAAAAACCCGATGGCGTCATCGTGCAGTTTGGCGGCCAGACACCACTGAAGCTCGCCAGAGGACTTGAAAAAGCCGGTATCCCCATCTGGGGGACCACTCCGGAATCCATCGATCTGGCTGAAGACCGGGAGCGTTTCGGGAAATTGATTAAAAAATCCGCCATACGGCAGCCGGAGGCAGGAACGGCTTTTTATTTCAAGGATGCCCGGAAAATCGCAAGGCAGATCGGATATCCGGTTTTAGTACGCCCTTCCTATGTGCTGGGCGGCCGGGCCATGGAAATCGTATATGACGATCATTCTCTGGAAAGATATATCAAAGAGGCTGCGTCGGTATCTCCGGATCATCCCATACTCGTGGACAAATTTCTGGAAGATGCTTTTGAATTTGATGTCGATGCACTGTGCGACGGCAGGGAAACCGTGATTTGCGGCTTTATGCAGCATATTGAAGAAGCCGGCATTCATTCAGGCGATAGTTCCTGTGTATTGCCTCCCTATATGATCAGCGATGAAGACTACCGGACCATTGTGGATCAGACCCGAAAGCTGGCGGAAATGCTGGATGTAAAAGGACTGATCAATGTCCAGTTTGCCCTGAGAGACGGTGTTATCTATGTTCTGGAGGTCAATCCGAGGGCATCGCGGACAGTTCCTTTTGTCAGCAAAGCGACGGCGATTCCCTGGGCCAAGATTGCAGCCAGGGTGATGGCGGGTAAAACCTTAAAGCAACTGGGTATCACGGAAGGTGCACTCACCGGACTGTATGCGGTCAAATCTCCCGTGTTCCCTTTTATCAAGTTTCCCAATGTGCAGACCTATCTGGGCCCTGAAATGCGGTCGACGGGTGAAGTAATGGGATTGGATATATCTTTCGGAGGCGCTTTTGCCAAGGCGCAGTTTTCAGCGGGTCAACACCTTCCGACCCGGGGAAATGCCTTTATCAGTGTGAACGATAATGACAAGGCCAAAGTGATTGCCATCGCCCGCCAGCTCCATGACATGGGATTTGGGATTTGGGCAACAGAAGGCACACAAAGGGCCCTCAGAAAATCGGGGATTCCTTCTAAACTGGTCCACAAAATGGGAGAAGGCCGGCCCAATTCCATTGACTTGGTTATCAATGGTGATATTCAATTGATTATCAATACGCCTTACGGCAAAATGTCACGTCATGATGAATACAATATCGGACGAAGTGCCATGGCCCACGCAATTCCATGTTTGACCACCCTTTCAGCCAGCTGGGCTGTGGTTCAGGCCATACGCACACTTCAGCAGAATCCGTTGTCCGTCCGTGCCTTGCAGGACGCAAATTCGGGGAAAAACAAGGAGCTGATATGACCAGTATGCCATTTTTTCATCCATCGGGCAAGCCTTATCGGTTTTCAGTGCTGTTTTTTGCCAGCATGCTTACGCTGGGCACCTATTTTGCCTATGATATGATTGCTTCGATATCCGGCGATATCATGCGGGCGCTCGGAGCAGATCAGAGCAACATCGGAGCCATTAACGCCATGTACAGCATTGCAGCCGTTCTGGCGGTTTTCCTTGGCGGTATTTTGCTTGACAGACTTGGGACAAGAAAAGCCAGTATTCTGTTTTCGTCGGTGGTGGTAGCGGGCGCACTTGTGGTTGCATTCTCGCGAAGCCTTTATCCGATGTATGTCGGGCGGTTTATTTTCGGCGCCGGGTCTGAAACCATCATTGTTGCGCAGAGCACGATTCTGGCCCGGTGGTTCAAGGGAAAAGAGCTGGCCCTGTCTTTTGGTATCGCCCTGGCTGTCAGCCGGATCGGCAGTCTTTTTGCCTTTAATACGGGGACGGTTATCCGGGATCATTTTGGCGGCCCGTCCTATGCGCTGCTGGCTGCTGCGCTTATTTGCGGTTTGTCCTGGATGGCCAATGTGGTGTATATTATTCTGGACAGGCGCGGTGAGAGCGCGCTGAATCTGAAGGATGAGAAGACAGAAGAAAAAATACACATTCGGGATATTCGACATTTCAAGGCACCGTTCTGGTATGTCACAGCACTGTGCATGACCTTTTATTCAGCCATTTTCCCTTTCCAGACCCTGGCGGTTCAGTTTTTCAATGAAAAGTGGCATATTCCGGATATTGCAGCAGGATCCGGTTCTTTTTTTCACAAAGTCTTTTTTAATTTCACCCATATGTTTGAGACGGCGGGAGGGATCACATCCAGCATTATATTTGCATCCATGATTCTGGCGCCCTTTGCCGGCCGCCTTGTGGATAAAATCGGAAAGCGGGCCACCGTGATGATTTTCGGATCACTGCTTCTCATTCCCGCACATCTTTTAATGGGGTTGAGTTTTATCAATCCCGTGTGGATGATGCTGGCTCTGGGTGCGGCCTTTGTTCTGGTACCTGCGGCCATGTGGCCCTCTGTGCCGCTGGTCGTGAAGCAGGAACGGGTCGGCACGGCATTCGGCCTGATGACTGCCATCCAAAATATCGGATTCGGTGCATTCAATCCGATCAATGGTGCGCTTCGGACGTGGACCGGTGATTATACGGCAAGTCAAATCATGTTCGCTTCTCTGGGTGTGGTCGGACTTGTATTCGCACTGCTTCTCAAGCATGCGGATCAACGGGCCGGAGGGGTACTGGAAAATCCCTGAGGGAGCGGTGAAATGAGAAGACAGAATCATTTACTCCTTATCGGCCTGGCCTTTGCCATGGCCGCCTGCCATCATGAATCCGTCGAACCCGATACGGAAAAACTGGGCATTCATTTGCGAAAAATACTTGCGTATGGAAACCATCAACAGATCCATATCTCCGGTGAGTGCCGGTGTCTGGTTTCCGATTCAATAGCAGCCATTCTTCAGAAAACGGGCATTTCCCTGCAGACAGTCACCGGTAATCATTTTACAGCCCTGGGAACAAACGTGCAGATAGTGGACCTGGCAGCAATGGACGTGGTATTGCGGCTCCGGGCAGGCACGGGGGTGAAACTACTCTCTGAATAAGATCGGAAGGCGATGATTCAAAATTATCGGAAGGTTCTTTTTTTCGGCCTGATTCTTACAGCCGCAATTATTTCCGGCGAAGATGCAGGGATACGCCGGAAATACGGAGTCCTGCTCCGGGATTGGATTGAGTCCGGCACAGGGAGGGTTGGTGTTTCCCCGGTGAAAATATGTCATGACCGTGAATGTGTTCTTGTTTGTGTAGAAGGCAATGAGGCGGCGGCGGCCGTTCGTGCTGCGGGCGGATTTGTGAACACCGATGCCGGTCAAACCGTTACTGCTGCGCTGACCCCGGATCAGATAGTCGATCTTGCGGGCATGGAAACGGTCAGGCGAATTCGCCTGGGTCGATCCCTCCGGCTTTTCAATGATCTGGCAGGAATGGATACAGGTGCACACCGGGTTCATGCAGGTGAACTGCCGTCGGGGGGAATTTACAAAGGAAAAGATGTTGTTGTTGGAATTCTGGACACGGGGATAGATATTACTCATACGGATTTTCAACATGAAAACGGCAGTACGCGGATTCTTGCCGTATGGGATCAAATGGACTCGGAGGGAAGCCCGCCCGGTGGATTTTCCTATGGCAGGGAATGGACGGCTGAAGATATCGATCAGGGGAACTGCACACATCAGGATACAGACGGTCATGGTACGCATGTCAGTGGTACGGCTGCCGGTAATGGAAGGTCCGGAGGCGGCTTTTACGGCATGGCGCCGGAAGCCGATATCGTGGCAGTTGCCATTGATGTTAACAATTCGATCGGTATTATCGACGGCGCCAATTATGTTTATCAGATTGCGGAACAACTGGGCAAATCCTGTGTTGTGAATGCCAGCCTGGGATATCATTACGGGCCGCATGACGGCACCGATATCGAATCACAGACACTGGATGCCCTGGTTGAGGCGGCTCCCGGCCGGGCTTTTTGCGCGGCAGCGGGAAACGAGGCGGATCTGTCGATGCACCTGAACTATACAGGAGGAGTGGATTCATCATGGACGTATGTCTATACCAATGGCATGTATGCTGTGTATATCTATGTACGGGTTCCCGATGTCTCCCTGGACAGTGTCTTTTTTGCCGTTGGTGCTGATGAAAGCAATTACAATCCGCTGATTCGCACAGGGACGCCTCTGGCTTCCCGCGGGCACACGGATTGGTATTCAGGCCGGGATATTGCGGAACAACTGAAAATCGACCAGGATGTGAAGTTTGGGAATCATGGTGGAGGCACAGTATATTTTGAGGCCGAAGAAGCCTCCGATTCGGTAACCGGCATTCTGATTATTATTGAAGAAAACTATCTGGTCTGGAATGAGAATACGCAGGAAGTGTCGGATCTTGAATTGTGGCGGTTCCGGGTTCGCGGCACAGGTCCGGGGATTCATGCCTGGGTTCTGGATACGTGGGGAAGAACTTACCGGGAACCGGTCCAGGATGTTTTTTACAGGATGCCGGATAATGAGTACAGCGTCGGCATGCCCGCTGTGGCAGCGAAGACATTGGCGGTAGGTGCGGTTGTCAATCGAAATGAATTTGTGAATTCAGACAATGTGCTTGTCCGTATGGATGCTGGTGAAGCCGGTAATCTGGCGGCATGGTCCAGCCGGGGCCCCACCGTGGATGGACGTTTCAAACCGGATATCTGCGCGCCCGGCGCCGGAATCATATCCACACTGTCCAGTGCCGCATATGATGCCGGCAGTATTCACACTGCTGATGTGACGGCCGGAGGTGATTATGTGGTGAAAAGCGGTTCGAGTATGGCCTGCGCTGTGGTTTCCGGGTGTGTGGCCCTGTATCTTCAAAAAAATCCCGATGCGGATTTTGATGAATTGTATACCAAGTTGACCGGTTTTGCCCGGAAGGACGGATTTACCGGAGCGGCGCTGCCGGATAATCAATGGGGATTCGGGAAAATGGCCATTTATGATATGATGGACGCATCGGCGGCAGATGACATGCCGCACAATCCCGGTGTTTTTTCTCTTGAACAGAATTATCCGAATCCCTTCAATTCACAGACCATGGTCCGGTATTCCCTGTCCGAGGCGGGCCGTGTCCGCTTAACGATTCGCGATACCGGCGGCCGGATCCGGCGGCTGCTTGTGAATCAGCATCAGGGATCAGGAGCCCACACTGTTTCAATATCCTGCCGGGAACTGGCCAGCGGCGTCTATTTGTATTGCCTCGAAACCGGACAATATACTGTTTCGCGTAAAATGGTTGTCATCAAATAAAGAGCCGGCAGCCGGTTTTATTAACAGTAAAAAAAACAGCAGGGCTTGCATTCATGAAAACGAATAACAGGATAAAAAGAACAGCCGGTTCTGATCCGGGAAAGACAATCGATAAATACACGTTGCGGAATATTATGGGGGAGCGTGATCACGAATCCAGCTTCATCCTGCTGATCGTTCCGGTTTTGCTGACATTCTGGTTTTATTACGGCAAGCAGACGGATTTTGAACAGGTTTTTTCGGGCTTTCAGGGATTCTGGAATCAGGATTTTTACAGCACAGCCTATGAATATCTGACCGGTTTCCTGCTGATGTTCTGGGTACCTTTTTTCATCATTAAAATCATGTTCAAGAAACCGATGAAGGCGTTTGGGATTCAGATTGGTGATGCCCGATACGGATTCCGCTTTGTGGCCATTGTTGTGCCCTTTATCATATGGGTGGCTTATCACATATCGTCCTATCCGGTGATTCAGGCCGAATACCCGTTGTCGAAAAGTGTGATGCATGATCAATGGATGTTTCTGATCCTCGAATTGTTTTATGTGCTTTATTATGTTGGTTGGGAATTTCTGTTTCGCGGATTTATGCTTTTTGGACTGGAACAGCGGTATGGCGCATTGACCGCCATTCTTTTCCAGATGATTCCCAGTGCCATTGTTCATATCGGAAAACCGGCCGGTGAAAGTTTCGGGGCGATATTGGCGGGCATTATTTTCGGTTATCTGGCCATCCGTACAAGATCCATTCTTTATCCACTGCTGCTGCACGGGATTGTCGGTATATCCATCGATATCTTTGTGACTTTGCGACTGGTATAGTCGATATGGCTGCAATGCGAATTTCGGTGACAGGTGCCAACGGATTTGTGGGAGCAGCGCTTTGCAGGACACTGGCAGCGAAGGGTCATCACGTGCGAGGACTGGTCCGGCGGACCAGTGATCTGAGCCTGTTGTCGGGGGTGGAGCTGGAGATTTTTTACGGTTCTCTGGACGATGAATCCTCGCTTGATGCTGCCACACGCGGCAGAGAGCTGGTTTATCATGCAGCGGCAGCAGTGACTGACTGGGGAGCCCCGGAATATTTCAGGAATGTCAATGTGGAAGGGACCGGACGCCTTCTGGATATCTGTGTACGCAACGGGGTCCGGCGTATTGTCTATATCAGTTCGGTGGCCGTTCACAGTTTTACAGGCGGCAGAAATCTGGACGAAGAGGCTCCGCAATACCCGACGCGATTTTATTATTCGCAATCGAAACGCGAGGCAGAGGCACTGGTCCGGTCTTATCAGGAGACGGGAAAACTGGAAACGGTCATCATCCGGCCCGGGGATATTTATGGCCCCGGCGACCGTGTGACAATGATGAGGCTGGCACCGCTTCTTGACAGGGGCTTGTTGGTGCTGATCGACAGAGGCGCCAGACTGGGTGCTTTTACATATATCGAGAACCTTGTGAACGCCCTTGTTCTGGCAGGCTGCCATCAGCATGCAGCCGGCGAAACCTTTGTCATTGTCGATGACGTTTCAATGACATGGCGGGAGTTTTTCTGCAGGCTGACCGAAGCCCTGGAGCTGCCCGGACCTTGGGTGTCCATACCCGGGAAACTGGCTGCAATGGTTGCATTTGTCCTGGAAAAAATCTATCATATGATACGGATTCAGTCGCGGCCGCCAATAACACGGTATCTTGTGGATCATTTGACACATGATGTGCATTTTACCATCGATAAAGCCCGAAGGATACTGGAATTTCGTCCTGCTATCGGGACGGATGAAGCCATGAGAAGGACAGCCGAGTGGTACCATATGCAAAAAAGGGTGCGAGCCGGAAAAACAGACCAGACAAGAGACACATTATCACGGCATGATTGATCTGAAAAAAACAGTACACTTTCCTGTTTTATCATCCATCGGCCGTATCGCGGATGATAAACAGGCGTCTTTGTATGCAGTGGGTGGTTTTGTGCGTGATTTTTTTCTGGGCAGGGAAATCACGGAAATTGATTTTGTGACCGAAGGTGACGGACCCGCCTTTGCCAGGTACGCATGCCGGAAACTGAACGGGCGGGGACTGGTTGTTTTTCGACGTTTCGGGACCGCGTCTTTTTTGCTGAATGCACTGAAACTCGAATTTGTCAGCGCACGGAAGGAAAGTTACAGCAAGGATTCGAGAAAGCCCAGGGTATCTGCCGGTGATTTAATGGACGACCTGTCACGAAGGGATTTCACTATCAATACCATGGCCATCCGGCTGAATGCACCTGGTTTCGGACAATTGATGGATCCATTTTCAGGACAATCGGATCTTAAGCGGGAAATCATTCGTACGCCGCTGAAACCGGCGAGCACATTTTCCGACGATCCTTTGAGGATGATGCGTGCAGTCCGTTTTGCCTGCCAGCTCGGTTTTCATATCGAAAAACAGACGTTCCGGGCAATAAACAGGGAACGGGAGCGGCTGCGCATTGTGTCGCGGGAAAGGATTACGGACGAATTTTTAAAAATCATGTCCTGCCCCCGGCCCTCTGCCGGTCTGAGAATACTGCTTGAGAGTGGTTTGCTGGACATTGTTTTTCCGGAACTGTCGGATCTGGCCGGTGTGGAACAACGTGACACATATCATCACAAAGATGTATTCGAGCACACGGTCAAAGTCGTGGACAACCTGGCGGCTGTGACGGATAATATCCCCCTTCGATTCGCCGGTCTGGTCCATGATATTGGCAAACCCCGTGTCAAGCGGTTTGTCAAAGGAACCGGGTGGACGTTTCACGGGCATGAACAGGTCGGTGTGCGTATGCTGAAAACCATCTGTGACAGAATGCGCCTGCCGGGTGAGTATTACCGTATCAGCAAGAAACTGACCCAGTTGCATATGCGGCCGATCCATCTGATTGACGAAAGTGTGACCGATTCAGCCATTCGCCGGTTGATTGTTCAGGCCGGTGAACAACTGGACAGCCTGATGACACTTTGCCGTGCCGACATCACTTCAGGAAATCCGGGTCGTGTTAAAAAGCATCTGGCCAATTTTGACCACATTGTACACAGAATGTCTGAAGTGGAAGAAAAAGACCGGATGCGGGCGTTTCAGTCACCTGTCCGGGGAGAAGAGATTATGGCCGCATGCGGTATCGGGCCGGGCCCGGCTGTGGGGAAGCTTAAAAAAATGATTGAAGAAGCCATCCTGGACGGAATAATCCCGAACGACCATGACGCGGCGTTCGACTATCTGCTCGGGATAAAAGACGACGCGCTTGAATAAAACGATACCTGCCCATCCCGCCTGTACCCCATTGAAATTCAATATTGGCCTGTTTTGAAACATTTTATTAAATTTGATGTATACATGTT